>Ga0066388_100000858_pt1 | contig 15782 bp, 13 predicted proteins | sample PanSoiMetaGPlot6_FD_64539 | JGI IMG/M metagenome (GOLD analysis project Ga0066388, IMG submission 64539) | Tropical forest soil microbial communities from Panama analyzed to predict greenhouse gas emissions - Panama Soil - Plot 6 (Hybrid Assembly) | ecosystem: Environmental > Terrestrial >... | reverse complement strand
CCGGTGCCTCGCACTACCTGGAGCACCTGCTGTTCAAGGGCACCCGGCGGCGTTCGGCGCTGGACATCGCGGTGGCGATAGACGCCGTCGGTGGCGAGCTGAACGCGTTCACCGCGAAGGAGCACACCTGCTACTACGCGAACGTCCTGGACAGCGACCTGCCGCTGGCCGTGGACGTGGTCTGCGACGTGGTCACCGAGGCGAGGATCGCTCCCGAGGACGTCGAGAACGAGCGCGGCGTGATCCTGGAGGAGATCGCCATGCGCGACGACGACCCGGCCGACGCGGTGCACGACATGTTCGGCGAGGCGCTGTTCGGTGACTCGCCGCTGGGGCGGCCGGTGATCGGGTCGGTGGACAGCATCCAGGCGATGCGCCGCGACCAGGTCGCCGGCTACTACCGCCGGCGGTACCGGCCGCAGGTCATGGTCGTCGCCGCGGCCGGCCGGCTGGACCACCGCGCTGTCGTCCGGAAGGTGCGGCAGGTGTTCGGGGCGGCGCTGGACGGGGAGACCGCGCCGGCCCCGGCGCGCGTGGGCGGTCGCGCCGGCCGGGCGCCGGCCCGGCCGGTCGCGGTGCTGCACCGCCCCACCGAGCAGGCCAACCTGGTGCTCGGCACGTTCGGGATGTCCCGCCACGACGACCGCCGGTTCGCCCTCGGCGTGCTGAACAACGCGCTCGGCGGTGGGATGAGCTCTCGGCTGTTCCAGGAGGTGCGGGAGAAGCGCGGCCTGGCCTACTCGGTGTACTCCTACGCCTCGCAGCACGCCGGGACCGGCCAGTTCGGCGTCTTCGCCGGCTGCCATCCCGGCAAGATCCGCGAGCTGCTGGGGATCGTCCGCGAGCAGCTCGCCGACGTGGCCGAGCACGGTCTCGCCGACATCGAGGTGGCCCGCGGGAAGGGCCAGGTCAAGGGTGGGCTGGTGCTCGGGCTGGAGGACACCGGCTCGCGGATGAGCCGGATCGGGAAGAGTGAGCTGGCCTACGGCGAGGTGCTGGAGGTCGGCGAGCTGCTGGCTCGGGTTGACGCGGTGAGTCCGGACGACGTGCGGGCGGTCGCCGCAGACGTGCTCCGCCAGCCACTCTGCCTCGCGGTGGTCGGCCCGTTCACCGAGGCCGACTTCGCCGGCGTGCTTGACTAGGTGCGAGCTCGACCGGGTGGAGACACGCCGGACCGAGGGGACTGTGATCGCAAGGAGCGGGCAGTGACCGAGCACGAGGACTCCCAGCAGGAGCGGGCACCGGCTGAGCCGCTGCGGGTGGGCGTCCTGGGCGCCCGCGGCCGGATGGGCGCCGAGACCTGCCGGGCCGTGGACGAGGCCGCGGACCTGGAGCTCGTTGCGATGGTGGAGGCCGGCGACTGGCTGTTCGGCGTCGCGGACGCCGGCGCCCAGGTCGTCGTCGACTTCACTCATCCCGACGTCGTGATGGACAACATCCGCTGGTGCATCGACGAGGGTATCCACTGTGTCGTCGGCACCACCGGGTTCGACGACGAGCGGCTGGCCACGGTTCGGGGGTGGACCGAGAAGGCGCCGGAGGTCGGAGTGATCATCGCACCGAACTTCGCCATCGGCGCCGTGCTGTGCATGAGCTTCGCTCGGCAGGCGGCCCGGTTCTTCGACTCGGTGGAGATCGTCGAGCTGCACCACCCCGGCAAGGCCGACGCCCCCAGCGGGACCGCGGTGCGCACCGCGAAGCTGGTGGCCGCCGCGCGTGCGACGGCCGGGCGGGGGGCCGCCCCGGACGCCACCACGACCGGCCTGCCCGGTGCGCGGGGGGCCGCGGTCGACGGGGTGCCGGTGCACTCGGTTCGGTTGGCCGGCCTGGTCGCCCACCAGGAAGTGCTGCTCGGTACCACGGGCGAGACGCTGACTGTCAGGCACGACTCATTCGACCGCGCATCGTTCATGCCGGGCGTACTCTTAGCCGTACGTTCCGTGATCGAACGCCCCGGGTTGACAGTTGGGATCGAGCCGCTGTTGGGTCTCTGACGGGCTGACTTCGAAGCGTCCCTGCCTGGTACCTTCGAAGTCACCCGGTCGATGTAGCCTTGCGGCTACGGGTGACAGAGAGCGATGACAGCCAGCTACCATCCCCACTGCCGTGCGAGCGGAGGCCTAGGTGTCCGAGCCGTATCCCGCTGACCGCACGCTGGCTGGGAGCCGCCACGCGATCCTGGTCGATGTCGGGTACCTCTACGCGGCGGTCGGCCTGCTCGTGCTCGGCACGACGTCGCGCCGCACGTTCCGGGTCGAGGCCGACACGTTCATCAGCGCGCTGATCGACCGTGCTGCCAAACGGGTGCCCGGCGAGCTGCTGCGGATGTACTGGTACGACGCCGCCCGTGACCGGGTGCCGACCGTCGAGCAGCGCCAGATCGCGGCGCTCCCGCACGTGAAGGTGCGGCTGGGCAACCTCAACGCCGCGGGCCAGCAGAAGGGCGTCGACGCGCAGGTGCGGCAGGACCTGGAGGTGCTGGCCCGACACCGGGCGGTCTCCGACGCGGTGCTGATCGCCGGTGACGAGGACATGCTCTCCGCGGTGGAGGCGGCGCAGGCCTACGGGGTGCGGGTGCACGTCTGGGGCGTCGAGCCGCCGTACGGGGTGAACCAGGCCGAGCGGCTGGTCTGGGAGGCGGACATGGTCGACGAGCTCGACGCGGAGTTCTGCCGGCCGTACGTGTCGCTCGAGCCGGGCGTGACCGTCGCGGCCCGGGTCTCGCCGACGGCGGGCGAGGAGGCACTGCTGCCGTCGGCTCCCTCCAGCGGCCGGCCGATCGTGCCGACACCGGCCAGCGTGTTCGCCAGCCGCCGGCCCTCCCCGACCCCGGCTCGGCTCGGCCCGGACCGGCAGACCATGGAGGAGATCGGCGAGCACATCGCCGGCCGGTGGCTGGTCACCCGCGGCCGGGACAACGTCGCCGACCTCCTCCCCGGCCCGGTGCTGCCCACGGTCATCGACAAGGAGCTGCTGGTCGAGGCCGAGCAGCACCTGAACCGCTCACTGCGCCCCTACGAGGACGCCCGCCGCGCGCTGCGGGACGGTTTCTGGGCCCGGCTGCACCGGGAGTTCGGCCTCACCATCGGGTCCGGTCACGGCGGGTCCGGGCACGGCATGCCCCACCCGAGCGTGTCCGGCCAGAGCATCTCCGACCACGGCGCGTCGAGCCCCCCGGCCACCTGACTGTGGCAGTGGGTGTGATGCGCGTAGCGCGCTGATTACGACGCGAAGCCCGGGTGCGCACCGTCCGGAGCACACCCGGGCTCACTTCCGCGGGCTACTGCCCTTGGCGATCCCAGCGTGCCGCCGGGAAGGCTGGAAGGTCAACCGGGAACGAACCAGGGTTGGGCGGTCGGCGCTGGGGCGGTGGCAACATGGGAGGCGATGGGGACCGAGACGGGGGCGCTGCGGCGGCTGCTCGATGTCGCGCTGGCGCTGGGCGCCGAGCGGCGCACCGAGGCCGTGCTGCGGGTGATCCTGGACGCGGCGCGTGACCTCGCCGACGCCGAGTACGCCGCGCTCGGTGTGCCGGACGGGGACGGCGGGTTCACGCTGTTCCTCACCGCGGGCGTCGACGCCGCGACCTGGGCGGCGATCGGTGCGCTGCCGCGCATCCACGGGCTGCTCGGCGCGCTGCTCGACGACCCGCGGGCGATCCGGCTCGCCGATATCCGCGACGACTCGCGGTTCGGTGGCTGGCCGCCGGCCCACCCCGACATGCGGGCCTTCCTCGGCGTGCCCATTGTCGCCGGCGGCGAGGTGCTGGCCGAGCTGTTCCTGGCCGACAAGCATGACGGCGACGGCTTCACCGAGGCCGACCAGCAGCTCGTCGAGACGCTGGCCGCGCACGCCGCGCTGGCCGTCGCGAACGCCCAGCGCAACGAGCGGACCCGGGAGCTGTCGGTGGCCGAGGAACGGACCCGGCTGGCCCGCGAGCTGCACGACTCGCTCACCCAGACGCTGTTCAGCCTCTCCCTGGCCGCCGAGAGCGCGGCCGCGCTCGCCGGCCCGGCGACCGATCCGCGGCTGGCCGAGCAGCTGGACCGGACCCGGGAGCTGGCGCGCTCGGCGCTGGCCGAGACGCGGGCGCTGGTCGGCACTCTGCGGCCGCCCGACCTGGACGCCGAGGGCCTGTCGGTGGCGCTGCGCAAGCGGGTGGAACTGCTCCGCCGGGTGCACCATGTCGCGATCGGGCTGACCCTGCGCGGACCGGCCCGGCTGCGGGACCGGACGCTGGAGCGGGAGGTGCTCACGGTCGCCACCGAGGCGCTGTCCAACGCGCTCCAGCACGCCGGGGCACGCCGCATCGACGTGGCGCTGGACACCGGCGGCGACGCGGTCCGGCTGGCGGTGGCCGACGACGGCACCGGGTTCGACCTGCCGGCGACCGTGCGCGGCTCGCGCCGGCTGGGCCTGACCTCGATGCGGGAGCGCGCCGAGGCGCTCGGCGGCGTGCTGCACGTCGACACCGCCCCCGGCGCCGGCACCCGCGTGACCCTGGAGGTGCCCGCTGCCTGCTGACCGGCCACCGGACCTACCGAACGGGCCGCCCGAAGCCGCGGCACCGATTCGCTTGCTGCTGGTGGACGACCACGAGATGGTGCGCACCGGGCTGCGCACGTTCCTCGGCCTGCAGACCGGCATGACGGTGGTGGGCGAGGCGGGCACGGCCGAGCAGGCGCTGGCCCTGGTGCCCCGGCTGCAGCCGGACATCGTGCTGATGGACCTGGTGCTGCCGGGCATGTCGGGGGTGGAGGCGGTGCGCCAGCTGCGGGCGCGGCACCCGGAGGTCAAGGTCGTCGTGCTGACCAGCTTCGCCGGGCAGGAGGCGGTGCTGCCGGCGGTGCGCGCCGGCGTCGCCGGATACCTGCTCAAGGACGTCGGCCCGGCCGAGCTCGCCGACGCGCTGCGCGCGGTGCACGCCGGCGGCTCCCCGCTGCACCCGGCCGTCGCCGCCACGGTCATGCAGAGCGTGGTCGAGCCGGTGCGCGACCCGTTGACTCCACGCGAGCACGAGGTGCTCCGGGCGCTCGCCCGCGGCCTGTCCAACCGGCTCATCGCCCGCGAGCTGGTGCTGTCGGAGAAGACCGTCAAGGCCCACGTCAGTGCGATCCTCGCCAAGCTCGGCGTCGCCGACCGCACCCAGGCCGCGCTGCACGCCGTACAGCACGGCCTGGTCGAGTAGCCCGGGCCCACCCGCTAGACCAACCCGTCGGCCAGCTCCCGGACCGCGCTCATCAGGTCGGCCGCCTGCGCGTGGCTCCTGCCGATGCACACCGCGCCGAACTTTCCGTAGCTGAGGACGGCGCTCATCATGTGCAGGACGACACCGGTCTTCCGGGCGTGGTCGTAGCGCAGGTCGGAGTCCTGCAGCGACTCGATGAGCTGGCGCGGCCGCAGGCCGACGTACCGGGCGTCGGCAATGCCGTCCGATGCCTGGTAGACCCGTTCCGCGCCGTCGACGAACAGCCGGCCGTTCTCGTCGGGCATGGTGGCGAGGAGGTTGGTCGCCATGGTGAAGCCGTGCTTCGTTCCGGTCGCCCGCAGGTTGAGCTCGCACCCGAGCACGCTCCAGGTGCCACCTCGGCGTGCGGCAAGGAAGTCCACGCCGTAGTCGCCGCGCCGGACGCCGAGCTCGGACAGCTTCTGGCCGACCCGGGCCCCGTGCTCGATGACCGTGGCGCGGTAGTCGTCCGCGGCGGGGAACACGCTGCCGACATACGTCTGGCCGCCACCGACGAGCACTTGTTCGTGGGTGGACACCACGCTCACCTGACCATTCTCGCCGATCCTGCCCTGGAAGCTGGGACTGCGGACCTCCTCGCCCCCGACGAGCTCCTCCGCGACCGCCCCGGACTGCCCGACCGCCGCGGCGAAGTCCGTCCAGGTGATCTTGTCGTCGACGAGGGTGGCGGTCGGGAGACGGCCCAACACGGCCTCGACCATGCCGTCCGCCTCGGTGTGCCGAGGCTCGCCGAGGTTCAGCAGCGCGTTGCCCATCCCGGCGGCGTACTCGGTGCTGCTGAGCTTGAGCACGATGTTGCGATGCCCGTCCCGCCAGAGCCCGGCGACGCTGGCCGCGAGTCGGCCGACCGTGCGGCACTCCGCGCCACCAGCGGGCACGGCGATGCGGAGGCTGTCGAACAGCCGGCGGCCGGCTACCTTCGTGCCCAGCGGAATGTACCGCGAATCTGCCTGGTCGCCGGGTACGCCCAGGTCGGCGGCCAACCGTTCGAGGTTCGCCGACGGCTCGAAGTAGCTCAGCCGGACATCGGCACCGGCCTGCCGCGCGCGGTCGACATAGTCCCGAATGTGCTTGCGCGCGGTCGCACCATCGGGACTGTCGCGGTCGAGCACCTTGTCGCTCAGCCAGCGTGGTGAGCCGTCCGTCAGGCTCACCACCTGGACCCGGTCCCGCCGACTCGGTGGGCACTGCGCCCGTCCCGCCGGGAGCAGGTTTACATAGTATTCGACCTGCTCGTCCGCATCGACCATCTCGGGAGCGGTGACATACAGCACCGAGCCCTGGCCGCGGCAGACGGTCGCGACGATGGCCGCCCCGAACGGGCGCTCCGGAAAGAGCGTCGACCCGCTCAGCCGTCCGAGTAGGGCCGGACTGCACTCCCTGCTCTGGATGCACACCCTGGCCGGAGTGCGCGGCACCGGCGGGACACCGTCCCGCGCCACCCGCCGCCGCGCCGACACCCTGACATCATCCACCGCCGACATGGCCGGGGCGTGTCGCCGGCACGGCCTGGAGGACCGGCGAGCAGGCGGGGATGAGATGGCGGGAGGAGGGGGGCGTAGGTCGAAGGTCGGGGGTGGGGGCGGGCCGGCGGCCGATGCCGGCGCCCGGGGCGCGGGACGAGGGTCGGGGTATGCGTACCGCACTGCTCACTGGCGCCTCCCGCGGACTGGGACGTGCGCTTGCCCGCTCGCTGGCTGGCGACGGCTGGCGGCTGGTCGTCGATGCGCGGACGGTGGCCGAGTTGGACGCGGCGGCGGCGGAGCTGGCCGCGGCCGGCGGCCAGGTCACCGCGCTGCCCGGCGACGTGACCGACCGCGCGCACGTCGCCGAGCTGGCCGCCGCGGCCGGCGGCCGGCTGGATCTGCTCGTGCTCAACGCCTCCTCGCTCGGCCAGCTGCCGCTGCCGCCGCTGGCCGGCTACGACCTGGCCGCGTTCCGCGCCGTGCTGGAGGTCGACACGGTCGCCCCGCTGGCGTTGCTGCAGCAGGTCCTGCCGGCGCTGCGGGCCGCCGCCGGCACGGTGATCGCGATCAGCAGCGACGCGGCGGTCGAGGGGTATCCGGGCTGGGGCGGGTACGGCGCGAGCAAGGCTGCGCTCGACCAGCTCACCCGCGTCCTCGGGGCCGAGGAGCCCGAGCTGGCCGTCTACGCCGTCGACCCGGGCGACATGCGGACCCGGATGCAGGCCGAGGCGTTCCCGGGTGAGGACATCAGCGACCGTCCGGAGCCGGAGACCGTCGTGCCGGCGCTGCGCCGGCTGGTCGCGAGCCGGCCGCCCAGCGGGCGGTACACCGCTGCCCAACTGGCGGCCGACGGGCTGGCTTCGGCACGGCTGGGGGAGGCGCAGTGACCACCGCCGCGTCCGACACCACCGTACCGGCGGTCACCGGCAGCCTGGACTGCTCGCCGGCACTGTCGTTCCGGCTCCCGGACGGGCTGGTTGCGACCGCGCCGACCGAGGCGCGGGGACTGCCCCGGGACGGCGTGCGGATGCTCGTCGCCTCCGCCGCGGACGGCCTGGCCCACCGCCACGCCTACCACCTGCCGGCCGCGCTCCGCCCGGGTGACCTGCTGGTGCTGAACACCTCGGACACCCTCCCGGCAGCACTGTCCGGGGTGGACTCGGCCGGCGGGCGTGTCGCCGTACACCTGTCCACTGTGGATCCGACTGCCGGCGTGGTGCCGGCCGCGGCGCTGCGGGCGGCGACGTCCCGCTGGGTGGTGGAGGTGCGGGGACGCACCGCCGCCCGGTACGGCGGCGAGCCGTCGACGGCCGACCACGCTGGCGCGGAGATCCGGCTGCGGGGCGGTGGCCGGCTCCGGGTCGAGGCCCCGTACACCCGGCACGACGGCCGGGCTCGGCAGGACGGCCGGAATCGACTGTGGACGGCCGAACTGACCGCACCGGGTCCGACGCAGGCCTGGCTGGCCGAAGTGGGTGAGCCGATCCGGTACGGGTACGTGAGCGCGCCGTGGCCGTTGTCGGCCTACCGCACGACGTTCGCCGACACCCCGGGCAGTGCCGAGATGCCCAGCGCCGGCCGGCCACTCACCTCCCGCGTCTTCCGCCGGCTCCGCGCCCGCGGCATCCGCACTGCCGGACTGGTCCTGCACTGCGGAGTGTCCTCTCTGGAGGGAGCCGAGCCGCCGTACCCGGAGTGGTACTCGGTGAGCGAGTCGACGCTGCGGGCGGTCGAGGAGACCAGGGCCGCCGGCGGGCGGGTGGTGGCGGTGGGCACCACGGTCGTACGGGCACTGGAGTCGGTGGCCGCCAGTGGCCGCCGCGAGGGCTGGACCGACCTGGTCATCTCTCCCGCACTGCGAGTGTCTATGGTGGACGGTCTGCTGACCGGCTGGCACGCTCCGGGCGCGTCGCACCTGGACATGCTGGCCGCGCTGGCCAGCACCGACCTGCTCTGCGCGTCGTACCGGGCGGCGCTGCGGCAGGGCTACCTCTGGCACGAGTTCGGCGACGTGCACCTGATCCTGCCCTGAGCGCGGTTTCGGGCTCAGGGCGACGGCCCGGGGTCAGCGCGGCGGCTGGTCGGTCGCCCCGACGTTCGCGTCCAGCCACTCGCTGAGCGGGCGGATCGCCCGCCACGCGCCACGCACCTTCGCCAGCGCCTGCCGGCCGTGCAGCCACGGTTCGGCGTCCCACTCGCGCCACGCAACCATGCTCTTGTACCGCAGCAGGTCGGCCCGCGGATGATCGGCCGGGTAGCCCCGCGGCACGGTCTTCAGCCGCTCTCCCTCCACCTCGTACCCGGACCGCCGCAGCGTCGCGACGATCCGCTCCAGCTCGGGCCCGCGGACGTCGTCGGCGATGCCCCGGCGCAGCCGCTGCACTTGATCCGTGGCGGTATGGTAATAGCCCCCACCGACCGCCAGCCCGCGAGCGGACAGCTGCACGTACCCGCCGTTCTGGCTGGACGCGCCGAGCGCCGTCTTGTACGGCGCCTTGTCCTTGCTGAAGCGGACGTCCCGGTACGGCCGGTAGAGCTTCGCCGAGCCGAACTCGGCCTCCAGCTCGGCGAGCAGGGCCTCCATCGGTGCCCGCACACAGGACTCCCAGACCGCCTTGTGGTCCGTCCAGTACGGCTTGGAGTTGTCCGCCTCGAGTCCCTCGTAGAAGATCAGCGCCTGCTCCGGAAAACCCTGGAACTTCATTTTTCTCCCTCCCCCTCCTCCAGCGAGGCCCCCTCCAGCGAGGTGTGGAACCTCACCTCGCGCAGCGTCGGCCCCGTCCCGCCGGTGTGTCCCGGGTCAGCGGTGAGCGTGCGGACCGTGCCGTCGCGCGCCCAGCCGGCCGACTCGTAGAACGCGGCCGACGCGGTGTCGCCGTCGAGCAGCCAGGCCACCGCAACGGTCATTCCATCGACGCGGAGGTGGTCGACGGTGGCGGCGAGCAGCCGGCTGCCGTGCCCGCGCCGGCCCCAGCGCGGCTCGACCAGCAGCGCGTGCACGATCCCGGTGCCCGGACCGTCGTCCTCTTCGGACGGCCCGAACGCGGCGAAGCCGACCGTCCACTCCTGCTCGCGGGCGACCAGCACGCGGTGCCGGGGCGAGGGTGGGCCGACGACGGCAGCCTGCCACTCGGCGGTCGCCCGCTGGGGCGTCGCGGCGGCGAGCACCGTCGGCGGCAGCAGCCCGGCATAGGCCGTCTGCCAGGTGGCGAGCTGAACGCGCACGATCTCCGGCACGTCGTCGGCGGTGGCGGCGCGCACGCTCACCGCGGCACGGTCCGGGCCGGGCACCGCCCGGGTCACTTCCGCCGCACCACGGGCACACATCCGACCCGACGCACTGGGCCAGCTTAGGCGGTGTCGCCGGCCCAGGCGGTGCCCCCACCATGTTCGGTGTGCCGTCGACACCGCCGGAGCCGGCAGACGGCGGCCACTTTTGTCGTACCCCCCGGGCATCATGGGGACCGTGGCTCTGGAAACCCTGTCGGCGGCGCAGGCCCGCCGGATCGCCCTGGCCGCGCAGGGCTTCGCCGACCCGCGGCCGACCGGTCGGGTGGACGCCCGGCACCTGCGCCGGGTCCTCGACCGGGTCGGCCTGCTCCAGATCGACTCGGTCAACGTCCTGGTCCGGTCGCACTACCTGCCGGTCTTCGCCCGGCTCGGGCCATACCCGCGGGAGCTGCTCGACCGGCTCGCCTGGGGCGGGCCGCAGCGTGAGCTGTTCGAATACTGGGGGCACGAGGCCTCGCTGATCCCGCTGCGGCTGCAGCCGTACCTGCGCTGGCGGATGGCCCGGGCGCGGACCTGGGCCTGGAGCCGCATGGTGCGCATCGCCGAGGAAAACCCGGGGCTGGTGGACAAGGTGCGGGCGCTGGTCGCCGAGCAGGGGCCGATCGGTGCCGGTGAGGTCGAGGCGGACCGCGGCACCCGGCCCGGCACCATGTGGAACTGGCACGACGGCAAGGTCGCCCTGGAGTGGCTGTTCTACTGTGGCGAGTTCAGCACCGCGGCCCGGCCGCACTTCGAGCGCAAGTACGACCTGGCAGAGCGGGTGATCCCGGCCGCGGTGCTGGCCACGCCGACGCCACCGGTCGAGGAGGCGCAGCGGGAGCTGCTGCGGGTTGCTGCCCGCTCGCTCGGCGTGGCGACCGAGTCGGACCTGCGCGACTACTTCCGGCTCAGGACCGCCGACGCCCGCCCGCGGCTGGCCGAGCTGGTCGAGGCCGGCGAGCTGCTGCCGGTCTCGGTGGCCGGCTGGCGGCGGCCGACCTACCTCTGGGCCGGGTCCCGGGTGCCCCGCCGGGTGGCCGCACGCGCCCTGCTCTCACCGTTCGACTCGCTGATCTGGGAGCGCGAGCGGGCCGAGCGGCTGTTCGGGATGCGGTACCGGATAGAGATCTACACGCCCGCCGCGCGCCGGGTGCATGGCTACTACGTGCTTCCGTTCCTGCTCGGCGAGCGCATCGTCGCCCGGGTGGACTTGAAGTCGGACCGGAAGAACGGGCTGCTGCTGGTCCAGGCGGCTCACCCGGAGGACAGCGTCCCGCCGGGCGTGACAGCCGAGCAGGAGGTGGCCGAGCAGGAGGTGGCCGCCGAGCTGGCGGCCGAGCTGCGGTCACTGGCCGGCTGGCTGGGGCTGGCCGGGGTCGTGGTCGCCGGCCGTGGCGACCTGGCTGGCCCGCTGGGCGCGGCGCTGGCCGGCACCGAGGGCTTCGCCGCGGCCGACACGTCACCGAAGGCCACGCCCCAGAGGAGGCCACAGAGGAGCAGGAGGGCTCTCGAGCCGGCCGTCCCGCCGGGGTGAGTCATGGCCGGGCGCCGGCCACCGCCGGGCCGACCAGGACGTTGCCGGACATCGAACGCGACCTGATCTCCAGTGCCGCGACGCCCTCCGGCGCGGTGTCCTCGACCGGGAGTTCGGACCGGATCCGGCCGCTCACCGTGCTGAGGTCGAGCCGGGCGACCACCCCGGAGCGCACGCCGACGCGCAGGTCGCCGGAGGCGGCGGTGAGTTCGACCGTGCCGCGGCTGGCCTCCTCGACGGTGACGTCGCCGGACGCGGTGTGCACCCGCACCGAGGACTCGGCCACGCCCACCCGCAGCCGGCCGCTGGCCGAGTGCAGCTCCACGTCGCCGCCGGCGTGCTCGACCCGCACCTCGCCGGAGGCCGTGCGGACCGATACGGCGCCGGCTTCCCGGATGCGCACCCGGCCGCTGGCCGAGCTCACCTCGGTGCCGCCGGTGACCTCGTCCAGCACCACCTCGCCGCCGGCCGTGTGGGCCACCACCTCGGCCAGCCTGCCGTGACCGGTCAGATCCGCCGTTGCCGTCCGGACGTGCAGCCGGGAGCCGGTCGGGACGGTCACGGCGACCGCGAGCGGGCTGCCGCGACCGAAGATGACCCGCCGCTCGGGCGCGAAGACGGTCAGCCGCCGGCCGTCGGCCGACAGCTCGACGCGGACCCGGTCGGCGGCGTCGGCGGAGCCACTGCCGCCCAGCGGCGTCACCTGCACGGCGCTGGTGTCGGTGTCGGCCGCGGTGACCTCGATCGTCCCTGCCGGGTTGCGAACCTCGAGGTCGACCGGGCCGGGCGTGTGGAAGCTCTGCGGGTTGGTCATGAGGGGCGTCCTTCCAGTAATGGGTCGGCCGGGCGTTGCCGCTCAGCCGCGGGCCGTAGCCGGTCAGCCGCGGGCATAGCCGGTCAGCCGCCGGCCCACCCGCGGGCCCGGCGGGCGGTCCAGGGCGCGCACGACGGCGCGGACCAGCCAGGTGTTGACCGACAGCGAGTCGTCGGCTGCCGCCGCCTCGACCCGGGTCTTCACCGACTCCGGCAGCCGCAGCGTGACCCGGGCGGTGCCCTCCGCCTCGTCCGGCACCGGGCCGGCGGGCGGCGGCTCGGGCTCCGCGGCGGTGACGACGATGCGGGGCTCCCGGCCGTGCATCCGCACCTCGACGGTCGTGCCCTGCAGGGCCTCGGTCACTTCGGCGGCAGCGGCGGACAGCGCATCCACCACGACCAGCCGGACCGCCGGGTCGAGGGCTGCAGCGAGCATCTCGGCGAGCCGCCGGGCCTCCTCGGTGCCCGCCGCTGCCGCGGCGGCGAGGTCGTGCCGGAGGCTCTCGACATACGGAGTGAGGTCCATGACGCCACTATGACGTCTTTGATGACGTCAGTCAAGGCCGAAGAAGGGTCAATGTGACGTCTATATGACGTCGTGATGGCGCAGGCGGCGGCCCAGCGGTCGGTGCTGGTCGTGTCGGCCGGCGCCGTCAGGGCTGTCAGGGCCGCCAGACCGGCCAGGCACGTACCGTCCACATGCGTTCTGACGGCGGCTTCGGCCCGGGAGCGGCGCCCCCGCGCCAGAAGGTCACGGACTGATCACGAATGGCTGCCAGCCATGGTCGAGTGCTTGTACCTCTCGCCGGGTGCGGTATGACTCGGGTCACTCGACGCGACTCGAGTGATGGACTAGGCCTGCGCACAGGGGAGACCGCCGTGGCCGACGTGACGCTGCGCGAGGTTGGGAAGGTCTATGCCGACGGCACCCGTGCGGTGACCGGGTTGGACCTCGACATCGCCGACGGAGAGTTCCTCGTGCTGGTGGGTCCGTCGGGCTGCGGCAAGACCACCGCCCTGCGGATGGTCGCCGGCCTCGAGGAAATCAGCGAGGGCGAGATCAAGATCGGCGACCGGGTGGTCAACCGGGTGCCGGCCCGCGACCGCGACATCGCGATGGTTTTCCAGAGCTACGCGCTCTACCCGCACCTGACGGTGTACGACAACATCGCGTTCGGGCTGCAGCTGCGCAGGCTGCCGAAGAAGGAGATCGACAAGCGGGTCCGCGAGGCGGCCCGGGTGCTGGGCCTGGAGGAGTACCTGCAGCGCAAGCCGCGCAACCTGTCCGGTGGCCAGCGGCAGCGGGTCGCCATGGGCCGGGCGATCGTCCGCGAGCCGCAGGCGTTCCTGATGGACGAGCCGCTGTCCAACCTGGACGCCAAGCTGCGGGTGCAGATGCGTGCCGACGTGGCGCGCATCCAGCGCGACCTCGGCACGACGACCATGTACGTCACCCATGACCAGGTCGAGGCGATGACGCTCGGCGACCGGGTCGCGGTGATGAAGAAGGGCGTGCTGCAGCAGGTGGACGACCCGCAGGTGCTCTACGAGCACCCGGTCAACCTGTTCGTGGCCGGTTTCATCGGCTCGCCGGCGATGAACATGCTCGGGGCCACGCTCGAGGACAGTGCCGGTCGCCTGGAGTTCGTCCTCGGCAGCCAGCGGGTCCCGGTGTCGGCGGAGCTGCTGGCCAGGCGGCCGGCGATCAGGTCCTACGCCGGCCGGCGCGTGGTGGTCGGGATCCGGCCGGAGGACCTCGAGGACGCCGCGCTGGTCCACGGCGGTGCCGGTGACCTGCCCAAGCTCGCCTCCACCGTCGAGCTGGTCGAGTCGATGGGCTCGGAGGTCCTGGTCCACTTCAGCCTCGACGCGCCGACCGTGGTCACCGAGGACACCAAGGAGCTGGCTCGCGACGTCGGCGAGCCGGTGGTCGCCGACCGGCGGGGGGAGACGCTGGTCGTCGCCCGCTTCGGCCCCCGTACCCGTGCCCGCGAGGGCGGTCGCATCGAGGCGGTCGTCGACGTCGACCGGCTACACGTCTTCGACCCAGAGACCGGTCTGTCGGTCTTCGACGGCGGCCCGGCGAGCCCGGCCTCCTCATCGACCCCAGCCGGGGTCCCCACCGCTACGGAGAACACCTCTACGGAGAAGGGAAACGCATGACGCACACCAGGAGGGTGGCGGCGGCGCTCGCCGGTCTCGCGCTCGCCCTCACTGCCTGCGGCAGTGACGAGACCGGCGGCGGGGGCGCCACCACCACCCCCGCGCCGACCGGAGCGAGCCTGCCCGACCTGACCGGCCAGACCATCGAGGTCGCCGCCGTGTGGACCGGTGCCGAGCAGGCCAGCTTCACCGAGGTGCTGAAGGCGTTCGAGGCCAAGACACACGCCACGACGACGTACACCTCCACCGGTGACGACATCGCGACCGTCCTCGGCACCCGGGTCCAGGGCGGCAAGCCGCCGGACGTGGCCGTGCTGCCGCAGCCCGGCCTGCTCGCCAAGCTGGCCACCGAGGGCAGCCTGAAGGAGGCCAGCCCGGAGGTCACCGCCGAGGTGGACAAGAACTTCGCGCCCATCTGGAAGAAGACGGGCACGGCCAACGACAAGTTCTACGGCGTCTACTTCAAGGCCGCCAACAAGTCCACCGTGTGGTACCGGGCGAAGGCGTTCGACGACGCCGGCGTGTCCGCGCCGAAGACATGGGAGGAGTTCCTCGCGACGGCGAAGTCGGTCGCGGACTCCGGCACGGTGCCGGTCTCCGTCGGCGGCGGCGACGGCTGGACCCTGACCGACTGGTTCGAGAACGTCTACCTGCGCCAGGCCGGCCCGGACAAGTACGACCAGCTCACCAAACACGAGATCCCGTGGACCGACCAGTCGGTCAAAGACGCCCTCACGACGCTGGGCAAGCTGTGGGGTGACAAGACCCTCGTCGTGCCCGGCGCGCTGCAGACCGACTTCCCGAAGTCGGTCACCCAGGTGTTCTCCGACAAACCGAAGGGTGCGATCGTCTACGAGGGCGACTTCGTGGCCAGCGTCATCACCGACCAGACGAAGGCCAAGGTCGGCACGGACGCGCTGTTCTTCGACTTCCCGTCGATCGACAACTCGCCGACCTCGGTGGTCGGCGGCGGTGACGTCGCGGTCGCGATGAAGGACGGCAAGGGCGCGCAGGCGCTGCTGCAGTTCCTGGCGAGCCCGGAGGCCGCGGCGATCTGGGCCAAGCGCGGCGGTTTCTCCTCGGCCAACAAGAACATGGACGCGTCCAACTACCCGGACGACACCAGCCGGGCGATCGGGAAGGCGCTGGTGGATGCCGGCGACAAGTTCCGGTTCGACATGTCCGACCTGGCCCCGCCGGCGTTCGGGGGCACCCCTGGCTCCGGCGAGTGGAAGGCCCTGCAGGACTTCCTGGCCAAGCCGACGGACGTCAACGGCGCGGCCACGAA
>Ga0066388_100000857_pt1 | contig 15811 bp, 16 predicted proteins | sample PanSoiMetaGPlot6_FD_64539 | JGI IMG/M metagenome (GOLD analysis project Ga0066388, IMG submission 64539) | Tropical forest soil microbial communities from Panama analyzed to predict greenhouse gas emissions - Panama Soil - Plot 6 (Hybrid Assembly) | ecosystem: Environmental > Terrestrial >... | reverse complement strand
ACTTTGGTCTTTGGCTTTTGGCCTTTGATTCTCGCTTACCTTGGTCGCAAAGTCCAAAGGCCCAAAACCAAAGACCCAAGACCAAATTCTATTTTGCCGCCGTCGTTGCCCCGCCTTGAAACTCATGCCGGATGAATTTAATTAGCTCGTTGATCTCTGCCGGCTTCAACTTGTCGGCAAATGCGGGCATGCCGTCTCCGCCCTTCGTGATTTGCTTTACGAACTCCTCATCCTTGTGGCGCAGCGCGTGACCCTCACGCAGCGACGGCACTTTCAGCTTGGTCCCATCCTTCAAAGTGACGCGGCCACCCTGGCCATCTTGCCCGTGACATTCTTTGCAGTCCTTTTCAAATATCGTTCTGACCGCGGCGAACTGATCCAGAGTTGATCCGGGAGTCGAGCGGGCCGTGTTCGTATTGGAATTGGTCGTAGTTCCGGTTTTGCATCCAGCCACGAACAGAAAAAAAACAGTTGCACTAAGTACGATGACGTAACCTTTGCTCATCAAAGTCTCCGTTACCGGCCCGCGACATTTTGAAAAACCCGGGGAGTATACCACGGCGATCCTTAACCTCCCTGCGTTTGCTAATGGCCAAAACACAAGGCAGAATAGGTGGGCGTCATCGATTCCCCCACAGCGAATTAGACGCGCCGTAGTTCCATTCGGATCGGAAATTGTTATGAGCATCGAGCAAGATCAAAATAATAATCCGGCCCGAGGATCGCTGAGGCTCGCTCCCAATGTTGAGGAACTCGAGGAGCACAAACGCAAACTTCCGCGTCAGTTCGTCAATTTTACTTTCTATCGCGCACTTCCTGACTGGCGCGTGCTGGATGAAGCCGAGAAGGCCGATTGCAAGCGCAGTTTCATTTCCGCGGTCGATGATTTTCGGCAGGCGCTCCTGATTCATTGCTACTCGACCGTGGGACTGCGCACGAGCGCCGATTTTATGATTTGGCGCATTGGCGCGGATCTCGATCCCATGCAGGACATGACCGCCCGTTTGAATCAAACGCCGATGGCTAAGTATGTTGAGCCGACGCATTCGTTACTGTCGATGACCAAGCGTTCAATGTACATCGAAAAGAACTGCTCGGATCAGATCGAAGACCGTTCCCACATCATTCCAGGAGAAACCGAATACCTGTTTGTTTGTCCGCTGCAACGAACACGCGAATGGTATTCGCGCCCGGTGGACCAGCGGCACGAAATGATGGAAGAGAACCTGCGCATCGGCTCAAAGTATCGCTCAGTGAAGTTGCACACGACTTACTCTTTCGGGCTCGACGATCAGGAGTTTGTGGTCGCATTCGAAACCGACAAACCTGCCGATTTTCTTGATCTATTCCAGGAGTTACGCGAAACAAAAGCCAGTTGTTTTACCCTGCGTGACACACCTATGTTCACCTGCCGCAAGCGAAGTCTGGCGGAATGCCTCGACGCCCTCGGGTAGGCTACCGCCCGTCGACGAACAACGTGCAAACTAAAAAATATATCGGGCCGATTGCCGTACTCGGTCTGATTCTCGTTGCCACAATTATCGAGTTGCGGCTTCAGGGACGTTTGTGGGTTTGTACCTGTCCAAAATTTCTGCTCACCGCCGATGCCTGGAGTTCGCAAACATCGCAACTGTTTCTCGATCCTTACAGCCTGACTCATCTGGCTCACGGCCTTATGTTCGCGGGACTACTCGTTTTGGTCTTTCCGAAAGTCCCTCCGGTTTGGCGCTTTGTTATCGCGATCGGACTCGAGTCTGCCTGGGAAGTGATTGAAAACACGAATACCGTGATCGACCGATACCGGGTAGCGACCGCAGCCCTCGGTTACCAGGGTGACTCAATCGTAAATTCGCTGGGAGACATCGTAGCTTGCGCGATCGGCTTTATCGTCGCGAGAAAGCTGGGCTGGCGCCGTTCAATAATTCTTTTTCTCGCCGTCGAAATTGTGCTGTTAGTTTGGATTAGAGACAGCCTGCTTTTAGAAATAGTCATGTTGACTCATCCGATCAACGCGATCAAAACGTGGCAGCTGGGACATTAAACCGGTCGCGGAGAGAGTGAGACGCGGAGAAAAGAGAGAGGCGGAGAACTCAATTCCCGGGATCCGATTCTTGCGATTGATAATCGAGGCCCCGTGAAAACCAGCCGCGTTCACGCGGCTTCCCGTAGGGTTTTTAGACCAGCGCTTCAGCGCTGGTTAAGGGCGGCGTCAACGTCCCAGCGCGCTTTAGCGTGCTTCCCAGTCAGCTTTAGCTCTAACCGGGGCGTGTGGCTAAAGCCTGTTTCAGAAGCCCGCTGAAGCGGGCTCAGTTGTTTGTTAGCGGCATTTACCCAGCCGTAAAACGGCTGGTCTAATAACCCTGCGGGGAAGCGGCGTGAACGCCGCTCGATAAATCCAGAACAATGGACTATCAACAATCACTGAGCTCAAGACGGATGCCGCTGGTTTTGGTCGCTGCGATTGTGCTCCTTTGCGCAATTGCCTTTGCCCCTCACGCGCAGTCACAGCTCTCAACCTCACCGCGTCTCACTACCTCAGCGTCTCAGGTCGAGTACCTCTGGTACGAAGCCGAAAACATGCGAGGCATAACTCAAAATGCCCGCCACGAGCCTCTTCTCAATCCTTCTTATCTCGAATTGCCCGCGTCCAAAGCTCCGGGTTGGGCCATCAGCGGACCCGGCGTGTCAGCCGAATGGTCGCAGGGAGGCGAGAGTGAATCGAATTCTGTGGCCGCCAGCCCCGACGAAACGCGCGGTGTCATTTGGCAGGAATTGGAGGTCCCGCGAGCTGGGCAGTATCAAATCTGGGTGCGCTATGCCGACTTTGCTAATAAGACGGAATTTTTCGTCGTCAGCACCTCGCAGGACGGACGCGAAATTCTGCGACACGAATTTGGAGCGCGCGATCGAATCGATCCTCACGACGAAACCAGCATGTATTGGGGATGGGCTTTTGCCTGGGACAGTGCGCCGGCGACGCTCACAAAAGGGCCCGCGAAAATTTCAATTGAGATTACAAAACCCGCGCAGGCACGCCGCCAGATCGATTGTATTCTGCTGACGAACGATCTGGCCTTCGTACCCGAAGGCCGGCGCAAACCTGATTTTGCGGCAATGCGCTATCTGCGCGAATGGTCTGCAAGCACACAGGCACTTACGCCATTAATCGATCCACCACCCACCACTGAAATTCCCGCGGGGTGGCGGCGGCCAAAGGTTGCGGGCCGCGATTTTATTATTCCGTGGAACGTCACAAAAGAATTCTGGCAACTGTACGACAAGACGCCTGCTGAGCGGCCACTCTATCCTTTCAATGCTGAACCGATTGACGAATTCATAAAGACGTATGCCGGGAAACGCGAAGTTCCGATATTCGATTCGAAGCTGATCGTGCCGGTGGTTTACATCAACGATCTGCCGGAACTGTTGAAAGAAGGCAGCGGATTTCGTCGCTATCTCGCGGACACGAGATCGCCATTCGCAGTTTTGATTAATTACGGTGGTGCAAGTTTCACGTCTGACGCCGACGCACAAGCGTCATGGAAATTATTGAATGGCGAGTTGCGCGATCAGTTCCTTGGCTGGATTTCCGGAGAGAGTGTCGGATTTGTTTGGGGCGAAGCACCAAAGTATCTGCAAATTTCGCCGGAGATGACCAGAGATCAGTTGCTGATAGCTCATCGAGACTTCTACACCGATGCTTTGTCGCGTAAATGGAGTGCGACCTTCAAGACGACGACCGGCCCTTTGTGGGACAAGATGATTCCGGCACAGTCGACCTCGAGTACCTCGTTTGCTCATGCCCTAACTGAGTGGGGAGTACGGTTTCTCGGAATTGAAACGGCCGCCGTTCAGCCGATGACAGCGATGCGCATAGCTTTCACGCGCGGCGCGGCGCGCCAGTTTGGCGGAGAATTCTTTTATTATCATGCGCCGAACTTCGGCGACTCAGCGACCACTTTTACCCGGCAGCAGAACTTCGCCGGGCCGGACAACTTTTTCCATTCACGCTATGGGGCAACGATGGGCCCATCGCTGTCCTGGTACCGCAAGAGTTACTACCTTTATTACATGTCGGGTGCTTCGGCGATTTACCTTGAGCAGGGATTCGATCAATTTTTCAAGCCTGGCCCCGGTGAGCACGCATTTCAACTGAATCCTTTGGGGCGGATTACGGAAGAGTTTGTGCGCTTTGCCCAAAAACATCCCGATCGCGGTGAACCTTACACACCGATCGCGTTTCTGCTGGATCCGGCTCACGGGTGGGACATGACTGATTACCCACAATGGCCGTTCGGAATTTCACAAATCGACGTGGGGGATCGCGCGTTGCGCGAATTGTTCGGCGCGGCCTACTACCCGGGCTTGGTGCGCGAAGGTGCACCGGCGAGCGGCGAGCGACAAGCATTTGTACCGGGAGTCTTTGGAAATATTTTCGATGTGCTGGTTGCTTCGCAATCACGGAAAGACGCGATCAAAAATTATCGCGCCGTTATCGTCGGGGGAGATATCAAGCTGGGCCGGGATACGCGATGGACGAAAGAATGGGCGCAGTCGCTTTCCGAATATGTTCGCAACGGAGGCGCCCTGGTTCTGGATGTGGCCCACACGACCGGGCTTCCTTCAGAATTACTGGGCGTGGGAAATGAAGGCGCGCTGCGCGAAACAGATAGCGCGCGGTGCCTGGCTGCGGGCGAAGCGCCACAGAATTTGGACGGCCAAATTTTTCGCTATCGAAGGCTCGTCCCCAGGGACAGCCACGTGCTGATGGCTACAGGCGATGGCGATCCTCTGGTGACCATTCACAAAGTTGGCCGCGGTAAGGTGGTGTTAGTAGCGCTGCCGTTTTTTCTTGGTGAGGATCAGCGGCTGACGCCTTTCGTGGCGCATTTGTTGGCTCATCTAACGGCAGAAGCAACGCCGGTTAAGGTTGAGGGCAACGTTGAATACTTAATCAATCGGAACTCACGTGGCTGGGTCGTCACCATTTTCAACGACAACGGTGTGTTCAAGCCGCAACAGGGTCTGGCCGAGGTCGATCGCAGCGCAAAAGTAACGACGACTATTTCGCTGCGCGATATGTCGATTTCCAGCGCCAGTGAGTGGACAACGAATCAATCAGTGCCGGTTAAGAGACAACGGGGATCGTCTGACATGGTGTCGCTCGACATTGCGGCTGGCGGCATCGCGGTTGTTGAGTTGATTCCAGGGCGTTAGTATTTATCGTGTAACCGATAGATCGCTGGTCTCATACATCGACCGGGAATTGATTCGATGGACAACAGGGTCGCGCGACGATTTTTCATTAGTGGTGACGTGCAAGGCGTGGGCTTTCGATTTTTCGCGCAGCGCGCGGCCGCACGCCATCAGGTAGTTGGTTTCGTGAAGAATCTTGCTGACGGACGCGTAGAAGCTCTGGCCGAAGGGCCGGCGCAAAGCGTTGAAGCTTTCAGGGACGAATTGGCAACCGGGCCGCGTTTTTCTTCAGTTGCTCACATCGAAGAAATCAATCTCGATCCCACCGGCGGTTATTCATCTTTCCGGATCGAGCATTGAGAGAGAAATTGCCGGACGACGATGAGGCAAGTCAGCAGCGCAGCCGGTTCCTGACGCTGCTAACGACCTTCAATCTGGTGTAAATCGCCAAACTCAAAAATGCCCATCGAGATTGAAAAAAAATATCGCCTGACAAGCCGCCAAAGGCGATCGATCGAACAGAAGCTGCGCCAGCTCAAGATCGTACCGAATAAGGTCGAGTTTGAAGAGAACTCCGTCTATCGTGGCGGGCGCCTGGATCTTGGCGGATGCGCGCTCCGCCTGCGTCGGGTGAACGGCCGCGCGATTATGACGTTCAAGCAGCGCTTTCCAAGCAAGTCTCCGATCAAATATCAACAGGAAGATGAGACGACAGTTGCCAATCCCGAAGCAGCGCATGCGATTCTCACTGCGCTTGGTTTCCGTGTGGGGCTTGTCTATGAAAAGCGCAGAGTGCGCTGGAATTTTGGCGAGGCGAAACTAGTGATCGATGAACTTCCATTTGGCTTGTTCATGGAGATCGAGGCGCCAGAGAAAGAGATTCGGCGAGTTGAGAAAGCTCTGGGCGCGGACACATTGCCGCCGGAATTAGAGACTTATCCGAGTCTGACGATCAGGTTAGGGAAACAGCGAAACGGTATTTTTGAAGCCAGATTTAAGAAGATCCGAACCTCTGCGAAGAAACGGGCTGGACGGTAATATCCTGAGAGTGAACTACTGCTGCCCTCCCTTACGGTCGGGCTTCTGCCACGGGCTTCTGACAGGTCAGTAATTTCTATCGCGCACGTCAACCCGCTGAACTGAGAACACAACGCGCATCGTTTCAGGTCTACGATCCATTGCCGCCGGAACAAAGGCTGCGTCTGTTCGGAGCGCCTGCTGGAAGTCCTCCAACATGTGGCGATCACGTGGAGCGTGCATGACGCTCGCAAGCGAGGCTGAGCCATTCAAAAACACGTCGGCCACAATAACCATATCGTCATCGCGCTGCCGATTGGTCAGATGCCCGGCGTTGGCGCCCAGACTTGCCAGAGCGCCGCGCGGATTCAGACTTGGCGACTCTGAATTGTAAGGAGTCCGCAACGCTGCATAGCTCTCCGGCGAAATTGGTTTAGTGATGTCATAGCCGAGGATGTAGTACTCATCCGCTGTCGAAGTAAGTTGCACCTGCTCAAAGGCCTCCGCCGCTTCATGTAGAGCAACCATGTGAGGACGCAACGCTGCAAACACAGCACTGAAAATGATTATCGAGGCAAATGAACTGAACGCGTATCGCATGGGCCGCGGTTGCAGCCATTTCACCGCCCAGTCATTCAGGCGATCCATTGCCGACTCCTGGCGACGAGCTTTTTGCTCGGCTGCTTTGGCGGCCAGAGCCGTGTTGATCGAAGAGATGAGGTCCGCAGGTGGCTGAGCTTTGGTAAGCGTCGCCAGACCGCTCCGTACTTTACGCAGTTCAACGACGTGCTCACGGCACACCGGACAGATTTCCAGATGCTCGTAGCACGCCTGGCGCATTTCGGACCTCAACCCATCATCAACATAAAGCGAAAGCGATTGTTGGAGGTTGTTACAATTCATTGCCATTTCCATTCCCGATTTTCAATGCTTCGTTTTGCCACTCGTCCTGTCAATCTAATTTCAAGTGGCACACCTGACATTGAAAATCGAAAAATGCCTCGAATGGCTACTGGTCCGGGCCATTCTTTCCGAGCAGCCATTTCGAATTCAGCCAGGGAGCGAAGTGACGCGCTTGTTGCTGGCCCGTTACAAATCGCTCCCATCTGGCTGATTGCCCGACCCTGCTTGACTCGTCACTCCGACCCAAATTGGCACCGAGTTTGGTGACGCCGGGGCAGGCCAGACATTTTGTTTACAAAGATCCCTCGAGCTGTCGGCGCAGCTCCAGCCGTCCGCGCGCGATTCTCGATTTCACGGTTCCAATACTTATCTGCAATGTCGCAGCGATCTCCTCATAGCTGAAACCTTCCACGTCCCGCAGGACCACTGCTTCACGAAACGAGCTGCGTAATCCGAATAGTGCCTCGCGCAATTGCGATTCTCGTTCCCGCGCCAAAGTCTCTTGCTCCGGACTGAGCGAGTTATCTATCGCCAAGGTTGCCGACAGAGGCCTTTCCTTGTGATCATCAGTGGCATCCAGTGAAACAGTCACATCGCGCCTGCGCCTGCGCCACCACCGCCAACGATTGCGCGCCTGATTGATGGCGATGCGGTAAATCCAGGTCTTCAAACTGGCGTCACCGCGAAAACGATTGATGCTTTGAAAAGCGCGAAGGAAGGTTTCCTGAGTCAGATCCCGCGCCTCTTCGGCGTCGCTGGTCAGACGGAAGAGCAGCGCGTAAACATCACCGGAGTGCTCAGCCACCAACCGCTCATAAGCAGCCGCTTCCCCGCGACGTAATCTTTCAAGGAACTGGTCGTCTGTGGTCGGACGGACTTCAATCTCGGTTGCCGTAGCAACTGACTCGATGTCCGCATGCCCGCGGAGGGCTATTTGCTCTCCGTAGCTCATTCGGGACTCCCTTTGAGGGGAAGCTTGGAAAGCAGCGTCCGACATTGCTTCCCGAACAGACGACTGATTAGACAGCAGGCTTTGCTGCTTTGTTCCCGCATCAGGCTATAAAAAAGGACTCTCACGCCAGTCTTTTTGATGATTTCCGGCCCGTGTTGCGTTGTGGGCCCCGTAACTCCAACTGTTAGTTTATCGGCAACCTAACAGCCCGCGCCAGAGCGTGGCTTGACAACGTTATAACCCGCCGTTAAATTCGCTGTTTCTGCGATCATACACGAAATTGAACGCACTTCGCTGTGCAATCTTGCAAGAGGAAATTCCTTGGCTAAATACAAGAAGAAACGCGCGCGCGAGTTAAAACACGACCGATTTCGCGACGCCACCATGCTGTTGGCTGATCGGCTGGCCGATCGGGTGGCCGGGCGGCGGCAGCAGATAGTTTACGGCTTAATCGCGGTCGTACTAATCGCCGTTGGCATTTACTTTTTTGTTCGTTGGCGGCACAAACATGCCGAAGAGGCCCAAGCCGCAATGGGCCGGGCCATCGCCATCAACGGGGCGGACATCAATCCAGCGCCGCTACCGGGTTCAAAAGATCCGGTTTTCGCGAGCCAACAGGAGCGTTCCGAACGCGCCATTCATGAGTTTGAAAAGATAGCCGCAAAATATGGCGAACCTTACCGGACGGAAGCGCGCTATTTCATCGCTACCAATGAGCTCGTAACCGATCGTCTGAAGGCCGAGACGGATTTGCAAAATCTTAGCCAGGCAAGCGGCGACACCGCTATCCTGGCAAAGTTCGCCCTCGCCCAGGCAAAAGAGGCTGATGGTAATCTGTCCGAAGCTGCTCGTCTTTACGGCGAAATCGCACAGGCCAACTCACCTGTGATTACCACGAACACCGCGAATTTGAGGCTGGCAGCCGTTTACGACAAACAAGGAAAGAAGAAAGAGGCTGCCGACATTCTCTATAACATAGTCGATGCATCGCGGAAGGCGCGAGACAAAGACGGAAAGCCGATTCCTGAATCCTCTGCATCTCGTGAAGCCGCGCAACAACTCTTGAAAATCGATCCAACGCGTCACGCGCAATTGCCTCCACCGCCCGCGCCGCTCAGTCTTTTCTGACAATCAGCGTGGATAACCTCACACATTCGCTGGTGGGCCTCGCTTCTGCCAAAGCAGGTCTGGAGCGATTGTCTCCGTACGCCACGCCCGTCTGTTTGGTATCAGCCAATATCGCCGATGCTGACTTTGTTACGCTCTTCTTCGGTGATCGATGGACGCTCTTGCAGCACCATCGTGGCATTACTCATTCAATTGTTGGGACGCTGGCCATAGGTTTCCTCGTTCCTCTGGTTGCAGTCGCCATCGAACGACTGATCGTCAAAGCTCGGAAGACGACCGCCTGCATCCGTTTTCCAGGCTTGCTGATCGCTTCGTTGATAACCGCTGCCACGCATCCCTTCCTGGATTGGACGAACAACTATGGGCTGCGACCGTTTTTGCCCTGGAGTGGACGTTGGTTTTATGGCGACCTGGTATTCATCGTCGATCCTTACATCTGGTTGTTGCTTGGCGGTGTTTGCTTCCTCCTAACGAGCAAAACGAGATCGCAGATGCGGAGCTGGGCGATTCTCGGATCCGGAATCGCAACGCTTATCGGGTTCGCCGCGTGGCAAAGTGGTGCTGACGCCGGGCCGCTGCGCGTCGTGTTCGTGATCTGGATTCTGGTAATGCTGGTCCTGGCAATCTTACGCGCATCCGGATCGCACAAATACGTCAAACGATCCGCAGTAATTACAGCTCTGCTGCTACTGGTAGTGTATTGGGGAGTTCTGGCGTTTGCTCACCGTTCCGCACTCGCCGATACGTTCCTGGTCGCGAATAGAGTAGCTGCAACTGGCGGCGAATCGCTGGTTCGCGTCGCGGCCATGCCGACCGTCGCGACTCCATTTGAATGGCAGTCGGTTGCCGAAACCGATCTGGCTATGTACCGATTCACAGTCGAAGTCGGAAATGACAAGAACGGCGCATCGAAGTCCGTCGCATGGCGTCGTTATGAAAAGCCGACCGGACAAATCTCGCAGCTTGTGTCGTCAGCCGAAAGGGATCGGCGAGCACAAATTTTGTTCGGCTTTGCCCGGTTTCCAATTGGGCGCGTAAATGCTGACAACTGCGTCGGACAAGCGCTCGTTCAATTTGCAGATTTACGTTACACTGAACCCGGGGCGTCGCGCGGGAATTTTTCGGTGAATGTTCCTGTTGATTGTCCGGCGCGATGAACGGTTGAAATCAACTGTTGAGCGATACACCGAATCAGGAAACCACCGTGAAGAAGCTCAAACCAATGGCAGGCCGCAAGAAACCAGCCTCTGTCCGCACTTCGCCCGGCGGCTATTTCGCCGTCGCTGCAATCATGACGTTTGCCGCTCTGGTTTGCCTGCGAACACAGCGCGACTTACTTGCCTTAATTCTGGTCTCGAGCACCTGGACAGTCGTTCCGCTGCTTATCTTGACCGATCGGCTTAGCTTTAATGGCACAACGTTGAGACGAAGCGGATTCAGCGCTTTGATGCGCCAACTTTTTCGTCGCCATCCGCTGAGAATGGCTGTTGCCGACATCGAAAGAGTCGAAGTTGCAAGCCTGCGCACACTGCGGAGGGGTGGGAATGTTCGCTACCGCTATCGCGTCGAAATCTCAGGAAATGATTCGACTGTTTCATTTGCATCAGGCGGCCGGCAATTCAGGCGGATGATGCAAGCCTTGTTACCATGCATCCCGGAGTACAAACTTGACGCGCGGGCCTGCGAACTCCGAGACCACCTGGTGGACGCGCGCGCTGCGCGGTTAGAAGCGGAGCGTTTAGGTATCGCGCCCGCCCTCGTGCTGGAAAACGTGGCGGAAGTTGCGGAGAAGCGAATTGAAAGACAACGGCGCGAACAGAAACATGCGGCATCCGAACACGAACTGGATCGCGCCACCTTGCTGCGCCGCGCCGGCAACGATTTGAGAATCATTGGCAGCCTGCAGCAGTCGGCCGAGGCGTTCCGGCGCGCGTTGCTGATCAGCCCACGAAATGCCTGGATGATTTATGAGTACGCGCGATTGCTTAAATCGCAGGCAAGCGCGTTTGGGGACGCAAGCCTGCTTGGTCGTGCGTGTGCGGCTTTGAGACTTTCCGCGATGCGCGGCCGGAATGATGCGCGTTTGTTGGAGAGAGTTGCCGAGAGCTTCCTTGAGTACTGTGACGCTGCCCGCGCGGCAAAAGCGTTTCGCCGTGCTTTAGAGGTTGACGAGGATGCTTTTCGCGCGCACCTCGGCCTGGCTGAAGTTGCACTCGGCGATGGTAAACTCGCCCACGTAATTCATCATTACAACGACGCGGCGCGATGTGCTCCGGACAAGGCCAGTGCGCGCCTGGCGCGTCGCGAAGCGGATTATTACTCCCGTCTGCACAGCGATGAAGACTATTTGGCGGCTGAGTTGCGCCGGATGAATTGGCTGGAAGGTGCCGGCCGGATTCAGCGTCTCACCGCGCGCATTAGTTTCGCGGCGTTGCTGATGGCCCTGGTGGGTTCAGCCGTCGATCAGGTTGTGGCTGGTTTAGGCTGGGCCATGGCCTGCTCCTCGATCATCGCGTGGTCGGGTTCTTTAATTACCCGAAGGTTTCTGAGCAGCCGGGGCCGTGCGGAAGCGAGCGACGTGTGAGGATTCGTCGCTGGCGATCACCCGATCGCTACCGCGACTCGATTCGTCAGGGTGTCGCTTCTTTAGCCTTGTCCTTCTTCCCTGAAGCCCGTGATTTACCCGTGGTCGTTTTCGGCGTAATTTTGCGCGTCCCCTGTTCGGCCACGGAAGCGACGGCATTCGTTCGCCGTGGTTCCGGATTCAAGAAAGCATCCCAGCGATATCTAGGTTTTTCGATTCCTTCGCCCAGCCGCTTGAAGATCAGATTAGTGACAGCCTCAGTCACCCAACCATGATAGAACGCGCCCACAGACTGTAGTTCCGCGTCCGGCGCTGGATTCATGAAATCAATCGCATAGGGCACGCCATCCTTGATCGCAAACTCGACCGTGTTGATGTCATAGCCGAGAGCCCAACAGAGCGTGCGCACGTCATGCACCACGCGCGCCGCCAGTTCGGGTGAAAGATAATCGGGATCGTTGATGTACTGTTCACCCGACAAGTAAGGCTTGCGCGGATCGTAAGGCATGATCATTACGTCATCCTGTCCGATGCAATAACAGCGGACAAACTGATCGAATTCGACCGCCTCCTGCAAGGTCATACAAAGTGTTCCGGTCTGATCGTACTCATGAATCAGTTCTTCGAGTGAATTTACTTTCGAGACATTTTTCCAACCACCACCATCGAAAGGTTTCATGAAAGCTGGGAAGCCGATGTAATCGACAATGGCTTGCCAGTCGAGCGGAAATTGCAGGTTGCGCAGACTCTCACTGACTATGCCGGGGATGTAGTCCTTCTGCGGCAGCAACACAGTCTTTGGCACTGCGACGCCGAGCTTCCGCGCGAGCGAATAATTGAAGAACTTGTCGTCAGCCGACCACCAAAACGGGTTGTTGATGATATACGTGCCTTCGAGCGCCATTCGTTTTAGGGTCGCGCGATAGAATGGCACCTCATGTGAAATGCGGTCGATAACCAGATCGTATTGCGGCGGTGCATCATGCCGGACGCCGCCGAGCAAAAGATAATCAGCGACTACCGAGCCGCCTCCGCGTTCATTGATATTCTTGATTAGCGCTTCAGGAAAAGTTTTTTCCCGGCCGACCAGGATGCCGACTCGTTTCATAAGTAAATTCTCCCCTTCATCTTTCGATCGAACTCAATCGCGACGATTCGTTTTAACGTTTATTTTCGTGGTTTCTTAGTTAACGCGGCGGCGCTCACGTTGTCAAACGAGCGCGCCAAGCATCCTACGGTCGCAATCGAGCATCATTCAGGAAGGTTACCGTCCTCTCAACAGAGGTCCGGAGCTAAATTGTTGCGAGTCCTTGTGCTACAATCCCAGCAAAATGTGGAGATTTGTTTGCCATCGTTGTGTCAGTCGTTAGTTGAGTTATGAGTCTTAGAAAGCCCCTTGTGCGTCGTCACGTGTTGTTAGCCCCACTCCTCGCAGTCTTGAGTTGTGTTTACCTGGTTTCTTCCTCGAGTGCCGAACAGGTTAAAGACCTGACAGCCGAGCAAGTTGCTGAAACCGCCATCGCCATGGCGGGAAATGGATTTGGCCGCGCAGTGCTGTCGCAAATTCGGCGTAACGGTCTCGAGATTGGGAAAGAAACGCGTACGCGTCCGGACGGGAAATCAGAGGAATCCCGTTACGAGCTGCGCTTTGTTCATGGCGAGAAGCCCGAACAGGACAAAGTCCGGATTGACAGTAAAACGCCGCAAGCCGAATACACTTTGGTTTACGGCGAAGGACGTTTGTTTGGCATTATCAACGGAGCTACTTTCACTCCGAAACCCGATGCGGCCGCGGATTTTATTTCGAAGCAGGCTCATAGCATCGATGCGCTGCTCAGGTATAAGGAGAACGAATCAAAGGTCACCTCGGTCGGCAAAGATAAACAGCAGGGAATCGATCTCTACGTGATCGACCTGGTCGATAAAGCCGATCGCAAGACTCGTTACTTCATCAGCGCGAAGTCGTTTCGTGTCCTCTCGTTGGAGTATGAAGAAACTCCGCCCGGTGGTGGCATCGCGGTCAAGTACACCAAGCGGTTCTACGACTACCGAGTAGCTCAGGGAACTCAGGTCCCTTATCGGACCGTCACGATGGAAGACGGCAAACTGACAACCGAGACGCACATCCTCACGATTACTTACGGCGTGAAAATGGATGATGCCTTGTTTAAGAATCCGGAAGCGGCAACCGCCAGCGGGAATCCGTGATGCGTCAGAAACTCGCGTGTCAGCCTGCAGTGGCTGCCGCGGCGCGGGCTAAACGGCTTAATATCAATCGGGATCTGGAGGGAATTTACCGTTCTCGGCCAATCGATCCTTCTATTACGCTCTGACTTCCCATACTTTTCGGAACTTCTCCCCAAAAATTGCGTGGTTAATGCTGAGGCGGTCGCGGGCCGATGTATAATTATCCGCGAATTAGTACCGCAGGCTTTTAGCCTGCAAGAGCGACCCGGCGCGAGCTGACCACTTGCGCTTGATAGCCCGAGAGCCCTACCTGCCCGATGAGAACGCTTAGCTCGATTGAGGATCTGAATTTCGCGGCGGCCATGCCCACACGCGTCATGGTTCAGAAGGCCTCGGATCATGCGCTGCTCGAGGAAACACTGGCTGGGGACGAGGATGCGTTCGCTGAGTTGGTCAGCCGTTATCGAAATCAGATCACGAGTTACATTTATCGGATGACGAATGATTACGATGGCGCGGTGGATTTGGCCCAGGAAACTTTCATGAGGGTGTACCGCGCGGCGGGACGTTACCAGACGACGCATGCATTCTCGACTTACATTTACCGGATCGCTACAAACCTGGCGATTAGCGAACTGCGCAAACGTAAGCGGCGACGGCTGGTTTCACTAACGGGTTTATTGACGACGGCCGACGGCGAAGAAACCAGGGACTTTGATGCGCCCGATGAGAAGCCCTTGCAGGACACAAACCTGGTTGATACTGAAAGGCGCCGAGTAGTGAAGCGAGCCATCAGCACCCTGCCGGAGAAATACCGCGCGCCACTGGTGTTGCGCGACGTGGAAGGGAAGAGCTACGACGAGATCGCTGAGATACTGAGCACCAGCGAGGGAACTGTGAAATCGCGCATCAATCGCGCCAGAAATTTTCTACGCGACAAGATGCGTCATTATGTCTAGGTGGTGAATCATGAATGCGAAAGATTGCCGCACCGTGCGGCGAGAAATTGACACTTCGGAATCAGGCCAGCGTTTGAGTGAACCTGTGGAGATGCACGTGGCGACGTGCGCTGCGTGCGCGAAATTCCGAACTGAGCGAGCAGAGTTGCGTGAGCTGGTGGGTAGCCTCAAACCGGTTGCTGCTCCCGCTGATTTCGATATGCGCCTGCGCGCGCGGATTGCTCGCGAACGAGTCGTCCAGGCACGCCGGCCGTTTATTTTTCGTGTCGTTTTGACGACGCCGGCGATCGCATTCGCAGCATTGCTGGTAATTGCAGTGGCGTCGATCGTTTGGATCAATCAAAAACATCAAACCAGTCAGCCAACTGCATCCTGGCCTCAGAAAAATGACAATGCGAACGTCTCGAATTCATCGTCAACGGCGCCCGTTACCGGTGTGCAACAAAAGGAACCGGTTGTTGCGACTTTCACTCCGCGAAAACAAAAGCCTTTGAATCAGCCGCGAAACGCCGCAAAGGCCTTAACGGGGACGGCGCCGGTGCCACGAGTTTCAGATTTCAGTACCACGGGCGCTCAATCGTTTCGGCAGACGGTTGATCGTGCCGGCGAAGTATCGTTGACTGCGCCTTCAAAACCAATGGTGGTGTCGGTAAAAGATGCGAATGGTGAGACACACAAGATTCTTTTGCCGCCGATTAGCTTTGGCGCCCAACGACTGGACAACCGCACACCTGTCAGCATGACGAACCGCAAAGATTGGTAATAGCAATGCGCAAGCAAGTTTCACTTCGAGCCTTGGTTCTGTTTTCATCGGCGTTCATTATGCCGGTCGCGGTAATGGCCCAATGTCCCGGGCCGGCGATTTCGGGCAATAAGTTTGAAGCG
>Ga0066388_100000856_pt1 | contig 15821 bp, 21 predicted proteins | sample PanSoiMetaGPlot6_FD_64539 | JGI IMG/M metagenome (GOLD analysis project Ga0066388, IMG submission 64539) | Tropical forest soil microbial communities from Panama analyzed to predict greenhouse gas emissions - Panama Soil - Plot 6 (Hybrid Assembly) | ecosystem: Environmental > Terrestrial >... | reverse complement strand
CCGCCGTCGCTACCCGTACGAACGATCACCGGCACTCACCAACTGCGGCGTGCTGAAGCGGTTTAACAGCGGAGTCCTGCAAAGCTCCGATTCGTCGGTCCGAATCCGACCGCCGCAACCAGCTCGAGATCACATGGCGATCATCCTCTCGGCGACCGGCCCGCTGCGCGAGCAGCTGCCGGTGCGCCCGCCGTCCTTCAGCCTGCGTGAGCTGCAGCTGGTCGTGGGCGGCTACATCGAGGCGCTCTATCTGCCCGACGCTCGCGGACGAGGAGGACGGGCAGGAGGACTAGCCCGCTCTCCGCGGCTCGGCGTACCATCGCGGCCATGGCTGCCGCCGACGTCGACACCGCCGCCGCGCCGCCCGCCTACGACGGCCCCGAGCGCCGCAGCCGTCCGCCCGCCGATCCCTCCCCGTTCGCCGGCTTGCCGCAGTGGGCGCGCGTCATCGCCATGGTCGGCATTCCCGGCGCGATCGCGCTGTTCCTGGTGTGGGTGGGATCGCAGTCACTCCCCGAGATCAAGACCGAGCTGATCGCCTACCGCGTCGAAGCCGAGCGCGTGCGCACGACCATGCAGACGCAGGCGACTCAGGAAGAGCAGATCTACCGCATCCTGCAGCGCATCTGCTCGGAGGTCGCCAAGACCGACGAAGGACGCGCGCGGTGCTTCGACCGATGACCACCAGCCCCACGCCCACACCGCCGCCCACACCGCCGCTCACCACTCGCGCGCAGGGCACCGACTCCGGGATCTACCGCTTTGCCCGCACGACCCGGCGCCGTGCGCTCGCTCGCGATCCGCTCGTCGGCCTGGTCGCGATCCTGCTCGCCTCGACGCTGGTCTTCATCGGCCTGTGGGCCTACGCGCTCTACGACATCAAGCGCGACTACGCCCTGCTCACGCTCGACATCGCCGCCTACCGCCGCGACGAGGCTGCGGCCGACGCTGCCATCCGCACCGAGCTAGACACGATCTACAAAACGCTCTACGCGCCCCCCGACAACCCCGCGGCGACCGTCCAACCGCCCCGCCAGCCCTCGGCCGTCGAACTGTGGCAACGCACCCGCGACAAGGAACTCCGCGATCGCATCCTCCGGCTCGAACAGTGGCGGCTGCGCCAGGAGCGGTAGGCGCCTGGAGCGCAAGCCCGCGTCAAGGACGCGGCACCCAGCCGGCCCGTCGCTGCGTCGCTGTGCTGCTGGTCCCGCCCGCCGCAGGTTCGCTGCGTCGCTGCGTCGCTGCGTACGATCGTACGTACACCGCCCGCCGCCTCAGATCTCGCTGCAGCTGTCTCCCGCAGTCCGCTCATGTCCGCTCGACCGTGTCCCGCCTCAGTACAGGAGCTGCTCATGCCGTACCAGGAGACTCCGCCCGCCGGCGATCGGTTCTTCGCCCGGCTCAGCAACTTCACCTGCGAGTGCCCGCACTGCGGGTACGTGGTGCGGACGACCGTCCTCGGGCTGCCGGCGTGGAACCCGGCCACCCAGCGGCTGCGCTGCCCAGGCTGCCACCGCGTGTTCATTGCTGGGCTGCTGCTCTACCCGTGTGCGACCCGGCGCGAGCTGGTGCCGCCTGAAGACACCGTCCCGACCCCTCGCCAGGCGCTGGCGCTGCGCAACGAAGCCGGCGGGTACCTCACCGAGGAGCCGTACTGGGAGCCCGGCCAGGCCGTGAACGTCGCGACGACCGCCGCCCCGACGCCGCCCGTGCCTGAGCCGACCACCGGCCATGCCGAGGGAATCCTCACCCAGGCGCTGGCGTTGATCGGGAGAGCGAAACCGCTAGAGAACGGCTCAGCTGGAGATCAGGGTGATCAGGGGGGTGGCGCAGGAGGGGTAAAAGGTGTCCATATTGGGGTTAAGTACTAGATACTATTAGAGATCCAATATGGACATCAGATCCGATCTGGACGTCCAGATCGTACGGATCTAGACAATGTGGACATGGCAAAAAAGATCGGTGTCTAGATCTGATCTTATTATATAAGAGGGACTTACCGCCAGAAACCGCCTCACCGCCACACACTGTGCCGGGATCTCGTACAGCCGAGCTGGCGGTGAGGCGAAAGGTCAGTGCACCAGGGCGCGCGAGTACCGCCCGTGCCCGACCTTGACCACGAGGCCACGGTCGACCAGCTTATCGAGCGCTCGCTGCACGCTCCGCTGGGTCAACGGGATCTTCGCCGCAAGCAAGCTCAGCGTCTTCAGGCGGACGACGGTCCCGTCCTCGGGGAGCAGCCCCAGCACCCGGCCGGTCCCGGTCTCGTCGACCTCCGGGATCTCCGTGAACAGGCCGCGCTTGTCCCGCACCAGGTCGACGAACTGCGCCGGCGCGAGGTGGCTGTTCCACATGAAGCAGTACTCGCCCTTGACGCCCGTCTCCTCGGGCCCGGCCAGGTAGCACTGCGTATCGCTGAAGCCAAGCAGCGCCGTCGATCCGAGGATCTGGTCCTGCACCCGGGCGTAGCGGGCCCGCGACTCCGCGCGCAGCTTGCTGCTGTGCGCCGTGCCGATGAGCGAGAGCTGCCGACTGCGCAGCATGGCGCGGATCTCGTGACACGCGATCATGCAGCCGTCGTAGTCAAGCAGGTTGCCGCCGAGGAAGACGCCGATCGGATCGACGAACACCAGCCCGCCCGGCGCGAGCTTCAGCTTGTCGACGAACTCCGCGAGCCGCGCCGTGCGCTCGAACTTACGGCGCAAGCTACGCGGATCGAAGCCGACGTCATCGAGCAGCGAGTAGTGCTTGATGTCGGCGATGCCGGCGCGATCGAACCATACGCCCGCGCCGCGTGCCCAGCTGCGATCCGCGGCGACGATGCCGATGTCCGGTAGGACCGCCGGCTGGTGCCCAAAAATCGCGGCGTGGTCGCGGAACTGCATCGTCATGGTCGCGATGAGCGCACTCTTGCCGACGTTGGGCGCGCCGGCGAAGAGCGTAATCCCGCCGAAGGGGATGATGTCGGGGATGGGGTCGCGGTAGCTGGCGAGTTGACAGTGATCGGTCGTCGTGAGACTCTCAGTCATCGTCTGTCTCCCTTCGTCTCGGGCGGGCTTCGGATCCATGCCCGGAGCCCGCCGCGTTTTCGGACGTGCCGCCCGTGGAAAGCCGGCGTTGTAGCAAAACGCGGCGGCGCGATTCAAGCCCCCCACGACCCGTAGTGACACACGTCTACTCACCCCCAGTTATAGCGGCGTGCTATCGTCCCCGCCGGAGGTGTCGGTCATGCGTGTGCGGTTTTCACGGGATCTCGCCGATCAGAACGCGCCCGTGTTCGCAGCCTTCCGCGAGCGGCCCGGGCAGCCGCTCAACGTGCGCGTGGCGCCGCAGATCTCACGCAAGCGCCAGGGCACGCGGCTGTCGACGCGCTACGAGACCTGGACCGATGTCGTCTGGACGGTCGCCTGCGACACGATCGCCGAGGCGTTCGATCTGCGCGAGGCGCTGCGGCAGTTCTTCGCCGCGGTCGAGGAGCTGGGCGCCGCGGGTGTGGTACGGGGTTTACAGCAGGTGCGCCGCGATCACCACAGCGAGATGCGGCAGCAGGCGCAGAGCGACGACGACAGCGACCAGGCGATCACGTGATCGCCGCATAGCACCATCACCAAGAGCAACGTGCCTTCGTCGAGGCGACGACACCAGTCCATGAGGATCGTGAAGATCTCGCTGGTCGCCGCGGCGCGCGCGCCGGCACGCTGGCTGTAGCGGCGCACGGCCTCGATCTCCGTAGTGGAAATCGCGGCGCGTCGGACGAGACCGCCTAGAGCTGGCGGCGCAGGCGGCGGCGCTTCGACTGGCACGGCCGCCGCGATCGCCGCCTCGACGCCTTCCGCGCGACGCACGCGCCCTTCAAGATCGGTGAACAGCTCGCCGAGCGAACACTCACAGAGCGCCGCGATCGTCACCCACTGATCGAAGACCGTCGTCCGCCGCTTGCCACTGAGCACGACGCTGACGGTGCTCGGGTGCACACCGAGGCGGCGCGCTAGCTCGCGCTGCGTCCAGCCGTGAACCTGTTGGAGTTCTTCGAGCCGCTGGCGGAGGGCCTCACCAAGGGTCATGATGGCGCGCGCTGCGTGAAGGGTTCCGCGACGCTCACGCGACGCGACTTGCTGGGCTGCCGATCCATATAACACCACCGGTGACGTGGTGTCACCACAATTTCGTGCAAAGCGATCATCTCGCGGCTTGACACCCTAACGACGCGTGTGCGATTACCGTAAGTCCCGCCTTCGTGAGAGCGAAAAACGGTGACAGGAAGTCAACAAACCTGTTCACCCTGAGTCAACAAGCCACACTAGCCCCTTGTGCCACACCTAATTGCACACTGCCCGCCGCTGACCTGCTGGTGCCCTAACTGTCTGTCATGCTATGCGTTACTGGACGTCAGCGGCGTGCCGAGCGCCAGAAAGGTCGCCGCCTGGTTGACATCCTGGCGCGGCTTTTCTACAACTGCACCGCCGTGAGAGCCAAGCGTCGTGGATCACGACAGGGAGGGGCCATGCGGGATCTGCAGCTGCCGGGACCGAAGAAGATGGCGACCGCCACGCTGCCCCCGCCGCCCAGCCTGCGCGCCTACCTCAAGGGCCCCCCAGCCGTGAGCATGCGCACCTTGGCACACAAAGTCGGTGTGCACCCGTCGATGATCTCGATGCTCAGTAGCGGTAAGCGCAAGCCGGGCGCCGACGTCCTCGACCGCCTGCACAAGGTCACCCGCGTCCCGTTCGATGCCCTGCTGCACCCGCGCAAGGGCCGCAAGCGCGCGTTCTAGCCGCTCGTCCGTCCGCCGCTCGCCGCTCGTCGTTCGCTCCGTCGCTGCGTTCGTTCGTATCCCTGGGAGCCGCTGATGACGACGCCGACTGCCACGCCGACCGATCCGCCGCTGACCATCTGGCTCACCGATCGCACCCGGTACAAGCTCGGGACGGCTCGCTGCCCGCGCGCCCGCTACCTCGGCTTCCACGCCGGCCCCACCGGCTACGGCTTCACCGCCCGGCGCGAGTCGCTGCCGCTGGCCACCGGCATCTCCGCGCATCACGGCCTCGAAGCGTTCGCCCGCCACATGGCGGCGCACGATCAGCTGCCCAACCTGCACGAGACGCGCGCGATCATCACCGAGGTCTGCGACGAGTACATCGCCCGGGTCGATGCGCGCGGCTTCCGCGGCATCCTCGGCAGCGCGCAGACCACCGAGACGATCGTCGAACAGGCCACGCTCATCAGCGGGCTGCTGTGGGCGCTCAGGCTGAAGTTCCTGCCGTGGCTGCACGAGACCTACAAGGTGGTCGTCGTCGAGAGCGAGCGGTTGCACTTCCTGGAGTGTGCGTGCGGCGCGCCGCGGCTCGACCCCAGCGAACACGTGCGCCGCGGCTGCGCCGGCAAGGCGCTGATGCTCCGCACCGATCTCCTGGCGCAGCGTCGCAGCGGCAACTCGCTCGCCTACTTCGAGTGCAAGACGACCGGCTGGGAATCGGACGCCTGGGCCGAGCAGTGGGAGACCGACCCGCAGCTCGCGCTCGGGACGCTCGACGCCGACGCGCTGTGGCAGCGCGAGGTGACCGAGCTGTACATCATCGGCCTGAGCAAGGGGGCGCGGAAGCGCGACAAGTACGACCCCGACGAGCGCAAGAAGCAGATGTCGGCGCTCTGCTACGGCTATCTGCGCCCCGGCAACCCGCCCATGGCGCCTGATGACTGGCTGCCGTCGTATGAGTGGGTCAACGCCGAGGGCGAGACCAAGCACGCGAGCCGCGCCCACAAGCGCACCGGCGTATGGCAACTGGCCGAGAGCGACTGGCCGACGTGGCGTGCCTACCAAGCGCAGGATCCGGCGATGAGCGCCGCCGAGTTCTGGGTGCGCAACCTCCCGACCAGCGTCCTCGATCGCTGCTGCTTTCTGCTCGGGCCGATGAACCGGCAGGATCACCAGCTCCGCGCCACCCTGCGCGGCATGCAAGCCGAGGAGACGCGCTGGCAGGAGATCCTGTGGCGACTCTATGAGCTGCAACAGGATCACCCGTGGGCGAGTGAGATCTTCCAGTCGGAACTCGATCGCCTGGTCCCGTGCAGCTGGGCGTGCCGCCCGTTCGGCAAAGAGCACCAGTGTGAGTTCGTGGGGATCTGCCATCGTCATCAGGGCTGGGAGGATCCGATCGCCAACGGCTACCAGCCACGGCTGCCGCACCACGTGCCGGAGCTGCAGCAGGCGGTCGCGCGCGGGTTGTTGACGGCGGAAGCGGCGGAGCCGGATGAGGAGGTGGAGTGATGGGCATCGTCGGCGGCTCTCGCCACTACACCGCGCCCGGCCTCGGCGCCGTGACGTCCTGGAACTGCCCGGCGTGCGGCGAGTCGAACGTCGGCCCGCTCGACGCCGGCTGCGTCCACTGCGGCAGCGGCAGCCAGGCCGCGCACCGCGCCGCCGCGACGCCACCACCGCCGCCGCTTCTCGAACAGCGCGCCGCGGTCCCCGATGCGCTCGCGGCGATCGGTGCGCGCTGGGCGCAGGCCAACTCACACGCCACGCTCGCTGACGCGTACCTCGCCGGCTACATGGAAGGCATCCGCGCCGCGCGCCGCGTGCCGCCGCCGCGCCCGGTGACCGAGGCGTTCCCGCCTGAGGGGAAGGTCAATCGGACGATCGTCGCGGCGCTCGAACTGTTCCGCGACCAGGTGCTCGCCGGGGCCTCCGAGGCGATCGCCAGCGGCGAGTGGCTCACCGTCGACGAAGTGAATCAGCTGATCGCGAACCTCGCGGAGCCCGCCCATGCCTGACACCCTGCGACGCATCTTCACCGCGACGCTCATCCTCGGCGTCCCCGGCGCCGGCAAGACGTCGCTACTCGCGACCTTCGCCACCTACCTGTGGGACACCTACCGCCGCGTGCTACTGCTCTACTCGTGGGATGGCGGCGCGATCCCGACCGAGCTGCAGCGGCTGATGAAGCAGGGGCTGATCCGCTTCTGGCGCGTCCGCACGCGCTCGGCTGAAGGACTCGGCATCGAGACGCTGTACCTCGCGACCAAGGGCTACTGGCCGCGGCAGATCAACGCCGAGACCGGCGAGACCTCGCCCGCAGTGGATCTGGTGCCGCCGGTGACGACGGCCTACACCGCCAGCTGCAAGCAGGGCCACGTGCTCGGCCGCCTGCCGGTGCGCTCGACGATCGCGCCGGCCTACTGCGACGCCTGTAAGACGATCGTCCCGGTCAGCGAGATGACGATCGCCGAGACCGTCACGCGCACCAAGGGGTTCGAGCTGGTCGGCGGCGTCGCCTTCGACGGCCTCACGTCGATGACCGGTGTGGTGATGGAGCACATGGACCACGCGCGCGGCCGTGGTGACATCGGCGGCGAGAAGCCGGCGTTTGGCGGCATCGTCGTCTCAGGGTCGGTGAAGCTGGGTGGCAACAACCGCGCCGATGTCGGCTTCGGCCAGACGCGCGGCCAGCAGTTCGTCAACAACTCGCTGTCGATCCCGCATCTGGTCGAGGGGCCGGTGTTCACGGCGCTGTCGATGGAGGCGACCGACGAAGGCGGACTGCCGATCGTCGGCGCCAAGCTGCCCGGCCGCGCCGCCACCGATGAAGCCTCGGCCTGGTTCGGCAACGTCTTCGAGATGGGCCGCAGCGCCGACGACCGTGGCCTGGAGCACTTCACGCTGTTCCTGCGCCCGTTCACCGATCCGCAGAACCGTCGCCACCTACTGAAGACCTCCGCCTCGCCGACCGGCTTGCCCGATCGCCTCACCGATCCGATCGGCACACCCTGGTCGCAGGCGAACCTCGGACTCGTCTACACGATGCTTGACGAAGACCTGCGCCGTGCGCTGGCGCAGGAGATCGCCGGCGCGCCCGGGCTCTCTGGTACGCCGAGCGAGTACGGGGATCCCTTTTTCGTGGCGCCGACGACACCGGCGCCCGTCGCTGCTGCCACAATCCCGCCACTCGGTCCGCCTCCTGCAGCCCCGCCGACCGCTCCGGCTCCGACTATCACCGGGCCGGCGGTTGGCGGTGTCCCGCCGGCCGTGGTGGCACGCAAGCGCACGCCGCGCGTCGAGGAGACGCCGGCCGCGCCGATCGCTCCGACGACGACAACGACGACGACTCCGACGACGACTCCAACGCCGCCACCGACGACGACAGCCGCAGCTCCACCGCCACCCGGCGCGCCTCCTCCGCCTCCTGGGATGAAGCCGCCCGCGCGGATGCCAGCCGCGGGCTAGCCCGTCACCCGGTGACTCAACGTCATCACGTGCCAACGTGAGAGGAGTGTGCATCGTGGGGAAGAATCTCGCTGAACTTGCCGGGGCGCTGAAGAACGACGTGCTCCCGACCGCTGGGGAAGAACTCGACGATCTCCCGATTTTCGGGACCTTCACGCCGCCGCCGCCGCCCGGCGCCTACCGCTTCAAGCTGCCCCAGGACATGAGTGCGATCTGGGATGTCTTCGACGTCGCCGACAAGAACCCGCCGCAACGCGTGAAAGCCATCTTCGATCGCGATCACCCGCTGCTCATCACGCAATCCCCGCAGGCCAAGAGCAACGGCGAGCCGTTCGAGACCCGGCTCACCAACAACGAGCGAGCCCGCGGCAAGGACAAAGCCGTCGTCGCCTCCGACTTCGACTACCTGCTGCGCGCCTGCGGCCAGAAGGTCAAGCCGCGCAGCAACCGCGAGTACATGACCGCCGTGCAGCAGCAGGGCGGGAAGGAGTTCGGCGCCGACCTGCGCTATTCGTGGCGCTGCTCACCCGACCGCGACATCCGCGTCCGCGACGGTCAGGGCCAGGTGCAGGTGATCGAGAACAAGAAAGGGTGCGGCGAGAGCTACTACCAGGAGGACGTGCCGCGCACCGCGACCGGCGAGGTGCCCTACGAGATCGTCTGCGGCAACTGCGGGGCGCTGCTCCGCGCGTTCGCCAATCTCGACAACATCCGGAGCTGACGATGCCAGATCGCATGCTGCAATTTTTCCGCTACGACCACCTGCCGCGACACCTCGCCGAGGCGAGCCAACCCTTCTGCGCGCTAGCCGAGCGCATCGTGGAAAAGTGGCCGCAGAACCCCGAGCGCACCGTGACCCTGCGCAAGCTGCTCGAAGCCAAGGACGCCGCCGTGCGCACACTGCTGTACGAGGAGGGCCTGTGAGCAAGAAGCGCGATCCGATCCTCGCCGTCTTCAACTTCTTCCAGAACGCCGATCTTGCGCAGGCGGTGCAAGCGCTCGCGCTGGCCAAGGAGATCGTCGCGCGCCGCCAGCCGCAAACCAAGAAACCGGCTGCGGCGAAGAAACCGCCGAACCGCCGACTGGTGGAGCAGCCCGGCGACGCGGTGCCGGTGTGACCAAGAAGGCGCTGCGCGACGTGTCGCCGACTGAGAGTCACTGCCTGGTGTCGGCGACCGACTACGCTCAGCACTGGCCGGGCCAGACGCCGCCGGCGCCCGCCTACCGTCCGCCGCTGTCTGCACGGTACTCCGGGCCCGAGCGGCGCGCCGCGACTGAGGATCGCCGCTGGTCCCAGTACGGCGGCCGTCGCCGCTTCGATCGGAAGACGCCATGACCAAGACCCCGTGTTTCCTCGTCGGCGACGGTCCGCAGGAGCAGACCGGCCTGGGCCGCATCGCCCGCGACATCGGCGCCCTGCTGTCGACGACCGAGCTGTTCGACCTGGTCCAGATCGGCGGACCGATCCCGCCGGTCTGGGCCGGGTGGCATCACCTGCCGATGGCTGAAGCGGCGCGCGGCGAGGACTGGGGCGCGAGCTACGTCGCCGCGCTGTGGCACGACGTCTTCGGGCGTCAGCCGGGCGTGCTCTTCTGCATCTGGGATCCGGCGCGGCTCTACCCCTACGCCGCGCTCGACCTGCCGGTGCGCAAGTGGGCCTACGTCGCCATCGACAGCTACAACCGTTGGGGCGGGCTGAGCGGACCGCCGGCCGTGGCGCTGCAAGGCTTCGATCGCGTACTCGCCTACACGCGCTGGGGCAGCGAGATCATCCGCAACGTCAGCCCGTCACCGGTCGCCTATCTGCCGCACGGGCTGTGGCTCGCGAACTTCGGCCCGCTCGCCGACAGTGACTACGCCTGGGTCGCCGAGCAGCTCGGCCCGCACGTCGGCCGCGAGGCGATCGTCATCGGCTGCGTCGCCACCAACCAGGCGCGCAAGGATCTGTCGCTCTTCTGCGAGACGCTGGCGACGCTGCGCGGCCGCGGCCTCAACGTCTACGGCTGGCTGCACACCGACGAACTGGTCCGCGCCTGGTCGGTGACGCAGCTGGTGGAAGACTGCGGCCTCGACCACGCGATCACCGTGACGATCGGTCACTACACCGATCGGCAGCTCGCCTGTCTCTACCACCGTGCCGACGTGACGATCGCGCCCGGACTCGGCGAGGGGTTCGGCTATCCGATCGTCGAGTCCCTCGCTGCCGGCACGCCCGTCATCCACGGCGACTTTGGCGGCGGCGCCGAGCTGGTGCCGAAAGCCGAGTGGCGCGTACCCATCGCCGCCACCCGCCGCGAGAGCATCTACGCACTGACGCGGCCCGTGTTCCGCCCCGAGGACGTCGCCAACGCGGTCGAGCGCGCGCTCGCCTGGCGGGCGACGGTCGGCGCGCGGACTGCCGACGCCTACTGCCGCGGCGCCGTCGCGCATCTCGACTGGCTGCAGCTCCGCCCGCGCTGGGAGAGCTGGATCCGTGGAGGACTCGCATGACCGGCCACGTCAGCGGCCGCGCCATCGTCGTCGAACCGCCCAAGGACCAGGGCGATCGGTTCCTGATCGTCAGCGTCCGCATCGAGTGCGACGGCTGCGGCTCGCACCAGTTCCAGCTCGCCGGGCATCACCTCCGCGCGCTGCGCGATCTGTGCGTCGACTTCATCAAGGAGTTCCCGGAGTTGACCGGTACCGACGACGGGGTGCAGAAGGTCGCCCGCCGCCAGTACCGCAAGAAGATCGATCCATCGAGGAACTAGATGCTCAAGCTCGCCATCGTCACCGCGACCACCAACCCCGCCCGCGCCAAGGCGTGCCTCGACTCCTGGGCCGAGCACGCCACGCTGCGCGGCACCCGGCTCTTTGTCGTCGAGAACGGCCTCGACGACCTGCCCTACGCCGGCTCGGTGCCCGCCTTCGAGCAGGGCGTCAATGAAGCGCTCGACACCGACGCCGACGTCATCGCCTGCCTGCACGACGACCTGACGATCCATGAGCAGGGCTGGGATATGCAGGTGATCCAAGCCTTCACCCGCTTTCCCGATGTTGGGCTCGCCGGCTTCGGCGGCGCGATCGGCCTGGGCGCTGACGGCATCTACCGCGAGCCCTACGATCCGATGCAGCTCGCGCGCATGGGCTTCCGCAGCAACCTGAGCGACGCCGAGCACCATGGGATCCGCCGCACCTACGCCGAGGAGGTCGTCTGCCTCGACGGCTTCAGTCAGATCGGGCGCCGCGGGTTTTTCCTCGGCGAGTCGCGCTTGACCGTCGAGCCGCAGCCGCGGCCGTGGACGCACCTGAAGCAGCTCGGCTTCGTCCACCACTTCTACGACAGCGCGCTCGGCTGCCTCGCGCGTCGACAGGGCTGGACCGTGCGGTTCCTCCCCGTGCGCTGTACGCACCACGGTGGACAAACCGCCGTCGGCGATCCGGGCTATCAGGCGTGGGCAGCGACGCAGACGGAGGGAGGCGATCGTGGATTCTGGGAAAGTGCGCACCGCATCGGCTACGACGAGTTCCGCGACGTCCTCCCGCTCCGCCTCCATCGAGCCTTCTATGCCACCTGACCGCGCGCCTGACCGCTCGCCTGATCGCCTGCGCGGCAAGGTGATGCGCACCTACCCCGAGCGCGGGTTCGGCTTCATCCGCTGCCTCGACGGGATCGACGCCGGGATCGACTACTTCTTCCACGCCACCGGCCTCGACGACTGCGAGATCGACCAGCTCGAAGAGGGCAGCACGGTGACCTTCGAGCCGCGCCACGTCGCCAAGGGCAAGCGCGCCGAGCATGTGCAGCGGACGGCGTGATGCGCCAGGTCCTGCCGCTCGATCGCGATCTCGCGCTCGGACTGCCGCCACCCGTCAGCGCGGTCACGGCAGCGCCACCAGTGGTCATGCCCAAGCGTGCCCCGGTCGCGGTGGAGGCGCCGCCTCCGGTGGTGACGCGCGTCTCGGTGCCGCCCTGGACCCCGGAGCAGCCGCTGCTGCGCGGCGTGATACCCGACGCACCGGAGCCCGAGCCGCCGCCCGACGACGACGACGCGCTGTGGTCGCCGTGTCCAACCTTCACCTACCTCGCTGGCGCCGCCGGCAGCGGCAAAACCTTCCGCACCAAGCGCTGGGCGGAGGACGACGCCGGGATCACGCTCTGCGCGACGACCGGCATCGCTGCGATCAACCTCGGCGGAGAAACGATCAATTCGGTCCTCGGCTACTTCGACACGGCGTCGCTGCAGGAGGCGTACATCACCGGCATGCTCACTGCGCGGCTGGGGAAGCTGTGGAAGGCGGGTGTGCGGCGGCTGATTCTCGACGAGGTGTCGATGCTCGCCGCCGATCAACTCGGGTTCCTGGTGCGCGCGGTCGAGGAGGTGAACGGCCGCGGCTACGTGCTCGACGCTCGGAAGGACGAGGACGACGGGCCGCCGCCCGACATGGGCCTGACGCTGGTCGGCGACTTCTGCCAGCTCGCGCCGGTGAAAGCCGGCTACGCGTTTGAGGCGCCCGAGTGGGATCGCTTCGCGCCGAACATCAAGACGCTGCAGCACGTCCGCCGGCAGACCGATCGCGAGTTCGTCGACATCCTCCGCGCGGCGCGCAAGGGCCACGGCACCCGCGTCTCCGAGTACTTCGCCAGCCGTGGGCTGATCCAGCAGGAGACCGACGATCACTTCGACGGGCCGACGATCCTGGCCAAGAACGAGAGCGTCGACCGCTACAACGCGCTGCGCCTGGCCAAGGTCGACGGCGCCGAGATCACCTTCACGTCCGCCCGCTGGGGCAAGCAGCGCAGCGAGTGGGGCAACCCCGAGAAGCCGCCACACACCTGGGGCATCCCCGAGACGTTGCAGCTCAAAGCGGGCGCCCTGGTGATGCTGCTCGCCAACCGCCGCACGCGCGATCTCATCGGCACCGGTAGCTCGCTGATCTACGTCAACGGTGACCTCGGCACGCTCATCGGCGCCGGCGATGACTGGGCCTGGGATCCGAAGACCGAGCAGTACAGCAAACCGGTGCGCGCGGCGTACGTGCGGCTGCAGCGCACCGGCTGCACCGTGACCGTCGTGCCGGTGACGCGCGAGGTGAAGATCCCGTGTGACTCGGCCCGGCGCGCCGAGCTGCGCAAGGAAGGGAAGGAAGAGTTGATTGACGGTAAGTGGGAGATCGCCGGCGCGATTACCTACATGCCACTGAGGGTGGCGTACGCGACCACGGTGCATAAGTCGCAGGGACTCAGCCTCGACCAGGTGCAAGTCAATGTGCGGGACGGATTCTTCAAGAGCCCGGGGATGTTGTATGTCGCGCTCAGCCGCGCGCGCACCGCGGCGGGGCTGCGGCTGGTGGGGAGCCCGGCGGCGATCGCCGAGCGGTGCGCGAGCGATCCGCGGCTGAAGGAGTGGCTGTGAGACGACCACATGTCACCGCGCCCGACGTGGGGAAACGGTTCATGCGCCCGGGCGAGGCCGACTACAACGAGGACAAGGCGCGCAGTGACCAGTGGGTCGCTGATCACGGTGTACGCCTGTCCGATCCTACGCCTGCGCTCCTCACCGAGTACGCCAACCGCGGCATCGAAGCGTGCGCCGCGGCAGCCGCGCGCAGCGGGCGCCCCTTCAGCGTCTACAACTACTATGGTGACAACTTCGCCGAGCAGTTCACGGACGGCGAGATCGTCACCGCCCTGATCGGCGACTACTTCGGCGTTACCTACATCCCGAACCGCGGAGGGAAGCCGGACGAGGGTGGCGATCTGCACCTCCGACCCGATTACCACCTCGACGTCAAGAGCCGCCAGCTGTTCCTGACGACAGACCACGATCAGTGGAACAAGATCACACACAAACCGGCCATCCGCTATCTGGTGCTCGTACAGCACGGCCCCGCGAAAGACAGCCCGTACGTCTACTGCGGCGGGATCACGCCCCAACGCTTCCACGCACTCCAACGGGCCCTGCCACGCCGCCGTGAGCTGATGATGCGCGGCCTCCTGCATCACTGGGTCGCACCACATGAGTTGATCGCGCCGGCCGACTTCGATCCCATCGTCCGCGCGGTCCTGGAGTCACACCCGTGAGCATCCTCTGCACCCACCCCGGCCGCCACGGCGATCTCCTCTGGGCGCTCCCGACCATCGGCGCGATCGCCACCGCCGCCGGCGAACCGGTCGATCTCCTCGTCTCGGGGAAGTACGGCAGCTCCAACTTCCTCGCGCTCCTCGACTACCAGTCCTATCTCCACCGGGTGTTCGCCGATCACGCCTGGACGATCGAGGAGACCGCCCCGATCACGCCACGCGTGCCACCAACGATCCCCGAGGGCTACGACCGCGTCGTGCACCTCGGCTACGACGGCTGGCCGAGCGACCCGCTGCCGTACGAAATCTACAAGATCGCCGCTCGCCAGCAGATCCCACGCGCGGCCTTCGCTGTTGGCACACCGTGGATCACGCCGCCGCCCTTCGCCCCGCCACTGCGCCGCACGGTCACCGTCGGCTTCACCGATGAACACTTCGAGGTGAAGTACGGGCTGACCAAGCTGCTCACCCGCGGGCTGCTCGGCCTGAGCGGCGAGCGCGAGGCGATCGCCGACGTCTGCAACGTCTCCGGCGGCCCCCGCTGGCAGACCGAGGGCGGGTGCCGTGGGACCACCTGGCCACTCGCCGCCATGGGGATCGCCGGCGCGTCGGTGTTTGTCGGCTGCTGCAGCGCGTTGCACGTGCTGGCCTGCGCGATGGGCGTGCCGGCGATCGTCGTCGAGCCGGCGCCAGCGCGGCATCACGAGATCTTCTATCCGCTCGGTAAAGACGGCCGCTTCGGCGTCGAGCTGCTCAAGGGCGGCGACGGCCTGCCGACCCTCGACAGCCGCCACCTGGTCGACGCCGTGCGTACGCGCCTGCAGAGGGCGGCATGAGCGTCCTCAGCCGCTTCCCGCCCGGCGAGCGCTGGATCGAGACGGGCCTCGGCCACGGGCAGTCGCTGCGCGCGGCGCTCGCCTCGGGCGTCTATCAGACCTGCCGGAGCATCGAGATCGACCCGCAGCTCGTCGCCCACGCGATCGCCGGCGGCCCACCGGTGACGCCCGAGATGCTCTACCAGGGATCGAGCCTCGACTGGCTGCCGCTCCTCTGTGAGCCGTACCGGGCGACGGTGTTCTGGCTCGACGCGCACTACTCCTCCGGCCTCTACAGCAGCGACAGCGCGCGCGACCGGGCGCTGCTCGATCCGCGCGTCGGCCAGTGCGCGCTACTCGCCGAGCTGGCGATCATCCGCGCGGTCGCCTGGGAGACGCCGCCGATCATCCTCATCGACGACGCGCTCTGCTTCACCGCCCCGGTCTACCAGGCGCACCACGCGGAGTACTCACGCGCCGACTACCCGACGGTGACGGAGATCCTGCACGCGCTGCCGCCCGGCTACGGCCTCCTGGAGTGCGACGACGGTACCGGCGCGTTCTTCGTCTGCGAGTGGGGTGGCTGATGACCCGCCTGATCAACTTCGGCCTCGGCGAGATCTGCGACCGGGTGTCGATCCTCGCGCTCAAGCTGCTCTACGGCGAGCAACGGGACCGCGACATCACGCACTTCCGGAACGAGCGGGCGGCACTCCTG
>Ga0066388_100000855_pt1 | contig 15822 bp, 9 predicted proteins | sample PanSoiMetaGPlot6_FD_64539 | JGI IMG/M metagenome (GOLD analysis project Ga0066388, IMG submission 64539) | Tropical forest soil microbial communities from Panama analyzed to predict greenhouse gas emissions - Panama Soil - Plot 6 (Hybrid Assembly) | ecosystem: Environmental > Terrestrial > Soil... | reverse complement strand
GCCTACGCCGAGGCCCACTACAACCGCGGCCAGCTGCTGCGCGACTTGCGGCGGCTCGACGACGCGCTCGCGAGCTTCGAGCGCGCCATTGCGCTGAAGTCGGACTATGCGGAAGCGTTCTATGGTTGCGGCGCGGCCTTGCGCGAGCTCGGCCGATACGACCAGGCGCTCGTCTGTTTCGAGCGGGCGATCATGCTCAAGCCCGGCCAGAAATATCTCGACGGTGCGTACCTCTACGCCAAGCTCCACGTCTGCGACTGGCGCAATCTCGACGAGGAGTTTTCACATCTGATATCGGCGGTCAGGAGCGGCCACACGGTCACTTTGCCATTCACACTGCTGGCGACCCCGTCGTCGCCGCTCGATCAGCGCAAATGCGCTGAAATCCACGTCGCTGAAATCTTTCCCACACCCCCGGCTCCACTTTGGCGCGGCGAGCGCTATTCGCACGACCGGACCCGCGTCGCCTACCTGTCCGCTGACTTTCACGACCACGCCACCGCGCATCTGATGGCGGGCCTGTTCGAAAGCCACGATCGCACAAGGTTCGAGACGACCGCCATATCGTTCGGACCTGACAAGGATGGCGAGATGCGCCGGAGGCTGAAGCGGTCGTTCGATCGCTTCGTCGACGTCCGCACCGACAGCGAAAGCGCGATCGCCGAACTCGTGCGCGACCTCGAGATCGACATCGCGGTCGACCTCAAGGGCTTCACGCAGGGATCCCGCGTCGGAATTTTTGCCCGGCGGCCGGCCCCGGTCCAGGTGAGCTATCTCGGATTTCCCGGAACGATGGGAGCCGATTTCATCGATTACATCCTGGTCGACCCGTTCGTCGTTCCGGACGATCAACGCGGCGCGTTTGCTGAAAAGCTGATCCACCTCCCCGACACTTACTATCCAACCAGCTATCACGCCAATGAGGCGCATGCTGGGACGCCACGGCCGGCGCCGTCCCGCACCGAAGCCGGCTTGCCGGATGAAGGCTTCGTCTTCTGCTCGTTCAACAACACGTACAAGATCACGCCCGACGTGTTCGACATCTGGATGCGGCTGCTGCAGCAGGTCGACGGCAGCGTGCTGTGGTTGTTGCAGGCGAACTCCGCCGCGCCGGACAATCTGCGACGCGAAGCGATCCAGCGCGGCATCGCACCCGATCGCCTCGTGTTTGCGCCGCGACTGGGCATCGCCGATCATCTCGCGCGTCAGCGTCTGGCCGACCTCTTCCTCGACACGGGCTACTACAACGCCCACACAACAGCGAGCGACGCCTTGTGGGCGGGCCTTCCGGTCGTAACCTGTCCGGGCGTGCCGTTCGCCAGTCGCGTTGCCGGAAGCCTGCTCACGTCGGTCGGGCTTCCGGAGCTGATCACGTCGTCGTATGCGGACTATGAAGCGCTCGCACTGCGGCTTGCACGCGACCCGGCGCGGCTCACAGCGGTCAAGAAGAAGCTGGCTGCTCGCCGCGACGTCTGTCCGGCGTTCGACACCCAGCGCCTGACCCGCCACATCGAGGCTGCCTACGCCACGATGTGGGAGCGCAGCAAGCGCGGCGAGCCGCCCCTCAGTTTTGCCGTGGATCCGCGCCAGGTCGCCGAGATACCGCGACCTCGTCAGGCAAAGCAGCCGGACCGGTCCGCGCCCGCCCCATCCGATCGTGCCGAGACGCATGTTCATCGTGGCGCCCTGCTCCATCGGCAAGGCCAACTGAACGAGGCGCTCGCGAGCTACGATCGGGCGCTGGCGGTCCGCCCCGATTTCGCCGAAGCGCTCAGCAATCGAGGCGCGGTGCTCGAGGACCTCAATCGCCTCGACGACGCGCTTGCGAGCTATGACCGCGCGATCGCGCTCAGGCCGGATTATGCGGACGCCCACTACAACCGCAGCATTCTGCTGCGCGAAATGAAGCGCTGGAACGACGCGCTAGCCGGCTGCGATGCCGCGATCGCGCTGCGACCCGACTCGGCCGAAGCCCTCAACCATCGCGGACTGGTTCTGCAGGATCTCGGGCATCTCGACGACGCGCTCGCGAGCTTCGACCGCGCCGTCGCCCTCAAGCCCGACTTTGCGCAGGCGCACTACAATCGCGGCATCTCGCTCGGGCGGCTCCGGCGCCACGATGAAGCGCGCGCCGGCTACGACACGGCGTTGGCGCTCAATCCCAACTACGCCGAGGCGCTCAACAATCGCGGCACCACGCTCAAGCTGCTTAATCGTCCCGACGAAGCGCTGGCGGACTACGACCGCGCCGTTGCCATCATCCCGGATTACGCCGAAGCGTTCCTGAACCGCGGCGATGCGCTCGCTGCCATGTCGCGATGGCCAGAGTCGCTCGCCAGCTACGATCGGGTGATCGAAGCCAAGCCGGACTACGCAGCCGCGCACTTTTGTCGCGGTATCACTCTTGAGAACATGTCGCGGTTTGACGAAGCGATCGCCGCCTACGATATGGCCCTCGCGCTCGAGCCCGACCTGAAATATCTCGAAGGCACACGACTTCACGCCAAGATGCATGTGTGCGACTGGCGAGATTTCACTTCGGACTGCGCGCATCTCGTTGCAACGGTCGAAGGTCGCAAGGTTGCCTCGACACCGTTTTCGTTCGTGGCGATTCCGGCTGCGCCGTCGGTTCAGCGCACATGCGCCGAGCTCACGACCGCGGATTTCTATCCAGCCGATAACCCGATCTGGCGCGGCGAGCGCTATGCACATCAGCGGATCCGCGTCGCCTATCTGTCGGCTGATTTCTACGATCACGCGACAGCCTGCCTGATGGCCGGTCTGTTCGAGCGGCACGACCGCTCCCGCTTCGAGACGTTCGCGATCTCGTTCAGTCCCGACGACGGCACCGCCATGCTCACGCGGCTGAAGCGGTCATTTGACCGCTTCATCGACGTCCGCACGCGCGACGACAACGACGTCGCGACCCTGGTGCGCGAGCTGGAAATCGATATCGCCGTGAATCTGAAGGGGTTCACGCAAGGGTCCCGTACCAGGATCTTTGCCAAGCGCTCTGCCCCCGTGCAGGTGAGCTATCTCGGCTTTCCCGGCACGATGGGCGCGAGCTACATCGACTACATCATCGCCGACCGGTTCCTCATTCCGCCGGATCAGCGCCACGGCTACACGGAAAACGTCGTCTATCTGCCCGGCAGCTACCAGGTGAACGACCGCGATCGGAAGATCGCCGATCGCATCGTGTCGCGGGCCGAAGCCGGGCTGCCCGAGACCGGCATGGTGTTCTGCTGCTTCAACAACAGCTTCAAGATCACGCCCGACGTCTTCGACGTCTGGATGCGACTGTTGCGGGAGATCGACGGCAGTGTGCTGTGGCTGCTGCAGGGCAATGCCAGCGCGCCGGCAAACCTTCGCCGCGAAGCCGAAGCGCGCGGCGTCTCGGGCGAGCGCTTGATCTTCGCGCCGCGCACGAAGCTAGATGATCACCTGGCGCGCCATCGCATCGCCGACCTGTTCCTCGACACCTACTATTGCAACGCCCACACGACGGCGAGCGATGCGCTGTGGGCCGGGCTGCCGGTGCTGACCTGTGCGGGTGAGACCTTTGCAAGCCGCGTCGCCGGCAGCCTGCTGCACGCGGTCGGACTGCCCGAGCTGGTGACGCATTCGCTCGCCGACTACGAGGCGCTCGCCCTCAAGCTGGCGCGCGATCCCGAAATGCTCGCCGGCCTCAGGCGGAAGCTCGCCCAAAATCGTGACATCCATCCGCTGTTCGATACCGCGCGTTTCACCCGCCACATCGAGGCCGCCTACGTCACAATGTGGAAGCGCCAGCAACGCGGCGATCCGCCCGAGGACTTCGCGGTGACGCCAATGGCGTCGCCATGAAGACCGCGACCGCCACCGATGTCAGACCGGCCCTCAGGCAGGCCCTCGCCCATCATCAGGCCGGCCGATTGGCGGAGGCTGAAGCGCTTTATCGGCGCGTGCTTTCCGTCCAGCCCCGCCATTTCGACAGCCTGCACCTGCTCGGCGTGATCGCCCACCAGCGCGGCCAAAATGACGAGGCTGTGCGCCAGATTGACGCCGCCCTGAGGCTCAATCCGAACGTTGCCGGCGCCTACAGCAATCGCGGCAACGCGCTGCTCGCGCTTGGCCGTTTCAAGGACGCGGTCGCGAGCTACGACCGGGCGATCGCGCTCCAGCCGGATTTTGCTGGCGCCTTCTACAATCGCGGCAACGCGCTTCGAGAGATGGACAGGCTCGGCGATGCGCTGGCGAGTTACGATCGCGCCATCGCGCTCACGCCCGATCATTCAGACGCCTGGGACAACCGCGGCGCCGTGCTCGCCGCGCTGATGCGGCTCGACGAAGCGCTCGCGAGCTTTGACCGTGCCATTGTATTGCGGTCCGATCACGCCAACGCATTCAACAACCGGGGCAAGGCGCTGGTTGACCTCAAGCGAATGCCAGAGGCCGTCGCGAGCTTCGATCGCGCGGTCGCGATCCGGCCCGACTACGCCGACGCGTACAACAACCGTGGCATGGCGCTACGCGATCTCGACCGCCACGCCGAGGCGCTGGAGAGCTTCGACCGTGCGCTGGCGCTGAAGCCCGACCAGAAATACCTCGCCGGCGCACGGCTGCTTGCCAGGCTGCATATCTGCGACTGGCGCAATCATGATGCGGACTGCGCAACCATTGTCTCATCTCTGGCCAAGGGCGTTGCCAGCTCGGCTCCGTTCGCGCTGATGGCGACGCCGGCGACGCCGCGCGAGCAACTCCGATGCGCCGAGCTTTATGCGGCGGACCGGTATCCGCCGGCTCCGGCACCGCTCGTCCGCCACTCGCGCCGGGCGCACGACCGGATCAGGATCGCCTATCTGTCGGCGGACTTTCACGATCACGCCACCGCTTGGCTGATGGCCGGCCTGTTCGAGCAGCACGACCGCTCCCGCTTCGAGACGATCGCCCTGTCGTTCGGCCCGGCGCAAGGTGGTGCCATGCGCCCGCGGTTGACGCGCTCGTTTGACCGCTTCATCGATGTCCGTCTGCAGACCGATCAGGCCATCGCGGAGCTCGTTGCCAAGCTCGAGGTCGACATCGCCGTCGACCTCAAAGGCTTCACGCAGGAGTCGCGCCCCGGCATTTTTGCCAAGCGTCCTGCGCCGATCCAGGCGAGCTATATCGGCTTTCCAGGCACAATGGGCGCAAGCTACATCGACTACGTCATCGCCGATCGCTTCGTGATCCCGGAGGCTCAGCGAGACGCCTATGCAGAGAAGATCGTCTATCTGCCGGATAGCTATCAAGTGAACGATCGCGACCGGCGCATATCCGATTGCACGCCGTCGCGGGCCGAGGCCGGCTTGCCCGATCGGGGGCTCGTGCTCTGCTGCTTCAACAACAATTTCAAGACCACGCCCGATGTATTCGACGTCTGGATGCGGCTGCTGCGCGAGATCGACGGCAGCGTACTCTGGCTCCTGCAAGGCAATACCGCCGCCCCGGCAAATCTGCGCCGCGAAGCCGAGGCGCGCGGTGTCTCAGGCGAGCGTCTGATTTTTGCGGTGCGTGCGCCGCTCGACGACCATCTCGCACGCCATCGCCTGGCCGACCTGTTTCTCGACACCCGCCACTACAATGCGCACACGACCGCGAGCGATGCGCTGTGGGCCGGCCTGCCGGTTCTCACCTGCGCAGGTGAGACCTTTGCGAGCCGTGTCGCCGGCAGTCTGCTCCGCGCGGTCGGACTGCCCGAGCTGGTGACGCACTCCCTCGCCGACTACGAGGCGCTCGCTTTCAGGCTCGCGCGCGATCCGGAGATGCTCGCCGGGCTCACGCAAAAGCTGGCACGAAACCGCGAGACCTATCCGCTGTTCGACACAGCGCGCTCGACTCGCCACCTCGAAGCCGCCTTTGTGACCATGTGGGAGCGCCACCAGCGCGGCGAGAAGCCAGCTGACTTCGACGTCACCGCGATCGACTAGGCTTCGATGACAATCTTCGGCGCCGGGCGTCCGGCGGTTGGTCCGCTCAGCGCATCGCGCACGCGCGCGGCGATCTCGCGATAGATCTTGGCATGCGGGCCGTCCGGCTCGGTCGCGACGACCGGCAGGCCGGCGTCCGATTTCTCGCGGATCGCCATGTGCAGCGGAACCTCGCCAAGGAACGGCACGCCGAGCCGCTCCGCCTCGTGACGCGCGCCGCCATGCGCGAAGATATCAGAGCGCTCGCCGCATTTCGGGCAGACGAAGTAGCTCATGTTCTCGACGATGCCGAGCACGGGTACGTTGACGCGCTTGAACATGCCGACGCCGCGCCGCGCGTCGATCAAGGCCAGATCCTGCGGCGTCGAGACGATGACCGCGCCCTTGAGCGGCACCTGCTGCGCCATGGTGAGCTGCGCATCGCCGGTGCCGGGCGGCATGTCGACCACCATCACGTCGAGCGTGCCCCACTCGACCTCGCGCAGCATCTGAGTGATGGCGGACATCACCATCGGGCCGCGCCAGATCATCGGCGTCTCCTCCTCGACGAGGAAGCCGATCGACATGACCTTCATGCCGTAGCCGTCCATCGGCCGCAGCTTGTTGCCGCCCATGGTCTCGGGGCGGCCGCGGATCGCGAGCAGCTTCGGCACCGAGGGCCCGTAGATGTCGGCGTCGAGCATGCCGACCTTGAGGCCGAGGTCGCGCAGGCCGAGCGCGAGATTGACCGCGGTGGTCGACTTGCCGACACCGCCCTTGCCCGATGCGACCGCGATGATTGCGCCGACGCCCGGCACCGCCGGCTGGCCGCCGGGCTCGGCCGGCCCATGGCCATGACCACGCCCGCGTGCGCCTGCGGCGGGCGCCGCCTGCGGCGCCCGCGCCGGTCCGGCGCCGGCCGAGCGTTCCGCGGTCAGTGCTACCATCGCCGAGAGCACGCCCGGAACGGCGCGCACCGCGGCCTCGGCCGCCTTGCGGACGGGTTCCCAGGCCGGCACTGCGGCGGCGTCGACGCTGATCGAGAAGAACACCTTGCCGTCGCTGACGACGATGTCGGAGAGCTTGCCGCTCTTCGGAAGCGGCGTTCCTTCCGGAGACTTCACACCCTCGAGGCCCGCGAGGACTTCGGCCTTGCCCACTGCCATCAACCTAGCTCCTTGACCCGCCTGGCGGGCCGGCTTGCAGCCTCAACATAAGAGGCACGGCGCGTCGGTCAACGCCATGGGAACTGGACGGGTTGACGCCGCCCGCGGCCCGTCGCAATGAACGTGCCGCGACGGCGGGCCCGTGCCGGGTCCCGAACTAAGGAGGACCTCATGGCGAAGGTGGCGTTTCTCGGGCTCGGCGTGATGGGCTACCCGATGGCGGGGCATCTCAAGACCAAGGGCGGGCATGACGTCACCGTCTATAACCGAACCAGCGCCAAGGCGGAAAAGTGGGCGGCGCAATTCGGCGGCAAGGTCGCCAAGACCCCGAAGGAGGCGGCCGCGGGTCAGGACTTCGTCATGGCCTGCGTCGGCAACGACAACGATCTGCGCGAAGTCATGGTGGGCGCGCAGGGCGCGTTCCACGGCGTGGACAAGGGCGCCGTGCTGGTCGACCACACCACCGCCTCCGCGGCGATCGCACGCGAGCTCTATGACGATGCCAAGAAGCGCGGCTTCGATTTCGTCGACGCCCCGGTGTCCGGCGGGCAGGCCGGCGCCGAGAACGGCGTGCTCACCGTGATGTGCGGCGGCGACGAGGCCCCCTTCGGGCGCGCCAAGCCGGTCATCGACGCCTATGCGCGCGCCTGCAATCTGATGGGCGCGCCGGGCTCGGGCCAGCTCGCCAAGATGGTCAACCAGATCTGCATCGCCGGCCTGGTGCAAGGCCTCGCCGAGGGCCTGCATTTCGCCCAGAAGGCCGGGCTCGACATCGAGAAGCTGGTCGCCACCATCTCCAAGGGCGCGGCGCAGAGCTGGCAGATGGAGAACCGCTACAAGACCATGGCGGCCGGCAAGTTCGATTTCGGCTTCGCCGTCGACTGGATGCGCAAGGACCTCGACATCTGCCTCAGCGAGGCGCGGCGGAACGGCGCCAACCTGCCGGTCACAGCGCTGGTCGACCAGTTCTATGCCGAGGTGCAGAAGATGGGCGGCAAGCGCTGGGACACGTCGAGCCTGATCGCGCGCTTGAACCGGTAAGCCCGTCGGCCGCCGCGGGCCGCAGAGCCGGAGATATTTCACGCGATATCCCAGGAACCGGCGTTCCGCCATGCTATTGTTGCGGCGCCGTGGTGGCACGAGCGCGCCGCCGATGCCCGATGATCTCAACGTCATCCTGTCCTGGTTGTTTCGGCCCTTGCCGCTCTGGCAGATGGCGTTCCTCGGCGCCCTGCCGGCCGCAATCGCCGGTGCCAGCAGACGGCCGATCTCGCTGTGGTTCATCTATGGGTTTGGCTGTGTTCTGATCGCCTGGCCGCTGGTGGCGGTGCCGACAGTGCATGCACTGCTGACTCGCCGCTCCCGTCATCCGCGCGCGCCGTCGGATGAGGAGCGAGAGCGGCAACGGCGCGCCGACACACTTGCCCTGCTGCAGGAGCCGAGCGTGCGCGCCTACCCGAGCCGCATCGCCGAGCTGCGGCGCCCATCGCCAGCCGGCGTGAACCGGCGGCGTTACGTTTACGGTTTCGTCAAGCCCGGCGACGTGCTCGAGCTCGTGCGCGAACGCGACCATCCGCGCAATCGCCGGGCGGTCGCGTACATGCATCGCGGCATCCACCTCGGCTACGTTCCGAAGCGCCAGGGCTGGGTCGCCGACGCGCTCGACGACGGACTGCGCCTCATGGTGATCGTCGAGAGGGTCAGCATGAGCTGGCTGTCCGAGCGACGCGCCCGTTCGGTCCGCACACAGATCGTCGTGCTCTACGATGGGCGCTGAGCATTTCAGATGATCGCCGCCTGAGCCGCGCGCGGCTCAGGTGAAACCTCACGTCCACCACGTATCATCTTGCTCCGACGACGGATTCCCCGAGGAGCTGCAGGGGCGGCAGAACACGTTGCACGGCCGCCATGTCACAGCCGGCACCGCCATCTCGTCTTTGCGTCAGGAAACAAAGGAGATGGCGATGCGCATCGCAGTGACTCTCATATTCGCCCTCGTACTCGCTGCCACCGGGCTCCACATGCTGATCGATCCGGCCGGCTGGTACGGCATGGTTCCCGGCGTGCCGGACACCGGCCCGCTCAACCCGCATTTCGTCCGCGACATCGGTTGCGCCTATCTCGTGTCCGGCGTGGCATTCGCGTGGCTCGCGTTCGACGAGCGCAGTCGGCCCGCCGCTCTCGCCGGCGCCATGTTCCTGACCCTGCACGCGCTGGTACACGTTGCCGACGCAATTGCCGGCCGCGCCCATGCGGAACATGCCGCCTTCACAATCGGCGCTGTATTCGTCCCTGCGCTGATCGCGCTCTGGCTCGCGCTTCCTTCGATGCCTATCTGGAGCGGCATGCCCCTGTTGCCATGGATGCTGAAGCGGCACATCGACGGGTTTCAACGCGCGTACGGCTACGACGCGAGCTATTTCCGCGACATGGTCGATGTCGACGTGAGCGCGGTTCTGGCCGTCATCAAACTGCAGGACCTGTCCAACTATCGCAAGGACGTGCCAAACGCCGCGTGGTACGCGGCCGGTTTCGTCGGCACAATCGGCGAGGATTGCGGCCCCTGCACGCAGCTCGTCATCACCAAGGCCGAACGCGACGGCGTGCCCGCCGACGTCCTGAAGGCGCTGATCGCGGGCGACGTGCGCGCCATGCCTGACGACGTCGTGCTGGCGTATCGTTTCGCCAAGGCGAGCCTGGCGCATGATCCGGGCGCCGACGAGTTGCGTAATGAGATCACCAAGCGCTGGGGCCCGCGAGCGTTGATCTCGCTCGCCTTCGCGTTGGCGAGCGCCCGCGTCTACCCGACGATCAAGTATGCACTCGGCCACGGTCAGGCCTGCTCGCGCCTGACCGTCGGCGGCGGGCCCATCCCTGTGCTGCGACAGGCGGCGTGATGAACAACATGACCGAAGCCGTGCAGACCTTCGAGCCGCACCGCCGGCGGCTCACCGGTCTCGCCTATCGCATGCTCGGCTCACTCTCCGAAGCCGAGGACATCGTCCAGGATGCCTACCTGCGCTGGCATGCGGCCGACCGCACGCGGGTCGGCAATCCGCAGGCTTATCTGTCGCGCACGGTTGCGAGGCTCTGCCTTGATCATCTGAAATCGGCGCGAAGCCGTCGCGAGACCTATGTCGGCCCGTGGCTGCCCGAGCCGATCGTCGACGAAACCGCGCTGTCCCCCGACAGCGCGAGCGAGTTCGCCGACGATCTCTCGATCGCGTTGCTGATGACGCTCGAGCGGCTCTCCCCGCTCGAGCGCGCCGCTTTCCTGCTCCACGACGTGTTCGACATGGAGTTCGGCGAGATCGCCGGCGTGCTCGACCGCAGCGAAACGGCCTGTCGGCAACTCGCGTCACGCGGCCGTGCGCATGTCGCCGATGCACGGCCGCGGTTCCGCCCGTCGGAGGACGAGGTGACGCGCCTCACCGATGCATTCCACCGCGCCATGGTGTCAGGCGACGCCGCGTCGCTGGCCGATGTTCTCGCGCAGGACGCCGTCCTCTATTCCGACGGCGGTGGGAAGCGCGCGGCTGCGCTCAACCCGATCTACGGCCGTGACAAGATCCTGCGCTTCTTCGCCGGGCTGGCGGAAAAGAACGGCGCACCGCCGCCAGAGACGGTGCGCCGGCTCGCGATCAATGGCATGCCCGGATTCCTTCTCGTCGGCGACGACGGCGAGATCGACACGATTGCGCTCGACATCCGCGACGGCGGCGTCGTCGCGATCTATGCCGTGCGCAATCCCGACAAGTTGCGGCACGTGCCGCGGCAATACGGCAACTGAGCGCCGTGCGTCAGTTCGAGTGCGGCATGCGCCCCGTCGTCGTGGGCGTGGGATAATGTGTTCCGCTGGAGGGGCGATCGGAGGACGGTCGGCGCCCGCCACCGCCGAAACCGCCGATTCCGATCTGAACAGGGATTGCCACCCCGCCGCCCGACGAAGGCGGACCATTGCCGGGACCGAACACGTCGTCATCGGTCGGCATCCGCTTGGGCCGGCGCGGCGGCGGCTCGTTCTTCGCCTTCTTCGTTTGTTTCTCAGGTTCCTTGCGCTTTTCCGGCGGTGGCGTGCACGGACACATCGGTCCGGTCGGCGCCACGTTGACGAGCTGCGGCGAGGCACCGCCGCCCTGCGGCGAGGCACCTCCGCCCTGCGGCGAGCCCCCACCGCCGCCACCCGGCGGCGTTCCGGCGGCGGCGCTGAGCGAGCGGGTCTTCGAGCGCTCCAGCAGACGGCGCGCGGTCGCGGCGAGATCGCTGTTCGGATAGCTCGCCAGGAACGCTTGGTACGAGGCGACGGTGTTGATCGTCACGGCAGCGTACCAGGCGACCATTTCCTTGCGCCGCTCGAGCAGCGAACGTACGCGCGGACCGAACGGCGGTGCGCCGTAGAGTCCGAGGAACGCCTCGTACGCCTCGACCACGTCTTCGCGGATCACGAGCTCGTAGGCTTCCGGCGCCTTCAGCTTGGCGAGTTGCTGGCGCCAGGCCGCGGCCGACTGGGCCGTGGTTTTCGCGCCGGCCTGGCCCGCACCGCCCTGGCCCGGAAAAAAGAAGAAGTCGCCGGTCAACGATGAGCTGTCCCACGGCGTCTGGCGGCCCTCGGTCGCCTGATGCACAGCGAGGCGCACCCGCTTGAACGCCTGCTCGACCGGCAGGCCCGGTTCGCGCGCGGCCGTCAGCATTGCCGTCGTGAACGGACTGTTGGCGCCGGTGCCGTCCTCGGCTTCCGCACCGGGCGACGTCGAATAAACCACGATCGACCCGGTCGGTGCGTCGACGATTGCAAGCCCGCGGCCGGTGGTCTTGTTGATCTCGGAGAACGGATTGTTGCGGCACGCGTCGAGAATGACGACGCGGCTCTTGCTCGGCACCGCGGCGAGCGCATTCATCAGGTCGCCGAGACGCACCGCCTGAAGCGGTACGTCCGCTTCGCGACCGAACTTTGCATCGATCGGCACCAGATAATTGTCGCCGTCGACCTGGAGCCCGTGACCGGCATAGAACACCAGCGCGACAGTGTCGCTCCCCTTGCCGGCGACGCGGGCGGCGAAATCGCCAATCACCGTGCGCATCTCGCCTTGCGTGAGATCGCGCGCGCTGACGACCTCGAAGCCGGCGCTGGTGAGCAGCTCCGCCATCGCCTTCGCGTCGTTCTCTGGATTGGGCAGCGCGGTGACAGATTGGTAGCCGGAATTACCGATCACCAGCGCGACGCGATTTTCCGCGACGGCTGCTTGGCAGGCGGCGACAACAGCGGCGACCGCCGCGAGAATTCGAAAAGCGGTACGGGGCATGACATCACCTCCCTCCGGAGATGATGGCACACTTCCCGCGCGCGCGATGAGAAGGATTTCACACCTCGCGTAACGTCAGCCTATCGGCATACCTGTTTGCCGTTCTCGACCTTGCAGTTCTTGGCGGGCGCCGGCCTGCTCGGCGGAGGCGCGGCGGGCCGTGCGACCTGCGGCGGCGGAGCCACGCGCGCGGCTGGCGGCGGCGGAGGCGCAGCGCGCACCGGCGGCGGTGGCGGTGGCGGCGCCGCACGCACCGGTGGAGGGGGCGGCGCCGGACGCGCAACGGCGGTTGGCGGCGGTGGAGGCGGCGGCCGCGATGCTGATGGCGGCGGCGCGCTCGGTGGCGTCAGACGTGCCGCCGGCGGCGTTGGCGGCGATCCGGGCGGCGGCGGCCGCACAATATTCGGCGGCGGCCCCGTTCGCGACGGGCCACCTGGTGGCGTCACGGCAGACGGCGCGGTGGTGGACGGCGCGGTAGCGGTTGCCGGCGCACCCGGCGGCGGTCCCGGGCGCAACGGACGCGATCCCGGTGGCGGAAGCCCGGCCGGCGCGGTTGCGCTCGGTGGAAGCCCCGGTCGCGGCGAACCGGGCGGCGCCGTCGAGGGCACGGTGGTCGGCGCCGTCGCAGTCGTGGGCGGTCGAGCACCCGGCGGGACTCCAGCCGGCGCGGTCGCGCTCGGCGGCAGGCCGGGGCGGCCAGAGGGCGTTACCGTCGGCGAGGTGGTCGGCGCAGTCGCGGTCGCCGGCGGTCGCGCACCCGGCGTGCCCGGCGGTGGGCTACCGGGCGGAACTGGCAGCGGCTGTCCTCGCATGCCTGGCAGTGGCTGACCCGGTCCACCCGGGCGCGGTGGCACCGCTGCGACGCCCGGTGCCGTTCCCGGCGGCGTCGACGTTTGGATCGAGGCCTTCTGTTGGACAGACGGCGGCAGCGCCGGCCCGACCAGCGCGGCGGCCGGCGCCGCGCCGCCCGGGGCACGCGCGCCCGGTGCGGCAGGCGCCGGAGCTGGCGGCGGCAAGGTGCGCGATTGCCCGCTCGCATTGGTGACCGTCACCGTGTTGGTCGTGTTGTTGATGACCACGGTGTTATGGACGTTGCGATAGATCACGTTGTTGGCCGGCGGCGCCGCCACATAGGCCGGCGGTCGCACCCATACTGGGACCGGCCGATAGATCGGGATCGGCAACGCAAACAGCACAACCGGCGGAGGCGGCGGCGGCAGCAGCAGGAACTCGGGCGGCGGCGGCGGCAGGAAATAGACCGGCGGCGGGGGCGGCGGCGCAAAGCCGTAGCCCGGATCGTCGAACGCCAGTACCGGGCGATCAACATAGACGACCTCGTCGGGCGGCGGCGGCGGCACGTCGTACGCCATCATGGCGAAGGACGGCGGCGGCTCGAGTGCGGCCGAGAGATACGCCAGGCGCCGGCGTGCGTCATAGGCGTGCGGTCCCTGCGGATAGCGGCGCAGATACGACCAATAGGCCTGCGGCGTGTCGGCAATGCGCGTGCGTCGCCAGGTGATCGCCTCACGCCGCGCGGCAACCAGCGCCCGCACCCGCTTCGCCATCGGGTCGCCCGGATAGGCGTCGAGGAAGTCGAGATAGCCTTCGAGCGTGTCGCGCTCGAGCGCGGCGATGTAAGCCTCTTGCGCGCCGAGCTCACGGATCGGCCGCGCGCGGATCGCCGCGGTCTGTTCCGGCGAGACCTGCGGCGGCGGTGCGTCGACGCTGCGCTCGAAAAAGGCGAAGCTTGGCTCGCCGCGCACCGCGTGCCACGGCACCTCGGCGCCTTTGGTAGCCTCGTTGACGCGCAGGCGCACGCGGTCGAACACCTCGACCAGCCGCAAGCCGCCGTCGCGCATCATTTCGGCGAGCGCCTGCGCATAGGGCCCGTAAGGTCCCTGCCCCTCCGGCGCCACCGTGCCTGGCGTCGCATTGAACGCGATCAGCATGCCCTGCTCGGGCTCGACCAGCGCGAGCCCGCCGGCGAGCGGCTGGCCGCTGCGCGCGAACGGATTGGCGCGCGCGGCGTCGAGAACGACAATGAGCTGTTTCAGTCCGAGCGCCGCGAGCGGCCGCGTATAGTCGGAGATGCGGATCGCTTCGACCGCGACGTCGGTGTCGCGCGCGATCCGCGCGTCGATCGGTGCGAAGAAGTTGTCGCCTTCAAGCTGCAGACCGTAGCCGGCGAGATAGATGAATGCGACGGTGTCCGGTCCCGACGCCTGCGCCTTCTCGAGGAAGTCGCGCATCGAACGGCGCAGCGAATCCTGATCGAGATCGCGCGCGCCGACGACATCGAAGCCGGCCGCCTGCAGTGTCTGCGCGACCAGGCCCGCGTCATTCGCCGCGGTGGCGAGCGCGCCCGCCTGATAAGCGCCGTTGCCGATCACCAGGGCGATGCGCTTCTCGGAAGGCCCGGTTTGTGCATTGACAAATGCAGGAGCCAGCAGCGCGACCAGCGCGGCGACGACGATGACAATGCGCGGCATGACCAAGGTGATCCGCATGGCCGCCCCCCCTGTTCCCACTACATTCGACCGGCACTGAACTGCATCTGAACGGATAGGGTCAACAATAAGGCGGTTGCCTGCGCAATACTCTGCGCCATCTCGCTTCGCAGCGCATCAAACGTGCTTACGCCGCAGCGCTCGGGCGCGCGGAGACCGCCGCGTGCCAGCGCTGGACATTGGCAAGGTTCCCCGGCACCGCGAGCTTGGCCGGCTTCATGAAGTCGACCGCGATCATCCCGGTGATGTCGGCGACCGAATAGGCGTCGCCGGCAACGAACGCCCGATCACCGAGCTCGCGATCGAGAATGGAGAGGAATCCCTCGACGCGAGGCTTGTTCACCTCGCCCCATTGCGGCACCTGCGGCACCTCCATCTCTTTCATAGCCGGGTGCAGGTGCCGGAAAACCTGTGAGATCGGGAACAACAGGTGCAGCTCGAGCCGGCGGTTCCACATTTCGATCAGGGCGGCCTCACGCCCGTTGCGTCCGAACAAGGCCGGCTCTGGCTGCAGCGATTCGAAGTAGCGGCAGATCGCAACCGACTCGGTAATCACCGTGCCATCGTCGAGCATGAGCGACGGCACACGTTGGAGCGGGTTGATGGCCGTGTAGGCGTCCGACTTCTGCTGCAGCTTGCCGAGATCGACAGCCTCGATCGGCACGCTGATGCCCTTCTCGGCCAGAAACACACGTACTCGCCGTGGATTGGGGGCGCGACCGCCATCATAGAGCTTCATGGAAAACGTCTCCGGCGCCGAGCGGAAGCTCAGACGTTCGCTTGTAGCCGATCGACATCGGTAGCGCGATGCCGCCGAGGTCGGCGAAATCCTCGCGCACCAGATGGAACCGAACCGAGGGATCGCCGTTAAAGACATTAGACAGGCCAAGGCCTGTACGGATCCGGCGCGCCCCCCCCC
>Ga0066388_100000854_pt1 | contig 15834 bp, 13 predicted proteins | sample PanSoiMetaGPlot6_FD_64539 | JGI IMG/M metagenome (GOLD analysis project Ga0066388, IMG submission 64539) | Tropical forest soil microbial communities from Panama analyzed to predict greenhouse gas emissions - Panama Soil - Plot 6 (Hybrid Assembly) | ecosystem: Environmental > Terrestrial >... | reverse complement strand
ACTAAGTCTGAGAAAAGCCGGCCTGCCTCCGCGCTCAGCTTCGCCCCCCGATAGCGAAGGCAGAGCGCCACCTCCGGGGAATCCCCCGGGTGGAACTGGCGGGACTCCCCAGCGTCTGCGCCTGAGGATGCTTTTAGCTCGCTTTCAATCCACCCCGGCGGCAAGAGCACCCGCGCGATCTGCCCATGATCCAATATCTCAATCTGCCGCCCGCTGCCGCTCACTCCCATAGACACCCCCAGGCTCGAGGCCAATCACTCTTGCCGATCATAAACTCTCGCTGCCCTGCCATAGCGTTCCCCTATCCACAGGTGATCACCCACTTTACGGAAAAGAAACTGGCCTGATTGAGCCAGATAGTGGAGAAATTCTGGGGAGGTATTGAAAACAAATACCCGCTTGAAACCAGCTGGGATGACCGGCTGACTGGAGTCACTTGCCAAAATGAGCCTCACACGCCCATTCAACAGATCGCTCAGCGCCAGAGTCTCACCAACTGCCGACTCGTAGTAGTCGGTTGTGACGAGAAGCGCACCCGGGCAACGATTCACAATTTGGCTCACGGACTGCAAGTCACGGCCACAGTCTTGTTTATTCCACCAGGTAGCGGCCTGAGCGCTAACCCCGCAGGAGATCACCTCGCCGCCTACGAGCAGGGCGGCAATAATTGACCAGCATCTTCGTGTAGATACCTTGCCGGCGCTCACCTGTCTGGATAGCAGATAGGCAACGGCGAGCTGAATGCCAAGAAAACCAGGAATGGCATAGCGGGGAGTCGCGGACCTGATTCCACCCAGGAGCAGATCCGGAACCAAAAGCGCAAGCGTGCTAAATCCAATCAAGGTCAATACGAATAGCCAGACGCGCCTGGGCGAATGACGGCAGAGAAGGTATAGGGCATAGGCTTCCAAAACAAGCACGGCAGGGACGGCAAGCTGAAATTGAGCCGATGTTGGCGGACCCAGGTCCAGGAAGACCAGTGTCAGCTGCATCGCCCAACGACCCAGGAGCTCAAGCACCCCGACGTCCATTTCAGTCCAATTCAGGCTGCCCGAAACCATCCTGGCGTTTGCAACAAGAGCCAGGGCCCAGGGCAAGAACGCTGTGCCCGCCGTCAGCAGCGCACAAGCACAGCCGGCCGTTCTTCGTGACCAGCGAAACCTTTCCTCCATGAGCGTGTACAGCATCTGTCCATAAGCCACCGCCAGCGAGAGCAGGTGTGAATAAAGTGCTAGTCCCACCGTGGCCGCATAAAGAGCCCAGGCCGGAAAACCGCCCAGACGAATGGCCCGCAGCAAGGCCGCCCCGGACACCAGCACAGCCACCGTCCAGAGGCTGTACTCCCTGCACTCCTGGGCAAAGAGTACGTGCAAGGGGGAAACAGAAACCAGCGCTACGCTGAAGCCGGCTACCAGGCGAGAGCCGAACAGCTCCAGGCCCAGCCAGTACATCGCAGGAATCACGAAAAGGCTGATAAGAGCCGGCAAGCTTCTCATTGCTGTCGGTTGGCTACCGAACCACTCCGCCCACTGCCGGGCAAGCACATAGTAACCAGGCGGATGGTGAGTATGCTCTGCGATCAGCCAGTGGACCGTATCTACGATTCCATGGTCGTGATTGACGGTCTGAAACTTGCGCAGATCATCGACAGCAAGTACAGCACCGGTAAACGTCTGCTTCCGGAACTGCCCGAGTGTATAGCCAGATAGGGAGAGAGAGGTCAGGGCCTCGTCGTGCCAGTAGAACTTGAGGCCGAGATTCCAGAAGCGGAAGCCTATGCCAACAGCGATGATCAGCACCATGGCATACCAGCACCAGGCTGGCTGTCTCGGAGAGCTGAGCGCCGGCTTCAGCATAGCGCTACTGATGCTGTCATCGGTATACGAAACAGACACGCTCTTAGGGCCGACCTGCGTCAATTCCCCGGCCTCCGATCGCTTCTCTGGTCGTCTAACCGCTTGATTAAACAAGGACAAGGCGCTCACTTACCTCTGCAAATCATACTCCAACTTGGACCGAGCGCGGCGTTCCCCGATCCAAAGATAAGGCAGCGAATCTGCTCGCTGTACCTCAAAATCACCTGATAGAGCCAGGCTCTGCAGAAACTCTCGTGACGTGTTGAAAATAAATACGCGGCTGAAGCCAAAAGGAACAAAAGGCTGGCTGTAGTCGCTGGCCAGAAGAACCTTCAGGCGTCCATTCAACAGATGGGTCAGAGCTAGAATGTCAGCAAGGTTGCCCGGGTCGTAGTCGGTGATCACGACCAGCGCATCCGGGCGACGATTCACAATCCTGGCCACCGCCTGCAAGTCATGACCACAGGCTGCTTTGTTCCACCAGGTGGTGGCCAGAGCGCTGTTAGCACAGGAGAATATCTCGCCGCCAATCAGCACGGCAGCAAGGAGCAGCCAGCATTTGCGTACCAGCGAATTTCCTGCCGTAATCTGCCTGGTCAGCAGGTAGGTAACGGACAGCTGGACACCGACAAAACAGGGAAGTGAATAACGCATCGTCGCGGACCTGAGGCCACCCAACACTAGATCCGGGACCAGAAGCGGCAATTCACTGATCCCGATCAGCGTCAACACGAACAGCCAAACCTGCCTCGGCGAGTGCCGGCAGATAATATAAAGGGAATAGGCTTCCAAGGGAATGACCAGGGCCGATGCGGCAAGTTGAAAGTAAGCCGGCGTCGGATACCACAGATCGCAGAAGATCCGAGTCAGTTGCTCTGGCCATCTAGCGGCCAGGCTGGTTAGGCCGATGTCCCTCGCTAACCAACTTAGTCCGGCCGAGACCGCCGGCATGTTTGTGACAATAGCCAGCAGCCAGGGCAGAAATGCCAGGACTGCGGCCAGCACGGCGCAGGCACATCCCACCATTGTCCGTGTCCAGCGAAGCCGCTCCACAAGCATTACGTACAGCGTCTGGCCGAATGCCACCGCCAGTGACAGGAGGTGCGAGTAAATCGCTAGCAGGAGCGCAGAAGCATAAAGAGCCCACGAAGAAACCGTGCCCAACCTGGTGGCACGAAGCAAAGCCGCCCCGGAGACAAGCACGGCCACCGTCCACAGGCTGTACTCCCTGGCCTCCTGCGCAAAGAGCACGTGAAAAGGCGACACGGCAACAATTGCTGCACCAACGCCGGCTGCCAGGCGCCAGCCAAACAACTCCGTGCACAACCAGTACATCGCGGGAATCTCGAGCAGGCTAATTAGAGCCGGCAAGCTCCTGATTGCTGCCGGTTGGCTACCGAACCACTCAGCCCACAGCCGGGCAAGCAGGTAGTAGACAGGCGGATGCTGAGCATGTTCAGAAACAAGCCAATTGAGCGTGTCAGCAATGCCGTGGCTGGCATTAACAACCTGAAACTTGCCTAACTCGTCAACAGTGTTTACACGACCGTTGAATGCTTCCTGGTGGAACTGCGCTTTCGTATAGCCAGATATTGCCAGTGATGTGTAGGCCTCGTCGTGCCAGTAGAGCTTCAAGTCAAGATTGGATAAGCGAAAGGCTACTCCAGCTGCAATTACCAGCAAGATAGCGTACCAGTGCCAGGTCGGTCCGCCGGTGGAGCTGGGAGCTGACGCCACCGGATAAGTGTTGGTGCAGTACTGGGTGTGTGAAGATGACATTCAGTTGCTGATCCGAGGCGGTGCGAGTTAGGGACTGGCTTCGATCTCTAATCGCTCGTGGTGGCCAGGATCAGAACGGCTATTTGAGCGGTCAACGCTCAGATAGTCCTTACCCCGATACGCTTTGCCTATCCCCACTGTATTGACTTGAAAGACTCCTTGGCGTCGGCCAGGTGGCGCGGGTAATCGTCCTTGGGCGCCATGTAATAGATTTGCTGTATCTGGCGGCCGGAACCATCCTTGTCCACATAAATGACGTAATTATCCTGCTGGCTTTCCGCAAACCGTCCCTCTACCACGATGACTTTGCGGGCATTCAGCTCGACCGTGCGCGCCACCACCATCTTAAACTTCTGCGGTTCACCTCTTTCCATCAAAAGCTCGTTCAGCGACTTGAGCTCGGTAGGGGTGAGCACATGGGCTGGCTTGGACAGCACAGCGCTGACCCGCTCAGCAACCTCCTCGCTGAGAGGGCGAAAACCAGCCGGAAGGCAGATTGCCACCTCCGGCCGACCTTCTACGCTAAATTGCCAGAGGGAACGGTCCTCCCCCTCTACCTCTTTCCACCCCTCTGGCATGGTCATACGCTCAATGCGCCCGTAGCCAGCGATAGCGATCGGCTCAGCCGCGGAGGCTTTGGAGGTCTTGGTCGGCTTTTCCTTTGCTGTTAAAAGCCTGTCGAAAAGATCGTCGATATCAACCTTGGTGAAATCCGCTGGCTGATCCTCTGGCCCGTTCAGCGCTTGGTTCGGTTTAGTCGGATCGTTGGCACCCATGAAAAACGTCCCCTGGTCTTCCCATTTCAGTTTAGTCAAAGGTCGCGTGGCCGGGAACTGCCAGGCTGCCGATTCCATTGTCCCACGCAGAGTTTACTAGAACCATGCCTCCGGCAATGCTGTCCGAAATCCCCTGAAGCTATGACATCCGGTGCTTGAGGCTTCCTGACTTCTGGCCAGGCACCGATGTGGCAAAGTTAAGGTTGGCTGCCTGAACCGCGAATGGGTTGTCAGACAGGGCCAAATAAGGGTGCACAGCAGCGGTTGCGGTGCCGATGAATAGCCACGGAAGCTGACCGCCTGAAAACCCTAAGAAGCATTCGTTGACAACCGCAGGTTTAAGATCCTGGGGGTTTGCCAACGCCAGCAAAAAGTCTAAAATAAGGCGTCTTTGGGTACCGGCTAAAGCCGCTGTACGCAGGACACACCTAGCCCAGGGAAATACGAAGTCGATAGACACTCGACAGAGCATGGACCCTGTTGGCAGACCCCAAGAGTACGCTAGTAAATATACTGACGGCGCTGGGGTTATTAGCTGGCTAGCTGGTTGTACTAGAAAGACGGGTTACTTCTGAAACCGTAGAGTTCACGCAGGGGTGTTGGCCGTTTCCCAGTCGGGAAAGGGGGATGTCTTGAAACGTCTGGCAATTTCGATGAGCGTCTTGATGACTCTGGATGGGCTGTGCTCAACGCTGCCTGTTTCGGCAGCGATGGTCAATTACACTCCCAAAGATACCAAGAGCGGGGGTACCTTCGAAGGAGAGGTAGGCGTCAAGCATGTCGGTCCTGTCAAGCTGACCGGAGGTCTGGCAGTTGTCAGAAACAATGTGATCGACGTGGAAGTACCCCAGGAAGGGACCAGCGTCAAGAAAACGGTGCTCTCCGGGGTCATGCTCCAGAGCAAGGTGCAAGGCAGCGGCAATCAAGCCAAGGTGAGCGGCTTTGTTTATTTTCGCCAGGGCCCGTCTCTCACTGTCATCGATGACCCGGACACGGAAGAGCTGATTGATATTGAAGGCGGTGGCACGGTTACCGGCAAGATCACCTCGATTAACAACAACGAAGTGGAAATTGCCACCAAGACCGGCGTCAAGCGCGTCGGTATCAGCGACGTGCGCAAGATGTGCTCTCCGCGGATTTACAGTTTTGTCATGCCTCTGGCTGCGCAGGCGCCTATTTCCGGTGACCAGGCCTTCCAGGCCAACGCCGATCAGATTCAGTTCACCCCCACCGCACATCCGTGCAAGAAGAGGCGAGAGGGCGAGCCCACCAAGACGGCCTCCGGGCAGCCACGTCAGTGTTGCTTCGAGCCGGTGGCAATGGGCAAGGGTGTCGAAAAGATGCCGGTAACCAAGATTGTGGCAATTACGGCCGTCATGGCTGCCGTGGCAGCGGCGATAGCCATTCCAATTGCGGTTGCGGTTCCGCTGGCTACACGTAACCGCAACAAGCCACCGGTATTCATCCCACCGCCGAATCAGCCACCGGTATTGACTCCGCCACCACCACCGCCGCCACCGAGGAGGCGCGGATCTCGGGGGTAGCGCTTGACAAAATCGAGAGAAAACTATATCCCTATACGCAGCGATTGGCAGTGATTCGGATGAGCTCCGGCTAAGGGGAGATTTTCCGGGCGCATGCCATAGGCCGGATCGAAGGACAAGCCGAGGTTGCAGTTGAGCAGCCAACCACTGGTCTCCGTAATCATGCCTTATTACGATCAGGCAGACTATCTGCTTGATGCAGTTCGCAGCGTGGAGCGGCAGACGTACAGAAATGTCGAGCTGATCATCGTCGATGACTGCTCCCCGGGCCCGCCTGCTCAAGAGTTGGTCGGCTGGCGCGATTTGGTCCCAACTAAGTTTGTACGCCACAAGGAGAACCTGGGAGCTGCTCGCTCAAGAAATACCGCAGTGGAGAATTCGGCAGGGGAGCTCATCGTCCCGCTGGACTCAGACGATCTGCTGGAGCCCACATATCTTGAGGCTACTGTCAGCGCGTTGCAGCGCTCGTCGGCCGGCGCGGTCTGCACAGCGGTAAAGTTTTTCGGTGACCGCGAGTATATCTGGACTCCAGAGTTTTCCTTGCCAAAATTTCTGACTTACTCCGGCCCAACCACCTTTTTATACCGACGGGCTGTGTTTGACAGTGTTGGCGGCTACCAGTGGCCGCTTCGCTGCGGCGAAGACCACGCCTTTCAGGTAGCGGTCCTGAAAAAGGGCTGGCAGTTTATTCACCTGAAAGAACCTCTCTACCTTTATCGAAAGCACGGCGGCGGCAAGTTCCGAAAGACAAACTGGCCTGAGCGCATAAGACTGCTGCTTGCCGAACACCACGACCTTTATCTGGCTTACCTTGAGGATGTCATCGTCGACACTGCCGATCACTACGGTGAACTCATGTCCGGTTACCGAGGGCGGTGGGAGCAGTACCAGCAACTCTACGAACAACACTGCCAGCAGTACCCGGAGCAAATTCCCATAGCCACGGCTTGAACACCTCCTGCGGAGACACCAACGGTGCATACAACCCCACGAGTTTCAATTATCATCGCCTATTCGGGCGAGGAGCAGCAGCTTTTCGAGTCCGTTCGGAGCGCTCAAGCGCAATCCTACCCCAACTCGGAGGTGATTGTGGTCGACGACTCTGCAGTTGGGGTCCGGGCAGAAACGCTTCTTTCGTCAGCAGCGAGTCCACGGCTGCAGATCCATCGGAATGCTCAGAAGTCGGGCTCCTCCGCAGCCAGGAACAAGGCCGCACAACTCTCTAGCGCCGAGCTTCTTGTGCCACTCGATCCCGGTGACTTGATCGCACCGGAGTTCCTTGAACTGACAATTGCTGCTCTCAGTGAGGGAGGCTTCGCCGGGATCTACACTAATGTTCAAGACTTTAGCGACGATCCAGCTCTCAACTACATGCACCAGACCGGGCTGACCATTACGAATCTGTTCTGCGGAGATCTTTGCCCGACGACGATGCTCTGGAGCAAGAATGCTTTCGATTCACTGGGCGGCTACAAGACCAATCTTGATACGGTCGCTACGCACGATCTGATGATCAGAGCTCTCAAGCAAGGATTCACGTTCTCGCATGTCGCCCAGCCGCTCTACATGCGCCGACAGTATCCGGAGAAGCAACCCCAGAAGGCAGGTGAACACCTGCGCGAACTGGTGAGAGAGAATCGGGAAACGGCCATTGCGCACCTGCAGGCAATTCTTGTCCAGCAGACAGAGCGCTTCTCCGAGCTTGCGGATCGGCATGATGCAATGTACGAGCAGTGCGCACAGCTGCACAGCCTAGTTACCGGCAAGTATGAACAGCTCAAGGAGATGCAAGCAACCGCCACTAAAGAAAACAGCGCTCAAAAAAAAGACCTCGCCGGCACCCTCCGGTCCTTTTTCTCCCAGCGTCCCTAGCACCGTCACCAGTCGCCTTGAACCAGGCTTTACACTTGACCCCTCGATAATGACGCCAATGAACAAGCAGCCTCTGGTCTCAGTGATTATGCCCTTCTACCAGCAGGAAGATTTTCTCCTGGACGCAGTCAGAAGTGTAGAAGCTCAGACTTACCCGCAAGTCGAGTTAGTGATCGTTGATGATTGCTCGCCTGGTGCAACCGCTGAGGAGCTGGTTGGCTGGCGGCAGACCAACAATCTCAAGATCATTCGCCACGACCATAACCAGGGCGTATCGGTTGCGCGTAATACAGGCGTCCACCAATGCTCCGGTGAGCTCATCCTGCCGCTTGATTCCGACGACCTGATCACGGAAGACTACCTTGAGAAGACCGTAGCGGCGCTGACAAATGAAGAGCTGGGTGGCGTCTACACTAGCGTTAAGCTATTCGGTCAATCGGACTGGATATGGAGACCCGATTGCGCGCTTCCCAGACATCTCAGTCATGGTGGGCCAAACACGTTCCTTTATCGCCGGCAGGTATTCGACGAAGTTGGCGGCTATAAGCCAGAGATCAAGTACGGAGAGGATTGCGATTTCTGGCTTTGCGCACTGAAGAAGGGCTGGCGTTTCCAACACATCGACGAGGCTCTCTACTTGTACCGGAAGCACGGCGGTGGCAGCACTGACTCAGAAGGGCATGTGTGTTGGAAGGAAGCTACAAACATGATCCTGCGAGAGCACCGAGACCTCTGCCTGCTTTATCTCGAAGATCTGCTTGCGAACACGGCAGAGAAGTATGCCGAGTCAGTTGAGGAATTCCGCACCACGTGTGATAGCTTCAAGACATTGCAGGCGCTCAACTCACAATATGAGGAGCAGCTCCACTGCTGCCGGGCGATTACACCCGCACCTGTCAACACGTAGGCAAGAGTAAGAGCAGCGGTGAAAACCGCCCGTATTGTCTCCACTTCTAAGCCGGCGGTACCTGTCTGGCCTTCGAGCGATCCGCCTGCCGAAAATCGCCAAGGGACGTCCCGGAGACAGCGGGTCAGCGATAAGGTGGCCCTGGGCTGTCAAAAGTCGTGCTTAGCGGTAGACTTATTTAAGGAAGCCGCTGGTTTTGAATAGAGCCCCCGGAATACAAGACTTTGCTGAGGTCCACCAGCCATGTCAGATAAGTTTGATGCCGGAAAAGAAGCCGAGTATATGGAGCAACTGGCCCGAGAGCGTCTGGATGAAAGCAATCCCGACAAAGGCAAAGACATTAGCAGGAAGCTCTGTGAGGAATGGCTCGCTTTGAGTCAATCAGAGCGCAACGCTGTTGCTTCTCAACTAGAAGAGCGATTCGCCAATCGCTTCCCGAACAAAGACCCGTTACCTGATATCTACATCAACTACCAGAACGGTGATGCCTGGGGTGTCAGGTTCACACCATCATTCCTAGATTCTCGCCAACAAGATCATGACATTGAAATAGTCAGCCCTAGCGGACCAGAAACGGTAGGAAGGGCTACCTTCGTTGGCATGAAGGATGCGCAGGTGGACTATGAGGTCAGAAATGGGGTCGAATACAAGGACGGAAAGCCGGTTGAGAAGAAGTGAGATCGGGAGACTGTACCTGCAGAGTTCCAGATCGATCACCGTGCCGGATATGCTTGATACAAGCGAGTAATGGTCGCCCGATCTCGTGGCGATACTTTGGTTGCATAGGTCTGAGTAGCGAGCAAGAACATGACGTCTTGATTGCTGGCCGATTTTCCATTCAGACCAAGTGCGTGCCCGACCTGATTGTTACATAGTTTCCGCATTTCCTCATCGGATGGTTTCGGACCAAACGCCGGTTCTGTCAGGATTGTTATGGTGGCATGGTCGATTTCGTAGTCACCATTTTTTTGCTGGGTGGCTCCAATCACCTGCTTGCCCAGTTCCGCCAAGTTGCCCTCGTTAGCAACCTCGTTGGGATTGTTCGTCCATGTGCACACCAGGTCAGCTTTGCCAGCATCGCTCACCGGCACCCAGGCAAGGCGATGCCCGGATGCTTCCGTCCACATGTCGAGAGCATCGGCAAGAAAGGTTTTGAACGATTCCCTGGCACCGGGTACTTTCCCTGGGGAGGCAATGAAAACCTTGAGCGGAATTCTTGATTGGGGCCAGCGTAAAATCCCCTGAGCCGTTACTGCCGAAAGGTAATCCTCTGATTTCAAATCGGCTTTGGCCATGGCTGGCTCACCTGATTGCAGGTTGGCAATGCTATCTCGCACATCCTGGGCGTCGCTGGCGTTCGGCTCAACGAAGAGATACTGCTCGTACCACTTGATCGCCTCAGCGATGTTGGACAGACGAGCATAAGCTGTGCCCATGTTGTTGTAAACCGCGTGCGGGACGGAGGGGTACTCCATCGCCTTCTTATACTCGGCAATGGCTCTCTCCGGGTCACCAGAATGGGCAAATATGACCCCCAGGCCGATGTGGATAATGTCCGAATTGCTGGTCGGATCGAGCGCCGCTGCTTTCTCGAGCAAAACCCTGGCCTCGGCATCTCTACCCTGATCGCTCAGTTTGTTAGCCTCCATCGACAGCTCGTAGGACTGCCGATTGCGCTCACTTTGAGGAGCCTGGCCGGCGGAAACCTTTTCGCCTGGTAGAGCATCGGCCTGGTAACCCAGCTCTCTAGCCTTTTCTTTGTCCTTTTGCGCCAGATCCAGTTGTCCAAGTTTTGCCTCGGCCTTGGCACGCGCACCGTAGGCAAAGGCATACTTGGGATCCAGCTCAATCGCTTTCGATAAATCAGCTACAGCCTTCTGAGACTGGCCCAGCTCTGCGTAAGCTGCACCGCGAATGCCATAGGCCCCCTCATATCGTGGGTCCAGCTCTATGGCTCTTGAGCAATCGTCAACAGCTTTCTGGTGCTGACCGAGCATGTGATAGGCTGCCCCCCGGCTGCCATAGCCGAGATCATCCCGGGGGTTTTGCTTTATCGCTATCGAGCAATCATCTATAGCTTTCTGGTATTGACCAAGCGATTGGTAGGAGGCGCCGCGAACACCATGGGCGATCGCGCAGGATGGATCGAGCGCTATAGCTTTCGAGCAGTCACTGACAGCTTTCTCGTACTCTGACAGCATTCTGTAAGTGTTGCCCCGGTTAGCATAAGCTGCGGCGGAGGTCGGATTCAGCTCGATCGCCTTGGAGAAGTCGGGAATCGCCTTCTGGTAGTCTCTAGAGAGTCGATAAGCCTCACCGCGATTGGAATAAGCAGACTCGGCCATGGGATTGAGCTCAATGCACTTCGAGCAGTCAGCGATCGCCTGGGCGTAGTGCCTCAGGTACACATTGGTCGAACCACGAATCCCGTAAGCCCTGGCATATTTTGGGTCAAGCTCAATGGCTTTGCTGCAGTCATCGACAGCCTTCTGATACTCTCCCATCTGCTGATAAGCCTCGGCGCGAGTGTCATAGGCGACGGCGTACTTGGGATCCAGCTCTATGGCTCTGCTTGAGTCCTCAATCGACCTCTGGTATCGGCCTAATCTGTGGTAGGCTGACGCCCGGCCCCTGTAAAAACTGGCGGAATCAGGGCTCAGCTCTATGGCTTTGGATAAGTCTTCAACAGCCTTCTTGTATTCTCCCGACATTCGATAGCTTTCGCCGCGAATCGCATAAGCGGAGCTGTCTTTTGGATCCAGCTCGATCGCCTTAGAGCAGTCGTCCTGGGCTTTCTCACGTTCTTCCAGCATTTCATAATTGGCAGCCCGAATAACGTAGGCGCCAGCATCCTGCGGAGTCAGGGCAATGGCCTTGGTCGAGTCATCAATAGCTTGCAGATACCGTCCTCTCTTGCCATGGCACTCAGCCCGCAGGATATAGGCTGATGCCTTCTTCGGATTCAGCTCCAAGGCCCTCGTGCAGTCGCAGATCGCCTTCTGATAAAGTTCTAAATGCTCGTAGGCCAGGCCGCGAACAAGATAGGCATCGGCATCGTTCGCATTGAGCTCAATCGCCTGAGAGCAGTCATCGACGGCTTTCTGATACTGTCCCATCCCTCTGTAGGCTTCACCGCGAACACAATAAGCTCTGGCATTCTTGGGGTTCAGCTCAATCGCCTGGTCGAGATACCGTATCGCCTCGCCGGGGTGTCGTTGCTGCACCAGCGACTGCCCTTTATCAACGGCCACCTCGGCCGGACCGGCCAGAGCTCGCTTCATACAGCCAATGCTGCTTGTGACGACTAAAGCAACCGCCGCTTGCTGCCATTTAAGGGACATCAGCCTAGTTCGGGGCATCTGTGGAAGCCTCCCAGCCGATCGCAGCCTCAATAGTAAACCTCAAGAGCAGACCGCCACAAACCTGACTGCAGATACTGCAAATTTAGGTGGCCTGCCGTCCCATTTAATCCACTGGCAATCCGAACTCGGTTGCAATCCTTCCAGCCGGTGTCTGCAAGCAGAGAAGCTCAAACCAGCGCTTCTACAAGCATACCAGGGTTACGCTCATTCACAGCGTTGCCCTTTGCTATGCTCACCAGCGGGAACGACTGGCGCCAGCAACCAGCACACGCTCGCGCAGCCAAGCAGGCCGAGATTTTTCGAAATGCCACCAAACGGATCGGCTAGCGATTCCGGCTGATAGATAGCAACCAGAGTGCCGAGGATGATAATCCCTGCCCCGGCGAGGGCAGCCGTTGGTCGTTCAGCTCGGCCCGTGAGCAGCCACACGCCAAACAGTAACTCCGCCACACCCAACGCATTGAGCGTCAGTCTGGGATCAGCAAGATACAAGCCTGATCGATGCACCAGATCAACTTCACTCGAGCGCACGCACAACAGTTTTGGCACCAGTCCTTCATACATCCATACGCAAGAGAGGCTGATGCGCGCAACCAGTCTGGCAAGCCAGACCCTGGTGGGTAGATCGATGTCGTTCACCACACCTGCCACCATGGCTTTTTACTCTCCGACCCGGGACCGGGAGCGGATGGGCTGACCTCTAGCTCGGCTGCTGGTAGCAGCCAGTGCCTTCCCGTAGTCCAGCCAAGGAACCGGCAGCTGCTTGACTGCCCGTGCTCGATTTGCTCACGGCCAGGGGACTTTCGGTCCGCACTGGCAAGTCCATCCACTGCTGGACTGAAACGCACCTGAAACTCGGATGGCTGCTTGTGGAGATGCTTATCGGCCCAGGAGAGAAACTTCTCCACCGACTCCGGAGGCATGACGGACAGGAAGAACACCATCTGCCGCCAGGCATACGCGGAGTTCTTAATTATCCGCAGTCGTGCTCTCCAGCTGTCGGTCTTGTGTCGTTGCCTGTGGCAAATCCACTGGAAGCAACGACCGGGTAGCTCCTCCATTCGCTCACCCAAAACTGACCTGAGACCGAAAGCCGCAAACAGCACCGCCAGGTTGTGGGTGGTGATGATCTGCTCTTGTTCGATGATCTGTCCGTTTCTGGCCACCGACCGAGGACCACCTTCACTGGTACCGGCCATCTCGCCACAAAGCCGAGCGAATTTTTCTGACGTACGGGGGCCATAGCGAGTTGGCCTTGCGTCGTCAATCTTGCGAATGCGGCCATAGGGAATGCCGTAGTACCGTTCGTACAATGTTCCCTCAAGCAGCTCGGCCGCCTTCTGAGCGGCTTGCAGAAACTTCTCAGAGAAGTCGCCCATGAATATGTCCGCTGCCAGCTCATCCACAATCGGCAGGCTGAGCCCGGCCGCATCGGCAAGGGAGCGCAGCTCCTGGAGAAGCTTGTTCGGCAGAATCCGCTCGGGAAAGCCGGTAATTGCCAGCACGACAATCTCTACCAGCGTTTGCCTGGCTTGCTCACTGCCTCTCCGAGCATCGCACACTTGCGACAGCGCCCTAATCCAGGGTAGCTCGTTGAAGCGCACCTGACTCTCCAGGTTAAGCAGCAATAGCGAACGCCGCCTCCTGAACGCCTTGTATATCTCTCCATAAAGTCGGCGCAAGTCCGCATCCTCAATGCTCCCGGCGTATGCCTGTGAGCTCAGCTGAGGTATCACCCTGGCCAGCGTGTCTGCCGACGTAATCAGATGCCGATCAACCAAAACTTGCACAGGAGCTGCCATTGAGCGAAGGAGTCTGGCACCGACGGTCTCGGGAATAGCTAAGCCCGCATCCAGCCTGAAATGCTCAGCTTCATCAGGGAAAATGGGCACCAGCACATCGCTGTCCGCAGCCAGCGGCTCTTCTTGAGGGAGTTTTTCCAGACGGCCGATCAACACCTGCGCTATCTCGTAGCTGGTTGCTCGGCGTGCCTGTTCGGTTTGCGCTTCCCGCACCCGCTGGCAGCGCTCCGAGCCCGGTAATCCGCGCTTTTTCTCAATATCTCTCAATACCTTGCGCACCGTCCCTACCTCGCGACCGGTCAGCTCAGCGGGCTTTTCTATGCATTTGTCCAGGCCGGTGCGCAGGATCTGGAAGTTCTCCCCCGTGCGCTCGGGCTTGCCGCAGCCTCTGTGCTCCTCGCGCTGCCGTCGATACTCATTCAGCAATTCCGTCGCCCGTTCGCGCCAGCCCTCCGGATATTGCTGGCACGGCCAACCATCCTTCATTGTCTCTACAAACAAGGACGCTGCCCGATCGTACAGAGGGGTCCAAATCTGGATGGCTTCCCTCAATCTTTGGCTCTGGAGGCCAGGTTTGATGCTCCTCAGGTCCTGAACAGTTCGGCCTACATCTTGCAGGTAGACGTCCGAGCATACGGCAAGGGCCTTTTCATGGGGCGCCGGATAGAACCGCAGTCGCCCCATGAAAGGCCCAATTTCGTCGAGCACAACCCTCGCTTCGGCAGCACGTCCGTGCGCGATGAGCCAGGCTACGACCATCAATGCCCCTTCCTCGGGCAAGTTCACCCGATAGCACCCGCTTGCCAGCATCTGACGTAGCTCGGACAAGCCATCATCCGTGAGGTAGTGGCTGTTCAAGGCAGCCCGCTCCGCTGCCCGATAGCGGGAAGGAAGTTGGCTCAGCCTTTCACGCTCGTGATCTTGTAGTTCACCGCCAGCCAGCAGCTCGCCGCTGGCAAATCCTCCCTTGAGCACCTTGAGCGTGGCCCAGGCGGGCGTAGAGGGCAGCGGGGTGCGCGACCCAATCTTGAGAGCGCCGGACAACATGCCCTCGAATACCTGGATCCAGTCCGCAATCCTTTTGCTTGCGCGGACGCGAACCTTCGTGTCTTCGTGCTCCTGGCTCGTAACGAAAGCTCGGGAAAGCTGGCCCAGGACATAGCCGGGATTCACCCTGATTTGTTCTTCCTCCTCCTTTTTGGACATCTTTTACACCCGCATGTTCATCCGTTACACGTTGCTCTAACGATATTCCCGGGGAAATGAAAAGCGGCTTCAATCTACACTGACGTTAAGCAATGTCTCAGCTAACGGTTCGTTTGCGGCTGCTGGCTGTGTAGTTGCCACGGTTACTTTCGTAGGAAGGCCGCTGAGAACCATCATCAGCAAAGAAATCAAGCAGGGACCGGCAATTAGTTGTTAATTCCGAATCTGTCAGGAGCAAACGTCCGGGATGTAGGCATCGCTGCATCGCTGTGGCACATAACCGGTAAACGGAGGGTGCCATGTCTGAAGAACTGAATCTCAAGACAGTTTATATTCCCAATCCCTGCCCGGTGAAGTGGGAAGAAATGTCGGGTGACGAGCGCGTTAGACTGTGCAGCCAGTGCAACAAGCATGTCTACGATCTATCGGCCATGACTGCCGGCGAAGCCGTGCGACTGCTTCGTCAGGGTAAAAGCAATCTCTGCCTCCAGTATTACCAGCGCCCCGACGGCACGATTTTGACAGAACGCTGTCCAAGAGCTCTGCGGATGTTAAGAGACTGCCTACGCCTGGTGGCAGGTTTTCTTGCTGCTCTTTTTTCTCTGGGAACTCCTTCAGCCTGGGCCGGTGATACCAAAGCTGAGACCTCCTCATGTGACTCCAAACAGACTTCAGCCCCAGGCAGCGCCGGGAACTTGTCACCCCAACTGACTGGTCCACCAGCTAGATT
>Ga0066388_100000853_pt1 | contig 15837 bp, 14 predicted proteins | sample PanSoiMetaGPlot6_FD_64539 | JGI IMG/M metagenome (GOLD analysis project Ga0066388, IMG submission 64539) | Tropical forest soil microbial communities from Panama analyzed to predict greenhouse gas emissions - Panama Soil - Plot 6 (Hybrid Assembly) | ecosystem: Environmental > Terrestrial >... | reverse complement strand
GCCTTGTTGACAGCGCTTGCAGAGCCGAGTGTCTTCTTCAAAGTTTTGCCCGTGGTGGTTTTCTTGCCTGAAATCCACTCATCAATGGCGCTTCCTTGTTCCTCCGCCGGCTCAGGAGCTACGGGTTTCATGGTCTGTTTTTCCGCCTGCTTTACAGTCGCCTTGCCGGGTTGCGTCGCGGTTTGCCGCCAGGCCGGTCTGACAATCGGCCTGACCGATGGTGGTTGTGCTGGCTTGTCCGCCTGTCGCTCGGCTTGCGTGGCCAGTTGCTTCCAGATTGGCCGAGCAGACGGAGTCCCTTGCGCCTGCGACTCGTATGGGCAGGGGCCGAGAAGCGCCGCAGAAATAGCAATGAAGACGTTTCGTGTCGCGCGCTTTCCCATCATTCCCCAAACGAGATATTTTGTGTATATATGGTCTGCTCCACAGCCCTGACTTGTGCCGTCTGCGAGCTTAAGGAGCGATGCCGGGGAGGAAGCTATTGCCGTCAGGTATGGATTACCGGTGGTGCCGGCACCTGAATGGCACCCAGGCTCTATTGATTTAGATCGCCCAGTCGGTTGCCGGGTTCCCTGAGGACAGCTGCACACCTCCGGATGATGTCCGCAGGCGTTCCCCAAGTAGTAATGTTAAGCCTTTGCCGTGCAATATCAAGAGCCAATGCCTCAGGCTGCTTACGTTCATATCCCATTTTGCGCGCACCACTGCGACTTCTGCGACTTTGCCGTTGCCGTCGGCGTAGACGATCGCATGGAGACTTATTGCCAGGTAGTCTCGCGAGAGATTGAGGAGCGCCTGGGCGGGCGCGCGGCTTTTCAGCCGCTTAAGTCGGTCTTCTACGGCGGCGGCACTCCCGGTTATTTGCCTGCGCACTGGTTGGCGGTCATCCACGAAAGCCTGGCCAAGGCTGGCGGCATCGACGTCGATGCAGAGGTGACGCTCGAGACGACGCCCGAGACAGTCTCTCTCGAAAATGCGCGAGCCTGGCTCGCGGTCGGCATCAATCGTATATCGATCGGAGTGGAGTCTCTTGACGACCGGGAGCTGGCTGCCATGGGGCGGCAGGGCAGCCGCAGACAGGCATTTCTTGCCATCGAAGCTGCGCGGGCGGCAGGCTTCACTAATATAAGTTGCGATCTCATGTACGGGCTGCCCGAGCAGACGCTGGAGAGCTGGCAGTCGACCCTGCGTGATTTGCTGGCCACTCCTATCCAACATCTGTCTGCTTACGGTTTGACGATTGCCGCCCAGTCATCGTTACTTTTGCGCTACCCTCGAGATTCCGAGGCTTACCCGGACGACGTCCTCAACGAGAAGCTGTACGAGACGCTGGTCGCCTCGGCAGAAGACTCAGGATTCACCCAGTACGAAATCTCCAACTTCAGCCGCCCGGGCTACGAATCGAGGCATAACCTCGTTTACTGGAAAAACGACGAATATTTCGGATTTGGCGTGAGCGCCCATCGCTATGTAGATCGGGTGCGCAGCTCAAACTTGCGCTCGTTTGCGCGCTACATGCTCAACTGCCTGGAAAACGAGAGTGAAGAGGAAATCGACGACAAGACTCGCCTGAAGGAGGCTATATTTCTGGCCTTGAGAACGCGGGCCGGCATTGACCTGGCTGCCTTCAGCAGGCGGTACGGGGTCGATTTGATCAATACGTACGGAAGCAAAATAGACAAGCTGTGTGCCGGCGGTTTTTTGGAGCTGGCTGGCGGGGCGCTCCGTTTGACACAGAAAGGAGTGCTCGTGAGCAATCTGGTTATGTCGGAGTTTATGTGAGGCTTTTGACGCCTCTTAATCCTTCTTAAAATTGCCCCGCCGGCGAAAAGCCGTTTGGTTCAGGATCTCGGGCGACGGCAGTTTACCCGCCCGTGGCAAGGGGTATTTACCTAGCAGCGGTCCTTAAGAGTATAGTGTTTCCAGAGGAGGATCCCGCCCGTCTGGGTGTTACTTTGAAATTCTGTCCAGAGTGTTTTCAAGAGTTTCCGGACGAGGTCCCGCAGTGCCCGGCCGATGGATCTGTTCTCTCCGGCGTGCAGCCGGATCCGCTCGTCGGTACAAAGCTTTCTGAACGGTACCAGATCCAGTCCGTGTTGGGGCGCGGTGGTATGGGTGTCGTCTACAAGGCATGCCACGAGCATCTCGATCGAATTGTCGCCATAAAGATGCTGCACCGGCACCTGGTGTCCGAGGAAGAGGCGCTTAAGCGCTTTCATCGTGAGGCCAAAGCGGTCTCGCGCGTGAAGCATCCTAACAGTGTCAGGCTGTACGACTTCGGCATCTCGCCTACAGGGCAGCCCTACATCGTCATGGATTACATTGAGGGCATCAGTCTGAAGCGAGTCTTGAAGGAGTCCGGACCGCTGCCAATCGAGCGAGCCGGGCATATTTTCGGACAGGTCGTCGAGGCTCTCTCCTGCGCTCACGCAGAAGGCGTGATTCACCGGGACCTCAAGCCGGAAAACATCATGCTTACCAAGCGCGGCAATGATTCCGACTGGGTGGAGGTCGTCGATTTTGGCATATCGAAACTGCGCAGCAAAGACAACCAGACAATCGACAACATAACCAGGTTCGGGGACGTTTGCGGCAGTCCGCCCTATATGAGTCCGGAACAGTGTCTGGCTTCCGTGCCGGTGGATGCGCGCAGCGACATTTATTCGTTGGGTGTGGTCTTGTTCGAGACGCTGGCAGGACGGCTGCCCTATAAAGGCAAGACAGCAGTCGAGATGATTGATTGTCACCTCTACGCGATTCCGACACCGCTCAAGGCTGCCAATCCTGACCTTGGCGCCTGTGAGGCGCTCAGCAACCTGCTCTCGAGAGCATTGCAGAAGGAACCGGAGAAACGCCACCAGGATATGAATGAATTCGGGCTCGAGTTGAAAGAGGCGGTCAAGCGTGATGCGGTCAAACTCAGATCGATATTGACTCTTGCCCAAGCCATTTCTGAAGAGGCAATGCCCATGGCCGGCGAGCTAGCTGCCGAAAGTGCTGCCACGGCAGTCAAACCGCTGGAGGCGCCGGCCATGGAGGTGGACCGGGCACGGCGGTCGGGCAAGACGACCAGCGCTAGTTATCAGGCCATCAGTGCTCAGGTGCCCGCGGTAAAAGGCGGATTCCTCACGTCAATTTGGAGGTTTATCTTTGGAAGAGGCAAAGCTGGCGATGACGGGCCGGTGTACATTCTTGCTAACTGTCCGTATTGCGACGCTTTGCTCAAGCCAAAGATCAGGTTCTGTCTCGACTGCGGACGAATGCTTCCCTCTCCGAAAGAATTGTCGCGGCTACGTGCAGCTCAAGGCGTGTTCAGCTACCCGAAGGGCCAGAAAGCAATCATCGAGCATCCGGAGTTCAGCACGAAGGCGCGCGCCGTATCCAGCCGGCGGACGATACCCAACAACAAGCGGGCACTACTGGCGTTCAACATCTTCCTGGTCCTTATACTCTGCTGGTTCCTCTACGCGGCCTGGGTGGACAAGCAAGTGCCAATCGGCATGAAGGGGCCCGGACCGACCAGCAAGCCTCATATGAAAAAGCCGGCCGCAAAGACCAAGCCGACTCACCACCCCAGTAAGAGCCACTGAGAAACTAGCTGGCCTTCCAGGACTGTCCCATGTTTTGACCGAGCCGGAAACCATGGATCAGGTTGGTCCTGGTCAACTGATAGAGCTCGCTGAGCGCGGTTGGATCGGTAATGCTGTGCTTGGCGGCCAGCACATTTATTTGCTGCATGGCCATGGCCGAGAAGTATACGAACACTTCCTCGCGAACTTCGCCCATGCCCAGATTGGGCATGCGCAGGACGGCACGCGCGAAATCATTGTTGAGGGCTTCCGAGAGCTGCTGGTCGAGGAGCTCGTCATAAAATGCGTCAGCTTTTCTGCCCATCGTTCACCCCTGGCAAAGATTATGACGTCGGTAGGATTGAACCCGACAGCGCATCCAGCGCTCTGCTAACTTCTTGAATGTCTTGCCACATCAGCCATTTCGGGCTGCCGACCTCCTTGGATTCGTTACGCAACAAATAGGAGGGGTGGAAGATCGGCATTACTCTAGCATCGTTCTTGAACGGAAACCACTTGCCGCGTATGCGGCTTATAGGATCCTTAACTTGCAGGACATGCTGGACTGCTGTCGCGCCGGCAAGCAAAATCAGGGGCGGCCGCACGAATTCGATTTGTGCTTCCAGGAAAGGCCGGCAATGAGCGGCTTCTTCAGCCGTGGGTACGCGATTGCCCGGCGGGCGGCACTTAACGACATTGCAGATATAGGTGTCTTTCTTGCGATCGATGTTGACGGACGCCAGAATCTTATCGAGCAATTGACCGGCTCTGCCCACAAACGGCAATCCGATTTCATCTTCGTTTGCGCCCGGACCTTCGCCGATGATCATCAGTTTAGCTTGGGGATTGCCGTCGGCAAAAACCACATGGTTGCGCGTCTTGCACAACCCGCAGCGTGTGCATTCCCGCGCCACGGCCGCCGCTTGTTCGAGGCTGGAAAAAGAGGTAATTGTTTTTGCTTGCATTTCAAAAAGAGTCGTTTGTTTCATCGCATCATAAATCGTAACATGCCATACAATTAGTGGCCGCTAAGAAAGACATTCTCAACCGAGCCGCATCTGCATATCTTCGCGGTATCTAGCCGCCGAGGAGGGCGGTCTCTGCTGATACCACCGGTGATACCGGAAGCCACTCTTGCGCAGGTGCGACGGCCAAATTTTCGGCAAGGGCGGACGCGAGCTCATCGACGGTAATACCGTATACGGTGTCAAGCCTGCGTCCCAGGCAGATCTGGCCGGCGCGCATGAAGGCAGCCGGTGCGCCTGTAACGTAAATCTCGGTTGCGCAGTCGTCTGCCCGATCGGAAGCCTTGGAGCCATGTCCGTTGCCGTTGCCGTTACCGTCGCTGCCCAGCAAAAGGAGCTTTTCTGCCGGGTCGATGATCGCAATATCCGGCGGCAAAACGCTCTTGAGGGCGTCGACCAGGAACGGATAATGCGTGCAACCCAGTATGACTGCGCCCACGCCTTGCGCGCTCAGTCCGCGCGTATATCTCCGGAGCGCATCGCGAGTTTCCGGCTCGTTTACCAGCCCGCGCTCGACGAGCGGCACCAGATCGGGGCAGCCGATCTCAACGACTTCTGCCTGCGGATCGGCCTGCACGATCGCTTGCGTGAAGGCACGGGTGCGCACGGTGTTCTCCGTGGCCAGCACGCCCACTTTCATGCGCAATTTTGCCGCCTGTAGTGCGGCACTGCCGATCAGGTCGTAGATCGGCACCTTGAAATAGCTGCGGGCCGCCTGAGCAGCCAGGGCGGCGCTGGTGTTGCAGGCCATGACGATTTGATCGGCCCCGCGCCTGATTAGCCAGCTGATGATCTCCAGAACAAACCTGTTTATCTCGCCGGCATCTCTACCGCCATACGGGCAGCGTGCCGTGTCGCCCACGTAGAGCAAGCGCGCAGAGCCCAGCTTGCTCTCGAGCTGCCTGAGTACGGACAGACCCCCGACCCCGGAATCAAAGAGCCCGATCGTCGTTGGGTGGGGTTTAGTAAGGGTCAACTTCGGCGTCTCCTTGAGTTCATGGTTTTGCTGGGCGCGACGAGGCCGAATGAGCCTCAGCCAGGGACTGAGACTTTACTTCCGGTGCCTTGGGCGGCGGGGCGTCAGAGCGTCCTCCAGCACCACGGTCTTGTCCCTGAGTGGCCTGGGACAATTCCGATCGCCTGGATAAGTAGAGCATAACACCGCGGGCGACGGCGTTGGCAACCTCCTGCTGGTAATCAGAGGAGATTAACTTGTCGCGCTCGTCCTTGTTAGAGATAAAACCGACTTCAGCAAGCACCGCCGGCACCGGCGTGTGATTAATTACGTAAAAGCGGGCCCGCCGGATAGAGCGATCGGGGGCCGACAGCTTGCTTACCAGGCAATCGTGAATCGAGCGAGCTAACTCCTTGCTCTGTTCGGTCTGGTAGTACGTTTCTATGCCGTTGATGCTCGAGTTGGTTTCCAGAGAATTTATGTGAACACTGACAAAGGCGTTCGGGTTAGTGCCGTTGGTCAGGGTGACGCGATCCGCCAGTGAAACAAAGGTGTCCTCGCTACGGGTCATGGTCACCCTGACGCTGTTTGCCTCCAGCGCTTTTCGTAGCTTTTCGGTGATGGCAAGCGTCAGCTCTTTTTCTTTGACGTCGCCGCGCTGGGCTCCGGGATCGCTGCCACCGTGGCCGGCATCAAGGACTACCGTCGCCCCCGCTGGCACGCGGACATCCTCAATAACGGTGCCGCCTTTGTCGATGATCACTGCCAGCAGCTGCTGTCCTTGCGCGCTAGTTTCCTTCACGTCCACCTCGGAGCTGGCCAGATCAAGCACGACTCTTACTGTCGAAGGATCACCGTCGGGGTTACCGATTCTCACTTTGGTGACGTAAGGGTTTGGCTGCGGTTCCGGAGCTGTAATACCGACTAGCTCCGGTAAACCCTGAATATCAATGACATGGCGCTCCGGCTCGTGCAGGCGGAACGACTTGTAGGTAAAAGGCACGGCGCCGTTTACGGTGATCTTTACAGGACCGCTGCCGGCAATTTCCATGCCCGTATCCGCCAGGCGCTCGATTCTGGGCTCGGCGGGAGCTGGCGGAGCGATAGGCAGCGCCGGCGGCGGCAGCAATTGAGCCTGTTGAGCCTGGCTCTGCTTACCGGCGGACAGCTGCCGGCTTAAGCTGTCGGCGCGGCTTGCCGGCGGCACTGCCAGCGAAAGAGGCAAGGCGGCGATGCCAGCGCCGACCGGGTCAGGAGCCGGAGCCACTTCCGGGCCGGCGGCCTGCTCTGCAATCGGACCGCGAAGCTGAGCGGTTGGCGGACCCTGTATCGTGAAGGTTTGCGCGGCCAGTCTGGCTGGGGCAGGCAGGATCGGATTGCAGATCGACCCCGGAGTTGCCTCGGGCGGGCGTGGTGGCAGGACAGCCGGGGTAGCCGTCGCTCGAAAACTATTGTTGGGGTCCGCTGAGCGTGAGCTTGTCTGGCGCTCGCCAGTCATGCTCGGATTGCGCTCGGCTAACCGGGAGCGAGAATTCCTCGTCGGCGCCAGCGGCGCTGCCTCCAGGCGATCGGTAGTCGCCGAGCGCCTACTGGCAGCCGGACGTTCCGGAAGAGAAACGGCTGGGTGAGTGGTCATGGCCAGAGTAGGCGCGGGCGCCGCCCCGGTCGGCTGGGCGGCCTGTGCCTCCGCTGGCCTGTAGGCAGGGCGTGTACTTCTGGAGGGAGGCATCGGGTCGCCAACGGTGCGTGCCGGAGGATATGGATCTGGCGGGCGTGACTGAGGCGTGCTGGGAATTCCTGCAGAAAGAGCAGATCTTGCTGGCGGACTGGCGGCGACCGGACTGTTTGCTGCATGCGGCAGGCTGATCACGAGGCTGCCAGTTCCGGCGTGGAAGGAGACTCTCCTGAGCAGCGCTGGTCTGGTTGCCGTAAAGGCGATTCTCAAAATGGGCGGATTGTCCTGAAATTGCCCGATGTGAACTTCGGGCAGCCCGTCGATCGGCGGGGAGAAAGTGCGTGATTCGCCCTTCATAGCGATGCCGGCGAAGTCGGCCACCAGTATGGTTTCACCGTCGCCACCGGGCAGGTAAGTGATGTTGGGTGGCGGCAGCGGGCGGGAAAGGCTGGTTTTGAGCACGACGAATTTGCCGCCTGCGTCTTCGACGACCGAGGCAATGCGGTTAAACTCGCGTGGTGCCGGCTGGGCCCCGGCTGCGTTCGAGCCTCCTAGACAGAGAATTAAGATGAGGACTGTCTGCGTGATCCGGCTCAAATGCCGTGACATGAATCCACCTTAACTTTCTAGGACTGGGTTATTTTAACACGGAGGCCAAGAACCAGCAGTAATGCGGCGGCGCCGGGCTGCAATTATCTGCTTGATAACGTGTGCCACCACCGGCGAGGCGTAAAAAAAGCTTGAGGCAAGGCATCTGATCTTTTTTATCTGCTAATCTTTCGTAATTGTTGTCGGGTGCGCCAAATCTGCCGCCGGTCAAGCCGTCAGCTTACACAGGCTTTAACTTGACCAAAAGCGACAATGGCAGGCGTTGGCCGCGTGCGCGATAAGGACGCGGACGCAAATTAGCACGAATTGGTTCCTGAGATTACGGAGAATAAAGTTCGCAGATGGATTACCTTGTAGTGGCGACCATACAGGAGAACGGAGTTTTGGGGATGGATTACCTATTAACGGCACTGAGCTGCGCTGCAGTGGCGCTGATCTATGGACTGGCAATCAGCCTGTGGGTTTTGAAACTCAACCCCGGAAACGAGCGTATGCAACAGATCGCGGCCGCGATCCAGGAAGGCGCCGGCGCTTACATGAACCGACAGTACACGACGATCGCCCTGGTCGGCGTGGTGCTGGCCGTAATCATCGGAATCTCCCTGGGTTGGAAGACTGCCGCCGGCTTCGTAACCGGAGCATTGCTCAGCGCTCTGGCCGGCTACATCGGTATGTTCGTCTCCGTTCGCGCAAATGTGAGAACGGCCCAAGCTGCTACTGAGGGTCTGGAAAAGGCTCTCAACGTAGCATTCAAGGGTGGCTCCGTTACCGGACTTCTGGTGGTCGGGCTGGGACTGCTCGGCGTGGCCGGTTTCTACGGGTTGACTGGCGACGTCAATGCCCTGATCGGGCTGGGCTTTGGTGCCAGTTTGATTTCCGTGTTCGCTCGATTGGGCGGCGGTATCTACACCAAGGCCGCCGACGTCGGAGCCGATCTGGTTGGTAAGGTCGAAGCCGGCATTCCTGAAGATGACCCGAGAAACCCTGCTGTAATTGCTGATAACGTCGGCGATAACGTCGGTGACTGTGCGGGCATGGCTGCCGACCTGTTCGAGACTTATGCGGTCACCGCTATTGCTACCATGCTACTTGCCTCAATCACATTCAAGAGCGAAGTGGAGGCCGGGCGCCACGACATTCTGCTCTACCCGCTCGTGCTCGGCGGCGTCTCCATCATTGCTTCCGTAATCGGCACGTTCTTCGTCAAGCTCGGCAAGAGCAAGAACATCATGAATGCTCTCTACAAGGGGCTGGCCGTCTCTGGTGTCGTTGCTGGTTGTGCTTTCTACCCGATCACCATGCACATGCTGCAAGGATTGACCCTCAAGGGCAAACCGGCTGATCCACTGCTGTTCTGGGTGTCTTCGCTCGTCGGGCTGGTTGTCACTGGGCTGATCGTCTGGATCACCGAGTATTACACCTCAACAAGCTTCAAGCCAGTGCGGAGCATTGCTCAGGCCTCGGAGACCGGACATGCGACCAACATCATTGCCGGCCTTGCCGTCTCGATGCGCTCAACCGCACTGCCCGTGCTCGTAATCATCGGCGGCATTCTGGTTTCCTATGTGTTGGCTGATGTGTTCGGGGTGGCCCTGGCCGCAATGTCGATGCTCAGCATGGCCGGCATAATCGTCGCCATCGATTCTTATGGTCCGATTACCGACAACGCCGGCGGTATCGCAGAGATGTCCGAGCTGCCCAAGGAAGTTCGCGCGATTACCGATCCGCTGGATGCCGTTGGCAACACCACCAAAGCCGTCACCAAAGGCTACGCCATCGGCTCGGCCGGCTTGGCTGCCATCGTTTTGTTCAACGCGTACACTCAAGAATTGCAACACGCCATAAAGAGCGGCCAGACGATCACTTTCGATCTGTCCAACCCTTATGTGCTGTGCGGGCTGTTCCTGGGCGGATTGATTCCCTTCTTGTTCGCGGCTCTGGCCATGGAAGCCGTCGGTAAGACCGGTGGCTTGGTGGTCGAGGAAGTGCGCAGACAGTTCAAGGCCATCCCTGGAATCATGGAAGGCACGGCAAAACCGGACTACGCCTCTTGCGTGGATATCGTCACCAAATCAGCTATCAAACAGATGGTGCTGCCGGCCTTGCTGCCGGTTCTCACACCGGTTCTGGTGGCGGCAATCGGCGTGTTCTTCCTCAATCAGGCTCTTCCCGGTGAATTTGCAGCAGCCAAGATTATGGGCGGCATATTGGTTGGCAGTATCGTCACCGGTTTGTTCGTGGCTATTTCCATGACCTCCGGTGGCGGCGCCTGGGACAATGCCAAAAAGTACATCGAGGAAGGTCATCATGGCGGCAAGGGCTCCAATGCCCACAAGGCAGCAGTCACCGGCGACACCGTCGGCGATCCTTACAAGGACACCGCCGGCCCGGCGATCAACCCGATGATCAAGATCCTGAACATCGTGGCCCTTTTGCTGGTGGCGCTTCTGGCCTCCGGCGGCACGAGCTAACTAACCCAGAGGAGCAGAAAATGCAAATCCGACTCGCCAACCGGCAGGACGAGCCAAAAATCGTGGAGCTCGTGCTCGACGTCATGAAGGAATTCGGATTGACGCCGAACATGGATGGTGGCGAGTCGGATCTCAAGAATGTGGAGGCCAATTACTTCGCACGGGATGGAGTGTTCCTGGTCGCCGAGCAAGATGGAGAGCTCGTCGGCATAGCCAGTGCCCGCAAGGAGTATGAGAACATTTTGGAGCTCGTACGCTTTGCGGTTGCCAAAGGTCATCGGGGTGAGGGCATTGCCAGAGATCTCTTGAGTACGGTTTTGAAATTCGGTCGCGATCTGCAGTACGAGCGGGTGCAAGTCGAGCCTGCCCGCCAGTATCCCGGTGGCGCAAGCGCGCTGATGAAGATGGGCTTCACGTCGGACAATGTCGAAGACGCCCAGCCGGTGTGGTATCACGCCCTCGATTAGGCATTGGCGATGCCCGCAAAGAAAGATCCGATTGTCTACGAGCTCAGTAGATCGTCACGGTGCCATAACTGCGACACCGGGCTGGCCGTCGGCGATATCGTCAAGCTGAAGGACAATGACGAAGAACGCGAGGTGCTCTGCAAGCGCTGCGCGAAGCTCGATGGCCTCGAGAAGCTGCCGAGCGGCAACGCAGTTTTGACCAGGCTGGCCAGCAAACACTCGGCGGTTCGCTTCGTGGTGATGAGATGGTCCGAGCTCTGGAAGTGCTATGAGCGCCAGGGTGTGCTCGTGGAGCGCTCGGCGCTGGAGCGGGCGAAAGCGGAACTGGAATCCTCCCCGTCATCCGCCGCCAAGGAATGATCAGCCCGACGACAGTGCTTCTTTGATCGACTTTCGGTAGGGAGCGCGCAGGATGCCGGCTTCGGTGATCATGCCTGTGACCAGATGCGCAGGTGTGACGTCGAAGGCCGGGTTTAAAACTGCCGTGCCGGGCGGGCAAATCGCCGCTCCACCGACGGTGGTGACCTCGTCGGCATGGCGTTGTTCGATGGGGATGTCTTTCCCGCACCTGATTTTGGCGTCAATAGTCGACAGGGGAGCAGCCACGTAAAAGGGAATGCGATGTGCCTTGGCCAGCACGGAAAGTGTATAAGTGCCAATCTTGTTGGCGGTGTCGCCGTTGGCGGCAATACGATCGGCGCCGACGAGGACCAGGTTGATCTTGCCTTCAGCCATCACAAATCCGGCCATCGAATCTGTAATCAATTTGCAGGGAATGTTGTCGCGCATCAGCTCCCAGACTGTCAGGCGGGCTCCTTGCTGCCGCGGACGGGTTTCGTCGGCAAAGACCGTGAACTCCTTTCCCCGTTGAGCAGCGGTGCGGATGACACCGAGGGCGGTGCCCCATCCGCAAGTGGCTAAGGCACCGGCATTGCAGTGTGTGAGAACACCCATTCCATCTTCAATCAAAAAGGCGCCATATGCGCCGATTACCTTGTTGATGGCGATGTCGTCTTCAACCATCTGATTGGCGCGTGCGAAAAGCATCTCCGATAACGCGCCCACAGGCACGTCGATGTTGTCCTCGGCAAGGGCGAAAATCTCTTCCGTCGCCCAGCGCAAATTGACGGCTGTCGGTCTGGTTGCTTGCAACTCGTTTTTGGCCGCGCGCAGACCGGCAAGAAATTCGCCGGCAGTGGCTACTCGCCCGGCCAATCGCAGTGACTCTGCGGCCAGGCCGAGAGCGGCGGCCACACCTATGGCCGGTGCTCCGCGCACGACCATCTCCCTGATTGCATAGCACATGGCGCCTAGCCCGCTGGCATCGAAGTGCTCGATGGCGTCGGGCAACTTCCGCTGATCAATGAGGAGCACTTGCCGCCCGTCCACCTGGATCGGCCGGATATCCGAGGCAACCTTCTCTCGAGAGCACTCTAGAGACATGACGGAAAACGCTCACAACAGTGTGCCTGATAATTCTATACGAAAATCGCTATTGCGTGGTGCCGGCGGCGGCGCGGATGGACTGGGCTCGGGCTTCCAGTTGTTCAGCTTCTTGTTTGCGGAAGGCCTTGCGCAGCATCTCGGCGTAGAGGACGAGGCAGCTCGCTACTTCCGGGTGGTTGGGACCGAGCACTTGCTCGCGTGTGGCCAGTACCTGCTTAAAGAGGGGCTCGGCTGCTGCGATATTGTTCTGGCGAGTGTAAGCGGTGGCAATTCCCAAAAGATAACGCGAAGTGTCAAGGTGCTGCGGTCCGAGCGTCTGGGCGCCGACCGTGGCGGCCTGCTTGAACTCCTGTTCGGCTTTCGGGAAATTTTTCTGGCTTAGATGCACGGCGCCCAGATTGCCGAGAATGCTGGCAACGTGGGGGTGATTCGCTCCCCAGCTGCGCTCGGCAATCGTGAGAGCGCGAGTCAAAAGCGGTTCTGCCTGTGCCTGTTTGTCTTGCAAGATCAGGACCTGGGCAAGGTTGTTGAGATCTCCGGCCACCTGGCTGTGCGTCATGCCGAGCGTCTTTTCGTCTATTGCCAGGGCTTGCCGGTAGTAATTCTCCGTTTCCTGGACCTTCCCCTCTCCGAGGCAGGCGGCACCGAGTCCGGCGAAAGCTACCGCGGCATCGCTGGTCTGCGTTTCGCCCTTGACCTCGAAGAGCGAAAGCACGCGCCTGTAGGTCTCTTCTGCCGGAGCGTACTTGCCCTGCGCGTTTTGCACCTCGCCTAGATGGATAAGACTTTTCGCCAGTCGCGGATCTATGGCCGGGAACGCTTCTGCTTCCTTGACCGCTTCCGTGTACTGAGCCTCCGCCTCGGCCAAGTTGCCAACCTTGGCCGCCTCCGCCGCCTGCCTGTCTGCACGCTCCCAGGGCGTGGCCTGAGCGCAAGCGGCCGGGAGGACGGCAGCCGTAGATAGAAAGACGGCGAGCAGGGACACGAGCCGGTGCTTCATAGCAGCTCCTGGAAATGCGAGCGTTACGACTCTATTGAAGCATGAGAGGGGCACCCAGACGAGCGCCCCTGCAAATGTATTGCGAATTCGGATCGTTACCTGCCCTGTCTGGCCCGGAGGAATTCAGGAATATCCAGTATGTCGCTGGCGATCTTCTTGAATTCGCTGGTCGTGGCCGTCTGCCGTTCGACGACACGGGTGGCCGTCGAGGCGGTCGTTCTGGCCTTGGCCTGCAGTTGCCCGGACAGCTCGAACCCGGTGGCGATGACGGTGATGAGAACTTCACCATGCAGCCGGTCGTCGATGACGGCACCAAATATGATGTTGGCTTCGTCGGAGACAGCCGAGTAGATAACGTTGGCAGCTTCTTGGACTTCGTGCAACGTGAGGTCCGGTCCGCCGGTGACGCTGAAAATCACGCCCGAGGCACCGTCGATAGTGGTCTCCAGCAAGGGGCTGTTGATGGCATTGCGTGCCGCCTCGACAGCTCTGCCTTCGCCGGTGGCGCGGCCCACGCCCATGAGCGCGGAGCCGGCGGTGTTCATGACGGCTTTGACGTCAGCAAAGTCGACGTTAATCAGACCGGGCACCGTGATGATGTCCGAGATACCCTGGACGCCCTGCATGAGTACTTTGTCCGCTTCGACAAAGGCTTCTTGCATGGATGCTCTATGGTCGACGACCTCGAGCAAGCGTTGGTTTGGTATCACAATTAGTGTATCGACTCGCGATTTGATCTCGACGATTCCACTTTCGGCTTGGTTGGACCGGCGCTTGCCTTCAAACAGGAATGGCCGTGTCACGACGCCTACCGTGAGCGCTCCGGCTTCGCGAGCGACTTCAGCGACGATTGATGCGGCACCAGTGCCGGTGCCACCACCCATGCCGGCGGCGATGAACACCATGTCTGCGCCCTCGAGGGCGGCAGCCAGATCATCGCGGGATTCTTCGGCAGCTTTCTGACCGATGGTCGGGTTACCGCCGGCTCCCAGACCGCGCGTTAGCTTTGAGCCAATCTGCAAGCGGTTTTTGGCAGCAGACAGCTCGAGCGCCTGGGCATCGGTATTGCAAGACCAGAACTCCACGCCGTTCAAACCGGCGGTGATCATGCGGTTGACGGCATTTGAACCGGCGCCGCCCACGCCAATGACCTTGATGTTGGCTTTGGCTTCTGGCTTAGGAGACTTGTCCGTTTTTTCAGTACGTTCCGCCACGACTGCTAAACCTCTTCTAAGGGAAGGATACAAATTGAACAGGTGGGTGGTTATCTTGGCAAGCCTAAGATAGCGTTTCCACGCCTACCGCTAGTGCTGTCGACTCGGTAATCGTAGAGGGTCTGGTTTCTATTTGCAAGCCAGCAAATACCTATTGTTGTTAACCTTTTTACAGGATTCAGGCTCGCCCATAAATGGCCAAAATGGTTGCCATGCCCTTGACTGCCAGCTTTCAAGGGGTGCAAAAATGTCATCTCGGGCTTGATGAGAATTTGCAAATCATCGACGACCTGGCCGTCTTCACGGGCAGATTTGCTGTGCTGCACTGTCTGCCGCTCTTTCATTTTCGTGGGGCCGCGTGCAGTTTCTTGAGCGTGGCCTTTACGGACTCGTTGGTCGGATCCAGTTGTAATGCCGTCTCTTCCGTGCGAATTGCCGTGTCGATGTCGCCACCGGCTGCTTGAACGGCTCCCAGTAATCTGTAGGCGTCCGCATTTTTTTGATCCAGCTCAACGCAGCGTGTCAGATAACGTTGCGCCTCTGCTGAATTGCCTTTGGCTACGTAGGCGCTGCCCATGTAATAGTGCGCGTCCGCATCATCAGGGGACAACTCCAGGGCTTTTTTCTCTTCGTAGATCTCGCCATCATAGTCGCGCTTCAGCCCATAGGCGGCACCTAAATCTCTGTGTCCGGCGGCGTGTTGCGGGTTCAGTTTCAGTGCCTGGCGAAACGAGTTAATCGCCTCGTCGACCCGGTTTTTTCGCATCAGTAGCTGAGCCAGCTTGTAGTGAACGTCTGAATTGTTGGGGTCAAGTACGACCGACTTCTTCATATTCTCGAGTGCATGCTCGAGATCGCCTTTGCGTAACAGTGCCCGGGAAAGATTCGTATATGCTTCGGCTGTGTCCGGCTGCAAGCGGATTGCTGCTGAGAATTGCTCGATGGCGCCGTCAGTGTTTCCGGACATCAGGTAGACGCGCCCCAACTTGAGGCGCGTAGCCGAATTATTCGGGTTTGCCTCGATTGCCGTCTTGTAACGAATTATGGCGTTCTGGATGTCCTCGTCTTCCTGCTGCGCCTGCAGGCGTCCCGGTGCACTGAGCGTTATCAGACATGTAAGCGCCAGGAGAAAAACTGATTGCTGCCGGTGGTGCATGGTCGAGCCTCAGCACGATTGTTTCTATCGTATGGTAACCGATTGGCATTTCTGTGGCTGCCGGCTGGCCCAGATGCTGAATGGCACCCGGCCCGGCGCGGCGGAGATGGGTATTAGTTTGCTTGATCTATTTCCTTATATAGGTAGAATCGGGGATAGCCCGTAAGCAACGAAAGTAAAGGGCCTACGTGGACATACTAGCCGCCGGATCCCAGACCATATTTGTCAAAGTCGTCCTTCCCCCCGTCTT
>Ga0066388_100000852_pt1 | contig 15837 bp, 18 predicted proteins | sample PanSoiMetaGPlot6_FD_64539 | JGI IMG/M metagenome (GOLD analysis project Ga0066388, IMG submission 64539) | Tropical forest soil microbial communities from Panama analyzed to predict greenhouse gas emissions - Panama Soil - Plot 6 (Hybrid Assembly) | ecosystem: Environmental > Terrestrial >... | reverse complement strand
CCAGATGCCGATGACACCACCCCAGGTCCGCTTTCCTACCAGCGGGCCGAGTTTATACAGCTTGAAGCAGTGGCTGAAGATATCGCCGTCAGATCCGGCAAATTGATTGGTCAGTCCGACAATCGGCCCTGCCACAGACTCAGGCGGATAAGGGAGAGGTTGACCCCAGCGCGACACGTCGTAGCCAACCCGCTTACGGGCCAGCTTTTCCAGGAGCAGTGGCGACACGTGGCCGCCACGATTGTAGCGGACGTCCACTATCAGTCCGGCGCGATTGAACTCCGTGAGGTAGCCGCGATGAAACTCGGCAAAACCCCACGGCCCCATGTCCGGAATGTGCAAATAGCCCAGGCGCCCCTCGCTCTTAGCATGGACCGTACGGCGGTTTGTCTCTACCCAGAATCGATAGCGAAGCGCTCGCTCATCTTTTAGTGTCTTTACGACAATCTGGCGGCGGGCAGTGCCATTTGACAGAATGGTCAGCATCACTTCCTGTCCGGCCCGGTTGATTAGGAGCTCGTCCACCGGCAAGTGTCGGCTGACGGTGCGGCCTCCCACAGCTACGATGATGTCCCCCTCGCTCACCGCAAGTCCCGGCTCCGCCAGTGGTGAATCAGATTCACAATCCCACGAGTCGCCGCGCAGTATCCTCTCGATCCGGTAACCGGCAGAAGCTGGATCAAAGATCAGATCGGCCCCCAGAAATCCGCGCGGATAGGTGGGCGACCTTCGCAGGTCACCACCCATCTCATAGGCATGAGAAGTGCCGAGTTCACCCTGCATCTCCCAGATCAGGTCAGATAGCTCATTGCGCGTGCGCAGGCGGGGTAAGAGCTTGGCATAGCGGTTATAGACCAGATCCCAGTCGACTTGAGACATACGCTCATCCCAGAAATGCTCCTGCTGTAACCGCCACGCTTCCCGGTACATCTGGGACCACTCCTGCCGGGGCTCAACCAGAACGTTGACACGCCCCAGATCCAACCAGCCGCTCTTGCGCCCAGGAGTGTCAGAAACGTGACGCTCTTGTCCCGGCTCCGGCAATTTTTCCAGCGCATCAATTACGCGCAGTCTGTCCCGGGAACGGTAGCAAATGGTTCGGCAATCCGCTGCCAGACCGATCTGTCCAACCTCCTTGTGCAGTGAAGCTGCGCGCTGCTCCTCAAAGTCATAGGCGATGAGCGTCCCAACTTCCAGCTCCTCTTGCCACCAGTTGCCGCCTCTGCGGATCCCGCGCACCGCAAACTGGGTAAAGAGAGCGCGATTGCGTACGGCGCAGATCTGCTCATAACGCCCCTCCTCGACTGGAAATCCCAGGATCCGCCCCTGGATCCCTTCGAAGTCTATCTCGACCGGTCTGACGGCCTCGCGCTCCTTCTGCCGACCGGTTGCAGGCCTGGCTTCTAGCTCACCGGAGGATGAGCCTTCGTCCCCGCCCGGTGCTTTCACCAGAGGTCGTGGCGGCGGACTGAAGGGGGAGGTGATATCCTTGCGCAGCGTGATTAGAAATGGCCGCATCGCCTGCGGAAAGCCAAGGTCAAACTGCAGGGCATCGTAAACCGGATTGAAATCGCGGGTAGAAAGAAAGTAAAGGTATTGCCCTTCCGGATCAAAGCATGGTGCGCGATCGGCGCGCAGCGGCTCAGTGACATCGTGAACCGTTCCGCTTTCGACCTCGGTGATGCGCAGAATTCTTGTGTCAGGATGGACCGCCCAACTGTAGGCCAGCCACCGACCGTCTGGTGACCAGGCAAGATCAGTTGTTCTTTCGGCTGGGCTGCGGTCGATGAGGCGCAACTTTCTGCTTTCAAGATCAAGGATGATTAGCTCGAAGCGGTGATTGGTCAGGGCGAGCCTGTCTGAAACCGGAGATGCAACCAGCTCGATAACCCTTCCAATGTCCCCATCGCTGACCTTTAGCGGTTCCCGACGCTGATCCGCGTAGTGTACCTCGATGTGCTCAGGACCATCTTTGTCACTGACGACCACAAATCGCTCACCGTCGGAAAGCCACTGGCAGAGCCTGTAGCGCACGCGGCTACCGTCTCCGTGCTGAACAGCGGCGTCCTCCCAGAAAGGCATGGTGAAAGGTTGTCCTCTGGAAATGAGCGCCAGACTGTGACCGGCGGGATGCAGGCTGAAGTGCTCCAGTTGCTCTTTTGCTTGGACAAATCGCCTTGCCGCCTGGGTAGCTGTGGAGGGCGCCTCAATTGGAATACGCTGGCTATTTCCACTCTCGGAATCGTAGAGGCAGACCTCCGCTCCAGCCGTGTAAACTATGCGCTTACCGTCGGTTGACGGGAAGCGCACATAGTATTCGGTTTCCCAGGTGTGCTGCCGGAGGTCAGAGCCATCGTCACTGCAGGAATAGATGTTGCCAATGCCATCGTGGTCGGAGAGAAAATAAGCTCGCTCACCGAGCCACATTGGCCAGACAAGGTTCCCGGTCAGGGAAAGCAGGCGCCGGTAGGCGCCGGTGGCGGTGGCATCGATCCAAATGTCGCCAGCGGTGCCACCACGATAGCGCTTCCAGCGGGCCGGATCATTATTGTTGCGCCCGATCAGCACGGCAGCGGACCCGGAAATTGAAATGGTTTGCACATGCCCCAGAGCTAATGATCTGGGCATGCCACCGTCCGGCCGGACAGCAAAGGCCTCAGTGTGACGCAGAAACGGGGAGGCAGCATCGCAGGTAAAGAGAATCTCTGCTCCGTCTGGCGACCATTCTGACACCGTGCAAGTTTCTGCGCCCAGGTAGGTGAGCCGCTGCGTCGAGCCGCCGGTAGCCGGTATGAGATAAACCTCTGGGTGCCCCTCCTCGCGTCCAACAAAGGCGATCGACCTTCCGTCCGGAGAGAATCGGGGCGTGGAGCACTCGGCAACGCCGGCGGTCAGACGCCGGGCGATGCCGCCGCTTACCGGTACGGACCAGAGATCGTCTTCGCAGGCGAAAACGATGTTGTCCCCGTGAACGGTCGCATACCGGTAGTATCCCTGTTGGCTCATGACCTTACCTCCTGAAAGTTTCCTGGTAATCGCCGGTCAGGCTCGTGCTGCTGGCAACGGATCGTTTCCGGCAGGTCTTTTGCCCTCATTTCCAATGTGAAGCGTATCCACGGGTACTAAAATTGAACAGATGCGCGAGGATAGGTTCTCCAGGCAATCAAAATGATAAACGCAAGTGAGGAGCAAGAAAACCACCTATGAGAAACAGGATTTGCTTGACCCTTATTGGCTTCTGTTTTCTGGCTGTCCAGGCTGCCCCCAGTTTTGGAGACGCTCCACCAGGGGGACAACCGTCAAGCGAAGATGCAGGTCCAGGCATCCCCGATGCCGAGGTCTACTTCTTGAACCGGATAAAGGAGGCTGAGCAGTTCGGGCCCCATGACACTCGTCTGGCAACCAGCCTCAATGACCTGGGCAACCTGTATCAAACTCAAGGCAAGTATGGCCAGGCTGAGCCGATTTTCAAGCGCTCGTTGAACATCTATGAGCAATCCTATGGCTACGGCCATCCAACTGTGGCTTTTGGGCTCAACAATCTAGGAAATCTCTACCGGCTAGAGAAGCGCTACGGAGAAGCGGAGTCGCTTCTGAAGCGTGCTCTCGACATCGACCAGAAGCAGTTACCGCCGATGGCTCCCGAGCTGGCAACGACAATAACCAATCTCGGTCTGCTCTACTTTGATCAAGGGAAATACGCACAGGCGGAGCAACGATACAAGCAGGCCCTCTCTATCCGGGAGAAGGTGCTGGCTCCTACAGACCCGGCCCTCGCTACAATCCTGGAGAATTACGCGGCCCTGCTCCGGAAAACAAACCGTGCAAGCGAAGCTGAGCCGCTGGAAGCTCGTGCAAAGGCGCTCAGATCGGAGATCTAGAGTTGAGCAATCGGTCACAACCGGCCGGCAGCTTAAGTTCCGGCTAGCGATAGTGGCTGCGCGCACTATAGGCTAACCAAGAGCGGTTAGCCTCTCTGCACGCAAGAAGGTATCTGAGAATGTTGGCCAGATCCTGTACCAGGTGATATACGGCCGATCTGGCTCGCCCACAGATACCCAGCTGGGTCCGGAACTTGGCCTTCAGACTGTTTCTTTGGGCGTACAGATTCGTGTAAGTGTATTTCTTAGGAAGCTTCCCCCGGCGTAGCTGCAGCTGGTACAGCTCCTCCACGGCAAAGCTGGGGATGACGGATGGATTTTCGTCCAGCAAGACAATTCCGCTGATCATGAGACGGCCTCCTGCCAAGGGCTTGCAGGCGGGGAGAGTGTAACTCGTATTATGAAATCCTCATTAAAACTGCTTAGTCAAGGCCCTTCTTCGCGAATTTCTTGCTCCAACGGATTATTCTGGGCTCTCGGCGGCCCTTTCTTGCCGTCGTTCACGCAGGTAAGGCCTAATCTGGTCCAGCAGCTCCTGGGACGGCAGCGGATGGAACAGAAACTTCTCCGCGCCCAGTGCCAAGCCCTTGGTGCGCAGGCTGTCGTCACGCGAATCGGAGCAGACGAAGACGAAAGGGATCCCGACCAATTCAGGGTCAGCCTTTACCGCCCTAATCAAGTCAAAACCATCCCCCTCTGCCAGGCTCACTTCCGAGAGAATGAGGTCGGGCATGTTCTTGTGGGCGAGAAACAAGCCAAGAGCCACACTGGTAGCCCTTATTGGCTCTCCGCCAAGAGGGTTGAGAATTTCCCTGATCAGCTCCAGATTGGAACGGTCTCTTTCCACTACAAGGATTCGTGGTGCCAATGCTCTGTTATCCCGCTTGCTTGCGGCTCCTGGTGCTCTCTGATCAGGGATCAGAATAGCATCCGCAATCTGAGGCTCCGCCTTTCACAGTTTGGCAGAGAAGACCAAGCGGCCGAGACTAAGAATGCACCACAATGAGCGAACATGAGAACTCAAAAGCTGGCGACATAACTTAGTTCTCTTGCCAGGCTGAATTACCTGTCCCGTGTTGCCTCGCGCCCTAACGTTTCCGATCGAGCTGGCGCTTCAACTAAATGTGTCGCAAGCGTGGCTGATCAAGGTGATATGACACAGGTGTGTCAAAAGCATGGTCTTTAGTCTCCCGGCAAGTGCCCCTGCGTTGAATGCTCTACGTACGGGCTCCCGGGTTTACAAGCGAGCTATTCTGGCTCTTTTCTGCGATTATTACCGGCCCAGGATCCTGACCAGGAAGAAGTGCAATCGCTTTTTTCGCTATGGGTATCCGAATGGATACTACAGCACTAATCGGTGCCTACTTGCATTTGAATACCATCGGATCCTAGTATGTAGGGTATACCGGTTTGCCTTGGCAAATTGGCAACCAATAGGTCCTGAAAAGGAGAACAACGATGGCGGTTGAAACAATAACGAAAGAAGCTGCACAAGCCGTGCAATACTTCGAGAGCAAGCTGGCCTTTGAAATTGGCCCAGTCGGGCTCCACTATGCCTTGAAGAATAAGGAGCCGATCCAGATCATCGACCTGCGCACCCCTGAGCTTTACGCAGCAGGTCACGTTCCTGGTGCCATCAACCTGGCATATGAAGACCTGGAGAAGAACTTCAATAAGTTGAGTAAGGACAAGACAATAGTCGTGTATTGCTACGACATAGTCTGCCACCTTGCTACCAAGGCTGCTCTTCTTCTGGCCAAGAAGGGCTACAAGGTGAAAGAGCTCTACGGTGGTTGGCAAGATTGGGCCAGCCATGAGTTGCAAGTTGAAGGAAAGACGGAAAAATCGAGCTGCTCGAGCTCGGCTTCGTCCTGCGGCTAATCAGTAGCTGGAGCGTCGCTGGGTGGGGTGCTCCGGCACCCCACCTGCGTTTTGATGGGGGGCGCGGGCGGCTCACTTACTGCTTCTGGTGGCGCACCTCAGAGCCACCTGCTGAGCCGCTGCCCTCACCGTCAGACAAGCAATGACCGCTGAGCAGGTGCATCCATTCCTCAGCGACAAAAACGAGGGCTGAGAGATAGGTATTGAGCTTTCTCGGGTTGCCCATGAACAGAGGCTGGTTGTGCTCGAAGAGGTAATGTCCGGTTAGCTGGCAGAGGCAACCGGCGCCGAAGAGCACCAGCGCGCGACGCCAGTTGAAGAAGAGCATGGGAATTGCCAGCACTATTAATGGCACGCCAATGAGATGCATGAGTTTGCAGCCAGGTGTTCTGTGCTTCGCCCGATATTGCTCCAGATCGCTCGAAAAGGAGCTCATGACCATATCCCTCCCTGCCCGTGCCAGCTAATCTTCCCCTTCCGGCCAGAGCAAGACCCTGTACTCATCGGGACTGTGTGCTCTGGAACCTGGCTCAATGGCAGTGGAGTCGTAATCAATGCGAACCCGATAACAGCCTGGTGAGACCCGGAAGCGGGCGGCGTCCGGATAATAGTCCTTGCCGCCTGCTACTACCATAATCCCAGATCTCAGCTCCAAGCGGCAATCAACGCTCTTTTGCCAATCTCCCGGGTCATCAAACGGCTCCGCCTCACATACCTCAAGCAGCAACCGGAGCTGGGTTTCCGAGCCGGTCTCAAATGCCACACTTCCAGGCCCTACCTTGACCAAGCGCCGGCCATCAGCGGGCATGACCGTCTCAGTTGATCGAGGATCGTCTGACTCATCCCCAAGCAGAAAACGGCAATTATCGGCTGCCAGTTTGAACTCGTAATGTCTGAACTCCGACCCTTGCCTGAACATGCTCTTGGCTCGCAGAGGATTCCACAGCAACTCCTTTTGGGCAGTCACCAATTGCCAGCATACAGCAAGCGCCGGCAGTTACTTAACGAGCTGCCCGCACGGATTGAGCGCGGGCCGACATTTGCTCTGCCTCGGACGGACGGTTCAATTTGCGGAGCAACTTTGCATAGTTCTCCAGCGTGGTAGCGATGTCGCCCCGCTCAGATTCGGACATGCTTTCGTCTATCTCCAGCGCCCTTCTGTAGCAGGCCTCTCCTTCGGCATATTTTGCCTGGTCGTAGCAGAGCACACCCAGGTCATTAAGCGTCGATGCCACCTCCCGGTGGTTCTGTCCGAGCACCTTTTCCTTGATAGAGAGGACGCGCCTCTGCACCGACTCCGCCTCGGCATAGTTCTCCCGAGCATCCAGCACCATGGCCAGATTACGAAGGCTCTGCGCTACCCTCAGGTCGTTAGCTCCAAACTGCTCGGACTCCTTTACGGCAAGACGCAATAGCCGTTCTGCCTCCGAGTCGCGTCCTTGCTTGTAAGCTTTTATCCCGTCCTGGCTGTAACGTTCCCAGGCGGTATCCTGGGCAAGCGTGTCCTTGGCGAAGGCTAAAAGACAGACCAGAGCAATTAGGCTCGCAGATTGCCATCGGGATAGCACAGCCAGCGGCGAACTCTTGCCACCCGGAATCACAATCGCTCCTATATTCATGCTGCCGGCTTTCCGTCTCATCCCTCTCTTCCTCAGCGTAGATTCGATTCCGCGGCCTTCTGGCGGATTTGCCGGACGCGATTCTCTATGGTATTTGCTTCCGGCAACCTGTCCTTCTGACGCAGGTAGCGCGCGTATGCGTCGAGACTGCCGGCCAGGCGGAGATCTTCAGCTCCAAAAGCCTTTTCCTTTATCTCAATCGCTTTCTTGTATGCCATCTCTGCCTGAGCATCCTTGCCGTGAGAGCTGTATAGCCAGGCCATTTCCGGTAAGAAATCCGCGTATCTTGGACTCGTCTTACCAACCAGCGCCTCGATGTGGTGCAGGGTCAAGAGATACAGGCGCTCCGATTCGAAGTAGTCACCCTTCCTGTGGTTCAGTATAGCCAGGTTGTGCAGGCAGTTAACCACACCCGGATCTATGTCACGCCCCTGTTCAGCCTCCCCAAGCGCTTGCCTCCACAATCTCTCAGCCGCTTCCAGATCACCGTTGGCAAAAGAATTCTGGGCTTCCTGGTCGTCACGCTCCCAGCGCTTCTTTTCCTCCTCTGATGAGGCTAACTTTTGGGCGGGCAGACCTGACCAAGCATCGACTTGCGCGAACGCCTGAACGCGAGAGGTCTCGAGCGCAAGCACGATCAGCATCGGACCCCATTTCATGGTGAGCCGACCTCACGAGCCACAGATGACAAGCTGATTAGCCACACTACGGAGTCTAACTTCTGCCCCGCTCTCCCGCCAGCTTTGTACCCAGATCTCGCTCCTGCACAATCTCCTGGCCTTCAGCGCAACTTGCCCAGGCGTCACTGCCTTTGCTGGCTGCCCGTATCCATGAGCGGGCGAACGTCTGCCCGGGTTCAGGGTCAGGTGATATCCTGGACACCGGACTAAAGGTCAAGCTCAGCTTCTCCAGTAGTCGGTCGTTCAGGAGTCGGTGGCGATGGCAAGGCCGAGCACCTTCAATGCGTTTGTTCTCGACCAGCTGAGCGGGCTGCCCATGCTCCAGATCAGGCCGATGTTTGGCTGTTATGGTCTTTACTGCGGCGGGCTGTTTTTTGCCATCATCATGGACGATCGTTTGTTCTTCAGGACCGACGAAACGACCGTCGGCAATTATCTGAAAATGGGAATGCAGCCGCTCATCTTTCGTGAGTCCCAGAAAATCAACAGTTACTATGAAGTACCAGACCGGGTAGTCAAGAATCGCAAGGACCTAACCACCTGGGCACAAGCAGCGATTAACTGCCAGCGGCAGAGGAAATTATCGAAAAAATCTAAGCGCTAAGCTCCATTTTTGCGGGCAGAATTTGCTGATAATTAGAGGCGATGCAGAAGGTATCACGACTGGCGTTCCTGATCGCTTTGACGGCCACAGGCCTTGCTTGTGGACCGGTCACAGTCAAGGCGTCCGCCGACCAGGCCCCGCAACGATCGCCGCTGGTCGGGAGGGTGGAGATTATCGGTGCTGGGGCTAGCCCGGAGCTGCCGGCCGATCTTTTCAAGGCCAGCCAGCAAAACACTGTGAATGCCATCAAGACACGGTTTGAGCCTTCCGGCTCATTGCCGCTTTCGCTTCAGGGTGAGTGGATCGGGGAAGCCAAGGTCACACAGGTGGACATCTATCCCGAACTACACCAGGAGCCGTATTGCCAGCAGTTCATGAGCGAGGTAGGGCAGCGATTCCATAAAGGCATGAGCGGAGAGATGCTGCTCAAATTCCAGCCTCAAGTCAACGGTGCAGTTACACTGACTTCGAGCGATATTAATCTTCCTCACGGGCTCAGGGTCATGCTCACCTCCAGCCCGGAAGCCACCCCGGTGTCTGATGGGGTCAATCGGCCCCGGCCGCTGCGAAACGAAATCAAACTGCTAAGCAGTGACCGTGCCGAGCAGACACGCATTGACTATGTGCGGATAGTCGACAGCGAAAAGCGACTGCTGCATGCCGGATTTACCGAGATATCGGCACTCTATCAAATCCTGAACCCGAAGCGCCTGCGGATCAAAATCCTGGATATTGACTATGACCAGGCCGGGAAGCCGCTCTGGAAAATCCTCATGGAAGGCGAAGCCAGGCCCGGGTCCAAGCACTGAGCTTCGCCAGGTACCAATCGGATCGAGATTGTCTTACTGGTTGGACAGAACCAGGGTCGTGCCCGGTGCACCACCGCCCAGCGCCTGGGCAGCAGAGTCCGTGCCCTCTATTGCATACGAGACGCAGTTTACACCGCCACTGCCAACTCCGATGCCGGAATAGCCAATCTTGCCGGGAGCATTTCCGGTCATCACTGCCTGTGCTGGTGGTGTTGATCGCTCTGTGGTGACGTTAGCAATTGCAATGTTGATGAAGTCGCTCCACTGTGCGGCGTTGGTAAACGGATTCACAGGCGGGTTTCCGGCCTTGACTCCGCCAGAGTCGCCACCCGGGAAATAGGTGCCGTAGGGGTTGCCTGCGGCCGGCGGCGCCGGCGGGTATGTGCCACCGTTATCGGTGGCGAAGGTCTCACATGCTATCTGGGTTGTTCGCATGTTTGCCTTAACCGATGCAGCCCTGGCTTTATCCTGGACCCCGATAAAGTTTGGTAATGCGATTGCCGCCAGGATGCCGATAATAATTACGACTACCAGCAATTCAATTAGAGTAAAGCCTCGCAGCCTTTTGGCCTTCTTAATACGCATGAATCCTTCCTTTCCCCCCGGAGAAAATGGCCACTCTCTGAAGCCGACCTAAAAATTGATCCTAAATTTGTCACCAAATATTTACCAGAGTACAACAAATTCAACCTGTTTAATTATGCCCCGCAGTGTATTAAGCCAGCTTAATGTTTTCGCAATCGCCGCCACTGCTTATCGACATATCGGCCACGGTCACTCTCAACTGGTGGCAATTCCGGCGTTAGTCCGGCTGCTGCCTCGACCTCAATCAACAGGCCGCTGCCGCCGCTGGTTACTGCTGTCGATCCGTGAAACCCATCTGCCAACGGTTCGCCCGGGCATTCGAGCGAATCCTAGAGGAATTTAAGGTTTTCAAGAGGAGCTGCCACCACTTCTCGTTACTCTCATCTTGACCTACCAGGACCCACCACCGCCACCGCCGAACCCACCGCCGGAAGTACCACCGGCAAACCCACTGCCACCACCACCGCCGGTCGAGGCGGGATTAGCTGCAAAGGTTTTGCCAATGGTGTTCATGCCGTTTCCCAGGTCATGTACGAACGACCTGGATGAGAATCTGTAGCTCGGGCCATATCGAGCAGGCACGTACCAGTCCGGAGGCTGGGTGAGCAGATCGTGAAAGGCGTTTGCCCAGTAGTCGGCCACACCCAGGACCATTGCATAGGGCAGAAGCCGGCCGAAGACCGTGGGATCTTCCGCGGCAAGAACCGCTATACGGTCTTTCTCGGCAAGCCGTACATAACGCTGAAAACCCAGAGACTCTTCCAAAGCCCCGGAACCCTTGGCCGTGCGTGCTGGCATCGCCCTGGCCATGATTAGGACTACACCGCCAGAAAGAAGCGCGCCAACTGGAATTGACACCTGTGCGGCTGCGAGAGCCGGCCATGACACACATCCAAGAAGGACGATGACTACACCCAGGAGGTAATAGTTGGACCTGACCTTATCCGGATCGTCGACAAAGTAGCGCTTGCCAGCCAGCTGCTTGTAAACGGATTTTCTGATCTCCGGAAGGTGAACGTAGAACTTGCACTTGAGATCAGATAGCAGCTTCAGCGATTCACCTTCCTCAAACAACGCGGAGAGGAATGCTTGCTCATGGGGCAGCAACGATGGAGCCCCGGCTGGCGGGTTCAGCTTGATGAATTCATAGTCCTTGCTGGAGAAAAATAGAAAGTCGTTGACCTCCCTTTCCTTTATCTGGAGATAGCCACGCGCCGCCAGATCGATCAGGGTGGAAAGCACATCGTCCAGGTCGCATCGCTCGTCCAACAGGGTTCCAACCTCGGCAGGCGACAGCTCTTTCGGTGGGCTCCATTCGACGGCAACTGCGTTGTGGCGGCCAGGGTCGCGCCCCGAGTGCCACCACCGCCTGACCATTAGGACTGTGGTCAGGGCCGGGAGAGCGAAGAGCGGCCACCAGTCAAAAAGAAACCAGAGAGTCTTTTCAAGAAGGGAGGGAGCTATCACTGCGCCCTTTGGCAATCCAGCAACAATGGTCAGGCCCTGTCCGGGTCCCAGGGTGCCGCTGGAGTATAGAACGGTTCCTCCGTCTTGGGAGATCGTTCCCGGCTCTCTTGATCCGGCGGAGCCAACATAACAGGCAGTGCGAATGTCTGCTGCTGCAACTCCCGGCGGTGGATAAAGGCGCACCGTTGCAGAGCAGATGCTCAGAGGCCAGCCGTTGCCGGTGGCATTCCAATAAACCTCTGGTGCATCCTGGAAGAAGTTGACAGCTCGGCGCACAACATAGCGAATCTTGTACGTGTGGACGCCGGTAACCAGGCGCTCAGGGTCACCCACCTTGACCATGATGTCTCCGTCTTGATGGACAGCTGTATAGGGCGCTGCCCGATCCTGGTCACCGGTGACGCTCTGTACGCGCAGCTCAACGCTAAAAGCATTACCAAAGCGCTTGTATTGCAGCGGAATGAGGCGATAGATCCCATGCTGGCTGCTGGACTCAAAATCGACAAGTATGTTCTCGGCAACAGTGAGCGACGAATCCTGGTTAACGTGCAGCTCCACGTCGAAAGAACGGATCCGCTCTGCTTGAGCTGGCAGCACCGCACACAGGAGCAGGATCCAGATAGCAGACCACAGTCCTCGGCTCCGATATCGCGCGAAAGGTACTGAGAAGTCTGCTCTTGAGAGGTTCATCGCCGTTATTATATCCAAGCCCGCATGCTAGAATCTGCAGCGGAGAAGCGCAGACATGCAAACCTGGGTCTTTCTTCTGCTCGTTACGATGCTGTTGATCCTATTTGTGATCAGCAGTTACAACCGCCTGGTTCGTCTGCGGCAGAATGTGCGCGAAAGCTGGTCGGCTCTAGAGGCTGAACTTCGCCGTCGCTATGACCTGATTCCCAACCTCGTCGAGACAGTCAAGGGCTATGCAAGTCATGAGCGAGAGACGCTAGAGCAGGTGGTCAATGCTCGCAACGCCGCAGTCGCCAACATTGGCCCGCCCGAGTCCCAGGCGCAGACCGAGGCGGCGTTGAGTGGTGCGCTTGGCAAACTCTTTGCGCTAAGTGAGTCCTATCCTCAGTTGAAGGCCAGCGAGACCTTCATGCAGTTGCAAAAAGAGCTCGCGGAGACGGAAAATCGCCTCTCGCAGGCACGACGTTTCTACAATGCCAACGTCCGTGAAATCAATACCGCGGTCGAGGCTTTTCCCTCTGCACTGGTTGCTGGTACATGCGGTTTTCATGCTGAGCAATACTTCGAGATTGAAGATGCGGCTGCCCGGGGTCCCGTTTCCGTTAAGTTCTAGGTTGCCGGAGGACAGTGAACACACCTACTACTGACCAGGTTGACGCGACGGCTACGCCAGCCGACTGGTCACGCTTGAGCGGGGCGTCCTGGTTTGTGTTTGGAATGTACCTGGTTGCAGCGCTGGCCATTTTTCTCATTCTGTCCCGCGGCCTGGACACAAACATCAATCTGACCGATCGCCTCCAGTTCATCGTCGAGCAGGGAAGCCGCTGGACGGCTGCCTGGTTGACCTGGAACGTGGCAGCACTGTCGCTGCTTCTCTTCTTTGTGTCTCTGTCCTCCGTTCACGCCCACCACCGCTCCGCAGACAGGTCGTTGCTAAAGTTTGCTGTTGCCCTGGCCACCGTCGCGGTGGCCACCGATCTAGCAGCCCAGGCAATTGAGATGGGAGTGGTGCCTGACCTGGCTAGCCTCACCTTGTCGCAGCTGAAGAGCGGATCCTGGACTGCAGCCTCATCTGCCACTCTCACATTGGCAATGCACAGGCTGGCCATGGTCCTGACCGGCTACGTTGCCAACGGAGCTTGCGCACTGGCAGTGCTCGCTGCCAGCTGGTCGACTCGCGAAAGCTTTCCCAGCTCCGTGTTCGCAGGCGGCCTGGTAGTCGGTACTGCGGGGTTATTCTTGACTGTCGCCTCCCTGATGCACGCAGTGGCTGTAGAATACTGGTCCGGTGTTGTACTGATACTAACGATGATGATCTGGCAGGCCGGCGTCGCGGTGGCAGCTTCGGAGCGCGCTTGTCAGCTGGAGAAGGGCAGCGCCTAGCTGACAAGCAAGGCTGGCAACGCTGCTTCAGCAATCGGAGCGCTGCCTGCTGGCACCGGTACCTGGTCGCTGATTGGCCTTTTCCCGGATTTATTTTCGTGAAGACACGATCCCGCCATCGCCAACTTTATTGGTCTCCTTTCTATCATGATCTGAGCAGGCCCCCAGGATCGGGGCCGCGGTGGCTAATCGTCGTTGGAGGTTGAGCAATGTTTGGCTCTAACAGTCTTCGCGGTTGCTTCCTTGGAGCATTAGTATCCCTGCTTCCACTGCCGGTGCTGGCCGGTGAGCCGGCTCCAATGACAGAAAGCATAAAGATAAATGCGACACCCATTGCTGTTTTTAACGCGATACGGAAATATAGAACGTCGCCGATTCATCACCGCCACTGTGTGAGAAGCACCAGGAACCGTGCCATCATTGATGAGCACGTCGAAGCGGTCCCTATCTATGGAACTGTGCATTGCCTGTGGCAGGAGCAGGAGCATCCCTACAGCCGCATCGACTACTGCTTGATAGACTCCGATAAGTTCAAGTCCGGCTCAGGTAGCTACATCATCACGCCACCAACGGGAGACGGTCCTGTTACACTTACGCTGGAGTCTCGACTTGACAGTGGCTCCCACCTTCCCTTTGCTAAACTGCTGACAGCGGCCAACTCGCGCAAAGATATGCAGCTTCGGCTCGAATACATAAAGCGGCTGGCTGAGCAGACCAAGAGCCGCAAGAGCGGCAGGTAGATGTTGGTGACGTGCCGACAGGAGCGAGCCCAAAATGAACTCAGGCCAATTTGATAAGCTGACCAATGCGAACAATGTACCGCGGAAGGGAGTCCGGCCCAGGTGGTTGCTGTCAGTAGCGCCCTAATTATCGGTGGTGGCATTTGCGGGCTGACTACCGCCATTGCCTTGTCCCGAATCGGGATCGAGGTTCAGGTGTTTGAACAGGCTGCCGAAGTACGCGAAGTGGGTGCTGGCCTGACCCTCTGGGCAAACGGATTGTACGCGCTTGAAAAGCTCGGTCTGGGCAACGAAGCAATCCGGGCTGGTCAAACGGTAAAAACCTTTCGCTTCTTGACCATGCAAGGAAAGACTCTTGGCGACATCAACATTGACTCACTGGCCGCTCGTATGCAAGTCCCGAATGTCTCCATCCACCGGAAAGAACTGATCGCTGTCCTGGAGAAACATACCAGTCCGGAATCGGTGTTTCTGAGCCATGAACTCGAGTCATTCACTCAGAATGGCGACATGGTCACGGCCAGATTTGCCGGTGGGCAGGAACACAGCGGCGATATATTGCTTGCTTGCGATGGCTTTCACTCGCGGGTTAGAGAACAAATGCTGGGAAGCACTCCAGCCAAGTACGCTGGATACACTTGCTGGCGTGGATTGGCGCCTCTGGAGCAAAGCGATCAGTTGGACCGCTCGGTGATCCATACCTTCGGATGCGGTGCCCAGTTTGGAGCACTCGATGTAGGCAACGGGCTGATCGCCTGGTATGGCACCGGAAACACACCACCCGGCATCAAGGAGTCCCCGCTAGAGCGCAAACTAGATGCACTGAAACGATTTGCGGGATGGCATCAGCCGATTCCCGAGATTTTGCAGCGAACGGAAGCAAGTGATTATCTCAAAAACGACATCTATGATCGGCAACCGGTCAGAACCTGGGCTCAGGGGCGGGTTTTGCTTATGGGAGACGCCGCTCACCCGACCACGCCAAATCTTGGCCAGGGGGCATGTCAGGCAATTGAAGATGCAGCGGTATTGGCCGAGCATCTAGAGAGCGCCGCTGATTACACAACGGCTTTCCAGGAATATTGCCACAGACGTATGGAGAGAACGGCGGAGGTAGTTCTCTGGTCGAGGCGTACCGGACAGCTGTCACAGGTGGAGAATCCGATTCTGTGCGGGTTGCGTGACTGGTTTACCGGACAGTCTATGCGCCTGGGAACAGTCTCACTGGTCGAGCGCACAATCTGCTACAAAGTTTGAATTTCGGCAGAGAGCCGATGCCAGATCATTTCACGAGCTACCTGCTGCCTTGAGACGTCGAACACTTGGCGATCTTGTCAATCGCATCCATGACCACTCTCGGTCTGGTCAGCTCAATGTAATGCCCGGCACCGGGCAGAACGACCAGATCTGCCTGGGCAACCGCGCTGCTTAACAGGTAGGCGTGTTGCTCCGGGGGAACATTCTTATCTTGATCGCCGGTGACAATCACCATGGGCAG
>Ga0066388_100000851_pt1 | contig 15846 bp, 16 predicted proteins | sample PanSoiMetaGPlot6_FD_64539 | JGI IMG/M metagenome (GOLD analysis project Ga0066388, IMG submission 64539) | Tropical forest soil microbial communities from Panama analyzed to predict greenhouse gas emissions - Panama Soil - Plot 6 (Hybrid Assembly) | ecosystem: Environmental > Terrestrial >... | reverse complement strand
CCATTGCAGGCCGCTGGTGCTTATGCGCTGTACCTGCCGCCGTCATATTACGATCAACTTCAGAGTGATTACCGTGCACGGCGCGATTTGATTCTGCCGGAGCTCGAGAAGGCAGGTTTTAGAACTTTCTCACCTGATGGCGCCTATTACATCATGACTGACATCGGCGAGTTTGGCTTCAAAGACGATGTCGAATTCACTCGCCATCTGATTCGCGAGGTTGGTGTAGCCTGCGTTCCCGGCTCGAGCTTCTACAGCGACCCGTCATTAGGAGCGCAGCAGGTGCGTTTCTGTTTTTGCAAGAAAGATGAAACGCTGATGTTGGCGGCCGAGCGGTTGAAGAAACTAAGAGCGTAACGTTCCTAAATCTCGTCGACAGGATGATCTTGCATGCTCTTGCGATTATTAAAGTTCATAGGTGCTGCTGTAATCTCCGTCGTCGTAGCGCAAACAGCATGGGCGCAACCGGAATCATGGCAAAAAATTGCGCCGGCCGCAGAGGCTTTTACGATCATGATGCCGACACCAGCGGTTGAAGCCTCGCGGCTCATACCGCTCAACGACAAAAATTTCATCCACGAGCGGGTTTACTACTCGTTAAAGGCCGGCAAGCGCTATATGGTCACCTCGTTTATTAGGACGACGCCTGACAGAGTGCCCGATCTATCCAGCTTCAATAATTTTGTAGCGGGCATTGAGAGAAGTTTCGAGGGCCGCGAGCCGCCAGCGAAATTTTCATTTGATCACGACCTGCCGTCCTCCTCAGGTCAAGCGAAACAATATCATCTCGCGTTGGGCGAAAACGCGGGAGTGGTTCGGCTCGTGGAAACGAGTAGAGCGTTTTATGCGCTGATTGTTATCGGAGCGGATGAAAACAACTCCGATGCGCAGACCTTCTTCTCCTCGTTTGTCCCAGGCGAACCAAACGCAGGTTCTGAAGAAAGTAATGTCATTGTAGATTCACCAGCGAACGCAGATGAGCTTGAGCGCGTACGCTCCGCTACTCCGCCGGAACCTTGGCCCCGTACCGCCGGTCCGATTATGGGAGGAGTTCTCAACGGAAAGGCCACTCGTTTAGAGGTGCCAAAGTATCCCAAAGAAGCCCGAAAGGCTCATGAATCCGGGCTCGTGAAGGTCCAGATTCTGATCGATGAGCAAGGCTTCGTAATTTGGGCCAAGGCCATTGAAGGGCCTGAAAGTTTTTACTCAGTGGCGGTTGATGCTGCACGCCGCTCACTATTTACCCCTACACGGCTCATGGGCCAACCAATCAAGGTTAATGGCGTGATCATTTACAATTTTGTTGCTCAGTAGTCAGAGCGCGCCCAAGAACATGAACGTTTTCCGATATCTCTGTTGTCTCGTTTTAGGCTCATTTACAGTAGCAATGGCTCAGCAAGTAGCCGACCCGAACTTTGATACAAAGGTCGCGCACCCCGCTTACACCAAAAACGGCCCGAAAGTCTTGTTCGATGAAGCACATCACAACTTTCACACCGCGAGCGGTCGCTACAAGCCTTTTGCCGATTTGATTACGAACGACGGGTATCAAGTCACCCCGAATAAAGAAAAGTTTTCGGCGGCGACGCTGAAGGGATTCGATATTTTAGTCATCTCGAACGCCCTCGGAGCAGAGGAAATGGATATGGCTGAGGCGAGTAACCCGGCGTTTACCGACGCGGAATCAGACGCTGTACGCGATTGGGTAAAAGCGGGCGGTGCGCTGTTGCTAATTGCCGATCATGCGCCGATGGGAGCAGCAAATCAGATTCTGGCTGATCGTTTCGGCGTCAACATGAGCAAGATGTTTACGATTGATAATGAAAACTCCGACAAAGAATCGAACAATCCGGGTTTCATCGTTTATACCCGTGAGAGTGGGCGGCTGGCCGATCATCCGATCACACGCGGGCGCAATGAGTCCGAGCGGATCAACAAGATCATTGCGTTCACGGGCCAATCGCTGAAAGGGCCGCCTGACAGTTTCGCTTTCATGAGACTTGCCGATTCTGCGGTTGATGCCATGCCGGGCGAGAACGCAAACCGAACCTCCGCCGCCGGACGCGCGCAGGGGATTGCCATGAAGGCAGGCAAAGGACGTGTTGTCGTTTTGGGAGAGGCGGCCATGCTCTCAGCCCAGTTGGCCGGCCCAAACAAGATGCAATTCGGTATGAACCGGCCGGGAATTGATAACCGTCAGTTTGCCCTGAATATCATGCATTGGCTCTCTGGAATACTGAAGTGATAGATCTTTAATCATCGAGGCGCGTCGACGCGGACAAATCGCTGAGTTCGGATCTACCTTGACCTCGCTTTTATTCACGCCTAGCATACGTACAAAAGCTTCCCCTACAAACGAATTAAGCGACACTTAGGCGAAAAGAAGGAGGTCAAGGCTCGTGGCTGAAGAAAAGTCTGATAAGTGTGCGCACCCAGCGTGTGATTGTCCGGCCGAGAAAGACAGCAAATATTGTAGTGAGTATTGTAAAGAAGCTGAAAAGTCGCGGGTTATGGAGATCGGCTGCGGCTGTGAACATGCCGCGTGTCGTTAGCCAGCCAAACTGCGATTAGATCCGCAGCGAATCTTCTTTTGGCTGAGCGCGTTGACAACCGTGAACCGGCTTTGTTAGCGTGACCTCGCTTAATAAACTTGATGTTTCAGGCCGGCCTTTGCGCCGGCATTTGTTAGCCCTGATGTACAGTCGCACTCGCCGACATCCATTCTCAGCGACACACTTCGCCGTCGCATTTGCGCTTTCGGCTTTGTTCTTCGCTCCGGGCTGCGGTCTCGTTCACCGGCAGGTCGAAACCGAGAAGCTGCTCACGCCTCTTTCCGAGGCGGCTCCTTCCGACTTGATTTCTGCCGTCAACAAGCTTGTCGGTGTTCGTTCAATTCGTGGGCGTGTCGACATTCAATTTGAGGACACCTCTTTTGCCACGTCGGGAATTGCGGAAAAGTATCGAACTGCTGACGGCTCGATAACCATTGAGCGACCCGGAAAAGTCTACCTCGTGATCCAGGGGCCTTTGGCGATCGATATCGCGCAGATGACTTCAGACGGCGAGCATTTTCGAATCGCGATTCTCAAAGGTGACGAAAAGTACCGGCGCTTTGTAAAGGGAACTAACAACGCGATCTATCCGAAGTTGGACATGGATGACGCTCCCGCGGGAACCGTCGATAAGAAAGTCAAGTCAAGCTCAGAGGCCAAGACCGTCAATGCGCTTTCAAACCTGCGACCGCAACATCTTACGGCAGCGCTGTTGTTGAGTCCGATTGATGCTCACGCCAACGGCGTCTTTTATGCCCAGAGCGAGTTCTTCGAATCGGAAAAAGATCCGGCGAAATCCGGCGGCAGCAAACGGGTCACTCGTGGTTACTACCTGCTAGATGAGTTCCAGGCCGGTACGGAGAACTCAGCGAAGCTGTTGCGGCGGTTTTGGTTTGACCGGGTCGGCGGGATTCGGCTGGCGCGATTGCAAAGCTTTGATGAAAAAGGCGTGCTGGTCAATGATGTTTCTTATGGTCCGCTGACGAAGTTCGGTGCGGAGGGAAACGTGCAAATGCCGGCGAAAATCTCGCTCACTCGGCCGCAAGAGCATTACAAGATCACAATTACTTACCAGGCTCCCGAATCGCTTGTGCTTGATCACGAGTATCCGGCCGAAGCGTTTGTCCTCACCAATAAATGGGATCTGCCGGAAGTCGATTTGGACGCAAAAAAAACTCCACCCAAAAATTAGCAAAGGCGCTTTAGAGTTCAGGCTTTAGCTGGCGCGCTGATTGCAGGTTGCAGGCTGAACTCTGGACAATAGCTATGCTTTCTCAGAGCCGTGTATTAATATTGCGCGTTTGGAAAGGGCGCCCTTGGATAGTTTAGTCGTCTCCAATCTTCGACAACGTCCGCTCAGGTCGGCAATCAGCATTCTCGGTGTGGCTTTAGGGGTTGCGCTGGTGATGATCTTCACCGGTCTGGCGCACGGCATGTCGGAAGATCTACAGAAGCGCTCGTCGAATGTGACCGCCGAGATAATCTTCACGCGCCCGGGTTCTCTAAGCTTAACCTCATCCTCTGCCAACTTGAGTACGAAATATGTCGAACTGCTAAAACAAATTGACGGCGTCGAATCCGTGTCTCCCGTTATTCGTTATTTTTATCAAAGCGGAGCCTGGGGTGTGGACCAGGTTGAGGGCGTCGATTGGGATAGCTTTTCGAGAATGAATGGCATTCGACTTGTTCAGGGTCATCCGCCGAATGCGCCCGATGAGATCGTAATTGACGAAACCAAGGCTGCGCGCAACCATCCCGTTGGCAGTACGCTAAAAGTCTTCGGCCCTAATCTGTATCGCGTTGCCGGCATTTATGCTCCGGAATCCGGCGCCCGGGCCAAGATGTCGCTCAAGGCTTTGCAGGATGCGCTCGAGAGTCCTGAAAAGTGCACTTTCATTTATGTGAAAGTGAAGAATCCGACGGATCAGGTAGCGGTTGCAAAAAGAATCGATCAAGCGTATCCGGGAAACAAGATTCAGTTCACGCGCGAAGTATTCGCTTCGATCGAAAGTTCAATTCCCGGATTGAATATCTTCATGCGCGTGCTGGTCGGTTTGGCGGCCATCGTCAGTGCGTTGGTGGTGATGCTGGCAATGCATACGACCATCACCGAGCGGACCCGCGAGATTGGAATTCTTAAAGCCATGGGCGCGTCGCGCGCGTACATCATCAGTGAGATTGAGCGCGAGGCCCTTTTGATAAGTTTCCTCGGCCTGATTGTAGGTTTTGTTTTGGCATGGATCGCGGGATTCGGAATTCATAAAGCAACGGGGCTGATCTTCCAATTCGGAGGATGGTGGGCGTTAACGGCCGCTCTGATTGGTTTGCTTGGGGGCGCTTTGGGAGCGCTTTATCCCGCGACACGGGCGGCTAATCTGGATCCGGTGACCGCCCTGGCTTATGAATAAATTTTTGACACCAGGTGTGCGCGGAATGTTGCGACTGTAATTATAGAAACTTAATGTCGACGATTCTTAAAGCTGAAAATCTCGAAAAAGTATATCGCGTCGGTAGGGTTGATGTGCCGGCTTTGCGCGGCGTATCTCTTGCAGTGCAGGAAGGCGAGTTCGTGGCCGTGATGGGACCTTCAGGTTGCGGCAAATCGACCATGCTGCATTTGTTGGGTGGCTTACTGACGCCTACCAAAGGTCGCATCGTGATAGATGGCGAGGATCTGACAGCGGCATCAGACGCCCAGCGAACTGATATTCGACGCCGTAAAATTGGGTTTGTATTTCAGCGGTTCAATTTGTTTCCGACTTTGACAGCGGAGGGAAACTTGCGTCTGGCTGAGAGAATTCACGGAAATGGCGCCGATGAGCCGGATCGTCGCCGCGAAATCCTGCGAATGCTTCGCTTGCAGGACAAAATTCATCACAAACCGCTGGAGCTTTCCGGCGGCGAGCAGCAACGCGTCGCGCTGGCGCGCGCAGTCGTCAACCGCCCGGCCATCGTGCTGGCTGACGAGCCGACAGGAAATCTCGATTCCGAGAATTCCGAAATTGTTTTGAAGATGTTTCGGGAGCTCAACGATCGATTCAATCAGACGATCATAATGATTACGCATAATCCCGAAGCAGCGGCTGCCTGCCAAAGGGTCATCCAAATGCGCGATGGTCACATCGTGTAGGCCGCCTTATAAAGCATTTGGAATGGGATTTGTGTGGCGGCGGTTCAGGCGAACGGAAGAGATTAGGCGATGAGTTTCGTTTCCGGAACGCTCAAAAAGATTGCTTTTTGGAATTATCCGCGGACTTCGTGGCAGTGGGATGTGTTATGCGTGTTAATCCTGGTTTTTATTTTTCTGACACCAAAAAGCTGGTTCGCGAATACATCATATAACCGTCAGACGCCGCATACGATTGTCGTTCTGGAGGCGGAAAGCTTTGGCCCTCAACCGGTTAAGGCTGAAATTGAGCGTCGCGCAAAAGAGGTGGCGAACAGGCCTGACGCACAGGACATACAGATCCGCCCACAGTACGATTCGGCGGGAAAAATAAGGAGATATGAGGTTGACATCCGCTGACGTTCCCTGATAGTTTTTGGGCATAATTCGCCGAGAGGCGCGGAATCCAGAAGCGCACTCGAGGTTTTCATGGGGCCCGCAGGGGCCTTAAGTTTTAGATAGGAGCTATTATGAGACGATTTACCACCCCGATTTTGGCCATGGCTTTGTTGTTCATTGCCCTGGTCGCAACGCCGCTTCGCCGGACAAATGCACAGGCAGGTCTGGTCAGCTCGCTTTTTACCAGAATGCAGCGCAACCAGCAGACATTGAAGACGCTGAGCGCTGACATCAGCATGGACAAATACAACTCTCAGATACAGGATTCTGACAAGTTTTACGGTACGGTGAAGTACATTCCGGTCGGCGGCAAGAGCGCTTTCGTGCGGCTGGAATGGACCAAGCCGCAACACGAGATCCTGGCTGTGGCTAATGGCGCATACATCCTTTATCGTCCCAGACTGAATATGGCTTATGTGGGAACGACGGGATCAATAAAAAGTTCAAAGGACAGCGACGTTCTGGCGCTGTTAAATATGTCCACGGCTCAGCTTAAGACTCGGTTCGGCGATTTGGAGGACGTGCGCGAAGAGACCCTCTGGGGTGGTGTCGCAACTACGCACTTCAAAGCAGTGCCCAAGACCGCGGCCAGCTATAACTACATCGAGGTTTGGGTTGATGGCAGCGGCATGCCAGTGCAAACCAAGATGGTCGAAAAGAACAACGATTCGACCACCGTCCGACTGACAAACGTTTCGAAGAACCAAAGTATTTCCAGGACTGAGTTCGAGCTTAAGCTCGATTCGAGCGTTAAAAAGGTTAAAGGCTAAATTTGAATCGCTCGTTTTTCCGACACGAAGGGCTTCGGGAAACTGAAGCCCTTCGACTTTTGTTTTGTAGCAGGGGTCGTCGACTGGAGCGCAAGCGTCTCGCTTGCCTCTATTGCGACTTCAACCGCTAGTAATTGCAAGCGAGACGCTTGCGCTCCAGTCAGCTTAAAGCTTGCGCGACACGTAATCCTGGACTTATCCTTCTGAGTTCCGATGGCAGTGCGACCGACCACTTTTCTCAGGCTTAAACTGCGTGAAGCTGCGTTCATTTCGCGTGCTTTGCTCTCCACGAATCATGTCGTACTGGCCCACATCATACCCATGCGGCGTTGCAATCTCGCCTGCGGCTATTGCAACGAATACGATCACAATTCCAAGCCGGTGCCGTTGGAGTTAATGAAAAAGCGCCTGGACAAGCTGGCTGAGCTGGGCACTTCCGTGGTCACGATTTCGGGCGGCGAGCCGATGATGCATCCGGAGCTGGATCAAATCATCAGACACATTCGCTCGCACGGGATGATTGCCGGTTTGATTTCCAACGGGTATTACTTCACACCTGATCGGATCAAGCGCTTAAATGACGCCGGCCTCGAGTATCTCCAGATCAGTATCGACAACGTGAATCCCGACGAGGTCTCGCGCAAGAGCCTGCGCGTGCTCGATAAGAAGCTGCGTTACCTGTCCGAACACGCAGACTTTCACATCAACATTAATTCTGTGATCGGTGGAGGGATTAAACAGCCTGAAGACGCGCTAACCGTGGCGCAGCGCGCCGTGGAACTTGGCTTCTCTACGACCGTCGGGGTGATTCACGACGAAGATGGCACGCTCAAGCCGCTCACCGAAAAAGAGAAGCAGATCTTTCATGCCGTCAAAAAACTCGGTAACAAGGACCACGCGCGACTCAATTGGTTTCAGGACAGCATTGCGGAGGGCAAGCCTTACGAATGGCGTTGCCGTTCCGGTTCGCGCTACCTTTACATTTGCGAAGAGGGAAAGGTCCACTGGTGCTCGCAACAGCGCGGCTATCCGGGCATTCCGCTTGAGGACTACACCATGGAAGATTTCAAGCGCGAATACAAGACGGAGAAATGGTGTGCTCCTACCTGCACCATTCAGTGCGTACACCAGGTCGGCATCCTCGATAACTGGCGCGACCCGCAGATGTCCGCCGCGCAATTGCGGAAAGAGAAGCAACAGAAGGAAAAAGAGCGCGTGGGGCAAATGGTACGTGCCGATAACTAGTCGCTGACGCCGCTCATCGGCGGTGCTGGTTACCTACATAGTCTCGTGAATATCTCCCTCCACCGTGTACAGCGTCACCGAACTCGACAGTCCCAGTCCTGACAACCTGCCGGCCATAATCACAATCGTTTCTCCCAAATCGACCAGGTCAGCTTGCAGCAACGCTTGCTCGCCAAGTTTCAACAATTCTTCGGTGCTTTTTGAGGGCGAGGTTTGTACGGACTCGACGCCCCAGATGAGCGATAGCTCGTTGATGACTTCGTCTGATGAAGTAAGCGCGATAATTCGCTGAGCGGGTCTCAGTGATGACAACCGGCGAGCCATCAAACCGGACTCAGTAAACACTGCGATGCTTCGTGTGTTCATCTCATCCGCAGCAAACGCCGCGGCTTCACACAGTGCGCGGCTGACTCGGCCACTTTGCTTGCCAACAAGCTTGTTGATGATCGATTCCTTTTGATGACGACTTTCCGCCGTTTTGATTATCCGGCACATCGTCGCAACTGCTTCGACCGGATACTTCCCCGTCGCAGTTTCCCCCGAAAGCATCAGGCAGTCTGTTCCGTCCCAAACTGCGTTCGCGACGTCGGTAGCTTCGGCGCGGGTGGGACGCGGATTTGCTACCATCGATTGCAGCATTTGCGTCGCGGTAATCACTAATTTTCCGGCTTCGTTGGCTTCTTCAATGATTCGTTTTTGATAAACAGGAACCTGCTCGACGCTGGTTTCAACTCCGAGGTCGCCGCGCGCAACCATCACGCCGTCTGCCGCTGCGACGATTTCATCGAGGTGGTCGATGGCTTCCGCCTTTTCGATCTTGGCAATCAAAGGAGCTGTGCTGCCTGCGGCTTTAATTAAGTCCTTGGCATCGGTGCAGTCCTGGCCTCTGCGCACGAATGAAAGGGCGATGTAATCGACTGCCTGCGCAGCTGCCCAGCGCAAATCATCGCGGTCCTTTTCCGTCAATGAAGGAATTGGCAGCTTGACGCCAGGTAGGTTGATGCCCTTGCGCTCGCTCAGCATGGCGCCGTTAATCACGCGCGTAATGATGTCGGTTTCAGTTTTGCTCTCAACTCGCAATTCAATGGCGCCGTCATCCAGTAAGATGCGCGCTCCTTCATGCACATCAGCGGGCATCCCGGGATAATTCGTAGCCACCTGCGCCGCATCGCCTTCGATTTCTCGAGTTGTGATAATGAATGTTTGATTCGCTTTCAGTTCAACGGGCTGATGATTCTTGAGTGTTTTTGTTCGGATCTTAGGACCGGCGAGATCGGCGAGAACAGCCAGCGGCCGTTTCATTTTTTGCGCCGCCGCGCGGGCTAGTCGAACGTCAGCGGCCTTTTCATCCTGAGTACCGTGCGACATGTTAATGCGCACGCCGTCAACACCGGCGGCCAGCATGGCTTCCATCACGCCCGGTTCGCGCGATGCCGGTCCAATCGTGGCTAAAATTTTCGCTTTTTTCACAATTTGTTTCATTCGATTCGGGAAAGTCTTCTCTTGTTATTTCGTGCCGGATTCCATCGCGGTCTTAACGACCGTGTCCAGTTCTATCCCGGACTGGGCGCTGTAGCCGATGAAGCGTTTTACCAGAATCCCGTTGCGATCGAATACAAAAGATTGGGGAATATTGTCGTTGTCGCTCAGATATTTCGTGACCAGGTCGTCGTCCGGATAGGCGAGGGGATATTGAATATTAAATTCCTTTGCAAACGCCGGAACCTTGTCGCGATCTTCTTCGCCGCCGACATTCAATCCGATAACCTGGAATCCTTTCGCGCCGTATTCGTTCTGCAGTCGCACCAGATGCGGCGTTTCGGCGCGACAGGGCACGCACCAGGTGGCATAGAAATCCAGCAGAATAACCTTCCCTTTATAATCCGAAAGGGTTGCTCGCTGATTGTTGTCGGTCGTCCACGCTCCAGGCACCGCAGTTCGTCGCGCGCAACCGCTGACGATAACAAGCGCTGCCAAAAGGCATCCGATTCTCTTGATGCGACGCAGCTCCAAGGTTACGATTCGCCGCTTTCGTGGTCGTCGGCTCCGGAATGGTGTTGGCGATCAGAGATCTCGCCGGGATTAATTCTTTGCCCGGGAACGCGATATTCCTCGCTGGTCCACTTGTCGAAATCGATCAGTTTGCATCGCTCGGAACAGAATGGCCGCCAGGGATTGTCTTTCCACTCAACAGACTTCCCGCACGTCGGACATTTGGCCATACGGCAAAAGTAAGAAGGAAGAGACGAAAAGTAAAGTGAGCGGAGAACGTCAACACCGATCGGGACAGCGAGCAGTCAGCTCCATTCGCGTTATGATCTGCAGTTGTCTGCTTGACCCATCGACTCCGCATTGGTGACGGCCTGGCAATACGAATATCAGTGGCTTCAATATTGCCGAACTCAGGCTCAGGCGTTAGCGTAGAATTACTCTGGGAGTTCCGGAATGGCTGATTACAAAGAAAAATTCGACGATTTTCAGCGCGCGGCAAAAAAGAAGGCCCGCGAATTGGACGAAAAGCTTCATGTTTCGGGCATAGTCGAAGACACGGCGAGGGTCGCCGGCGAAGCTGCGCGGCGAGGCGCCAAGACCCTGGCTGAAGGCGCGGAGCATCTGCGTGCTGAGGCGGAACGTCTGGCCGACGATCCCAAACTGCGAGAGAACGCGCGGCGGGCGGCGGACGAGGCAAAGCGGCATTTAAAGGATACGGGCAAAGTCATTCGCGACGCGGCCGGCCCAGCCGGTAAAAAAGCTGAAAAAGTCTTTGACGACGCTGCCGGCTATGTTGGCTCAGCCGCAAAGGTCGCGGGTAAAGGATTCAAGGCGACGCGCGCGTCTGCGGCGGCGAGTGCCGGTATTCTGAAGGCAAAAGATTGGGTCAAAGAGAATCCAGGCAAAGCCGCCGTGGTTTCGGCTTCACTCATTCTCGGCATTCGCGCGGGCGCAGCGTTTCCCGGACTCGATCTGGTGTTGCTGGGTACGCATCCTCATTGGTTAACGCATTCCGCGCTGCCCGTCTGGGGATTGAAAAAGGCGAGTGAGAAATTCGAAGAGTACCTGAAAAAACAGGAGCAGCGAGTGGCGGCCGGTGAATTGGCTGAAGCTGAGCGTGAGCGCGTCGAATTTCAGCGCAAGATGGCAAAGTATGTGGGCGCACCTTTGCTCGGGGCGTTTAGTTGCGCCGCGGGCGCCGCCATGTTCGCACAGATAATTAATCCGGTAGGCATCACTGGCGCCCCTATTAGTTGGATTCTGGGCGGGAATCCATTTCTCGACGGCGTCTGGCTGTTCGCCAACGGCGTCATCTGCTTTCACCAGGGCTACAAGTTTTTCATGATCGCACTGGCTGATCAGGAAGAAGTGAATCGCGTCGTCAGAGAGATTAAAGGCCTGTTGCCTGCCGCCTGAGGTTACCGCTTGCGACGTTTCGCCGGCGCTCGCTTTGGTGTCTCGCCATCAATTTGCTGCAGCCAATTCAACTCCAGCTCAATCTGCGCAATGGCGAGCTTCAGCATCCAGACGGCTTCATGATAAGGATGTCCCACTTCCTTTAAAACATCTTCCAAAGTCATCTTTTCTTCGGCCAGTTTGTCTTCCAGGTATTTTCGCCGCCGCTTTAGCTGTTGAGCGAAGGCCTTTGGCCGCGCCTGCCAGGACAACGCCAGCCAGGTAAGGAAGGGCGGATGCACTTTCGTATGCGTCCAGCGCGAGGCTTCGAGCGCGTCCGCCAAACGTTTGCGGCCCGCTTCCGTCGTTTGAAAGACACGCCGTTCCGGGCCGGCTGACGACGAGGCATCCTCAGTGACGCGAATCAAGCCAAGTCTGGTCAGTTTCTCAAGCGAGTAATAAACCTGCGGCCTCGATACAGCGGCCCAATCGCGTATCTTTCTGTTTTCGAGCGTGGCGTTGGCCTCGTAGCCGTGCATGGACCGTTCGGCCAGCAAACTAAGCAGGACCAAATCAGGCGTCGTCAAACGAACCTCGGCGTTTGCTTCGCTCGCCCCGCGGGGAGCCGCTTTTTGCCTCTTGACAACTTTGCGCATGGCCGCTTATTATACATCTAGTCTAAATAAGACTAGATAATGTGAATTTGTAATTGGAGGATGCTATGGAACAAAAAGCGAGGATTGCTGCCGGGCTATTGTCGATTGTTCTGCCGCTAAGCGCGGTGACCATGCAAAAGACGCGGGAAGGTAAAGAAAGGAAACTATGGTTAACAAATCAACGCCAATATTGCACGTTAAGGCGGTCGAGCCGAGTTTGAAGTTCTGGACCGAACGCTTCGGCTTTCGCAAAACCGTCGAGGTCCCTGAGGGCGACCATATCGGCTTCGTGGCCCTTGAGAACGACTCCGTAGAGGTCATGTATCAAACTTACTCGGGAATGCAGGCTGATCCGTCAAACCCTCTGGCCAAGGCTGTGGAAAAAGGACCAAGTTTCCTTTTTATGGAGGTGCCGGACATCAAGGCGGTTGAGGCCGCGCTCAAAGGCGCAGAAATCATCCAACCAATTCATGTGACGTTCTACGGCTCGAAAGAGATAGTCGCTAAGGAGCCCGGTGGGCACTTTGTGATCTTTGCGCAAATGCCAGCACGCTGATTATCAGAGATCTTCTTCGATCGTGAGTTTAGCGGAACCAGCATCTTCTTAAAATTGCCTGGAAGTTTTCAACTACTAGTTTTGCTTGTCCTGGGGGTCGCGAGCTGACGCTTAGGTTATCGTAATCGGAAACGGCAGGAAGCAAAGCACAAAGACAATCAGCGTAACAACGCCGATGATTAGCCGAGGCAGGCCAAGCGGTTCCATCTGTTCCGGCTGTGGATGGCGCACGCGCAGCATCACTGCCAGCAGCAAAATAAAAACGAACCAGGCAGGACTGCCATGCCAAATCCATCCCAAAACCGAGATCGCTACAACGCCGACAAAAACGGTGCGCCCAATCCATTGATGACCAATGCGGCCGAAAACCGCGAACGTTCCATGGCCGCCATCGAGTTGACCCACCGGAATCAAGTTCAAAGCTGTAACCAACGCTCCGAACCAGGCGGCGAGATAAAACGAATTGGCTTCGGAGTTCTCAAGATCGATTCTGAACGCACGCGCAATTAGTCTGAATAACAGTGGGTCGTTAAAAATTATCCCGCCACCGCCACCGTTTGCCTCACCGGCGATCAAAGGTACGTGATGAACCGTCAGGACCCCGGCCAAAGCTATCGGCAGCATAACGATAAATCCTGCCAGCGGCCCGGCCAATCCGATGTCGAACAGCGCGCGACGTGAAGGCACCGGCGACTTCATGCGAATGAATGCTCCAAAAGTTCCCGGCCAAAGCAGTGGCGGCTGCGGAATGAAGAACGGCAGCGTCGCGTCGACTCCATAGTAACGGCAGAAAAGATAGTGACCGGATTCATGCGCGGTAAGGATGGCCAACAGCGATCCGGAAAACAGCAAACCCTGCCTGAGGAACTCAGGATGGACGAGCGCGTACTGGACTATCCTGCCGACAGTCGTCGCGTAAATCCAGGGAAGCAGAAAAATCGAGCCAGCCCAACCTCTGAGGGAAGGAGGAGGCGTGACACCGGTGTTCACCTGAGGCCCGGCGATTATGATTCCAAAAATCGTGGTTGTGGTCACCGTCAACAAAAAAAGCCCAATGTGAAGCAGCCACTGACGGGCGGTCGGTTTACGGTAAGCCGGCGTGATGCCGGGATCGCTGATTTCAACTCGATGTGACATTTATTTCTGAATCAGGCAGACAGCGGATCCGTTGCAGTGTCCGAGACATAATTAATTTCCATTTAACTTAAAGGCGGGAGTGAAAGCGTTGCTTCCACTCCCGCGTTGTAGTCAACAGTCTTTCTTCTTGCGCTTACTGGCGTCTTTTCTTGATGGCCGCCGGAACCAACCCCGTGCGTCAGTCGCAAGAATTGGAATCTCAGATCTCGGAATCTTCAGACCCACCGCCATTCTCGCCGTGATCCTGTAACTCCTTGCCCGGCTTAAACCGGATTGTTTTTCCTGACGGAATTGCCACCTCCTCACCGGTGCGAGGATTGCGGCCGACGCCGCGTTTGCGTGGCTTGACGATAAATACGCCAAAACCGCGCAGCTCGATCCGATCCCCCCGAGAAAGCGCGTCCTTCATCGAATTGAAGAGCGCCTCGACCGCCTGTTCGGCTTTCAACTTGGGTATTCCCGTTTCGTCGGCAAGACGATTGATAATATCGAGTTTGATCACGGAACGTTGCCTCCAGGGTCTGGCGAACAATCGCTGATTTTTCGGGTTGGAAAGCTCGCTTTGATTTGTGCCCCGCGATGATAGAAAGCCGCGCCAATGACTGTCAAGCTTTACCAAACAGGTCAAGCGATTCTCTTATCCGCAGCCGTTTGACAACGAAAGCGAACGGCGGATAACCTCGATATCCGGAAGGAAATGTTGTTAACCGAAGCCCTCTGTGTCCGCATCTAATAGCTCGGTCTTTGTGAAGAAAAATGCTTGGTAAGCGATTCAACCAGCCGCCACCTTTCGGCACGATTCATCCCGACGACGATCTCGATATCGACATCCAAAAGCCGAAGGATGCGGCGCGAAAACATCTGTGGCAGGAATCACGGTTGCTGGTACGCGACCTGATCTTCGCACTGATGGTGCTGGCCCTGGTGATGGTTTTCATCATTCAGCCGGTGAAGGTTGAAGGCACCTCGATGCTGCCTTATTTGCACGACGGTGAACGTATCTTTGTTAACAAATTGATCTATTACGATGAATACCGGTGGGCGCCGAAAATCTACCGCGGCGACATCGTGGTCTTTTGGTTTCCCGAAGATCCTTCCAAGAGCTACATCAAAAGAGTTATTGGTTTGCCGGGCGATACGGTTGAAGTTCACGATGGTCGAGTCAGTGTGAATGGTCGCGATCTTGACGAGAGTTATCTCGACCCGCATTTGAACATGTCGCATGCCAGCAAGTCGCCGACGTTCGTCAAACCAGGCTACTACTTCGTAATGGGAGACAATCGGGATAACTCCAGTGATTCCCGCATTTGGGGATTGGTGCCAAAGAAGTATATCTACGGAAAAGCTCTTTTAAGGTATTGGCCGCTGGGAACGGCGAAGGTAATTACGAGAGACACACACAACGGCGGAATTCCTCCCGGCGTGAACTATCGACGCAACGGTGACGAAACTCCGGACGCGGATGATCGATAGATGTCACATTTAGCTGTGACACATCAGCAAAGACTCCCGTATTGAAATCGGGATTACACAATGTCTGATTGGCTGAGATACATCGCCATGATTTTTTACGCGCCCATGCGCGGCATGCGCGAAGTCCGCGATCGCGGCACACTTCTGCCGGCTGCGATTTGCGCGTACCTTTCGCAAATTGCTTACCTGTTTATCGTGCAATGGCTGGTCGGCAGATCAGCAATTAACGAGCCCCAATTGATCGCCTCGAATCTCTTTCATGCGGCCACGTCATTGTTGCCTGTGGCAATAGTACTGGTGCCTTTGCTTGCATTAACGGCGAACATGTTCGATCGACGCGGCAGTTTTGGACTCGTCCTGCAACAAGAATATGCATCGCTGGCATCCGTTGTTCTCTATACGCTGATTGGCGCGAACTTAGTTACGATTTTGATCTCAATCTTCTTTCATTTCAGCGGCGTGCAGGCAGCTTACGTAGCCAGCTCGTTGCAATCGGCGGGACAGA
>Ga0066388_100000850_pt1 | contig 15852 bp, 14 predicted proteins | sample PanSoiMetaGPlot6_FD_64539 | JGI IMG/M metagenome (GOLD analysis project Ga0066388, IMG submission 64539) | Tropical forest soil microbial communities from Panama analyzed to predict greenhouse gas emissions - Panama Soil - Plot 6 (Hybrid Assembly) | ecosystem: Environmental > Terrestrial >... | reverse complement strand
TTGGCCATCGCGCGCTTCATGGTGTCGGGCAGCGCAACGTCCTTGACTTCGACCGCAGTCACTTTGATTCCCCACGGATCAGTCTGCCTGTCGATGATCTCCTGTAGCGTTTGATTGATCTTTTCGCGGTGCGCCAGGAGTTCGTCGAGCTCTGCCTGGCCAAGCACGCTGCGCAACGTCGTCTGGGCGATGAGAGAAGTGGCCTTTAGAAAATTTTCGACTTTCACCACCGCCGCCTGTGGATCGATGACGCGAAAGTACAGGACCGCATCGACACTCACAGGAACGTTATCGCGCGTCATGACTTCCTGGCGCGGCACGTCAATGGTCACAACGCGCAAATCCATCCGCACCATCCGATCGACAATTGGAATGAGAAAAATCAATCCCGGCCCTTTTGCGCCGAGTAATTTCCCAAGACGAAATATAACGCCGCGCTCGTATTCCCGCAGAATGCGGATCGCCTGCGGCAGAACAATGATGATGAGAATAATGATCGGGATGACCCAACTGATCAATCGCGGCAAGGCTTCAATTAATTCCATGGCTATGTTTTCCTATAGGTTGCAGTGTTACAGTTAACCCTTTCACGGCCGCGATCTCAGCCTCTTCGTCCTTTTCGATCGGCGTATCGCTGACAGCGTTCCAGTATTCCCCTTCGACGAAAATCCTGCCGCTGCGCGAATCGACCGGAGTCAATGCAGTCACTGTTTTTCCAATGAGCGTCTCCGCCCCCACTCTCACCGGTAGCCGTTGCGCACGCAGGCCTTTTCCAATGACGAAAATGAAGAACGCTGCAGTAACCAGCGTCGCCGGAATGATGTAATTGAGCGATAAGCGATAGAGCGGGTCGGCGCGGTTGAAGAGCATGAGCGAGCCGATCAGGAACGCGATGATTCCGCCAACGGTCAACACCCCATGCGTTGTCGCGTAAACATCGAAGATAAAGAGCATCAAGGCGAGCGCGATCAAAACGAGTCCGGTCACGTTGACTGGCAAAACGGCAGCCAGATAAAGCGCAAGGACAAGCGCGATCGCCCCGACAACTCCAGGAAGAATCGCGCCCGGCGTGGTCAGTTCGCCAATGATTCCATAGATCGCGATCAACATGAGAAGGAACATCACTTCTGGCCGCCAGAGTTTTTGGAAGACGTGTTCCGAGGCCGACATCTTGATCTCCGAAACCTCGGCGCCCACCGTTTTAAGCGTCTTCCCATCCGCCACGCGGCCGTTCAACTTTTGTAACAGGTCGGGAATATCGGACGCGATAAGGTCAATGACTTTTAATTGCAGCGCTTTCTCAGCAGTGATCGATGCACTTTCCTTCACGGCCGACTTCGCCCATTCCACGTTACGCTGACGCTTACCGGCGATTGTCTCGATGTAGCTGACGGAAAAATTCTCCAGCTTCTGTTTCATCGTTTCGTCGGTCTTCTCCTCTCCGCCACTGGGAAACCCGCCTATCGAAACTGGATGCGCGGCCCCGATGGTCGTCGCCGGTGCCATCGCGGCGACACTGGCTGCGATGGTGATGAAACAGCCTGCGCTGGTTGCTGTCGCCCCGGTCGGAGCGACATAAACGACAACCGGCACCGGTGAACCGAGAAAGCTTTGTACAATCTTCTGCGTCGAATCGAGCAAGCCACCGGGCGTGTTGAGTTGAATTATTAGGCATTGGGCGCTCTGCGACTTGGCTTCCTCAATGCTCCGCGAAATGTAACTTGCTGTCGCTGGCCCAATCGCTCCGTCGATGTTAATAAGAGAAACCTTCTCCGCTGCGACAGGTGTTGGAGTAGTTGCGCAACCGAACCAGAGAAGAACGCCCGCGAACGCGCTTTGAATGCGAGCTTTCCCCACGGGCTGCGCTGTGATGCGCAAAGTTATGCTCCTTTCATCGGCTGTAGCTTGATCGCCAGATCATTCACCTTTGGTTTCACGATCTTCTCGTAATCGCGATAACTCATTTTGATCGCATCGGTGTGTGTGCCCGCTTCGAACACAATATAGTCTTGCTCCGCCAAGCTCTGGTCCACGTGGGTTTGCAGACCATAGAGATTGCCAAAAGGCGGCATCCCTCCAATCGCACAGTCGGGAAAGAGCGATTTGAATTCCTGCTCCTTGTCCAGCGAGGCGGACTTGCCAATCGCTTTCTCAACTTTCTCCAGATCAATGTGGTGGTCCGCTGGCAGCACGATCATGAAATGTTGATCGCCTGATTTGACCATGACAACCTTGGCATGATGACGGCCTTTCACGTGCTCGGCCTGCGCGATTCGTTGCGCGGTTACTGCCTCGGGATGATGGAGAACCTCATAAGAGACTTTGTTTTCGTTCAAACAATCGATCAGTTGCTTTGGTATTTCCATAACCGCCTCCGAGAGAAAGTATCACTTTCCAGTGTGATCTCTACTCTCTCGGAAACCAGATGGACACCGCCGCAAAGCTTCCGAGGCGCGAAAGAATTGTGTATGGCTACATGCGAAGTTTGCGAAAATGAATACGACAAGGCGTTTGAAGTGGTCGTAGCCGGAAAGCATCACACATTCGATAGCTTCGAATGCGCGATCCACGCGCTGGCGCCGGTCTGCCCGCACTGCAATTGTCGAATCGTCGGACACGGTGTGGAAACCGATGGGCAAATCTATTGCTGCGTTCATTGCGCGCGCACCGCCGGCAAGACAAATTTGAAAGACCGCGTTTAACGCGTTCCCGACAGCAGCGATTGCCCAGAGCGCCTCGTCTGCGCTTGGAAGTCGGCCTGACCGCCATAGCCGAGAGCGACGGCGGATGGCATCGACCTGACTGTGCGCGTTTCCGAGTCGGCAGCAATTTGCCGGCGACAGCAGCACGCGCCTAAGGAATGATTGCAAAGAGCTTCGCGGCTGAAGTAGAAAGACGTCGTGAAGCAGAATCCGGCGGTTCCTATAGCGCCACGATCCAACTGGTGGAAACGAAACTGGAAGTGGTTCGTGCCGGCTGGCTGCTTCAGCACGTTGATTTTGTTCGTCGCTTTTGTTGGCTCGATCGCGTTGATCGTGTTTAGCGCAATGAAATCCACCGACGTTTACAAAGAGGCCTTGGCCCGAGCGAAAGCGAACTCTGCCGTAGTCGAAGTCCTCGGCTCACCGATCAAAGAGGGATTTCTTGTATCCGGAAACACGAATGTTAATGGCGCATCCGGGGAAGCGAACCTGTCGATTCCCATTTCCGGCCCAAATGGCAAAGGGACGATTTACGTGGCAGCAAATAAATCGCTTGGTCGGTGGAACTATTCCGGTCTCGTCGTAGAAATCGCAAAAACGCATCAGCGGATCGACCTTCTCCACAGCCCGGCTTCAGCGAGTTCGCCCTGATTATTCTCGTGCAAGCCCCGACAAAAAAACTTTCCATCAGCGCAATTCTCTTCGGAATACTTGCGGGAATCGTCGGCATCGCCGCCGGGCTATTTCTCGGCTTCGCCTTGGGCGCGGCTCTCGCAGCTGCGTTTCACGTCTCTTCGTTTGAAGGTGGGGCTGGCTATTTTGCAGTCGCGATCGCGCTACTCGTGACGTGCATCGTGGCGCCAGGTGTGATTGTTCTCACGCTTTACTGGCGCGGCACACGCGGGCTTTACCTTTTTGTAGGGTTGATCGCGGTTTGTTTGTCGCTCGGTCTAATTGCAGTGTCCGGTGTCGGAATCTGGTACGCCGGTCAACCGCACGTTCTAAATATCAATGGACCGACGCCGCTGCTCGAGTTTGAAGTTAAACCACCGGCTGGCCAGTCGGTCGAAAGTCTTGCCAATGTTCAACCCGAGCTCGATACAGATCGCAATGCAATGCCGGGTTACTGGCACACCGACACCCCGCAGAACTCAGGCGTGCGCGCCGGTTACGTCGAACTTTATTTTCGAACTTCGCAACGTCTCTTCGTCCTAAAATTTCCCGGACAGGAGGACAAAATTTTCCGGCTCAAGCTGCCAGCCAATCCAATGAGGGAGAAATACCGCGCCTGGTCCGACTGGCAAAATCCGGACTTTGTAGCGAAGGGCGGCCAGCAACCTTCCCGCCCCTCGGGCGGAAGCGAGTATCAGATTCGCTACAAAATGGATTATCAGGACCGCTAATGGGCGGCCGCTATTTTCTTTTTCGAACTCCTCGAATAAATAATTGCTGGCCTGAGGCCTGATCCGCGCAACGGGGAAACGGTTGAACAGTTTTTGCCTAGCTTATTTCACCGGCGACTACCCGTGCCCTTCAATCCTGCGCTGGACAAATTCATCATGGAACGTTGTAGGGCAGGCGCTTCGCCTGCCGAAACGAATTGGCAACCGCAGCGGTTGCCCTACAAAACATGATCGTGAAAAAAGCATACGCGCGTATTCGCGTCGACTTCGAATCATGGCAACAAGCTAAAGCCCGAAATTTCAGTCGCTGATGACGTTCCTCCTTGGTGTGAGGGAGGCGACGATTTTTTCGACGTTCACGGCTGCTTTTCCTCGCAGAGTTTTTGGAAACGCGGATCGGAGCGCAACGGATCCCAGATTGGATCGAGTCTAAGAAGGGCCGGTGTAATGCGCGATCCGGCGTAGGGCGTATGTAACAGCTCGGTGACGATTGAGATCGCGCGAGTATTCTCGCCGACCATCACCTGAGTTAACGCCAGGATTTCTTCGTAGTAAGGTCCGGCCACCGGATCTTTAGCACGGGGACAAAGCATCACTGCACGCTCCGCTGCCTTTAGGGCCAAGTCTTTCTGCCCCGTTAGAGCGTAAATGTGAGACAGTCTTACGAAACGGGTGCGGTTGTCCGGACGATCTCTGAAGACCTGCTCGAGTGTATTGAATGCCTGTTGAGCGCTACCCTTTGCGCCAGCCGTATCACCAGCAAGGTGCTGCGCTAAAGCAAACCACACCTGAACACGGTTCTTGTCGAACTCAGAATCAAAATGGAATTGAGTCAGTCGCGTTCGCAGCGATCGAACCGCCTCACCATAATTTCGTTCAAGTTGCAACTGACCAATCTTGGTTAAGAACGCATCCGAAGAAGGAGTCTGCTCATTTATCTCCGATAGGAACCTCGCGGCTTCTTGCAGATTACCCTGGGCCTGATAAATGGCGGCCTTAACCGCCATCATATCTTGATCGCTTGGTGTAATATCCAGCACCCGATCGTAGAGCTTTAATGCCGCCGGAAACTGTCGAAGCATGGCATAAGTGTCCCCCGCATCGTTCAGTAATAGCGTGTTGCGAAGATCGACAGCGAGCGCTTCTTCCCAGTACGCGATGCTTTCGTCCCAGTGTCCCTCACGTCGCGCAACGGTGGCGAGAGCTATTGGCGCCTCGCTGTTGCCTGGTAGCAGTTTGCCAAAGCGACCAAATGTGGCCTTGGCGAGGCTGTAATCACGCAGCACTCGGTATTGGTAGTAACCCAAGGCGAGCAGGGTCTCCGGCGAATTCGGCTGCAGTTTCTGCGCATTCTCTAAAGCACGTTTCACAGCGTCGCGCCGAGCTGCGGTTTCGTCGTCGTTGAAGTAAACAAGCGCGTGCGCGCGAGAAAGCCGCGCCCAAGCGACCGCAAAGTTGGGATCAAGTTGCACGGCCCGTTCGTAAAAACCAACGGCTTTCGATACGAGATTCAGCGAGTATGTGGCACGCAGGTCAAAAGCCAGCCCGCGAAGATAGGCATCATAAGCCTCAGGATTGTTTGTTGGTTTAACTGCTAATGCTTGCTGCTCGCGACCGGTGAGGTTCGCTTGCAATGACTCCGCTATTCGCTTGGCGATCTCGCTTTCAACACCCAGGATGTCAGTGAAGCTCCGATCGTAGGTGTCTGCCCAGAGGTGGGAGTCGGTTAGCGCATTAATTAACTGCACATTGACCCGCACCTGGTTGGGCGCTTTTTGCACGCTGCCTTCCAAAATGTTTGCTACCCCAAGCTGCTTCGCGATCTCTCGCAGATTCCTCGGTTTGCTCTGATATTGCTGCGTGGAAGTGCGCGAAATGACTTTCAAGTCTGCAATGCTGGCCAGCCGCGTCAGAATCTCCTCTTGAATGCCGTCCGCCAAATAGGCGTTATTCGGATCGCTGCTCAGATTTTCAAACGGCAAAACAGCCACGCCGTTTGTTATCCGAACCTTGTCGGGAATAAATTCACTTTTCCAAACGATCCAGCCGCTTGCCGCTGCCAACACAACAAGGCACCCAGCCAGGAGCGCGCTGGTGGGATTGCGTTCCATCCATCTCCGGGCATGCGTGAAAAATCCACTACGCTTTGCCCGAATTGGCTCGTGCTTTAGCCAGTGCTCAAGGTCTTCGGCCAGAGCAAGAGCGGATGAGTACCGACGCTTTGGACCTTTCTCCAGACACTTGAGGCAAATCGTCTCGAGGTCCGGCCGGATGCGACGGTTCGTTAGGCGCGGACGGGGCGCTGGTTGATTCTCGGCGCGGTGCAGCACTTCCAACGGTGTGTCTCCGGTGAATGGCGGATGACCGGTAAGGAGGTGATAAAGGATCGCGCCCAGACTATAGACATCAGCGCTCGCGGTCACGGTCTGCGACGAGATCGCTTGCTCCGGCGCCATGTAGAACGGCGTGCCAAGCACCGCGAAGGTCTGGGTCAGGTCGCTTTCGCGTGCGAGCCATTTGGCGAGGCCGAAATCGCTCACGTACGGTTTCCCTGTGGAATCGAAGAGCACGTTCGCCGGTTTCAGGTCGCGATGCAGAATCCCTCTTTCGTGTGCAAAAGCGACCGCGCGCGAGATCGCCGCAACCAGCGCCGCCGCTTCGTGCGGTTTTTCTCGAAACTCCCCCACTCGATTCGCAAGCGTGCCGCTTTCCGCGAATTTCATGCTGTAGAACGGCGCGCCATCGTGCTCGCCTACAGCGTAGATGGGCAAAATCCGTTCGTGTTCCAGACTCGCCGCAGCTTCCGCTTCGACTCGGAACCGCTGCATCGCGTCCGCGGAACTGACATTTGCCGGCAGAATCATTTTTAACGCGACAACCCTCGGCGGCACGCGCTGCCGCGCGCGATAGACGATCCCCATCCCGCCCCGCGCCACTTCATTAAGCAACTCGTAATCTTGAATGCGAGCGCCGCTCGCCGATTCTTGTGGCTCGCCTTCTTCGATCGCCGTTGTCAACAAACATGCCGGGCACAAGCCAGCTGGCGATTGTCCGTGCAAAGTCGCCCCGCAGCTTTCGCATACCTTGCGTGCTGCGCCTGTGGCCATGATCAAAATGTTTGTTGCGGCGCGCCCGCGAACACGCTGCGCAGCCGCCGCAGTTCTTCATCTACTTCATGCGGTGCGCTCACTGTCTGCATGATCTCGCGTCGAACCGCTGTCGAGAATTGCCGCCGCAAACGGTAAATTAGCGTCTTCACTGCGCCGAGTCCCAAGTTCATCCGGTCCGCCACCTCCTGATAACTGACGTGCGATTTAGTTCCGCCGAGAAAAGGTGACAGCGCTTCGAAGAGATTGGCCTTGCCTTCCGCAGCACATTCTGCGCGAACTTTGTCGAGTGCGCGCTCCAGCACCACGCCAGCCCAACGGGCATCGAGAATTTCGTCGGGTGAAGCTTCATGATCCGCGCTCAAGTGATGGAACTCTTCGGCCTCGAGCTGGTCTGTTGAGATGAATTGGATGCGGCCGCCGCGTTTCAAGGTATGCCGTCGGGCCTGCTCGTCGGCCAGGCAAAGCTTCAGCGCACCGAGAAGGAAACTGCGGAAGCGCCCCTTCTCGCGCGAGGCGCGTCGCAGTGTCTCGTTTTCGAGAAGATCCTGAAAAAACGATTGGGTAAGGTCCTGCGCGTCGTGTGTGTCGTAGCCACTGCGGCGGAGATAAGCGTAGATTGGCCGCCAATAGACCTGACACAGCTGCGTGAGCGCCGCGTGTGCGCGAAGCTGCGTTGTCGCATTGGCGGCAATGACAACGCTCCACGCTGTCTCCTCGAACCGGTCCTCCGCCTCGTGCGACGCGCAGAATGAGGCCATGTCCGCATCTTACCGATAAATCTGAAGTCATGACAAGCTTGTCCGAAAATCCACAGATAGTGATCACTGGAGAACTGGCATCGACGTCCTCTGACACCCCGTAGCCACGCAACGGCGCAGATGAACGTGCCAGCCGATGTTGACGGCTTCAACATCATTCAGGGAACGGCGGGCTTATGTCGCCGTTCCCTAATGAAGTGTATTGACCGCTGTCTATTCGAACCGTGTACCAGTCGCTCTGCCACAAAGGGTGGCGATTAGATTCCCATTAGCGTCGAAGATCTGGATCGTGGCGCTATAGGTGAAGCTGTTGGCGTCGGTGAGTTCCACATCGGCGGTGAGGACAAGCGGGCCGATGAAGGTACCGTTGCCGTCATAGCGCAACTCCACATTCCGGAATGAGTAGTTCTGAGTACCCGGCTCGCGCTGCCAAGAGCCATACTCGGCCGTGTCAAAAGGGCCTGTGACAGGAGACTTGGCGGCGCCCGTCATGGTGCCGTCCCGGTGAAAGGTCAATATGGCTGGGAACGTCGACAACACCTGGTTGGGATCATTGCAGTTAACGCCGTGCCTGACGACTTGCCACACGCCTACAATTGTCGGGATTGGTTCTCGCGGCGGTCTGTCCGCGCCCCACACCAGTGAAGTGCTCGCAGCCACGGCGAGGCTGATAACTATTCGCGTTTTAAGTTTCATCTTTTGTTCCTTTGGTTGATTTGGTTTTCTTTTTCTTCCTTGGCCCGTTTGAGTCTCTCATCGTGAAAAATCATTTCGGGCCGTTCATTTCCTCTCCTCTCCAGATTGCGGCGAAAAAGTTTCAGGGTTTCTTGCGAACGACTGCATCACGACTCGAAAGCAGCCTGATTTCTTGCGGCAAACGATTGGCAACCGGAGCGGTTGCCCTACAACGTATGATCGTGAAAAAAGCCTATCCGCGCGGATGTGAGCGTCGACGCCGCGAGCAACGCGCCAAAGCCCTGGCCGATCAGGAAGCGCAGCCGACGCTGTTCACCGATCTAAAGTAATTGCTGTCCACAGATAGTTTGCGAGCGGCGGTGAAATGGCTCAAAACTGTGCGCGACTTATTCGATTTCGATCGGCTTGGCTGCTTCGCGATGATTTTGTCGAAGCGCGGGTCGTTGCGCAGCTCATCCCAAACGGGATTCAGCTTTAACTCACCCGCACTCAGGCCCCTACCGCATTAGCTCCAGCCGCAAGCGTCCCCGGTGTTGGCATCACGGGCAGCTTTGCAACTGCGGCAAGCTGCTCAAGAGCGGCATCACACACACTCGCCGACGAAGATCCGCTTAACGTTCCGATTCGAAGAAGAAGCTGCGATTAAGATTGTAAGTCTCAGCGAAATCTAGTTAATGGCGTCCGTTAGACCTTTTCGGGTTTGCAATGAACGTTCCTCCGAATTCCGAACCATGCCGCGTTGCCACGCAAACTGGCGGATTTTTGCTGATGTTGGCGGCCAGCGCATTTGGCCAGGAGCCGGCGGCTTCGACCACTGCGGAAGTCGAGCGAGTGATAGTCACCGGTTCGAACATTCCCACAGCGGAAGAAACCGGGCCGAACCCGGTGGACACGTATCGGCCGGCAGATATCGAGAAGCTGGGCATCCGCAATTCAACCGACCTGCAAACGTTTCTGCCCCAGGAGGCGGGCGGGACTGTCAACCTCAATATCGGTAACGGTGGTGACGGCACCGTCCAACTGAATCTGCGCGGCTTACTGCCGAAAGAGACATTGGTTCTTATCGATGGAAAACGGGTTGCGTTTGGTTCGTTAGGCGCCGCTGGTTTTAGCCAGGGCGTGGACATTAACCTGATTCCCTTCCCGATGATCGATCACATCGACATTCTGAAGGATGGCGCCTCGGCTGTGTACGGCTCCGATGCTGTTACCGGCGTGGTTAACTTCTTTTTGATCCACAAATTCCGCGGTCTCGAGATCGGAGGCAGCTACGGAAACACAAACCTCGGCGCGTCCAACGACATGGGCGAGTGGGAGGCATGGATCAAAGCCGGCACGGGAGATGACAAGACTGATATTGTGGTTGTTGCCGATTTCTGGGAGCGCGCCGGTGGCTTGTTCAGCCGTGACCGCGACCTTTCTTCAAATGGGGATTTCCATCCGTTTGGGGGATTCGACGTTCGCAGCGGGAACGAAATGGGTCGGGTACAAGGTTTCCGGTTGATTCCCAGTTTGTTTTTCAGCGCGAACTCGCCGACTCCGCATTCGGCTCCTAACGCCGCGACTTCTCCATTTTACGTTACGCCTGGAACATTTGGTCTTAATAGTGGGGCGACACCGTTCGTAGGCGGAGCGCACCCCGCCGGCTCTGACGGAAACTTCGTAGCCTTTAACTTTGCAGCTTTCACGCCAGCGCTTCCTCCGGCTGATCGCCAAGCGTACTATGGCTCGTTTACGCGCGATCTGTGCGACAAATACCTGACACTATTTGCCGACTTTAAATTGGTCCGCACGTTTTTCGATTCATCTCTGGCAGCTGTGCCGTTTGTGCCCGATCCATTCAAGATCCCAGGTTCTAACGTCGGCTTTAGTCCCGCTGGGATCAGTGTGCCAATCTCGAATCCGTTTAATCCGTTCACCGTCGCGGATACGAATATTCCAAATTTCTTTCCTGATGGAAGGGGTCTTCCAGTGACTACCGGGGTGCGGTTTCGTGGCATTAACGACACTGGCAAGAGAAGCGAGCACTTCACGTACTGGGACACTCTCTTTGATGTTGGCCTCAAGGGCGAGATGGGAGAATTCGGTGATTATTTCAAGACTTGGAACTGGGAAACCGGTTTTCGTTATTCCAGGAACGAGGGACAGCAATTTTCCATCGACGAGGTCAGCCAGATTGGCCTGCGTGAAGCGCTCCTGGATACGGACCCAGCGACAGCGTTCAATCCATTCCTTGGTTTCCTTGGCCGCAACAGCAAAGCGGCTAGAAACAGAGTCTATGTCACCCTTCATAACTCGGGCGAGTTTGAGTTACCCTTGGGTTACGCAACAATCAACGGTGACTTGTTTAATCTTCCTGCTGGACCGGTCTCCTTTGCGATCGGTGGCGAGTACCGTGGGGAGCGAATGACGCGTAATCGTGACTCGCTCAATCTAACGTTTCAATCCATTGGCTCTGTGGATGGGCAGGGCTTCCGAGTGAATCGGGACGTCTGGTCAATATACGAGGAGATAAGGGTGCCCTTCACCAGTCCGACATGGAATTTCCCAGGATTTTATAGTTTCGAAGTGGACTTCGCCGAGCGCGAAGAATGGTACAGCCAAAATACTTCTACCGTTCTAACTCCATTCCAACCGGCGACCAGCTCTCAGTATAACGGGCAAAGGCCGAAGGTCTCTGTGCGGTGGCAGCCGTTTGACCCAAAGTATATCGGCGCGATTACATTGCGTGGGAGCTATACCGAAGCGTTCCATGCGCCGACGCTATTCGAGATTACGCCTGCCGGCTCGCAGAACTTCTCACTCGTGACCGATCCGTTTTCAAGATTGACCCCGGACCAGGTCGAGGAACGCATCACTGGAAATCCCCTGCTACAACCGGAAGTCGCTTATGAATGGTCTTATGGGATTGTTTACAGCCCGAAATGGCTCAAGGGTCTTACGCTGAGCGCCGACTGGTGGCACATTGATCTGCGCTCGCTCATATCGTCGCTCGGTGCGCAATTTATTATTGAGAGTAATCCTCCGCCTGCACCACCTGCTGTCCAGAACGGGCCATTGGTATTCCGCGCGCCCAGCGGGACTCCAGGCGTGGTTGGGCCAGTCACCTTGATTGTCGATCCTAACGAAAACCTTTCTGGCGCGATCTTTGAAGGTCTCGACTACGAAGCGATCTATATTCTGGACTCTTCGATTTTTGGCCACGGCGATTACGGGCGGCTAACATTCACAGCAAATGGCACGTGGCTCTCCCGGGCCGAGCTTCAGGTTAACGCTAACAGCAAGCGATTTGGTATCGCGGGCGAGTTTTTACCGCCGGGATTTACCCTGACTAGCTCGCTGCCATGGCATCGCGCCAATTTCAGTTTGTTCTACGACGGCGCGGCTGATACGTGGATGCAGGGTCTCGATGTCGGCGCGGTGGTACACTGGATCGGTCAATACGAGGATGACAACCTATCGATCGTTGGCGGTGCACCGTCGACTCCACGAACAATCCCGCCAAAGGGCACTGTCGTTGTGGGTCGCACTGGTCAGGTTTTTGTGCGTGGCGACGAGAGTCCCTTTGCGCGCAAGGTGGCGAGCTGGACCACACTCGACCTGATCCTCAACTACACGTTTAACCTGCCGGCGCCTGCGGCATCCGAGGTGCCTGGGTTTTCGAAGGATGGAAATAAGAACACGAAGGAGAAGAATGTCCTGCCCATCTCTACAGCTGAATATAACCCGTGCGGATGGCGCGCTTGGTTGAATAACACGACTCTTACGCTTGGTTTACAGAACGTGTTCGACGAAGATCCGCCTTTCGTGGCCGGCAGCTTCGAGAACGGCTATGACGAATCGCTGACTACAATCAAAGGCCGTTTCTGGTACGTTCAGTTGAAGAAAAGGTTCTAAGTAGCACTCTGTCTCGAAACGATTGCAGACAACCAGTGCATTGTTTACCTCTAGCGCAGCGCGCGTAGGTTCCTGATATGTCGATTTCTGAGGAACAGGTGAAAAGCGCTTTGAAGTCGGTGAAATATCCCGGCTTCACACGCGATATTGTTTCATTCGGTCTTGTGAAATCGGTCCAGATCGAGAATGGCGAAGTCAAAGTACAGATCGCCCTGGCGACGAATGATCCGAATGTTCCGGCGGCAATCAAGAACGATGCTGAAAAAGCGCTGCGAACGATCGGCGGTGTTCAGAGCGCAAAGGTCCTGATCGATATTCATGCGCCGCCCGCGGGCGCAGGCACCGGCATGGGCGCGACCCGAATCCCGGGCATCAGGCACGTGATCGCAGTGGCAAGCGGTAAAGGCGGCGTGGGCAAGTCGACTATTGCGGCAAATCTGGCAGTCGCCCTGGAGCAAACCGGCGCGCGCGTCGGCCTATGCGATTGCGACATCTACGGCCCGAGCATTTCGTTGATGTTCGGGACGCGCGAGAGGCCAATGGCGACGGAAGAAAACAAAATTGTGCCGATCGAGCAATACGGATTGCGGCTGATGTCGATGGGATTTTTGCTCGACGACACTTCGCCGGCGATTTTGCGCGGGCCGATGGTCACTCGTTATACGCAGCAATTTCTGCGACAGGTGGAATGGGGCGAACTGGATTATCTGGTGTTGGATTTGCCTCCTGGGACCGGTGACATTCAGCTGACGATCGTCCAGACGGTCGCGCTTTCCGGGGCGATCGTGGTAACCACGCCTCAGGAAGTTGCGCTCATTGATGCTCGCAAAGCCGCTACCATGTTCGAGAAGGTCAATGTGTCTGTGCTCGGGCTCATCGAGAACATGAGCTATTTCGCGTCTCCCTCCGACGGCAAACGCTACAATATTTTTGGCAGTGGCGGCGGCGAACGCGAAGCAAAACGACTCCGCGTCCCATTGCTTGGCCAAATCCCAATCGATATCGCAACACGCGAATCGGGCGATCGTGGGATTCCAATCGTAGGCGAAGATCGAGATTCCCCCGTGGCAGCCGAGTTCAAAAAAATTGCTGAAATTCTTCGTAAAACACTGCCCTAGCGAGACGTCCGCAACCGCGATTGGAACAGCGAGTTAAATAAATAGTGCGGTTGGCGCGTCGAATTTGACTAATTCGATTTTGTTGACTCGTCCCCAGTTTTATGAAAGAAACTTCTGAGATGCCGTTTTCAGAGGAAGATCACTCTCACTTCGTTAAGAATTCGGTCCTGTACAAGGAGTTTCTCGCGGAGCGTGCCGAGATCTTGAAACACAAGTGGATCGAAAGCGAGAAAGCCGGAAGAGATATCGGCTTTGAAAAGGCCTTGCTGGATTGGATCGTGAAACATCGCTCCAACTGGCGAGAGCGACGAAGAAAGGAGGCGCGCACCCAAAAGTCCGCCTCCTAATTTTTTTGTTCCTTTAATGCGATCCTGCGAGGTTGCGAAGGAAACCAATGAAGCAAGCAACACAAAAAACATCCGGTGCCGCCGTCCTGACCATGGACGCGGAAGCAATTAGTCGAGCGCTTCGACGAATTGCGCACGAAATCATCGAGCGAAACCCGCAGCTGACAGGCGTGGTGCTGGCGGGAATTCCGTCGCGTGGGGTGGAGATCGCGCGGCGAATCGCTGGTTTCATTCACGAGATCGAGAACGTTAACGTGGAGACTGGCGTCATCGATGTTGCGATGCATCGCGATGACGTAGGAACGCGCTCTGAATTACCGATCGTTCGCGAATCGAAACTTCCGCTGCCACTGGAGGAACGGACCATCATCGTTGTGGATGACGTTCTTTACACTGGCCGCACTGTACGCGCTGCCATGGATGCCATTAGCTCATTCGGGCGGCCTGCACGAATTCAGCTTGCGGTCCTGATCGACCGCGGTCATCGCGAGCTGCCAATTCGACCCGATTACGTTGGCAAGAATCTACCCACTTCAGGTAGTGAAAAGGTGCGGGTACGGCTCAAAGAAGCGGACGGCGAGCCGGACACCGTCAGCTTGGAAAAACAATGAGGACGCGGAAGCCAATTGTAGGGAGCGAACCCTTGCAGCGCGCATTTGGACCATGAGCACGCGTTGGACACGAAAAGATTTGTTAGGCCTCCGCGAGCTTTCGGCAGACGAAATCAACTTCATTCTGGAAACCGCGGACGCGTTTAAACAAGTCGGCACCCGCGAGATCAAGAAGGTACCGTCGCTACGCGGAAAGACTCTGGTGAATTTCTTTGTCGAGCCGAGCACGCGGACACGCACTTCTTTTGAGCTGGCGGCGCTTCGGTTGAGCGCGGACGTAATCAATCTCTCCGCAACCACGTCGAGCCTGAGCAAGGGCGAAACGCTCAAAGATACCGCGCGTAACCTGGAGGCGTTACATGCCGATATTCTCGTGCTTCGCCACAGCTCAGCCGGCGCGCCCCAATTTCTGGCAAATCGGCTGAAGGCAAGCGTGATCAACGCGGGCGATGGCGCGCACGAGCATCCCACGCAGGCGCTGTTAGACCTTTACACGATTCGCGAGAAGCGGGGAAATATAACCGGGCTAAATGTCGCGATTATTGGTGATATTTTGTTCAGTCGCGTTGCGCGCTCGAATATTTTCGGTCTGGTTAAACTGGGCGCGCGTGTCACGCTGGTCGGGCCGAGTACACTGGTTCCGCGCGAATTTGAGAAGCTCGGGGTCGAGATTTCGCACAAGATTGAGGATGCGTTGTCGCGGGCTGATGTAGTGAACCTGTTGCGGATCCAGCACGAACGCCAGCGGAGAGAATATTTTCCCGGAATCGGCGAATACATTCATTTGTTCGGCCTCACGAAAGAGCGCGCCAAACTTTTGAAGCCCGATTGTCTAATCATGCATCCTGGCCCTATCAACCGCGGGGTCGAGATCGACAGCGAAGTTGCCGACGGCTTGCATAGCGTCATTCTCAATCAGGTCACGAACGGTCTCGCTGTGCGCATGGCCATTCTCTATCTGTGCGGAGGAATCGCGGCGTGAACGCGACGATTATTCGCAACGGCCGTGTGATCGATCCCGCAAACAAGCGCGATGAAATCGGCGATGTTTACATTGCTGACGGACGAATCGTCGGGTCTCAATCCGAAATCCGATATCCGATATCCGAAATTGAAGAGATCGACGCGAAGGATTTGATCGTGGCGCCGGGCTTGATCGACATGCATGTGCATTTGCGCGAGCCCGGATTTAGTCACAAGGAAACGATCG
>Ga0066388_100000849_pt1 | contig 15859 bp, 17 predicted proteins | sample PanSoiMetaGPlot6_FD_64539 | JGI IMG/M metagenome (GOLD analysis project Ga0066388, IMG submission 64539) | Tropical forest soil microbial communities from Panama analyzed to predict greenhouse gas emissions - Panama Soil - Plot 6 (Hybrid Assembly) | ecosystem: Environmental > Terrestrial >... | reverse complement strand
ACCGCGTCCTGCGTCCGGGCGGCTCGCTCCTGCTCCAGGACATCCTCGGCCACGACGACGCCGAGGCCAGCGCCTTCATCCTCGAGGTCGAGAAGCGCCGCGATCCCTCACACGTGCGGAGCTACCGGGCGGCGGAGTGGAAGGCGTTCCTGCGCGCCGCCGGACTTACGGTGATGGAGGATTCGCTCGTCTGGAAGCTGCGCGAGTGGACCGAATGGACCAGCCGGATGCGAATGACCGCCGAGGCGCGGCGCGACCTCGAGGACTTCGTGCGCCGTGCGCCCGAACGCTGCCGGGAGGCCTTCGAGTTCCGGCTGACGCCCGACGGTGTCGCGTCCTTCAACGATCGCCAGATCCTGATTCGCGCCGACCGGGACTGAAGCCTCCCGCCCCGCGGGCGCGCCCGGCGCTCAGTGCGCGCGGGGTCGCAGACGGACGATCGTCGCGCCGGCGCCGCCGCGCTCGGGCGGCGCGTCGGCGTAGCTGGCGACCAGGGGATGGCGGGCGAGCACTCCCTGCACGATCTTGCGCTGGACGCCGATCCCCCGACCGTGGATCAATCGGACCTCGACGAATCCCTTGGCCTGAGCGGCGTCGAGATACTCCGCGACGACCGACGCCACGTCGCGCGGCGCGAAGGCGTGCAGATCCAGCGCATCCTCGATCGGGATGCGGACGGGCTCATCGGCTACAGCCGCGGCCCTCCGAGCACGTGCTCCTTCCAGTGGTCGAAGGTCAGGAGATCCTCCCCCGACAGCTTGCACTGTCAGAACGTGGCCGCGCGCTCGAAGAACGTCACGTCCACCACGCCGACCTTCTCGGCCCGCGCCGTCTCCGCGACTTTCTCGGCCACCATCTGGCGCACGAACGGAATCGGGATCCGCCCGAGCCGGTGGAGAACCTCGTCGGTGCAGCGAATCCGCGTGCCGGGCAGAACCGGGCCCTCGGCGACGACCGAATCGGCCTCCCGCTCGGGATGCTCGCACGTCTCGGGCAGGAGCTGCTGCAGGCGCAGCGACACGTACTCGGTCACCCACGCCTGGATCCCGCGGCGGGTCTCCTCCGTGCTGGGCGCCGCGCGGTCGAGCTTGTCGTTCACGCTCGCCATGAGCTCTTCCAGCCGGCCGAGCCTCGACTCGAGCGCGGCGAGCCGCGCATCCACGTTCGCGTCGGTCATCGAGTCCTCCGAGCGCCCCACGCCGCTCACGCGGCCGCCGGGCGGCGAGTATGCCAGTCGGTGATGCGCTGATAGGCGTCGACGACGCGGAGCACGGTCGCCTCGTCGAACGGCCGCCCGACGACTTGCAGCCCGATCGGCAGGCCCGCGGCTGTGAAGCCGCACGGCGCGGCGCAGGCCGGGTGGCCCGAGAAGTTGAACGGACGCGTGCAGCGCAGGAGCGCCGCCCGCACGTCCGACGGGCCGTCGCCGAGCGTCGTCTCGCGCTCGCCGAGCGCCGGCGCCGGCAGCGGGGTCGCCGGCGCCAGGAGCACGTCGCGCCGGGCGAGCGCGTCGTCGACCTCGCGGGTCACGAGCGCACGAACCTGCTGGCTCCTGACGTAGTGCGCGCCGGTGACGAAGGCGCCGATGCGCAGGCGTTCGCGCACGTCGGGCTGATAATCTTGAGACCGCGAGCGCATCCAGGGCGCGTGATATGCGAGCGCCTCCGACGCCACGATCGCCGCCGTCGCGGTAGCGACGTGGGCGACGTGGGTCAGGCTCACCTCGTCGACGACCGCGCCGGCTCCCTCGAGCGCCTTCGCCGCGGCTTCCACCGCGGCCCGCACGTCGGATGCCGCGGCGTCGGTGAAGTGGGCGCGCAGAAGCCCCACTCGGAGCCCCTTCACGTCACCGGTGAGCGCGGCGCCGTAGTCGGGCACGGGCAGCACGCTCGTCGTCGGGTCGGCCGGGTCGTAGCCCGCGATCGGCCCCAGCATGAGCGCGCAATCGCGCGCGGAGCGAGTCATCGGACCCACGTGGTCCATCGACCACGCGAGCGGCAGCACGCCCGCGCGGCTCACCCGGCCGTAGGTCGGCTTGAGCCCGGTGATGCCGCACAGCGAGGCCGGAATGCGGATCGAGCCGCCGGTGTCGGAGCCGAGCGAGCCGGGCGCCAGCCCCGCCGCGACGGCGGCTCCCGACCCCGAAGACGATCCGCCGGCGATGCGGTGCGCGTCCACGTCCCACGGATTGCGTGTGTCGCCGTAGTGCGCGTTGATGCCTTCGGGCCCGTACGCGAACTCGTGCATGTTCAGCTTGCCGAGGAGGATCGCGCCGGCGCGCGCCAGCCGGGCCACCACCGTCGCGTCGTCGCCCGGCACCGAGTCGGCGAGGATCTTGGAGCCGCCGGTGGTGCGCACGCCCTTCGTCGAGTAGAGATCCTTCGGCGCCCAGGGTACGCCGTGGAGCGGGCCGATGGCCTTGCCGGCCATCAGGTCGGCCTCGGCCGCCCGCGCCGATGCGAGGGCTCTGTCCGCGCAGACCGTGATGAATGCGCGGAGCGTGCGATCGAGGGCCGCGATGCGGTCGAGATGGACGCGCACGACCTCGACGGGCGAGACCTGTTTGGTCGCGATCATCCGGCCGAGGTCGGCCATGGACGTCCAGCAGAGGTCGCTCACTCAGAGTACTCGGTACTGCGTCGTCGGCTCGGCGGCGCCGAGGTCCAGCCGCTCCAGCTCGCCCAGCGACTCGAGGAGCCGCTGGACCGCCGGACGGATCGCGTCGAGCTCGGCGTCGGTCCAGGCGAACCCGGCGAGGGCCGCGGTACGCGCGAGCGACTCGAGGCTTATTTCCATGCGCGCGAGCATACCACTAGAATGTGAGGCCATGGCCGTCCCGCTGACCTTCGTCGCCGATCCGGGCGACCCCGCCGCGCGCCGCACCCTGACCGTCGTGCCGGGCACCACGATCCTCAAGGCGGCGCATGCGGCTTCCATCGACATCACGGCCACCTGCGGCGGGCGCGGCCGGTGCACGTCGTGCCGGGTGAAGTTCCTCGCCGGCCTGCCGCCGCCGCCGACGATCATGGACGAGGTCCAGCTGGGCGACGACCTCGTCCGCGAGGGCTATCGCCTCGCCTGCCAATGCGTCCTTCATGAAGCCGTCACCGTGCAGCCGGCGCCGCCGCTCGACGAGCGCGCATTCCAGATCCTGGGCGCCGGTCCCGGCGTGCGGCAGCTCGGCCGCGTCGCGCTCGATTCGGGCATCGCCAAGCAGGTTGTCAAGGTCACCCTGCCGCGCGAGGAGCATCACCAGACCTCCGACCTCGAGCAATTGCTCGAGGCGGTCGGCCTCACGACCGCCGACGTGGCTCCCGCGGTCGTGCAGGGACTGCCCTCGGCGCTTCGCGACGACCCAGCCGGCGTCACCGTGACGACCTTCACGCCGGGCGCCGCCGCGGCCGCCGGCGCGTCGCGCGGCCGGCCGCGGATCCTCGCGGTCGAGCGCGGCGACACCGCGGCCATGAAGTTCGGCCTCGCGATCGACATCGGGACGACCAGCGTCGTGACGACCCTGGTCGAGCTCGAGTCGGGCGAGCAGCTCGCGTCGGTCTCGAGCCTGAATCCCCAGGCCGTGTTCGGCGGCGACCTCATGTCGCGCATCGCCTTCGCGCAGTTCAATCCCGGCAATCTCCGCAAGCTCCACACCCGGATCGTCGGTCTCCTGAACCAGCACGTGGAGCAGATCTGCCGCGAGTCAGGTGTGCTGGCGAAGTGGATCTACAAGGTGGTCGTCGTCGGCAACACGTGCATGCATCACATCCTGCTCGGCATCGATCCCTCGCACGTCGGGCTGGCTCCGTACGCGCCGGTGATGCGACACGCGGTCATCCTCGCGGCGCGCGAGCTCTTCCTGAAGGTGGCGCCGGAGGCGCGCGTATGCCTCGTGCCGCTCGTGGCCGGGTTCGTCGGCGCCGACGCGGTCGGCGTCGCGCTCGCGACCCGCATCTACGACAGCGCCGAGATCCGCATCGCGGTCGACATCGGGACCAACGGCGAGGTGCTGCTGGGCTCGCGCGACCGCCTCTGGGCCTGCTCGGCGCCCGCTGGGCCGGCGCTCGAGGGCGGCCAGATCCGTCACGGCATGCGCGGCGCACTCGGCGCCGTCGATCGCGTCACCGTCGACGACGACATCCACGTGCACACGATCGGTGAGGTCGACGCGCTCGGCATCTGCGGCTCCGGCATCATCGATCTCCTGGCGGGCTTGCTCGACCGCGGGGTCATCGACTGGACCGGGCTGATCCAGGTCGACCGGCTCGACACGCTGCCGTCCCGGCTCGCCGAGCGGGTCGTGATGCGCGGCGAGGAGCGCCAGGTCATCGTGCTCCGGCCGGGCGAAGCCGGCGCGCGGCAGGAGATCGTGCTCACCCAGGACGATGTCCGCCAGGTCCAGCTCGCGAAGGGCGCGATCGCGTCCGGTGTCACGATGCTCCAGCACGTCGCTGGCGTTCCGGCCGCGCAGGTCGCGGAGCTGATGCTGGCCGGCGGCTTCGGCAACTACGTGTCGATCGAGAGCGCGCTCCGCATCGGCTTGATTCCGCCGCTCCCCCGCGAGCGGATCCGCTACGTTGGCAACGCCGCCTCGCTCGGCGCCCAGCTCTGTCTCGTGTCCGAGACCGAGCGCGCCCGCGCCGAGGCGGTCGCGGCACGGATCGAGCACGTGTCGCTCGCGGCGCACCCCGACTTCGAGGGGATCTTCGTGGACTGCATGAATTTCCCGCAGGGACAATGAGCGGCAGCGAAGCGGTGCGCGAGATCCCCGGATCCATTGCGGGCACCGAGGTGGGCGCGCTGAGCACGTCGCTCGACGCGCGCTGGCTGATGTCATATGCGGCCGCGCTGGGCTTGGACGACCCGCGCTACTTCGACACGCTCGCCAAGGATGGCCCGATCGCCCACCCGCTCTTCTCGGTGTGCTACGAGTGGCCGGCCGTCCTGGCGCTGCGCGCGAAGGCCGTACGCGAGTCGTGGGTGCTGCTGGGCGTGCACTCGACGCATCACGTGGTCATCCACCGGCCTCCCACGGTGGCGGATCGGCTGTTGACGCGCGCGCAGATCATCGCGGTGCGGCCGAGCCGCGCCGGTACGCTCGTGGTCGCGCGTCTGTCGACGGTGGATCGCAACGGGCGGCCGGTGACGACGACCGACTACGGCTCGGTCTACCGGGGCGTCGCGACCGAGGGCGAAACGCGCGTGCAGACTGAGCCGCTCGCCCGCCCCGCGCCGCCGGCCTCGTCCGAGACGCGCTGGAGCGCGCCGGTCGCGGTCGGCCCACGGGCCGCTCACATCTATTCGGAGTGCGCCCGCATCTGGAACCCGATCCACACCGACATCGCCGTCGCCCGCTCGGCCGGACTGACGGCGCCGATCCTCCACGGCTCGGCCACCCTGGCGCTGGCGGTGTCGCAGGTGGTCCAGCAGGACCTCGACGGGGACCCGGCGCGCGTCAGGGAGATCGCCGTCCGCTTTACGGGGCCGATATTCATGCCCTCGACCGTCACGGTGCGCGCGCGCGGGCGCGCGGGTGACCTGTTCGCGTTCGACGCCGTCGACGAACGGGGCGAGCCGGTCCTGAGCGACGGAGTGCTCCGCGCATGAAGCAGATGAGCCGGCGCGAGCGGGTGCTGGCCGCGGTCAACCGGCAGCCGGTCGATCGCGTGCCCTACGCGGTGTGGCGCCACTTCCCGACCGTCGACCACTCGCCCGCGGGGCTGGCGCAGGCGACCCTGCGCTTCCACGAGCGCTACGGCTCCGACTTCCTGAAGATCACGCCGCGCGGCGGGTACGCCGTCGAGGCGTGGGGCTGCGTCGAGGGCGATGCCGTCCGCGAGGACGGCCACCGCCCCTGCGCCCGCTGCGCCGTGCGCGCACCCGAGGACTGGAAGAAGATCCGCGCCCTCGATCCCGGCGCCGCGCCCGGCTACGCCGAGGAGATCGAGACGATCATCCGTCTGGGCTTCGATCGCCGGATCGGTGACGCCCCTGTCGTGCCGACGCTCTTCTCGCCGCTGTCGATCGCGAAGAAGCTCTCGGGCGACCGGCTGCCGCGCGACCTCTCCGAGCATCCCGACGAGGTCACCGGAGCCCTCGAGGCGATCACCGAGACGCTCATCAAGTTCGCCCATCTGGCGCTCACCGAGGGCGTGTCGGGCATCTTCTACTCGATCCAGGCGGCCAGCCGATCGGCCAACTCGGAGGAGGACTACGCGCGCTTCGGCGAGCCCTACGACCGGCGGTTTCTCGAGTCGATCGAGTCGAGGTCGGCCCTGACGATCATTCACTGCCACGGCAACGCGCTGATGTTCGACCGGCTGGCGAGCTTGCCGGGCCACGCCTGGAACTGGGACGACCGCGCGACGCCCCCGTCGCTGCGGGAGGCGCGCGCCCGAGTGCCCGGTGCGGTCGTGGGCGGCCTGCATCAGTGGAGGACGCTCCGGGACGGCACGGCCGAGCAGACGGTGGGCGAGGCCCGCGACGCGATCGCTCAGACCGACGGGACGGGCGTCATCGTCGCTCCCGGCTGCGTGCTACCGATGAACACGCCCGACGCCAACGTCGCCGCGGTCGTGCAGGCGCTCGGCGGCCCGCTGAAGAAGATCCCGGGCGTGACGTCATAGACTCTTGGTCGACTCATCGCTCGAAGGCGACAGACGGCACGATCGCCCAGCTCGAACGCGAGCACGATCAAGTCATCTCAGTTACCAGGTAGCGCCAATCTGACGGTCCCGACGCCCTGACTTCTCGACGGGGCCACGACCTCCCGGTCTCGCCGAGGCGGGGATGATTCCTGGGTTGCCTGTGCTACTTGGCGACGTTGAAGCGGAAGTGGCAGATCTCGCCGTCGCGGACGATGTAGTCCTTGCCTTCGAGCCGCTGCTCGCCCCGCGCACGTAGCTCGGCGAACGATCCCTCCACCGCCACCAGATCGTCATAGCTGCTCACCTCGGCGCGGATGAAGCCACGCTCGATGTCCGAGTGCACGGTGCCGGCTGCGGCCTGGGCCCGCGTGCCGTCGGGGATCGGCCACGCGCGCACCTCGTCCTCGCCCACGGTGAAGAACGAGACGAGCCCGAGCAGCGCGTAACAGTCGCTCAGCACGCGGTGGATCGCCGGCTCCGTCAGCCCTAGCTCGGCCAGGAACGCCCGCTGCTCGTCGCCCGCCAGCTCGGCCACCTCGGCTTCGATCACGGCCGAGACCCAGCCGATCCGGGTTCGCGGGCGCTGCGCCGCCGGCGCCAAGCCCAGCTTCTCGACGGCTGTCGGTCCGTCGCCGATCGACTTCTCGTCGAGGTTCACGCAGTGCAGGATCGGCTTCTGCGACAAAAACGTGTAGCCGCGGACTGCCCGTGCCTCGTCCGGCGTGAGCGCGACCGCCCGCAGCGGCATCTCGCGCTCGAGCTCGGCCTTGAGCCGGGCCAGGATCGCCTGCTCCTTCACCTCGGCATCCTTGCGCTGTTTCTTGATCGAGGCCTCGAGCCGCTCCAGGCGCCGGTCGACCACCTCGAGGTCGGCCAGGATCAGCTCCGTCTGGAGATCCTCGATGTCGCGCTTCGGCGCCGGCGCACCGAGGGCCTCGTCGGTGAACGCGCGCACGACGTGCAGCAGCGCGTCGGCATTCCTGAACTCCTTGGTGTCGAGGGAGGCCCGCTCGCCGCGCTCGATGCCGGCGAGGTCGACCACCTCGAACGTCGCGTACGTCGTCTTCCTCGGCTTGAAGAGGGCGGTCAGCCGATCGACCCGTGCGTCCGGCACCCGCGCGACGCCCGTGTGGAGCTCGGCGCGGCCGCCGTCGTAGCGCGCGGTCGCGACCTTCGAGCCGGTGAGCAGGTTGAACAGGGTCGTCTTGCCAGACTTGGGGAGCCCGATCAGGCCGATCTTCATGGGCCGATTATGCCAGGTGTCGTATCCTCGAGAGCGTTCTGAGCCATCCCTCGAAAGACATGGACCTCAAGGGCGCGGCCATGGCCGTGCTCATCTCGATTCTCTGGGGCGCCAATACCGTCGTGATCAAGATGGGCCTCGAGGACGCCCCGCCGCTCAGGCTGGCGTGCATGCGATTCGTGCTCGGCGGCGTCGTGATCTGTCTCTGGGCGTGGGCCACCGGGCGCTTCGCCGGCTTTCGCGTCGAGCCCGCCGAGTGGCGCCCGCTCGTATTGCTCGGGCTCCTGTTCAGCGTCCAGATGGCGGCCACCAACGTCGGGACCTGGTTGACCAGCGCCGCGCACGCCTCGGTGCTCCTCAACCTCTACGCGGTCCACACGGTCGTGCTCGGGCACTTCCTGATCCCCGGCGACCGGCTGACCCTCGGCAAGCTCGCGGGCGTTGTCATCGCCTACTCGGGCATCGTGCTGCTCGGCGCGCGCCAGATCGCCCACGGCTCCCCGACCCTGATCGGCGATCTCGTGGTGACGGTCGCCGGCTTCCTGCTCGCCGAGCGGACGATCTATCTGGCGCGCGCGGTCCAGCGCCTGGATCCGGTGAAGCTGCTCCTGACCCAGGCCATCGTAGGCACCGCGGTGTTCGTCGTCGTGTCCGCGCTGGTCGAACCGGCGCCGACCCGCTTCACGCTGCGGCTCGCCGGCTCGATCGCCTACCAGGGCGTGCTGATCTCCGGCTTCAACTTCGTCGTGAACCTGGCGCTGCTGCGTCGCTACCGCCCGAGCGCGCTCTCGGCGTTCTTCCTGACCCAGCCGATCTTCGGCGTGATCGCCGCGGCCCTGGTCGCCGGGGACCCGCTGACGCTCGATCTCGTCGTCGCGTGCGCCGCCGTCGCGGTCGGGATCGGCCTCACGAGCCGCTGAGCCGCCGCGGGCCGCGGCGGGCGGTATAATCGCGGCATGCCGACGGCTCCGTCCAAGACGCTCGAGGTCGTGCCGAATCCGCACCCAGATCGCGACTACGAAGTCACGATGACCGTGCCGGAGTTCACCTGCCTCTGTCCGATGACGGGCCAGCCCGATTTCGCGACGATTCGCATCCGGTACATTCCCGACGCGCACCTGGTCGAGCTGAAGTCGCTCAAGCTCTACATCTGGTCGTTCCGCCAGGAGGGCGCGTTTCACGAGGACGTGACCAACCGGATCCTGAACGACTTCGTGGCCGCCGCCAACCCGCGCTGGCTCGAGGTGACGGGCGACTTCAACGTCCGCGGCGGCATCAAGACCGAGGTCCGCGCGACGCACGGCAAGCGGCCGGAGATCTAGCCGCCGGTCGCGCCGTCGCTACGACGCGAGCGCCAGCAGCACCATGCCCACCAGCATCACCACCGCACCCAGGGCCGACTCCTTCACCTTCTGGCCCTCCCCGAAGGCCAGGGTGCCGATGGCCATTGCGAACAGGATCTCGATCTGCTTGACCGCCTCGACGTACGAGGAGAGCGTCAAGGTGTAGGCCTTGCCCTGGCTCAGGGTGGTGAGCGCCGCGAAGACGCCGAGCGCGACAAACTCCTTCCAGTAGCGCGGTACCGCCCGGAAGTGGTGCGCGGACGTGGTGAGCGCGAGCGGCGTCACCACGAGGCTCGCCGCCAGGTAGGTGCCGAAGGTGCCGACGGCCGTGTTGGAGGCGAGAATCGCCTTCTTGATCGTGATGACGGACGGCGCGTAGAGCAGCGCCGCCAGTAGCGTGTAGCGCTGGCCGTGGTCCGTGAAGAGCATGTGCAGCGGCGCTAGCAGCGAGACTCGCGCGCTCCGGACGTTCAGGAGATACACGCCGGAGGCGCTCAGCAAGACGCCCACCACACCCCGGAGGGTCGGCCACTCGCCGATCAGCACGCCCATGGCGAGGAGGATCAGGAGGCTCACCTTCCACAGCGCGGTGACGAGCGAGATCTGCGAGAGCTTGAGCGCCTTCGACAGTGCGAGGGTCGAGAGCGTCTGGCAGATCCCGAAGGCGAGGCACCAGAGATAGAAGCCCGGCTTGATCTCGGGCCAGCCGCTCACCAGGCACGCAATGAACGCGAACGGCAGGAGGAAGGTGAAGCGGCCCCACACGTTGATGTACTCGTCGAGGGCGTGGCCGAGACGCTTCATGGTCGTGTTGCGGAGCACCTGGAACAGCGCGGCCGCCAGAGCGAGGAGGAGCCACATGCGCGCAATTGTCTCCCGCGAGTCCAGTCGCGGCCATGCCGGATCGCACGACCGGCGTCGGCCTAGATGTCCAGGGCGACCTTGATGGAGCTCGGATCGGTGTGAGCGGCAAAGGCCTCGCCGATGCGGTCGAGGCCGAATCGATGCGTGATCAGCGGCGTCGTGCGCACGGCGCCGCTGTCGATGAGCCGGAGAGCCTCGGGGAACTCCTCCTGGTAGATCATCGAGCCGAGCACGGTGATCTCGCGGCGCACGACGGAGAAGAACGATACGGAGGTGGGCTCGTGGGGCAGGCCCGTCAGCACGACCCGTCCGCCCGGGCGTACGAGCTCGAGCGCATGGTTGACCGCTTCGGCGGTGCCGGCCGTCTCGACGACGAGGTCCACGCCTTCGCGCCCGGAGAAGCGCCGCGCGGCGTCGGCCAGCGATCCGTCGACGGTCGCGTGCGTGAGCTCGGCGCCGAGCTCGGCCGCGAGAGCGAAGCGTCGCCGCGAGCGGCTCGTGACCATCGCCCGCACCCCGCGCGTCCGAAGGACCTGGAGGGCCAGCAACCCGAGCGAGCCGGCGCCGACGATCGCGGCGCTCTCGCCCGCTTTCGGTGTCCCCCGCCCCACTGCCCGGACGACCACGGCGAGCGGCTCGGCGAGCAGCAGCGCGTCGGCGGACACGCCCGGCGCGGCGGGCCAGCAGCATTGCGCGGGCACGCGCACGAGCTGGGCGAACCCGCCGTCGGCGTTGATGCCGATCGTGATCCTCGACAGGCACAGGTTGCGATTGCCCTCGCGGCAGAGGGGACAGTGCCCGCACGCGTAGTTGGGCTCGACGACCACCGGATCACCCGGACGCACGCGGGTCACATCGGGCGTGACGGCCTCGACGCGGCCGACGAGTTCGTGTCCCATGACGCGCGGATACGCGACGTGCCGCGCGCCGGACCAGATCTCGTAGTCCGTCCCGCAGAGTCCCGCTGCCACCATGCGGACGACGACCTCACCGGGTTCTGGTCGCGGATCGCGCACGCTCTCGACACGCAGGTCGCGCGGTCCGTGGAGACGCGCCGCTTTCATGGCCAAGAGCGTACTCGACCGACTTCGGCCGGGCAACCTACGCGGCCGAGTGGCCGCCGTCGAGGAAGATCGTCTGGCCCGTCATGAAGTCCGAGCCCGCCGAGGCGAGATAGACGGCGAGCGGCCCGATCTCCTCGGGCCGCCCGATGCGGCGGGCCGGGATGTCGCGGGTCAGGCGCTGGTTGATGGCGGGGACAGCGAACGCCTCGTGGGTCATGTCGGTCTCGAACCAGCCCGGCGCGATCGCGTTGACCTGCACGTTGTGCCGCGCCCACTCCACGCCGAGCGTGCGTGTGAGCGAGATGACCCCGCCCTTCGTCGCGCCGTAGACCGTGTAGCCCGGCAGGCCGACCTGGCCGAGTACCGAGGCCACGTTGATCACCTTGCCGGACTTCTGCGCGATGAGGTACGGCCCGGCGGCGCGACAGCCGTTGAAGACGCCCGTCAGGTTCACGTCGAGCATGAAGCGCCAATCCTCCGGCGTCATCTCGACCAGGGGCGCGACCTTCGCCACGCCCGAGTTGTTGACGACGATGTCGAGGCGGCCGAGCTCGCGGATGGTCCGCTGCACCAGCGCGTCGACCTCGGCGTAGCTCGAGACGTCGGTTGGGACGACGAGCGCGCGGTGGCCACGCGGGGTGGCCAGATGCGCGGTCTCCTCGAGCGCCGCCTTCGACCGCGCGGCGAGCGACACGTCGGCGCCGGCCTCGGCCAGGGCCAGGGCGATCGCCCGCCCGAGACCGCGGCTGGCGCCGGTGATCAGCGCGACCTTGCCGGCGAGGAGCCCCGATCCTCCGGTCAGCGGTAGAGCTCCTCGATCGCGTCCTGGTACTTCTGGGAGACGACCTTACGCTTCACCTTCAGGGTCGGAGTCAGCTCGCCGTGCTCCACCGTGAAGTCGGTCGGCAGGACCGTGAAGCGCTTGATCTTGGCGTACGACTGAAGCTGCGTGTTCTTTTCCTCGACTGTGCGGCCCACGCGCTCGGCCACCTTCGGGTGCCTCACGATGGCCGCCGCCTCGCTGGCGAGGATCCCCTGCTCGCGCGCGAACTTCGAAAGCTCTTCGGCGTTGACCGTGATCAGCGCCACGGGATACGGGCGACGATCCCCGTAGACCATGACCTGGCTGATGAACGGGTCGGCCTTGAGGAGGTTCTCGATGTTCTGCGGCGCGATGTTCATGCCGCCGGCGGTCACGATCAGGTCCTTCTTGCGGTCAGTGATCGTGAGGAATCCGTCCGAGTCGATCGTGCCGATGTCGCCGGTGTGAAACCAGCCCTCCGTGTCGAAGACTTCGTGGGTCGCCTCCGGCTGTTTGTAGTAGCCGAGCGTCGCGATGTTAGGCCCACGCGCCAGGATCTCACCGTCCGCGGCGATCCGGAGCTGCACGCCGGGCAGGGCCTGGCCGACCGAGCCGAACTTGAAGCGGTCGGGCCGGTTGAACGTGAGCGCGGGGCAGGTCTCGGTGAGACCGTAGCCCTCGAGCAGGAGGATGCCCGCGGCGTGGAAGAACTCCGCGATGTCGCGCGAGAGCGGCGCGCCGCCCGACACGGCCCATTGCAGGCGCGCGCCGAGCGCGGCGTGGAGCTTCGAGAACACGAGCTTGTGGGCGAGCTTGCGCTTGAGCTCGAGTGCCGTGGGCACGGGCTGGCCGCGCTGCTGGTGGCGGCTCACGTCGCGGCCCACCGACACCGCCCAGTTGAAGATCTTCTTCTTCGCCGGCGAGCCGGCCTCGACGCCGGCGAGGATCTTGCCGTAGACCTTCTCGAACACGCGCGGCACGCTGCAGATGAAGTGGGGCCGAGTCTCCTTGAGGTTGTCCCCGACGCGGTCGAGGTTTTCCGCGAACGCCGTCGTCAGCCCGTGCGTGACGCCCAGGAACGACTCGAGCCGCGCGAACGAATGCGCGAGCGGCAGGAACAAGAGGTGCACCCACCCTTCCTGGACGGGAGTCGACTGCTTCGAGGCCGTCACGGCGGCCACGTGGTTGCCGTGGGTCTGCATCACGCCTTTCGGCGGGCCGGTGGTGCCGGACGTGTACACGATCGTCGCCAGATCGGTCGGGCGCGTCGTGGCGACGCGCTCGGCAAGCGTGCTCTTGTGCGCCGCGGCGTTCTCGCGCCCGAGCCGCCTCAGCGCCTCCCAGGTCATCACCATCTTCGGCGGCTGCGGCGCGTCGTAGTCGGCGATGACGACGATCTGCTGGAGGGCCGGCATCTTGTCGCGCGCCTGGAGAACCTTGGCGAGCTGAGCGGGGTCCTCGACGATGATCGTCTTCGCCCCCGAGTCGTTCACCACGTACGCGATGAGATCGGGTGGATAGGTCGGGTACACGGGGACCGTCACGCAGCCGGCGCTGAAGATCGCGAAGTCGGCCTGGACCCATTCGGCCCGGCTCGCCGACAGGAGCGCCACCATGTCGCCCTTCACGCGGCCGATGGCGACGAGCCCGAGCGCGGCGTCTCTGACGACGTCGCCAACCTCCCGCCACGTCATCGTTTTCCAGGCGGCGCCCTGCTTGAACTGCTGCGCTGGGCGGTCACCGCTACGCTCGACGCGATCCCAGAACATCCGAGCGAGGGTGTCGGCGGCCATGCGGATCCTCCGTCTAAAGCATCAATCTGAAAGGGATAACTGACGGTAGCACACGCCTCATAACGCGTTGCGTAAAAATTGATTGACGTGCTAACGCGTCGCGTTATACTCGGACCGAAGTCGACAGTATTCGACCGGGCTAGAACAGAAGCGACACGAATCGGTAGGAGGAACCAATGGACGATCGGAAGAACACGGAAGAGATTTTCGGTCAGCTCACCGGCAAGATGGTCGAGACGATGGCCGTGTGGGCCGACGCCAACCAGCGTGTGCTCCGCGAGCTCATCGAGCTCTCCACGGCGACCGCGAAGGAAGGTGTGCGGCTCTGCGGTGAGCTGCAGCAGGGCGCGATCGAGACGCTGCGCGGCACTCAGTCGGCGGCCGGGCGCTGGCCGGGCGCCTGGTCGGACGGCGCCAAGGATCCGGTGCAGCTCTATCAGAAGGCGCTGCTAAGCGGCGTGGACGGCGTCGAGAAGGCCGTCAAGCTGATGGAGGGTCAGGCCCAGGCGATCACGCGCTCCGCCGAGCGGATCCAGACGTCGGCGGAGCAGGCCGGCAAGGGCATCCAGGAGACGTACGCGACGGTCGTCGAGAAGATGAAGGCCTACTTCTGATTCTTGCGTTTTTCGAGTCGCTCCTCGAGGGAGCGTAGGCGCTCGCGCAGCGTCGAGACTTCCTCGCGGAGCTGCTCGGCATCCGGCTCGGCGCCGTCGCGGCGCGGCTCGACGCGCGGCGCCGACATCCCCCACCCCGCCCGCGAGGCCCAGTCCTGAAAGATGCGCTCCATTTCCCGCTGGCTGGACACGATGCCCTCGAGGCTCGACTTCATCGACCGCTGAACGAAATCCTGCCAGGCCTCGCCGTGCTTGATGAGCTGATGCAGGAACGCGGTCGGAAGCGTGGCGCGATGGTTGCGCTCGTTCTCGAGAATGATCTGGGCCAAGGTGACCGACGTCAGGTCCTCGCCGGAGGCGGCGTCGACCACGGCGATTTCCTTGCCGGCGCGGATCATCTCCTCGATCTCCTCGAGAGTGACGTAGCGACTTTCCTGCGTGTCGTAGAGCTTTCGGTTCGAGTACCGCTTGATGACGTACGCCATGGCACTCCCTCTACGGGGTGACTTCGAGGGTCACTATGAATGGCGTAACACCCCGCGTCAAGACCCCGGCCCCATGCCGGCGTGCTAGACTGACGGCCCACGCGCACAGGAGGTGGCTCTCATGAAGCTCAAGGGGCGCACCGCGCTCGTCACCGGCGGATCTCGCGGCATCGGGCGCGCGATCGCGCTGGCGCTCGCCGAAGAAGGCGCCGACGTCGCCATCAACTACGTCTCGAGCGAGCCCGCCGCCAAGGAAGTCGCCGAACAGATCCGGAAGATCGGCCGTCACTCGATCCTGGCGCAGGCCGACGTCGGCGACTATCCGGATACGTTCCGGATGGCGCAGGACGTCCTGAAGGAGTTCGGCCACCTGGACATCCTCGTGAACAACGCCGGGGTCAACTCGGACAAGACATTCGTCAAGATGGACCACGCGTCCTGGCGCAAGGTGCTCGCGATCAATCTCGACGGCGTCTTCAACTGCACGAAGGTGTTCGTCGATCAGATGCTCAAGCAGGAGTGGGGCCGCGTGGTGAACATCACCTCGGTCATCGGTCAGATCGGAAATTTCGGTCAGGCCAACTACGCGGCCTCGAAGGCCGGGGTCGCGGCGTTCACCAAGTCGCTCGCCAAGGAGCTCGCCGGCAAGGGCGTCACCGTGAACGCGGTCGCGCCGGGCTTCATCGAGACGGAGATGGTTCAGGGCATTCCCGAGAAGGTCCGCGACAAGCTCTTGAGTCAGATCCCGCTGAGGCGATTCGGGACGGCGGAGGAAGTCGGCCGCGCGGTCGTCTACCTCGTCTCGTCCGACGGCGACTACATCACCGGCGCCGAGCTTTCGATCAACGGCGGACTGCTGATGTGACGAGGCCGGCCCACAGCCGCATTGCGTGGGCCGCCATCGCCCAGGGCTGGAATGCCAGCGCCGCGAGCGATCCAGCGCGCCGCGCTCGCTCGTCGTAGACCACGCGCGACTTCGACGGCATCACCCACGCCTCGCCGGATAGGAC
>Ga0066388_100000848_pt1 | contig 15861 bp, 13 predicted proteins | sample PanSoiMetaGPlot6_FD_64539 | JGI IMG/M metagenome (GOLD analysis project Ga0066388, IMG submission 64539) | Tropical forest soil microbial communities from Panama analyzed to predict greenhouse gas emissions - Panama Soil - Plot 6 (Hybrid Assembly) | ecosystem: Environmental > Terrestrial >... | reverse complement strand
TTTCGCCGATGACGAAGTAATGAAGATCGCCATGGCCGTGCGGGAAGCAGCGATTAACGCCGTTCTGCATGGCAATGCCTACGATCCGGCCAAGAAAGTATTGTTGGAATTTGAGCGCACTAGCGGGAAATTCGTCATTACCATAAGGGATCAGGGCAAAGGCATTGATCTTACCGCCATCCCCGACCCTTTGGCGCCGGAGAATTTGCTGAAAACATCTGGGCGCGGAATTTTTCTTATCCGCTCGTTTATGGACGAAGTGGAAATCAACCCGTCCGCGGTGGGCACCGAAATCAAACTTATCAAGCACGTTCACGGTCCAGCCGTGGGCGGCAAGGAGGCCTCGCAGTGACCATGAAGAGCAATACAAGGCAAGTCGATGGTGTCACCATCGTGGATCTCAGCGGCCGCATCACCTTGGGAGAAGGCAGCGTCATCCTGCGCGATACCGTGCGCGACCTGATCAGCAAGGGCAACAAAAAAATCCTTCTTAACCTCGGCGACGTTAACTACATTGACAGCTCCGGCATCGGGGAACTGGTCAGCGCCTTCACCACGGTTCGCAGCCAGGGTGGCGAATTGAAACTGCTCAACCTCACCAAGAAAGTTCACGATTTGCTGCAGATCACGAAGCTATATACCGTGTTCGACGTGAAGGACGACGAGGCTTCCGCGGTAAAGTCATTTAGCCGCTAAGCCCGAGTGCTGTCAGCTTTCGGGATGGTCGCCAACAGGGCTATCCTGTGCTAGATTCCATGCGGCGGCGAGGCACTTCGGCGCGTCGTCCAAGCGCTTGGAACGAAAAACCACTCTAAATGTCCCAGTGAGCCGCCAGCGACGACGTCCAGTCCAGTCTTTGTTTGCCATCCAGGCACACAACACAACGGCTGCAACCGATAGCAGCCGAGGTTGTAGCCACCAAGCTGCCAGTCTATTCCCGATCCTGAGCGGGCGCTCCTGCTTCGCCGCGGCAACTGGTTGCGAGTTTGTGTTGCTGACATCTTCTAGCGTCCAACTCTGTTAATTGACCGCAGCAGTCCCAAGGCGCGGCGGAGTACAAGTCGTCTACGTGATCTGGCCCACTTCCCCTGGTGGGCCCCTTGGTTTATATTCTCAAACCGGCTCGAAAGGGGACTGCAATGGAAACCGAGACCAGGCCAGACGCCCAGGCCAAGAGCTTTGGGCAAGATATTGAGAGGGATCTTGCGCTGGAATTTATCCGGGTTGTAGAAAAGGCTGCCATTGCCTCGGCCCGCACCATGGGAAAAGGCGATCGCAAGTTGGCTGATCAAGTAGCCACGGAAGCCATGCGCGAAACCATGGACACGGTCCCGATGCGGGGGACGATTGTCATCGGTGAAGGCGAGCGCGATGAGGCACCCATGCTCTATATCGGCGAGAGAGTTGGCGCGCAATTCCCGGATGGCTCGAGCGTCCCGGAAGTCGATATTGCGGTTGACCCCTTGGAAGGTACCAATCTTTGCGCGACGGGTGCGCCGGGCTCGATCACAGTGCTGGCCGCTTCAGGACGCGGCGGTCTGCTCAATGCGCCTGATTGCTATATGGAGAAAATCGTGGTCGGCCCCTCTTGTAAGAACTGCGTGGACTTGGACGCTCCGGTCGCGGATAACCTCAAGAACATCGCCCAGCGCTTGGAACGCGATGTTGCTGACCTGGTCATCATCGTCTTGGACCGACCACGGCACGAAAAACTCATTACCGACATTCGTAATGCCGGGGCCCGCATCCGGCTGATCGGCGATGGCGATCTCTCGGCCGGGATTGCTGCCGCCGTGATCGGCACTGGCGTGCACGCCGTTATGGGGTCGGGCGGCGCTCCCGAGGGTGTCATAACCGCCGCTGCCATTCGCTGTCTCAACGGCTACATGCTGGGAAGACTGGTCATCAACAAACCGGAATTAGAGGAACGGGTAGCCCGCATGGGCATCAAGGACAAGAAGAAAATCTATACCGCCGAAGAACTAGCTCCCGGCAAGCACATGATCTTTGCCGCTACCGGCGTCACGGAGGGCGCCCTCATGCGAGGCGTGCGCTTCTTCGGCGAAGGCACCCGAACCTCTTCCGTGATTATGACCCTCAGCACTGGGAAGGTACGATTTATTGAAAGCATTCATCTGGACAAGAAGCCAGATGTGAAGGTCAGATTTGCGTAAGAAAGGTCGTCCCAGCAGTCGGCGGGGTTCGTCGACTCTTGACAACGAACCGCCAACTACTTCACATACACCGAATTCTTCTTCAACTCCTCCGGAATTTTAGGAAACGGCGGGAATTCTTGCGAAAATCCCTTGAACAAAGGCGTAGTGGTCTCGGATCCTCTGGTTCCGTCGTGAACCGCGATCTTATGAAGATGGCCTGCAGCGTATCCCTCCCACAGCGATACGCCGGCATAAGCACCGTCCTTACGCAGAATGTAATACGTCATATCAATGAAGCGCAGCTTGCTCATGTCTCCGTTGTAATTGCGGGCAATGCGTTTGAGGGCATCCATGCCGGCCTCCTGCGGCTCCATACCATGGCGCATGTTCTCGACGATGGTATGCGCGCCCGCCACTTTGATGTTCTCTTCCCCGCTGCCGGTCGCGCCCGCCGAACCCACATCCTGATCCGTATAGCAGCCGGCTCCAATGATGGGCGAGTCGCCGACGCGGCCTGGTAGTTTGAAAGCCAAGCCGCTGGTTGTGGTACAGCCTGAAATCTCTCCCTTTTCGTTGAGAGCCGAGCAGTGGATCGTTCCTGTAGGAGGAAAGAGCACCCGCCGGATTGCCTGCTCTTGAAACACCGGATCGATTCCTACTTCGGCGGCCATCTGCTCGAGTTTTTTCCAGCGCTCCGGCCAAAGGCTCGACTGCGGCTTGGTCTCAGGAGCCTGCCAGTTGGGGCTGGCCAGACCGGGTCCCCACCAATCACCGCTGGAGTGGAACTCCTTCCACAGGAGCCATATCTTGCGAGAGCGATCCGTGAGCAAGTTCTCGCGCGGAAATCCCACGGCGACAGCGAAACGCTCAGCGCCTTCGCCTACCAGCATTACGTGGCCGGTATGCTCCATGACAGCCTTTGAGACCAGAGATACGTTCTTAATATTGCGGACGCCGCCCACTGCTCCTGCTCGGCGGGTCGGCCCGTGCATACAGCAGGCGTCCAGTTCCACGACCCCCTCTTCATTGGGAATTCCGCCCAAACCGACGCTGTCATCGTTGGGATCGTCTTCCGGACCACGCACGACGCGCAAGGCGGCATCGAGCGTGTCAGCTCCCCCGCGAAGCAGGTTAAAGGCCTCGTCCAGGTAATTAAACCCATTATTGGCGCAAATTATGATTGGCTTCCTTCCTGCGCCCGAGCCGGAGGGTCGATTGGATGGCGGAGAGATCGTCTGTCCTTCTGTATTGAGACCCAGCGCTAGCGAGCCGGCGGCAGCAGTAGTCAAGAATTTGCGGCGAGAAAAGCCCATGTCACCTCCAAGCCTGTAAAGGTGGCAGCAAGGATAGCAGCTTGGGCATGGAGCTGAAAATGCTCGTGCGACGATCCGCTTTCCCTATGGTAAAGAACAGGCCCGTTTTCAGGCGGGCCTGGGCACAGGAATTTACGACGCAGCAAGAATGGCTGGTTTATTCTGGTCGGCACGGAAGCGGAGCAAGGCCGCGATGTTTCCCACCCGGTCCAGTTCCGGATCCTCTTTTACGTAGAACAGCTCGATATCGCTCTCGATGGCCTGCGGAATGATGGCATCGCAAACATCCTCGAGCTCGCGTGTCTGATGTCCGCAAATGGAGCAGAGCTCCAAGACATGAACATCCAGGTGTCCACAGTGTGGGCACTCAATGGCTCGTGCATGAAACTTCTCCCCGAGGAGAAGGATTTGAACCTCTCCTAGTTCGAGCGATCGCAGAACCCGGCGCAGACCCGTCGCTCCGTTTCCGTGGCGTTGCGCTCGGCCCAGAACCTCGTGGACCAGCGACTGGCGACGACCGTCCTGCCAGTTGTGCAGAATACCCTGAGCACGTTCGCGGATCTGTTCGTTGGAAGTGGCCGCTACATCTGCGGGGAAATGCCCCAGAAGTCGTTGCTTGATATAAGCATGCAGATGTGACTCGAGGCCCGGCCAGATACTTTCCTGGCAACCAATAATCAGCCTCTCGAACTGGCCCTTTTCGTATTCTTCTTTCAAGCGTTCGGCCACATTCTTGTAGTGGTGCATGGCTTCATCGTCGAGGCGGCGTTCAGCATGTCCGGCGTCGTATCCTCCAAAACCGTCGCTGCGGCCCCTGCGTGGCAACTCGTGAAAAGCGCCCTCTCGCTCCGTCAGCTCATCTAGATCGAGATCAAAGAACCGAGCGCGTTTGCGGTCCACGAGAACGACCCCCAATCTCGGCTGCGCTCCCAGCAGGGCTGCCAACGGTCTCAGATGAAAGCGTTGGTTCACAAAAAGTTGCGTACCAGGCAGAAACGGGGGCAGATCGAATTCGCGCCATAGATTCTTCGCTGCGCAAGCAAATACGACCTTGGCACGCGCCTGGTTTCCGTGCAGATTACCTGCCAATTCGAGGATGCGATTCAAATCCGTGCGAATGCCTCCATTGCGGCCGTTCTTTTCCGCTTCCCGAAGCGCATTGCGGGCCAGATCCTTAGCCAGGATGGCTTCTTCGCGATGAGACTTGTTTTGCGGTGTGTGCGGCTGGAAGTAGAAACTGAGAGCACAAGCCCCTCCCGTCGCGTGAAATTTCGCCAGCTCACGGATTTGTTCGCGCGTGATCATATTCACCTTCTCCTCGGTGCCGAACCTTAAATGGTGCCGGTCTTTTGTAAAATGGTGCCGGTCTTTTGTAGCAACTTATCCCCAAGGCGGTTGGCTACGGGGGAAGATTTTCGCAGTTGTTCGCGCGCAGCTCCGATCGATGCCCGCACTTCGTCGGTCTTACGTTCGGTGATCGCCGCGATTTCCGCAACCGTGAATCCTTCCACGGCGTTGAGGATGAACGCCTCGCGGTCCACATCGGAAGCCCTGCGCAAGACCAGATACATCATCGCCACCATCTCATCGGAGGAGGCAATTTCTTCTGGCGTGGCGATCCGCACGTCGGCAATGGTATTTTCTCGGGTTAGAGATTCGTCGGGCTGGCGATACTGCAGGTGTGGCTCGTCGGTAGCGCGAACGTTGAACTGGCGCGCCGAGTCCTCCAGCCGAACCGACTCCGGACCTTCGCCGCTACCGGAAGCCAGTTCATCCAGCACACGGATGGAAAGCTGATAAAGCCAGGGCTCTAGGGTGAGGCGCTCCGGTTTATCCACACCGTCGCCCAAGGCGCGAGCTACCGCCTCGTCAACGACTTCTTCGCGGCTTATGCTGTCGGCCAGCAAAAGACCAGTGGCTTCGCGGTACTGAATCTCGCGATCGACATAGCGCTCGAGGCGGGTAAGATTGGCGTCCACATAGGAGCGGATATCCTCGGGGGACACGGTCGGAGGCTGAACGGCTGCGATCGTTTGTTCGAATGGCACTTCCTGAGTCTCGCCCCCGCGGCCCGCAGCCGAGCGTCTTCGCGCCCAGCGGTGCGAGCTTCGCAGCATGTCCTTATGTTTCGTAAGTTGCTTCAGCAGCTCGTCGAAAGCCGTCTTTAAGGCTGGGCTCGCGGCCGAAGCTGTCTCCTGTACTGCCATCTGCCCGGACGGCAGACGGAGGTTCAGAGAGACCAGAAATCCTTCCCGTGGCGAGTTCTGCTCGACGATTCCCTTCAGGTGTATTAATTCCGGCCGGAACACCTGAAGCCGTTTTTTCAATTTTTCAATCTGGTGGTTTATATCTTTTTCAACATCGGGGGTGCGATTGATCTTATAAGTGAAATGGACATTCATTCGAGCCTCGGAAGACGGGGTGAGATCCCGTGAAGCTTGTCCTCAACTTGAGATTTTACACCCATCCGGTAGGAGGAGAGTGCAATTTGCGAGAGGTGGCAAAACATGCGGGCTTTCCGCTTTTGGGGAAACATAATGTACTTTCTGATATTGACAAGATGACCGTTTGGCCCTAATTTTGCCTGGCGTCGCTTCGGGAACCAGCTGAAGGCTTTTCTATACGGAGACAACTAAAAAATGTCAAACTCGGGCCCACTTCCCTCCCGAGATGTTCAGGATTTCCCTCTTGCACCTCCCTGGCAAGAACCGGCATTCGACCAAGCAGACGATCCCGGTTCGACGGCATCCCTCGCGCTGGCTATTCTGGGCGAAAAAATCAAATCGGGGGCGTTGCAACGAACTGAATTGATGGAGCGTATCGTCGCGCAAGCGTCGGCCGCGACGGGGGCGCGGGGGGTTGCGCTGGCACTGCGTCCCCACCCCAGCGGCAGGGTTGTCTGTTGCGCCGCTATTGGCGACATGGCTCCGCCAGAGGGCACTGCCTTGGACGAACGTTCGGGCTTCACAGCAGAATGTCTCCGTAATGGGGTTGTGCTGATTTGCGACGATTCTCGAACCGATGCGCGTGTAGACCAAGCAGCCTGCGCACGACTAGGGGTACGTTCGATCGTGGCTGCGCCAGTCGCGGACGAAGGGTCGATCATAGGCGTTCTGGAAGCTCTTTCCGATCAACCGTCGGTGTTCTCCAAACAACACATCGAGATTCTGTTGACGCTAGCCTGTTTCGCAAAATCCGCAATCACCTCAACCGACGACGATGTCCAGCCCACGTCGCCTGCGGACTTCGTTGTGACTCCGGATGCTGCGGCCGACCCTGCGCCGAGCTTGGTGCAGGTTGCGCCGCGAGAGCCCGGCCTCCGGGAAACGAATGACGATTCCAGGGCCTGGCGGGTCCCTCGGCAATTACGATTGGCGCTAGTCTGCGGGGTTGCCGCTGCCGTGCTGCTCGCCCTGGTCGCGACGGCGGTTTTTGTATGGATGTGGGGACATAGGTCCGCCGCGGAAGCGAGCAAGGCGACACCGCCCAGGCCACAGCACCCAGTCGTTGCAAAGCCGCCTGCGGCCATCACCACTTCCGTTCTGCTGCGCGAACCTCACGCTCACAAGCGGGATGGTCAAAATGAGCGCAAACCACTGATTGTGAAAGCATCGCCGCCAGAAAGTACTTCAAGCCCTGAGCCTGAAGCCGCGTCTGCCAACACTCGAAAGTTGACTCCGGAGGCGGACAATGAGGTCGCGCCAGCGGCCATCACCTCGCTGGCGACAGAAGACAACGCCGAGCTGAAGAGCGTTCTCTCATCTCCTGGGCGCTTGCCTTCCCCGGTGTTGGCTACCTCGGAAGGATTCACGCCGGCTCGCCTCGAGCACCGTGTCACGCCTGTTTATCCACCGGAAGCCAAGCGTCTGCGGATTGAAGGACCGGTGGTGCTTCGTCTGACTATCGATGAGCAAGGAAAGGTTGCATCGATTGGCTTTATGAAAGGAAGCCCGATACTGGCGCGGGCGGCAGAAACAGCCGTGCGGCTGTGGCACTATCAACCGTCCGAGCTAAATCACCGCGCCACCTCCAGTACGACTGACGTCACGATCGTATTTCGCCTAGAGTAACTTGCTCGATTTTGGCGCGTATCTGAGACTAGACTGCAACCGTCACTGATGTTTCCGTGCGCGTAACCGGGCGGTACAAGGTGTCGCGCTCCACTGGCTCACGCCCGGCCTCGCGGATGAGCCGAATCAGTTCCTCCCGACGCATGCCCTGCGGGGTAGTCGCGCCTGCATCGTGGTAAATCTTCTCCTCGACTACCGTGCCGTCAATGTCATCCGCACCGAAACGCAGCGAGATTTGCGCGATCTTTGGCGTGAGCATTTGCCAATAAGCTTTAATATGCGAAAAGTTGTCAAGCACCAGTCGGCTGACGGCAATCTGCTGGATGTCCAGCACTCCGCTAGTCTTCGGCAGGTGCTGTAAAGGGGTATTCTCAGGGTGGAAAGCGAGGGGAATGAACGTCTGGAACCCGGCAGTTTCATCCTGAAGGGCTCTCAATTTCAGCAGATGATCCACCCGATCCTCGTCGTTCTCCACGTGGCCATACAGCATCGTCGCGTTCGATTTCAGACCGAGTTGGTGAGCCAGTTTAGCCGTTTGCAGCCATTGCTCACCATCAATCTTGTGATCGCAAATGATGTGTCGGACTCGGTCGGCGAATATTTCAGCGCCGCCACCGGGTAATGAGTCAACCCCGGCTGCCTTCAAATGCACCAGAGTTTCCTTGATCGAAAGCTTCGCCCGCTTCGCTAGGTATGCGATTTCTACCATCGTAAATGCCTTCAAGTGGACCTGGGGAAAATGCTGTTTCAGGCCGGAGCAAAGATCCAGGAAGTATTGGAATGGAAGATCAGGGTGCAGTCCGCCGACAATGTGAAACTCAGTAACCGCCTCGCTATAGCCGGAAGCGGCGGTCTGGAATGCTTCCTCAAGCGCCATCGTATATGCGCCGGGGGCATCTTTCTTGCGTCCGAAGGCGCACAAACGACACGCAGCCACGCACACGTTCGTGGGATTGATGTGGCGATTCACATTGAAATAAGTCTTGTCGCCGTGCATCCGCTCCCGTACCCGGTTCGCCAGCCAACCAACGGCCAAAACATCCCTGGTGCGGTACAAGGTGAGGGCGTCGCCGGAGCTGAGCCGTTCTCCTCTTAACACCTTGTCGGCAATGGGAGTAAGGCGAGAATCGTCGGTATGAAAGGGATGAGCGTCAGCCATCACGATTGATGATAGCGCACCGCTAGCCGCGAAGTCACAAAGCAACCCTCATAAGGTGAAGTTTTGGGCTTGGGGTGGCTAGCCGCACGCAGTCGTTTCAAGCCACTTTATCCCTGCGAACCATACTGCGCGAAGTTCTGGGGATGACTTTAGGCGGACGCAGACGGCTGACAGCTCCCGGTTCAGGCGCCTCCGCCACGCTCTTCAGATCTGGTTCGGGTAGCTGCCTGCCGAAAACGAGATCTAAGGCCGTGTCCGCCAAACAACTCAGAACATTCCAGCTGAGGGCCACGGCGGAGATCATCGTATCCAGTCCAATCTTGACGCCTTCGCCTAATCGCATGGCTCTTGTAATGTGATTCGATCAAGAGGCTTTCAAGTTGTACAGAAATCGCCCCAGCAAAGTTCGTGAGTTGAAGTACCAGCGATTCGTTCCGTCCGATCAGTGAGCCACAGCGGCTCCGCCACCCCTGGGCCTTCTCATGAGCAGGATCAGAGGGGCCATCATCAGGAAGACAATGGCCAGAATGAAGAACACCTCGTTATAGGAAAGCATCGCGGCCTGCCGGTTGAGAATAGCCCAGATTGCACCGTAAGCACGCCTGGTCGCCGTGGCTACATCGGCCCCCTGAGCCATGAAGCTCTGCTGCAAGCTGGAGATCATGTTCTGGGCTGTCAGATTCGAAGCAGATACATTCTTGCTAAGGGTGTTGATGTGCTTTTGCATGAACCGGAACTGAAGGGTTTCTACGATTGAGATTCCGATGCTGGCGCCGATATTGCGCATCACGTTGAAGATGCTGGTGGCATTACCCAGTCGCTCGCGCGGGATCGGATCGTGCGTAACCGTGGTCAGAGGCACAAAAATGAGGCCCAGAGCCGCCCCCTGTAGCATCAGAGGCCACCAAAAGTTCCAGAACCCAGCGTCCAGGCTGAGACGTGACAGCATATACATGGCGCCGGCCGATAGGATCACACCAGCGAATAGGAGCTTGCGAGTATCCACCTTGCTGGTAAGAATGCCGATAAACGGCATCGCCAGAAACGAAGCAAAGCCTCGGGGAAAATTGGTGACGCCTGCGTGAGTCGCTGTGTAGCCCAGCAACTCCTGCATGAGCAGCGGTAGCAGAACCGTGCTGCCGTAGAGCACAAATCCCACGACGGTCATCAAAAAGGTGCCGATCGCGTAGGAGCGATATTTGAAAACGCTAAGGTCAATGATAGGGTGAGCCGTCACGAGCTCGCGAATGATGAGGCCACCCAGACCCACGATAGCAAAGACCGCAAGCGTGACTATGAAGCGGGAGGCGAACCAGTCTTCCTCCTGCCCTTTGTCCAGCATAATCTGGAGGCAACCCATGCCGAGTACCAGCAGCCCGATACCCCAGTAATCGATGCTCGTGGCCTTGCGCCGCAGGTAAGCAGGATCAAAAACAAACAATTGCGTCAGCAGGATCGAGATGATGCCGATGGGCACGTTGATGTAGAAGACCCAACGCCAGCTGTAGTTGTCGGTAATCCATCCCCCCGCGACGGGTCCCAACATGGGCGCGACTACGATCCCCAGCGCCCAAAATGCCATTGCCTGGCCACGTTTTTCAGGAGGAAAGGCTTCCAGCAGGATGGCCTGCGAGAGCGGTTGCAGTCCTCCGCCACACGCCCCCTGTATGACACGGAAGATGATCAAAAACGGTAGCGAAGGCGCGAGTCCACAAAAGAAAGAGGCCAGGGTGAAGCCCGTAACCGAAGCCATCAGGAGCCGTTTTCGCCCGAAATTGTTGGCTAGCCACCCCGTCATGGGGAGAACGATGGCATTCGCCACGAGGTAGGACGTCAGCGTCCAGGTTGCCTCGTCAACACTGGCCGATAAACTGCCGGCAATATGCGGCAGCGACACGTTAACCACGGTCGTGTCCAGGACTTCCATGAAAGTACTGGACATGACCGCAATCGCGATCAGCCATGGATTAATCTCGGGAATCGGTTGCGCGCTGGAAGGACTTGCCATTTCTCAGTACCGAAACAGTCTTAGACGACGGCGGGTTGCCTTGCGATGCAAGCTCCAGGAATTGTCGATTGTCTGCTCGTCTTCTTTAGCCCACGCTAGCAAGTAGCCAAGAATGTTTTTCGATGTTCGTCAATTGGTTGTTGACCTGGGGGAGTTCGTCTGACTCTCAATTTGAGCGATAGCTTCGCTTGTGGACAGGAGAGACGCGCCTCTTGAAGCAAGATCCGAGACAATCTTTTCACCTTCCTCCCTCTTGAGTGTCTCAATCGCGTCCACGACAACGGCAACCCGGCGTTTGCGATCCAATAATCCCTTGGCGGCAAACTGCACACAGTGTTCCGTTACCACACCGAACACGAGGAACTGAGCATCGGTCGCCAGTTGTTCGATGAGCACTGCCGTATTTGGGTTCGAGAACACATCCAGAACTTGCTTTTCTAGCAGAACCTGCTGGTAGCGGAACCAATCATTGGGAAAGAAAAAAATCTTCTCGCTGGGAATTCTCATTACTTTGTCAGTAGAGGCTTCCGGTACGAGCTCGGCGCCAGAAGTGCCGCGAACACAGTGGGGTGGGAACACTTTAAACTCGGGATCATTGGGCGTATGCTGGCAGGCGCTGGAAATCAGCAGAGCAGCTTCCTTGCGGGCCAGATCGACTAGCTTTTTTATGTTGGGAAGAAGTCTTTCCGCTCCGGGAACGTACAGAGCACCTCCCGGAAGCATGAAATCACGCTGCACATCGACTGCCCACAACACTGGCTTGGCTTGCTTGCTCACTCGCAACAGCCTTTCCCAATAGATCTGGAAAACAAAAACTGTAGCATATGCCACCGGTTGGCGGATTTCCCATTGACTTGCCTGCCCATTGCCTCCTAGAGTTGCTGCCTTCCCATGCCTTCACCGGGGACGACGACTGCTATCTCTGCGCCGACGGGGCTAGCCCCCGCCTTGGAGCGCTACTTTCGACTCTCGGTAAATCACTCTACCCTACGGCAAGAGTTGCTGGCCGGATTAACCACATTTATGACGATGGCCTACATTGTCGTGGTGAACCCGCAGATCTTGTCCCAGGCGGGCATGCCTGCCGAGGGCGTGGTGTTCGCGACCTGCATCTCGGCAGCCATTGCCACCCTTGTCATGGGTCTCTACGCCAACTACCCGATCGCGCTGGCGCCCGGCATGTCTCTCAATGCGTATTTCACTTACTCGGTGTGCCTCGGGATGCACATCCCCTGGCGCACCGCCCTGGGTGTGATCTTCTTTTCCGGCACCTTGTTCATTTTGATTACCCTTACCCGCATTCGTGAGCAGATCGTCAATGGCATCCCCGACTGTCTCAAGCATTCGACGGCCGCGGGAATCGGAGTCTTCATAGCGTTTGTCGGCATGCGCAATGCCAAGTTAGTGGTAGCCAGCCAAGCGACGTTCTTGAGTCTGGGCAACTTTTCCGATCGCGAATTGCAAGCCGCCTGCTTCGGCGTTCTGCTCACGCTCGTTCTGATAGTGCGCAGGGTCAATGGAAGTATTCTCCTCGGAATTTTGGGAACGACTCTATTTGGCATAGTTCGCGGAATCATGCACCGTCCCGCGCAGTACCTTTCGATACCTCATCCCTCGGGTACTTTTCTGCAGCTTGATTTGCGGGGCGCTATGCACTTGGGTCTCTGGGAGATCATCTTCGCATTTCTCTTTGTAGACCTGTTCGACAATATCGGGACCCTGATGGGCGTGTGTGCGCAAGCTGGATTTGTGAAAGGCGGAAGGATTCCGCGTGTGGGAAGAGTGCTGCTGGCCGACGGAGTCGGCACGGTGGTCGGATCGTTAACCGGAACGTCTACGGTAACCAGCTATATCGAGAGTGCCGCCGGCGTGGCCGCAGGAGCACGTACCGGGTTGAGCAATCTGGTTGTGGCAGCTCTATTCCTGGTCGCCCTGTTCTTCGCTCCCTTGGCCGCGGCCATACCCGCGTTTGCAACAGCGCCCGCCCTCATTCTGGTCGGTGGCCTGATGATGCGGTCCATCGCCGACATTGAGTGGGCGGATCTTTCCGAAGCGTTTCCTGCCTTCCTGACCATCGTGGCCATGCCGCTCACGTTCAGCATCGCCACCGGCCTCAGCTTCGGGGTGATTACCTATACAGTCGTGAAGGTGGCTGCGGGCAAGCATCGCCAAGTCAGCATCGTGCTGTGGATCCTCACAATTTTGTTCGTGGTTCGCGATGTTTACTTGGCCATAGGTTAGTTGTCGCTACGGCAGCTGGCCGCACTCTGTCGTGGGAACTGTCAGTTCGCGCACAAAGGTCCTCAACCGTTCGCCCGTGCTACCAGAAAAATAGCGAGTCCGTAAAAGACGAACATCAGGGTCAAATAAGCCTTGGCCCGACTTCCACCTCCGGCAAATTCTTTCCAAATCAAAACTCCCCATAATGCCGCAACCATGGGAGCAGACTGGCCGATCGCATACGAAATCGCCACACCCGTAAAATTCGCCGCCACCAAGTTGAAAACCGTCCCAACTCCCCAGACAAAGCCGCCCAGGAGCCCGAGCACATGCCCTGAAGCCGGCGCTCGGAAGAAGCCGCTGAAGCCCACCGGCTCGCCCACCAGCGGATTTTTCATGAAATAGACATTCCAGATGAAGCACGAGAGCAATGCACCGAGCGTTAAGAACACGGCTCCGCTATAGGGCCCGAGCGCATTGCCGCGAGTCATGGCGTGAGTCATGAATGGCGCCCAAGGACCCATCAGAATGCCCGAAACGACACATATCATTAGCCCTTTTCGGGAAACCGAACGCTCCCCGCGCGCCAGGCTGCCATACGCCTTGCCGTCGAGAATCACTGCGATCAGTGCGCAGGCAACTCCGGCTGCTAACAGTCCCGCATTGCCCTTAGGTTGAAGCGCGTAGCTCAGGACTACGCCGACCACCAAAGCGATTCCAATCGCAACCGGAAAGGCCACTGACAATCCGGCGATATCAATTCCGGCTACCAGTAGCAGGTTCGCGAGATTAAAGAGCGCCCCGCCGATCAACGCGTAAACTATGTTCGAGCTGTCGGCTGAATGGACGTTGTTCAGGAAACTCGACGTATCGTTGCCCGTGCTTCCCATGGTGAACGCGAGGATCAGAGATATCAGAAAAATGCCGACCGCGTAGTCCCAGTAAAAGAGCTCAAAGCGGTAGTTCTTGACTCCTTTGTAGGTGTTGGCCCATGACCCCCAGCATATGGCGCTGGTGATCATCATCACCAGGGCGACTCCCAGGGTTTGCGGCGTGAACATGGTTGCTCCTTACACACCTCAGAATGCGGCCAGGGGCTGATCCGAACTATTTGCCTTGAATTCTTGCAACGAATAGCTGCAGGAAGCGGTTCGCGTCGACCTCGACGCACACTTTCGCATTGGGCTCGATTCGGCCCAGCCCCTCGATAATATAGCGATCACCGTGCAAGACGTTGCGCTCGACGTATCCGTGCCGGTTGGCGACGGTTTCGCCCCGTGTAAACTCTCCTTTGGTTTCTACATCGACATGCATGGCAGGAGCTTTTACCAAACTCGAATCAATAGCCACTCCGACGGCAAGCGGATCGTACATGGGTGTCCCGGGAGAATTGAATCGCGCCGATAGATCGACGAGATATTTGGCCACTCGATAGATGAAATCGTTCACCGGTCCATGGGTTCCGCCCAACTGATCAAGGTATTGCTGAGTCAGCAGGGTCTTGTCGCCGACATCCAAGCCGACCATGGTGAGCGGCCAGCCCGCTTGAAAAACGATCTGTGCCGCCTCCGGATCGTTATAAATATTCGCTTCGGCAGCGGCATTTACGTTTCCTCCGGAAATCGAACCTCCCATCAGGATCACTTCTTTCACCAGCGGCACAATCGAGGGATCCTTGAGAACAGAGAGCGCAATATTGGTTAGCGGACCGACAGGGACCAAGGTGATCTGGTGCGGTGAAGCGTGCACCATCTGGATAATGAGATCCGGCGCAAAGTGCGCATCGACTGTGCAGTTGCTGGGCGGGAGCTGGATATTCGCGAGTCCGTTCTGGCCGTGCCAGAACTCGGCGGTGATCAATTTCTGAAGCAGAGGGTGCTGAGCTCCACCGGCAACGGGTATGTCGCAGCGGTTGGCCAGCGATACCATGCGAAGGGCATTATCCAGCCCTTGGGCGGCGGTCACATTGCCAGGCACTACGGTGATGGCGCGCACGTCCAACTCGGGCGAGTGGAGCGCCAGCATCATGGCCATGGCGTCGTCGGTACCGGGATCGGTGTCGAGGATGATCTTCTTGGACGCCGCGCTCGCCGGCGCTGCCAGTACATTCAATAGGATAATCAGGAAAAGAACCGGCGCCTGAAGACTGCGCAAACCGGAACCTTCCGAGTGTAGGGAAATGTTTGGTCTCCAGGAACTCGCGACGAGCCTAGCTTCACCGTCGAAATGCTGTCAAGGGCAAACTGCCATGCTCTGTTCCCCGCCTCTGACGTACAATGCTGAACGTGCCACGGGAGGACGCAATCCAGTATTCCAAACCGGACATCCCCATTGCTCTGCTCTCCGGCCGTCCCCTCCTCTCCAACCGTGGTGTTCCTCTGAATCTAGATTGGGTCAAGGCAGTTCGCGTCAACCGCAGTGCGGTCGAGCGCAGGGCGCAAACGCACGTTGTCCGCCGTACGGTGAAGAAGGAGTGGTAGGCGACATGGCTGCTGCGCGCCGTCACCTGCATGGATCTGACTACCCTTTCCGGCAATGACACCGACGAGCGCGTGCGTCGGCTGTGTTCCAAGGCCCGGCAGCCGGTCCGGCAGGACCTTGAAAAACAACTAGGGATTGAGCAGCTCGAAATCAAGGTCGCTTCTGTTTGCGTTTACCACAGATTTGTGGAGACAGCGTTGCGTGCCCTCGAGTGCAGCGGGATTCGGGTAGCGGCGGCCTCGACCGGATTTCCCGCCGCTCTTTCGTCGCTGGAGGAGCGCGAGGCCGAGATTCGTCGTTCCGTAGCAGCCGGAGCCCACGAGATCGACACTGTGATCACGCGTGCGCATGTGTTCGGCGGGCGCTGGCAACAACTGTACGATGAGATCGCCGAATTCAAACAAGCCTGCGGCGCTGCTCCCATGAAGGTCATCCTCGGGACTGGCGATCTGGT
>Ga0066388_100000847_pt1 | contig 15866 bp, 13 predicted proteins | sample PanSoiMetaGPlot6_FD_64539 | JGI IMG/M metagenome (GOLD analysis project Ga0066388, IMG submission 64539) | Tropical forest soil microbial communities from Panama analyzed to predict greenhouse gas emissions - Panama Soil - Plot 6 (Hybrid Assembly) | ecosystem: Environmental > Terrestrial >... | reverse complement strand
TCGCCGCGGGTGAGGCATTTGCACGCGCTCGCGCTACGCTGCAATAGCAAAGCGCAGCCAGAGCAAGGAGAATCCCCAAATCCAGCGTCAGATGCGCCGGGAAACTCCAGTTCTGGCTCGCGTGGCCGAAACAGCCACAAGTGATATCGAGACCGCGAGCTTTTGCAGTAATTGTGGCGACGAGGAAGACCACGACGAGTACAGTCAAAATCGACAATGCGCCCCGATAAAAGAGACGAAAAATGAGGGCGAGGCCGCAAAAAATTTCCAACCACGGCAGATAGAACGCGAGCCCAACTCCAATGGACCAGGGCAGAATTTTGTAATGATCGATGTCGTGAGCGAGCTGGACGGGATCAAGGGCTTTAAGCACCCCGGCATAAATAAAAATTGCGGCAATGATAAAATCGACAATTCGCCAGACGAACGACTTAACCATTTGACAATTTATCGCGTCAACGATTCTTCTTCACCCAGGCTTCCCACCCGCCCTCGAGCACGAACACATCAGGAAGCTGCGCTTCCTTACGCAGCCGCTCAGCGACTTCCCGGGCGAGATCGCAGCTTTGGGCGCTGCAATAAACAACCACTTTTTTTCCCGGTGACCACGCAGCCAAAAACTGCGGCAGCAATTCGTTCCAGTGATCTTCGTTCAACGAAATCGCACTGGTCACGTGATCGCGAGCAAACTCGTCATCAGGACGAGCGTCAATCCAGATGACACTATCACCCCACTCGCGCGCCTGATCGACGCTCACCATTTCCGAAGGCGGAATTGGTGATCGCCATGAGATCTTATCGCGAAAATAGACGGCCTGCCCTACGCCGGGAAGAAGCGAGAACGCTGCAAGAATGAGCGCCTGGCGTGCCAGTAAAAATTTCAATGCGTTTGACTAGTCGGTGCAGGCGGACGAGCAGGGGCCGTCGCAGCCGGGGCAGCAGGAGCTTTCTGTCCGGGCACTGCAGCGGGTGCAACCGGTGCAGTCGGAGCACTCGTGATACGGCCAGTGGCGTAAAATGTCCTTGGCGAATTCTCGGCTTGAATGGTGAAGGTCGACGCGATTGGCCGACTGGTTTCATTGGGGTGGACGTCAATCTTAAATTGTCCCTGGCCCGTTTCGTCTACTTTTGCCTGAAACTCCGGGCTTGAGGAGGTGACCTTGATATGTTTCACGCTAAAATCCTTCCCGGCACGGACTGTGATCGTCTTCGGATCCGGCTTTTCGCCTTGTTTCCAAAACACAAAAGTAGGACTGATCTCCAATTCCTGCGGGATAATAGCCTTAAGCGTTAGAACCGTTTTCTGATTCGCGGCCTCATCCGTTTCTACCGTCACGGTCTTGATCTGAGTTCCCGTGCGCTCGCCAATGTTAAATGTGGCCGTGATCTCTCCGTTTTCGCCAGGCCCAACCTGATCCTTTTGCGATTGCGCAGCGGTGCAACCGCAGGACGCGTGCACCGACTTAAAATGAACCGGCGTCTTCCCGACGTTCTGATACTTGAAATGACCGATCGCCTGTTTGTCACCATGCGCCGGGTGGAGTTCAACAGCAGTTTGCTCCCATTTCAATTCGGCGCGCGCAGTCAGGCAAAAAATGAACGACAATGTAAGAGTGAGAATGTGGGTTTTCATTTTTTTGAATAGAAGGCCGTAATATAGTCAGAGACGGCTTCACGCCAAGTGCGAGGTGATGCCCCCGCCAACCTTGTGTATTTCGTGGTGGAAAGCACCGAATAAACCGGGCGACGGGCGACCCAGTTGACCATGTCCTGTAGTTTCCGAGCGCCGATCGTCTTTGCTTTGAGAGGCACGCCAGCATTGTGGCAGCAATCCACCGCCCATTGCGCGTATTCCTGCCAATTGCATTGACCGGCGTTCGCGAAATGCAAGATCCCCCCTGAAGTGTCACTATTAAAGAATCGCGGGAGCATCTTCGCTACATCCAACGTATATGTCGGTGTTGAAAATTTGTCTGCGACCGCATCGACTTCGTCGTTATCCCGGGCCTGCTGGACCATGGCGTCGATGAAACTAGGGCGATCCGGCCCAAAAACCCAGGAGACGCGCACCACGAGGTTCTGTTTTTGCGCGCCAAGCACTTTCTTTTCTCCGGCGAGCTTTGATTCACCGTAAACGCTAATTGGACAAGCTTCATCTTCTTCCGTGTACGGTTCATGTTTGGCACCATCGAATACGTAATCGGTGCTGATGTGAATCAGTCTGGCGTTTTTCTCTCCACAAACCTCTGCAACAACATGCGGCGCCTCCGCGTTGATCAGAAATGCCCGGTCCGGTTGCGACTCGCAAAGATCGACCTTCGTGAAGGCCGCTGCGTTGATAGCGACGTCAAAATCGATGGCCCTCAGTCGCTCGCGCAGGGCGCCTAAATCCGATAGATCAAGCTGCGTGTGATTAAAGCCAGTGACGTCGAATGTGTCGCGATATTCGCGCACGAACGCCGCGCCCAGCCGCCCGCCCGCACCGATGATCGCAATTTTCATCTCTAAGGATAATTGTCGCGAGACTTACTTGCACCGAACACAGCGATCCTGCTGGCGACGATGCTGACAGCTATCTCGAGACCACAGCTCATGAGTTGAGTGGCCTCAATACCGCCCCGCGCGCTCCAGTAATGGTTGCCACCACGACGGGTTGTCGATGTACCACTGAATGGTTTCATCGAGGCCTTCCTTGAAAGTGCGACGCGGTTTCCAGTTCAACTCACGCTGGGCGAACGACGAGTCAATCGCGTATCGACGGTCATGACCGAGTCGATCGGTCACGAATGAAATCAAGCTGTGCGGCTTGCCCAGTTTATCGAGAATCATTTTCACAAGGTCGATGTTCACCATCTCTCCGTCGCCGCCGAAATTATAAATCTGGCCGGGTTTCCCCTCGAATAACGCGGCGACGATCGCGGCGCAATGATCCGTCACATGGATCCAATCGCGCACATTCAGGCCGTCGCCATAAACTGGCAGCGGGTCGTCACGGAGCGCCTTGATAATCATGAGCGGAATCAGTTTTTCGGGAAACTGATATGGTCCGTAGTTGTTCGAGCAACGGGTCACCAGTACATCCTGCGCGTATGTCTTGTAACTGCCAATTGCGAGCAGATCGGCGCCGGCTTTGCTCGCCGAATAGGGTGAACTCGGATCGAGCGGCGATTGCTCGGTGAATTTGCCTGTGGGACCCAGCGAACCATAGACTTCATCAGTCGAGACTTGGATGAACCGCTGGATACCATGCCGGCGTGCACAATCCAGCATGACGCTCGTCCCGATCACGTTCGTATGAATGAAATTAAGGGGATCGTTGATGCTGCGGTCCACATGCGATTCAGCTGCGAAATTGATGACGGCATAAAATTGATGCTCGGTCATCAGCGCGTCCATTTGATCGGCGTTTGCGATATCGGCTTTGAAAAACTCGTAGCGTTCGCCATGTTCTTCGACCACGCCATCCAGATTGGCGAGGTTGCCCGCGTAAGTGAGAACATCGACGTTGGTCACGTACGCGGGCTTGTAATGTTGTAAAATATACCGAATAAAGTTGCTCCCGATGAATCCACAGCCACCGGTTACAAGGATGCGCATGGCAGCGCGTACTAGCAGCGCCAAAGGCGGCGCGCCAGCAGAATATTCTCCCGCCGTCGCTGGTGTGCGCAATTTCACCGAAGCATGGAAAGCCCGCTTTGCGGAGACAGGTTGGACTCCCTGGCTCATCCTGGCACTGGCAGCCTTCCTTCGTTTTCTGCTGCTGGGTATCAAACCACCGCATTTCGATGAAGGCATCAACGGGTGGTTTGTGGATCAGGTCGTGCATAACGGGTTTTATAGATATGACCCCACGAATTATCACGGACCCCTTCACTTCTACGTGTTGCTGCTGTCGGAGAGTTTGCTTGGCCGGAATCTCTGGGCACTGCGGCTGCCTGTTGTGCTCGTAAGCATTGGTTGTGTCTGGCTCGCATTGAAATTCGAGCCACTGGTCGGGCGAAATGTGAGTCGAATAGCGGCGTTGGCCATGGCGGTTTCCCCGGGATGTGTCTTCTACGGGCGATACGCAATCCACGAGGTATGGCTGCAATTGTTCTCGACGATGTTCATCCTGGGACTGCTCGGCCTCTGGAAAGTCGGGAGGGTGAATTATCTCTGGTATGCAGGGATGGGATTAGCCGGGATGATTCTGACCAAGGAAACCTACGCGATTCATCTCGCCTGCGCGGTGATTGCCATTCCAGTTCTGATACTTTCCTGTGCACTAAGCCGCGTTCCCGACACCAAGCCGGCGAAGCAAACCTGGAGATACATCGATCTTGCGATGGTCCTCGGGGTCGGCGCAGCCGTGATCATCGTTTTCTATTCGGGATTTTTCCTTAACTGGAATGGCGTTAAGGGTCTGTATCAAACGTTTAAGGCCTGGACCGAGACTGGCGCGTCTGGTCACGGCCATGAAAAACCGTGGGATTATTGGTTGAAATTGATGGGGCCATCGCTGGAAGTCGGCCGCGCTGATTTGCTCGGGTACGAACTGCCAATGCTCGTCGGACTCATTCTTTGTGTGTTTTGTCAAAAGTTTAAAAACCTCAGTCTGCGTTATCTGGCAATCTACGGAGTGGGAACCCTGATTGCCTATAGTTTGGTCAAGTACAAAACGCCCTGGTGCATTGTCAGTTTTGGGTGGTCATTCCTATTTATCTTTGGCGCGGCAGTTCTGCTCGTTCGTCCAAAGCATCTGCAGCTCGCGTATCGCGCTATTGGCGTCCTGTTGTGCATTTCGCTCGGGACATCCATTTGGCTGAACTACTTTCGCTGCAGTTCCCCCGACGAGCCTTACGCTTACGTCCAGACCTACAACGACGTGTTTAAGCTAACCAAACCGCTTCTCAAGTTGGCAAAACGGAACCCTGCCTACTACCATCTGACTGGCCACCTGATTCGCTCCAGCGTTTATCCCCTTCCGTGGATGCTTGGGGACTTCGATCGAGTCGGCTACTACGAAGGAGGAAACATGCCGGGAAATATCGACGGCGATTTTCTCCTCGTGCAGCAGGACAAAATCAAAGACGTCGAATCAAAGTTAAAAGGCAGGTATTACACCGACACAGTTACCATTCGTAACTACCAGGATCCGTCGAAGCTTTACTTGAACGCCGAAGTCTTCAAAGAATTCTTCCCGGGCAAGGCACCGGACTTTGTGGGAAAGCCGCCTGCAGCTAAGCCCACAGTGACGCCAGGACCGGGCTAGAAAACGCGCATTTCGATGAAGTGGCTTTCGGCAGCTCTAACCTTTGTCAATTTGTCGGTTGTTTGCGGCCTCCTTCTGGGAATAGCCGGCCACGGCCTAAATGCGTTGAGCGCGGCCCTCGCGCTGGTATGCGGCATAGCCTTCGCCGTGGCTGCGTGGCTCGGTACCTCTGATCCTGGTAAGACAAGCGATCCCGGCACAACGCCTTCCAAGGCCCCGAGTCGGTATGGAAAGATCTGGTTTTGGTTAATGGCCGCATTTTTTGCTTTGTTTGCCTTTCGATCATTTTGCTGGCTGCTCTACATCGATGGCAGCGACTTGAAAATTCAGTCCCCAAATAACCTGGGCGACCTGTCTCTCCACATCACCCTGATCAGGACTTTCGCAAACGGGGTCCCGCTTTGGCCGGACAACCCGATCTATGCCTTTAGCAAGCTAAGGTATCCGGCTGGGATCGACTTGTTCAACGCTTTGCTTTGCCTCGTTCACATCGATCTAATGCGCGGACTGGTTTGGGTCGGACTGCTCGGTTCGCTCGCAACGTTCTATGCGTTTTTCCGATGGGGCGGCACTTTCGGTGTAGCCGGCTTTCTGTTCAACGGTGGCATAGCCGGCTTCGAATTTTTAAAGACGCTGAAGTTTCTGGATTACCAGGGCGGCAACAAAATCGCCTGGAAAAGCATTCCGCTTTCCATGTTCGTGACTCAGCGCGGATGGCTTTACGCAATCCCGGCGGCGCTGGTTCTACTGTGGCACTGGCGGGAGAAATACTTTGGCGCCACGTCGATTCGTCGAGACTTGTCCGCCGCGAATGCACTCTCCGTTGAAACGGCTGCGACAGCCGGGGCGAAAGGGGATGACTCCGCAGCTCAGCCTCCGGTTCCGGCCAACGATGTTGCTCACGCCACCGCAGTCAACGGCCGCGGCAAGAGCAAGGGCCCTCTGCCCTTCTGGGTCGAACTCTCCCTTTACGCATCAATGCCCCTTTTTCACGTGCATACCTTTATTGCCCTGACGATCGTTTTGGTTGTTGCGTTGTTCTTTGAGCGCTTTACATGGCCAAAGATTTTTAGTGAAGCGCCACTAAGGAGACATGCAGTCGGGCTACTCAGCGTCGCTTTGATTCCCGCGACGTTTTTCGTGTGGCTGGTTACCGACCAGTTCCGTGCGAAATCCCTCGTAAAATGGCACCCGGGCTGGGTGCAAGATTCAGCGGACTTCGGTGCGCCCTTCTTTCGACTCGGCGGCACTGCGAATTTTGGATCTGCCACTGGCTTTGGCTCCCTCCTACAAAAGACATGGAACGGCGTAATCGCGCCGTTCTTTCAATTCTGGCTAACGAACTTTGGCTTATGGGTTCTGTTTGCCCTGGCACTAGTCGCACTATGCGGTTGGCGCGCTTGGAAAGCTGGCTGGCGCTGGGGCACTAAACCGCCGCCGGACATCGCGTTTGTGCTCTCTGCGGTTGTGATTTTCACCATTGGATATTTCGTTCAGACTGCGCCATGGGATTGGGATAATCTCAAACTGATGGTTTGGGGGTACTTTCTCATTCTGCCGTTTCTCTGGAGCGATTTAATTGGGCGCTGGGCGCTTCCGGAGCGCGCCGTTACGTGCGTTGCACTCTTTGCTTCGGGTTTTGTCACATTACTGGGTGGCCTGACCGCCGGCCACCCGGGCTTTGGACTAATTGATCGCGCGAGACTCGACGCAATCGGCACGGCAGTTCGGCCTTTGCCCATTGAGGCTCGCTTCGCTGCATATCCGACCTATAATCATCCCCTGCTACTTCAAGGCCGTAAAGTAGTCCTGGGGTATCCTGGCCATTTATGGACAGAAGGATTCGATTACAATGAACCCAACAGACAGTTGACGGCACTAATGCGTGGGGCTCCCAACTGGCGCGAAGTGGCCAAGGCTCTGGGCGTCCGCTACATTTTCTGGGGGCGCGACGAGACGGCAAATTATCAGGGGGGTAGTCGCCCGTGGGAAACGACGACGCGTCGTATAGCGTCGGGCGACTGGGGCGCAATCTACGACCTGGCGCCTGAATCGGCTCCTCGTTAAGGCGCGGCCCGGGTTTCGCCGCTTGCGGATTGTTTCTTTGAAGCCGCGATCTTGCGACGCACCCGAAATGGATGCGCAAGGAAAACAAAATAGATCGCGCTGACAAGATCAGTAACACTGCTCGCAGGACTCGTTAGGCGCAGCGGACCACACCGCAAGGCCGCGAAAATATTTTCCACAGTCAGCGCAGGAGGCGCCGGAATGCTCGTGTAATGACGGCCAAATGCGTGCAGTCGATGCGCGTCGGATGTGGCGATTAACGGTTTGCAAAAACGCGACGCCACACTCTTCGCGCGGCGATTCGGATTAAAGAGGCCTATGTGAAAATGGCAAAACTCGACGGCGTCGAAACAGTCTATTTCTCGCAGTAATCGCGATCCAATCGAGCCGCCAAATATATAAAAAGGGTGCGGCGCAATTGTAAAAATTGAGTCGCCGCGCCGCGCCCGGAGCCGCCGCAGATCATCAAAACTCTTCAGTTCCGCCATTTCCTCAGCCGTCACATTGAGCACAATGACGTCCGCGCCGTGAAGACGCATCTCTGCGGCACGAATTAGCAAAATTCCCATGGCCGCCGCATCCCGGAAGACTTCCTCTCGATCAAAGACTGCATCGTGCAGCGTGATCGCCAGAACGCGAAAGCCAAGTGTGCGCGCACGCGCGAGCAATTGATGGGCGGAATAATCCACCGCGTCTTTTGGGTCATCGAGCGTGTGAATGTGCAGATCGATTTTGATCCATTCTTGCTCGTTGTTCTTGCTCATACTCTTGCTCGATTTTCGACGCTTGTTCCTCGATACTGGATAAAAGCGAACCAATTGAGCCGACAAACAGCACAGAATCCAGTATCCAGCATCAGCTTAGGTTGGCAAAAACCCTTGCGAGCATCGCTGCTCCATTTACCATTCACGAAGCACGCCTCACCTGCTCAACGCTCGGGTGGTGGAATGGCAGACACGTACGTTTGAGGGGCGTATGCCGAAAGGCATGCGGGTTCAAGTCCCGCCCCGAGCACCAAATCGCCAGTCAATTTGTAGTTCTGTGAAATGATTAAGCGAGTGACGCATTGAGAGAAATACACGAAAGCGAGCAATCCGCTGAGCATTAGGGTTCACATTCTCCCAAAGGAAATCGACGGCGGCGCACCAAGAAAATTAAGTCCGGGCGTTGTGCGAAGCGTTGAAGCGGGGAAACGTCGGTGATGACAGCCATCGTTGCGAATGCGACCTCCGCTTCGCGCGTCAGTTCCGCTTCGGGTAAATTCGTCATGGCGATCACTTCAAAACCGTCGCGATGATTGAATTCCTATTCTGCGCGCGTAGAAAAAGAAGGGCTATCCATGTTCACTTAGGTTTTAAAAGGACATCGTCGTACGAGCTCCCAGAACAAGAGCGTTCGCGATATCGGTGCCGTAGGGATGGATCACGTATTGAAGATCGGGTTGGACACTGAGCCATGGAGTCAGCTCGATTTGATATGTTGCCTCCAATACGATTTCGTAACCAGGGTTTGATCTCCCCTCATTGTTTTGAGGATCGTTGTTCAGATGCCCGTAGGCAACGGCAACACCAAGAAGGTCGTTATCTCGCGTTGGAATAAGGCCCTTATAATTTAGACCGCCATCCATATAAAAGTTAATGAAGCTGGAGTTCTGTGGACTAAGTCCAACATGCGTAAAGACGCCCAAGCCCTTATCTGCTACAGATGCTACGGTAGTTTGCTTACTCTTGTTATCTACCCCGGGTGCGGAATCGCGCTGAGGAACCCGGTAGAGCATCTGGTCTGCGATAAAATAGAAGCCGTAGTTCCAGGGCTGTGTGTTATTAGCGCTTGGATTGGGCGCCGTATCGAACCAGCCACCGATCTTAAATGTGCCAGGCAGAGCGGTGGACCCGCCCGCTTGGTTCAGACGTAAGTTCAGTTCATGGATGGAGAAATAGCCATTAGACTCGTTTAGATCCCATCGGAATCCATGCCGATTGACGTTCTGGGCAAAGGGGTTGCCCTGAAAGATAGCCCCGCGGTAACTCAACCAGTTCACCGGCGTAAGCGCTACCTGCGCCCCTGGCGTACCCATAGGATATGCGGGGCCTCCATTTGAGATGTTTGTCGAAAGATAGGGTGACCAACTGAATGTTGCATTGAGAAAGACAACGGAATAGGTAGAGATATCAAACTCAGAATCCGCCCCCAACTGTCCCACGCGGAAGGAAATTCGATCATTCAGGAAGTTTTGCTGAAACCAAAATTCATTCATTCGGAATGTCGGAAATCCTGCAATACTGCTAACCGTAAAGATGTTACCCACATGCCTGGCAGAGATGTCTTGACCGCTCAGCCAGTACCATCGCGTGGAAATACTGGCACCTTGCCATCCAACTAACTTTTGAAGATCAAGGTTCCCCTGAAGGCTCATCAGGCCTGTATAAACTGCCCCAGTGCTGTTGCCCCCGGTCGTATTGCCCCAAACCTCGGCCACATATTGCGCGTTAAAAGTGATGCCTTTGTCCGCAACTCTGGTTCGGAGGCCCCCCACATCCGTGCCAACTCGGATGAATTCGTGCTTGCGATCGCGGTAACTCCAATAGCCCCGCTCGCCATGCCAGTAGCCGTAATGATGATGATGCCAATATTCATCATTCCAGTCGTGATCTCGATGATCCTCGTGGGGAGGGGCTGTCAGCGAAGTGTTAATTGCTAACCCCAAGACGGCAAGAGCTAGAAACAGCTTTTTCATCCTAAAACGCGATAGCAACCTGATAGGTCGATCTCAAAGGGGGTTAGTCGTGTTTCTTTCAAAACAAGCGCAACCATTCCTTCCACTATGCAACGCCAAATCTACGAGGACAGTTTTCGGCTACTCGACCTTCGGATCGTAAGAATCCAAATACTTGCCAGTCTAGTTTGAGCCCCCAAACTCTTTGGCCTGCGCTTCCGGTTGCCAGAACTTCACATCGGCACCGTCGTATTTAACTACCGTAAACATACCGGTGTCCAAGTGGTAGAGTAAGTGGCAATGCAATGGCCAGACCCCGGTATTGTCAGCGTCAAAGGCGACGGTCATTTTCGAACCTGGCGGAACCATAAGGGTATCGCGCAGGGCGCCTGATATCTTTTCGCCGTCGATTTCCACAACCTGGAAGTCATGCCCATGCAAATGCATCGGGTGTCCCATTTTGGTTGAGATTGTGAAAGAGATTCCGACGCGTTCGCCCATACGAATATTAAGAGAGTTTCGATTGGGGTAGGCCGCGCCGTTAATCGTCCAAACATAAGTCGCCATGTTTCCGCCAAGCGCCGCAGACAGGGTGCGGTCGATGGGATGGGCAGAAAGCGGATTACAAGCCCGAAGCCTCTTTTCCTGTGTATTGTCGAGCGCCGCCGTCGAGGTAGAGGTTGTACGCGAGAGCTTCGGAACAGATGCTCCTTTTGTGCTCAAGACGACTCCGCAAAGCAGTTTCGTCCCTTCACCCTGAGCGAGGATTGGATACGCACCGCCATCCCTTGGAATGGTTACTCTCAGGTCAAGACGCTGCGCTACTCCGAGCTGAAAAAAATTGCCCTTGATCGGCCCCACCGCCTTCCCATCAACCGCCAGGATATCGGCTTCCAACGCCCCGGTGTCGACGTAAAAATTCTGGTTGGAAGACGCTGCGATGAATCGGAGCAACACAGATTCACCGGCACGAACGGAAATGATTTCCGGATCATCAAGCGTGCGACGGTTCGCAAGGAGGGCATCATACTTTACGTCAATTTCCGCGTCAGGCGCTCGAAGGACTGTTCGCACAAGCCGTTGGTTTTGATCATCCCATTTCTGACCGACCACCTCAGCGGGCGAAGATTCGCCCACGCTTCCGGACATTTTCCCTGAATTACTACTCTCGCTTTTTTTGCCCGGCCGGTCCTTCTTCATGTTGGGGGTCTGCATCTCACTTTTAAGCCCCTTTAAGATTTGTTCCGGGGACGTGAACGAAAAGTCCGAGAGCATCACGACGACCTGCCGATCCGCCTTGGCCCGCTCTTCGGCCGTCCAAATTACCAGTGGCGCCGAGTTATCGAGCTGTTCCTGAAGGCCGTAATGCGAATGCATCCAGTAAGTGCCGCTTTGCTTAAGCGGAAAGTCATAACGGAACGATTTGCCGGGTGCGATAGGGTCCTGGGTCACAAAAGGCACGCCATCCATAAGGTTTGGCAAAATGAGGCCGTGCCAATGAATGCTCGTTGGTACCTTAAGCTGGTTCACGACTTCCACGTGAAATCCGTCATCCTTTTCTGGAGAATATCCCTGGGTACCATCGGCCTGTTCGATGGCGATGACAGTCACCTCCTTACCGAGGACTTTGAGCGGAACCTCCTTGACGAAGAGACGTACGGGATCTGACGCGCCGCCCAATGCATCCCCAATCAGATAGCATGCAAATATTGGTAGAAGTATCTTGCTAAGACATTTCTTCATACCAAACCGGAAGCGTAGTGAACCCCTTTGCCTGCGCAGTGTAGGCACTTACTGAATCACGTCGAGGCTTGAATTTAAGACTCTGCTGTCGGCCAGCATAAAACCCGGATTCGCTTGATTGTTGCCCGGACAACGTCTTATGAAGTTGTCTATGAGCGATTTTAGTTTTCAAAATAATGTGGCGGGCATGTACGTGCGCGACCTAATTGTTCGATTTTTCAGAGACTTTGCGGCTAGAATTCGGACAATTAGGTAGCGAACTTACAAATTTGTTCGTTCGCCAGCCAATTGTTCGACCTGGCTTCTATCGGCCGCAGATTCCGTTCGCTTTTCTGAAAAATCGTTGGCCATTGCGGCAAGAAATGCTTTGCCGCCGAGGTCCCAAAGATCCACAAAAAACCACCAGATAGCGTGCTCACGATTTTTGAGGTCGGGCATTTGACTCTTGATAACCATGCCCGGAGGCGTCGCTTGGAGAATATTTATTAGAACTTTTCGTGCGAGCCGAATACGAACGATCAAATGCAGACATTCGCGGTGCGTCAGAGTGGGCCAGGACCCATCGCGGATAAATGCTGCCACAGCCTTTTCAATCACAGGTTTCGCCAAACCCTGATCGACCCGGAGAAACGCGACATTTTTCTCATCCGCAACGGGCGCAGGGCCAATCTGTTTAGCAACGCACATGTCAAAGTAAACATTCTGCGCGGCTAAGCGGTTATCCCAGGCTTCTAGTAAAGGCTCTTCGGATGGCCGATAAGGCACGCGAGGGCGTGGCTCTATTACGCTAACTGACTGATACCACTGCTGCCACTCTTCGAGCGTGTGCATTGGGATTAATGTCGAGGTGTCCAAGGAGGCCTTCGCAGAAGCGAAATCATGGGAATTGTGTTTCTATCGCAAAGCCAGGCCTAGTGCCAACAAAAAAAGCTCGGCCCTCTGCGAACGCGTTGAGAGGTAGCCGCCCCGACCGTTCCACCTGGTTTTAGTAACGCGTTTTGGAGTAAGGCGTCCTGCGCGGTAATTAGAACTTTTCGCGTCGTTTCAGTTCCAGTAGGCTCCGCTGCGATATGGAATCGCTCTATCTTGTCGGCATTGCGGTGCTGGCGCTGTTTGCGTTCGTGCTGGCCGTTATCCTTTTCAACTTTTTCGGACTGTGGCTCCGAGCTCGGATCGCAAATGCGCCAGTGAGTCTGGGTAAGATGGTTGGAATGCGGCTGCGCAAGGTGCCAGTCGGTCTAATCGTAGACAATCGGATCACAGCGGTGAAAGCCGGTCTGGACGTTCGCAGTGATCCGCTAGAAGCACACTACCTGGCAGGGGGTGACGTGAACCATGTTGTGCTTGCTTTAATTGCGGCTGACAAGGCAGGAATTACACTCGATTTCAATCGTGCATGTGCCATCGACCTGGCAACAAAGGGAACGGGCAAGACGGTCTTGGAAGCGGTACGCACGAGCATCAATCCAAAAGTGATTGACGCACCTAATCCGGCAATGGGTCGCGGAACGATCGACGGCGTCGCGCAGGACGGTATCGGCGTGAAAGTAAAGGCGCGAGTTACCGTGCGCTCCCATCTCGATCGATTCGTCGGCGGCGCTACCGAAGAAACGATCATCGCGCGAGTAGGCGAAGGTATTGTGAGCGCGATTGGTTCTGCCCATTCCTACAAGGAAGTGCTGGAGAATCCCGATCGCATTTCCAAGACAGTATTGGCCAAAGGTCTCGACAGCAATACGGCCTTTGAGATTCTTTCGATCGATATTGCCGACGTAGATGTCGGCGATAACATCGGCGCGAAATTACAGACCGAACAGGCCGAGGCCGACAAGCGCGTCGCGCAAGCGAAAGCCGAGGTTCGCCGCGCAGCAGCTGTCGCTGTCGAGCAGGAAATGCGCGCCAAGACACAGGAGATGCGCGCTAAAGTGGTGGAAGCCGAAGCGCTTGTTCCCCAGGCGATGGCAGATGCGTTTCGCTCGGGGAATCTTGGCGTGATGGACTATGTCCGGATGAAAAACGTGCAGGCAGATACATCGATGCGTGAATCAATTGCAGGCAGTGATAAGCCGCGGAACGAAGCGACCTGATTCGTAATTAGCGGGAAGTGCAAAGCTTCAACGATTTAACGATTTTTAACGGTTCAACCTTTAACGATCTAAACGATAATTATGATTGCGACGCACCTCGATAATTTGCTTTTTCTCTTGCTTGTCGCCGTCGCTCTCTTGTTCCAGTTCCTGGCCAAGGCGGCAGCCAAAACAGGCAAAGATCAGACAAAGCGAACATCGACGCCACGAACAGCTGCACCAGTGCAGCGCGCACCGACGGAGTCGGACGAGGATCGGATTCGCAAATTATTGGAAGCCCTTGGCCAACCTCCAACTTCAAGACCACCACCGCCGGTTATACCCCGAACGAACATTCCGCATCGTCCACTTGCGCCGGTGCAGCCACCGATGTCGCCGCTTTCGCAGCTAAGACGAGAAAAGTCACGCAAGCGCGAGACAATCCCGGAAAAAATTCCTCCGCCATCGCCCATCAAGGCCCCAGAGAAAATAATTCCGCCCGCCACCGAGGTCCACGAACGACCGTCGCCGATTGCGCCTCCGCCGATCTTCAAGGCGCCCATGGAAGTTTACACCGGGGGCATGCGCACAACTGCCAACACAGCTGAACCAAGAAGAGACATCGCCACGTTACTCGCTTCGACGTCTGGTTTGCGCGACGCAATTGTGCTTCGCGAAATTCTCGGGCCACCGAGCGGCTTGCGAATGTTTGAGTCGGTGTAGTGTCCGCTGTCGTCAGCCGAAAAAAGCTTCACCGCAAAATGGCGTGCCCTGGTGTCGCTTGCATTGCGGCCGACGATGTGAACGTCACTCGGGCTTTCGTAGAGGTATACATGGAATGTCTCGGTAATATTTTACGGAATTATTGTGTCCTAAACAAAAACCGCGCTCCGGCGGCGTCTTGGAAGGTGTGGAGCACGGAAACTTGAATCCACGAGTCGGCTTGCGCGCATCTCATGAATGGATGGATGCTGTGTCGACAATCCCAGAAGCGGGACGGCAAAATCCCGGAAACGACAAAACTCCATCGCCGTCTGCTTCACCGAGTTCAAGCCAACCAAGCGAACTCGAAGGAGTTATGAGTTTAGAAACAAGCCTGGTACGAGCTTTGCAATGTCTCGGAGCGATATGGTAGCTAAGCGAAAAGGACAAAACAGCCCCAAGGCGACCGTCTGCGATCTTTACGAGGTCCGTCCCCGCAAGAGCGGAGATGGCGTTGATCTAATCAGCGATCGGTTTCGATACGGCCCGATCTGGTATGCAGGCCCAGACGCGATCCGCAACGCGGTCGCGTACGCTAAGTACCGCTCTCTCGCGCACTGGCGCCGGGCAAAGATCCGCGTGCTGGACGACTTCGGCGGTGTAATCCAGACACACTAATCCAAAGCCGATTTTCGCCAGTAGGGTCGCGGAGCACGGTTGCTCGCCTTCATTCGATCGAGGGCGGTTGGTTTCATTGATTGATTGGGTCTTTTGGCTCGGCCATCTCTCTCTCGATTTTTCCTTTGTTAGGCTCTCTTCGTTGGCCCTAGGATTGCAATCGGTACACCCGACCATTGAGCAGGGATTTGTGTAGGGCAGCGATTCTGCTTAGGTTCGGTTACAAAATCCCTGAATACGCACTAGAAATCAACATTCAAAGCCCCCAATGATGCTGTTTAGTAAACGTTTGAACTCAATGGTAGCTGCGGTCTTTGGCCTTGCCCTGTGTGTGCATGGTGCGCCGGCTCCGCGGCACGTCAATATTAACCAATTGTCCACGACTGTAGAACATGTCGTGGTGCCGTTACCGAACGAGATTTTCGGGGCACTGAACAAGCTGGGTGCAGTAAACTGGAAGGAACATGTCCGCAGCGATGAAGAATCCAATTTCACCGAGCGACCGCGTATCGCTCTCTTGCTGGGGACAGTGATTGCCGATGGCTTTATCGCGGTGCAAGCGGAGGATGCGCCTGCAGTAAAAGATATTGGCCAGCGCGTCCTGGCACTGGCCAAGGGGATCGGCGTAGGAAATTCAATCACG
>Ga0066388_100000846_pt1 | contig 15872 bp, 15 predicted proteins | sample PanSoiMetaGPlot6_FD_64539 | JGI IMG/M metagenome (GOLD analysis project Ga0066388, IMG submission 64539) | Tropical forest soil microbial communities from Panama analyzed to predict greenhouse gas emissions - Panama Soil - Plot 6 (Hybrid Assembly) | ecosystem: Environmental > Terrestrial >... | reverse complement strand
TGTGAAGAGCGCTTTCGATCAGTTTACGGTTCGGACGGAGACTGGGTGCAACTCTTCCGCAGCGATGTCAACTACCAACTGTCCATCCTCGTGCAGGATCCGTCTCGCCCACGTGTGTATTTGACGCTCGACTTTTGGAATAGCCGCGAAGCATATGAATCCTTCAAACAACTCCATCACGAAGCCTATTTCTCTTTGGATCGTGCCTCTGAAGGTCTCAGCCTCTGCGAGCGGCACATCGGTTCGTTCGAACAAGTGTGAGTTGCCGAAATTGATCGGACATCAGGAACTATTGTCTGATTGCGGCATCGGCACTGGTCAGAAGTAGCCTGCGAAAATCCCGGACCAGAATCCGCCCCGGACATCTTGTTGGCAGGAGCGCCGACTGCAACTGGCGTTGCTGCCTGCGCTCCTGTATCCCATCACTTCGGTATCACCCTCTCATTTCCATCAGGTTGCCTGACTCGTAACGGCCGAGGCCGTGATAGAAGGCAAGCACGCCAATGGCGAGGACGGCGAACGCTCCACCTACAGCACAGGCCGCATCCCCGGGTGAGAAGCTGCGTAGAGCCTCCACCGGCAGATATCCGACAAACGCTGCTGGAATGAGAGTGTAGAGCAGCAATTTGACTGCACCCTCGAAGAGGGTCGCGGGGTAGGTGCTGAAGGTCACCATCGCGAACCTCCACTGCTCGCTCAGTGCTTCGGCATTGCCCAGGTAGAAGCTCAGGCTTCCTGTGAAGACGCCGAACCCCACGAAGGCCATGGCTACCGACACCGTGAGGGCTGTGAAGAGCAGGAAGTGCGGGACGTCCGGCTTAACCAGTATGAGATATACCAGATAGCCGAACAGGGCGTCACCACATGCCGTTGCGCTCATCCGCCCGAGCAAGATGTGCGGAAGCAGTGCTCGCGGATACATCATCCAGGCGTCCAGTTGTCCCTTAGCGATCAACGATGCCAGGATCAGCACATTGCCGCATACCATATGTGCCAGCCCGAAGCCGGCTGCCACTATGCCCCAGAGGGTGATGAAGTCATTCATCGTCCAGCCTCGCAGCACCGGGAACCTGTGGAAGAACAGGCCCCAGAATATGATCCAGACGATATTGTTGAGAAACATCGCCACAGCCTGAGAGAGGAAGGCTCCCCTGTACTCCAGCTGCGACCTCAAATTGAGGCGGAAGTAGGCGGCGACGAGCGCCAGATAACTTCCAAGTTTCTTATACATATCACCCTCCATTAGCGAACACACGGCGGAGCGCCATTCTGTATACCAGTCCGATCAACACGGAGAAGGCGAGCACTGCCAACCCCTGGCGGACCACCAGCACCGTCAGCTCGGCAAGGTCTGGCCGGACGAAGGCTCGTGCGGGCCCGTAGACCATGCTGGCAAACGGAAGCGCTTGCATAATCGGTCTCACCGCATCAGGAAAGAACTCGAGCGGAATCAGCATTCCGCCCAGGATCATGGTGATCCGTGAGTAGATGAGCACCAGTCCACTGGTGTCCTCCAGCCAGAACGCGCCCAGACCAATCAAGAAGTTTCCCAAGAAGTCGATCGCGAAGGCTAGAGGTAGAGACACAAGTAATGCCAGCAACCCTAGAGGATTCCACGGTATCGGCCCAACCAGTACCCATGCCACCACGGATGCCGCCAGCCCATTGACGGCGAAGCGAACGACGCGCTCGCCCATGGTCGTCCACAGCCGGTACATCGGATATGCGAGTGGTCGGACAAGCTGGAGTGTCAGGGCACCAGTGCGAACGTCCTCGTCGACGAGTAGAGCCACCCGTGGTGCGGACAGCATTATCGACTCCGTGACTGCAAGATACCAGAGCATCTGCTCGAGCGAAAAACCGCCAAGCTGTGCTGCGCCGGTTTCAGTGTAGGTCACCTTCCACAACCTCATGAAGATGTAGAGGATGACAGCCAGGAAGAGCAGGCGACTGGCTGCCTCGCCGAAGTAGGCGAGGTTGGACCTGGCAGCGACCGAAGCCACTGCCAGATACTTGTTTAACGCTTTCATGTCGTCTTCACCTCCTCTTCTGCGTATCCGTTTTCCTCCGGGTTGGAAGCCGCGGCGTATATGTGCGCTATGACTTCTTCCAGCGGGGGATCTTCTATGGTTATGTCGGCGACCTGTCCGGCCTGGAGCACTTCGTGGATGACCCGCTCGATGGAAACGAGCTCAGTATCTACTTCGAGCTTCAGGGCGTAGCCGTTGGTCTTGAGGACAGTCACCCCATCCAGCGCAATTGTGCTGAACGCTTCGTGGAATTTTACGCTCAACACCTTGCAGCCAAGGTACTTGCGCCTCACTGTCGACACCTTGTCGTCGAGCACAACGCGCCCGTGGTTGATCACGATTACGCGCTTGGCCACGCTTTCGATGTCGCCGGCGTCGTGGCTAGTGAGGAAGACGGTCAAGCCTTCTTCACGATTCCACTCGCGGATGAGATCGCGCAGCTCTTGCCGTGCCACCACATCCAAACCGATTGTCGGCTCATCGAGGAAGAGCACGCTGGGTTTGTGCAGCAGACTGGCGGCAATTTCCGCCCGCATCCTCTGTCCGAGCGATAGCTTCCTCACCTGGGTATCCAGGAACGGAGCGAGTCCGAATCGTTCGATCAGCATGTCGCGGCGCTTTGCGAAATCAGCCTTGTCGAGACCATAGACACTGGCCAACAGGTTGAATGTATCCGATGGAGGCAAGTGATACCACAATTGCGAGCGTTGTCCGAAAACGACTCCCAGGTGGTAGGCCAGGCGTCCGCGCTCGTTCCACGGTACCAGCCCGAGAACGCGAGCATTGCCTGATGTCGGGTGGAGAATGCCGGTGAGCATCTTTATGGTCGTCGACTTTCCGGCACCGTTGGGTCCGATCAATGCAACCGATTGACCCTGAGGGACCGCAAAGCTGACGCCGTCCACCGCCACGACTTCCCTGCGTGTGCGCTTGAACAAGCTGCCTTTACTCACGGTAAAGGTCTTTCGCAAACCATCGAGTTCCACTGCCAAGTTCATTTCAATCACCTGCTTCTTCGAGCTCGGCCGGCGTTTTCCGGGCGCCTGCCGCGTTGGGGATAGAGCAAAAAGAGGAGCCTCCCACGCATTTTTTGAGGGAGGCTCTTGCGCTGTTGCTCTAGCGTGCAAACGATCAACACATACGCGCAAACCTGCCCCGTTCTGTGGAGAACGGAAGAATCGTAACGGCCTGCATGTGTTGACAGTAACGCATAAATTCCATTATTCATACGTACTGAGCAATGTCAACGAAATTCTTTGCTTTGTTAATTTGCCCGCGGATATCAGTTCACAAATCCACTTCTCTGCGGGTTGCCGAGCGTGAGGCATTCGTACTTACTGCACGCTTCAGAGCCTCGATGCGTTGGTGCATTTCATGCGAAAGGTATGAGTTGAGCAGCGGATTGAGAAGCCAGGCAAGAATTGCCGGTCGTGCTTCAAAGAAATACGTGAATGTGACTCGTGTCCTCTCTGGCTCGATCTCTTCGAAACGCCACGAGCCCGCAAATGCTGACAGAAGCGCTGGGCCGCGCGTCATTTTCACGGCCACTACCGTCGGGCGTGCATACGATACGTATTCCGTCTCCATGCCTACACCGGTGTGCGCTACGCACCATGCTCTAACACCAACGGCCGGTTCCTCGGCATCTATAAGATGGGCAATCTTGAGAAACGGATCCCACTGGAGCCGCTGCTGGTAATTCTGAGTGAGATCAAAGAGCACCGTTGGATCGGCATCTATTTCAACTGTGTGTTCGAATCGTGGCATATTCGATGAGTGTAACTTGCAAATGGCTATAATAACCAGGCTTGCGTATAGTCGGCCGGGCGGGTGTCCTGAAATGGCTAGGGAAAGGTCACTGGTTTTAACGGAAGACGGTTCGCTTTCGCGCCGCGATCAGGAGACCGGTGAACTATTTCACAATCGCGCCGGAGCCATCACCGAGGCACTCAAGAATTACATCGAGCCTGCCGGGGCTGTCGAACGAATACGAGAAACCGGGTCGCTTACCGTCCTCGATGCCTGTTTCGGACTGGGATACAACACCTGGGTGTTGCTGGAGACCGTGCTGGCCTCAGTGAGTTCAACCGTGCACGTAAAGGTGACTGGGATCGAACGGGATTTCGATGTTCTCTCAGATGCGATCAGCGTGCTTCAAGATCTCCGATTAGAGCGCGTCCGGCAGTTTGTCGGCACAGCATCGCCGAACGCTAAACCGGGCTTGAGCTTCGCGACCAGTCACATCTGGCAATCAGGTACCACCAGCTGCGAGCTTACTCTTGCTCAGGGAGATCTACGCCAGGTTGTGCCGGAGCTGTCCGAAACATTGGACCTTGTCTTTCACGACCCGTTTTCGCCGGTTCGCATGCCGGAGCTGTGGACTGTCGATCTGTTCAGGCAGTACTTCCGCCTGTTGAAGCCCAAAGGCGGACGACTTCTGACCTACAGTGCTGCCGCTGCAGTGCGCGGAGGGCTCCGGGAGGCGGGATTCTCCGTTTGGCGGACAGAGGCTGTTGGTAGTAAATCAGGTGGGACTCTCGCCTGCAGCGAGCCGATCTCTACTGCTCCCCACAACTTCCCCCTGCGTGATGAAGAAGAACAAAAAATGCGCTCTCGGGCGGGCATTCCGTATCGCGATCCATCATTGTCTGCAGCCCGAGGCACAATCTTGCACAACCGTCTCGAAGAACAGAAACGTATCCGCGATATCCGCTTGCAGGACGGATGAAGGTGTCAGAGCCATTCTCTAGGGGAAGGCATCGCGAAAAAATTGGCGCCGTCGAGTATATGGAATGCCGACGGAAGCCAAGAATGTTACGGCAAATGCGCTTATATATAGGTTTGGCGGTGGCTTGCCGGCGAAATGATTCCAGAGCCCGGCAACGACGACGCCGTGCGATTTTCGTTCTAAACAAGCTCCGTGCGCTTTTCTTTTATTGATGCTCTACTTGCTAGCTGTAGCCTTGCTGACAATCTTGGACAGGTTGCCGGAAGTCTTGCGACATTCGTTGGCGGTTGAATTCATAACCTTGTCACCCTTGAAAGCTTCGCAAGTCTTTGCTGTGCGGTCGCATGCTTCAACCGCGATTGCAGCTACTTTCGGTTGCAGCATGGAACCACGAGCAATGAAGTCCTGTGCCATCTTGCAAGCCGAGATGCAGTCTTTGAGCGCGTCCGTTACGGACTGCTCGCCAAGACGTCCTCGCTGCTCGGTGCAGTAGGAGAGCGTTTCGCCACAAACCTGTGCGCAGACCTTGGCGTTGCCAGTGGCGATCTGCTCGGTAGTTTGTGCCAAAACCGCGGCACCACTTACACTAAGCCCGATGGCGCAGATGACGGACGTCAGCGCACTGTTGACTCCTTTCATTTCGAACCTCCTCCGAGTAAAACAACCAAACCCATGGTGGATGAGTTGGTCGTGAACTACTCGTATCTGGACTTAAAGACTGAACCGCCAGTACAGGAAGTTCCGAAAATCAGACTGCCGGTTCACGTACTGGAGCAAAGTGGCTTGTGACTGATCTCAAAATCGGGGGGGGGGGTGACAGCGTCCAGGCTTAGAAGTATTCTAAGTATAGACAAACCCAAAGGAAGTATGCGCGATGCCGTCGCAGGTCGAAGAGCTGTTGATATCCCATGGCGTAAAGCCCACCCCGCAACGGGTGGTAATAACCCAGTTTCTGGTCGAAACCCACAGCCACCCAACGGCCGAAGAGGTTTTCGATGCAGTGGTCAACGCTTTGCCCGTACCTCTTTCTCGGGCGACCGTGTACAACACGCTGAATGCCCTGGTTCAGGCGGGCGTTGTCAAGGAAGTCTCCACCGACCCAGGCAGAACCCGATACGATGCCAATCTGGACCGCCATCACCACTTTGTGGACGTGAGCACGGGCGAGATCATCGATGTTCCCTGGGATGAGGTCCTGGAGCTGCCCAAGAGCCTACGCGGGAAGTTCAAGGTCCACGGGTACCAGGTCACGTTCTTTGGAGAAATTGACAAGGGGCAATGATCTTTTTTTTTGCTCCGGGTTTAGACAAAGTCTAATTGTAGAGTTGCTAAATTACTGAAATGATTCAACAAGGAGGCCGAGAATCATGAGTGAGAAAGGAAAGACCAGAACACAAGAGAACTTGATGGCTGCGTTTGCGGGTGAATCGATGGCCAATCGTAAGTATTTGTATTTTGCAAAAATCGCCCGCAAGCTCGGTAACGAAGAGGTTGCGCGCCTTTTCGAGGAGACGGCGCATCAGGAGACCGGGCATGCCTTTGCGCATTTGGATCTCGTCTATCCGGAGCAGGAAATGACCATTGAGCGATTGCTGGAGATTGCCATCGAAGGCGAACTCTACGAGACCAATCAGATGTATCCCGAATTCGAGCAGATTGCTCTGCAAGAAGGCGAGACTGCTGCGGTCGATGAGTTTCGCGAGCAGGCCGAGGAATCGCGGCAGCATGCAGAGATATTTCAGCAGGCAGCAAAGCGCTTTCATGCACTCGGTATGGTGGAAGCTTTCCACGCTCGCCGCTATCAAAAGGCTCTTGATCAGGTTAAACAGTCCGCTTGATCTCAGTTGTACGGAGGATCGCACCATGACAGTTAAGCATCTTGATCATTTGAACATGACCGTAAAGGACCTGGACGAAACCACCGAGTGGTATCACCGTGTCTTCGGTTTCGAGATTGTCGAGAAGGGCACCTGGAGCGGTGCTCCCTGGGCGATCATTCGCAGCGGTGACGCCATGCTCTGCGTGTACGAGCATCCTGAACTAGCACCAATTGAAGATGGTGATGCGCTCTCGCACCATGTCAATCACTTCGGATTGCGCATAACCGACAAAGATCAATGGGAGGAGACTCTCAAACGAGAATCAATCCCTGTCCATTACGGACCCTATCGCTGGCCCCATTCAACCGCGTGGTACATTGCGGATCCGACCGGATACGAAATCGAAGTGGCACTGTGGGACAACGATGAGGTCATGTTTGATAGCGCCAGAGTTGCCGTCCGGCAGTGAGAATAGTGCGAGCACTGCAGTAATTGAAAACACGCAGGGGCGTGGATATACCACGCCCCCGCGCGCATGCCCATACGTTCAGCGCCGAGAAGACGGCTTCTTCTGATCCGCCTTTGTGTGTGTTGTCAGCCTTCCTATCGCTTTCATCGTCAAGCACAACCACTGGATTTTACTGCCGCTGGTCACCGCTAACCAGAACGTACCTTAAGGAGTGGGCTCGGTTGTGAAAACCGTCGATGGTCGGGCCCTCATTTTTATCATATCTTTCAATTTCCAAGGTGGTATTACCATCGGCATTTTTGCCGACATGTAGAGCTAGTCGAAGTGGACTGTCGTTCTTTTGTGCCTCAGCATTATAGGATTTAGCAAGCTCATTAGCCATTTTCAGATTGACGTCAATGCTTGGATCAGCGAGAGCAGCATTCCAAACCTTCATCCATCCCTGATTGTCACTAAGGGTTCGATGCGTCGTAAAATCAACAAGATCATGCACGAGCTTATCTAATGCCTCATCTTTCCTGCTAGTAGTCTTTTCGTCACAAGGCTTTTTATAACAGCTGGCAGCGATACTGCCCCAGTCTGCTGACTCCTGGGCTACTTGCGTATCATGTTTTTCCATGGTTTCGATTCTCGTTTCTGACATTGGAACGATCTCCTTGCTAACTGCTCGGCTCAAGATTGATGGTACAGGGGACTTGTAACCAAACTGTTTCTGCCCTCTGTACCGTCGTCAGTATTCCGATAAGTCTTTCGCTCATGTCTGTGGCCAACGCGCGAGTTTCCCACTGACAGTTTCGTTGGTTTGCACTAATTATGCGCAGGCGCGGTATCTTCAGCCGCTGCAGGGAGCCCAGTGTTTTTCCTATTGCTAGCTCACGTGGACTTTGGGTCTGCGAGCTGGATCCGGTTCCACGGAGCGGAGGATTTCTCGCGTGAGGGGAGCGGTTTCGCCTTCACCGAAGAGAACGTACTTCAGCACGTAGAACAGCGGATGGCCTTCTGTCCATTCGAAGTAGACATGTGGAGTCTGCTCGGTCTTTTCTCGTACCGTCAATAGCACCGCTGCGATCGCGTTGGGAACGCTGGGGCTCGCGCAGCGCATCACCTGGTATCCGTCCTGGACATGTCCCGTCACTTCAAGCGTCTCATCGATGAAGTCAGACACGTGTTGCGGGGTAACTTCCAGGAAAATGAAGTCTCCTTCGGGCCGTTGAATGCTGTGGCTGTAGCGCGCAGCTTGCTCCTTGACCGCGAACTGGCAGCCCGTAGGCTTGTGCGCCAGGATTCTGATTTCTCCCCAATGCTGGCCCTGGGCCTGCTCGATGAATTTGTCTGCTTGAGGGTCGAAGCGCACCTCGCGCACGCGCAGTTCGGTTGAACGGATTGCCCGGGACGCAAGAGAGCTCATTAAGATTGCCGCGATAAAGCACAGTGAGATGATCAACCCATCCGGACGCTTCCACACGATCGCCACCGATGAATAGATGAATGCGGAACTGATGAACATGAATGCCAGTCGCTGGAACCAACCGCGTCGCCAGACTACCAGGGTCACGGCTATAGCTGCAGACGTGATCAGCACCAGCAGCCCCGTAGCAAATGGTCCGGCCTGCGCATCTACATTCGCGCGGAACACCAGGGTGATCAAGAAGGAGACAGCAGTGAAAAACAGCACCAGCGGACGGCGGGCCGATGCCCAGTTCGGCGCCATTCCATAACGCGGCAGATACTGGGGAACCAGGCTGAGCAGCGCAGCCATTCCCGATGCTCCCGCAAACCAGAGGATCGACACAGTCGAGAGATCGTAGACTGTCCCAAGTGCATTTCCTAAATACAGGTGAGTCAGATAGGCAAGCGCTCTGCCGTTTGCTGGACCATTGTTGGCGTAGAGGGGTGCTGGTATCAGAACCGTTGTCACCAGGCTGCCAACCAGCAGAAAGGCGCCCATGACCAGCGCGACCGTCACCAGCAGCTTTCGAGTCAGTGTTATGCGTTCCGCCAGTGACCCCTCATGCTTGGTCCTGATGAGCGGCATCACGGCAACGCCCGTTTCGAAGCCGGAAAGACCGAGGGCCAGTTGAGGAAAAACGAGCGCAGATGTGCCCAGCATTGCCAGGGGCGATGGATATTGGGTGGAAAGCTGCGTGAGCCACAGTTGGACGAGATTGGTGTGACTGAGCATCTTCTCAACGCACACCGAGAGCACGACCAGGTTGACAGCGAGATACGCAGCCACGAGCCAGAACGATATCTTGATGGCCTCGTGGAAGCCCTTCAAGAAAACAGCGCCGAGAACCGCTATCAGCCCCAGGGTGACGATCATGCCATCGTATGGAAATCGGGGCATCCAGGGGTTCTGTACGATGTGCGCGCTAGCGTCAGCGGCGCACATCGTAATTGTGAAAATGAAATCGGTGGCTGCAAACCCGAGCAGTATCAATACCAGAGTCTTACCGGCCCAGTTGCCGAGGAAGCGCTCAAAGATGGCAAAACTGCCCTGCCCGTGTGGGCTTTCGTGCGCAATTATCCAGTAAGCAGGCAGGGCACCAAGCAGGGTCAGGAGCACTAGATTCAGGGTAGCCAAGGGTGAAAGCAGACCGGCTGCCACGTAGGCAATACTTGGCTGGAAGCCCATGGACGAAAAGTAGTCGGTGCCGGTCAGGCACATGACGCGCCACCATGCATCCGTTTTGTGGACGGCCGGTTTTTTGGAGGCGCTGGCGCCTTCAAAGAGCCAGGCTGTTAGACGCGTTGCCATATGTTCTGCATCGACTACTTAGCCTTGCCGGCCCGTTTGCGGGTCTTCTTGCCCGTGGAAAAGAATGCGTATCCACTGCGCCAGTAGACCCCTTGCGGCTCGCCAGGACAGCTATCCAATTGCTCGACTTGCTCTAGCTTGAGAGAGCCGCGCACTTCCTGAGGCTCGACCTCTTGTATCAATTCCAGGCACTGCTCGGGGCTGTCTGCCACCAATTCATAACTGCTGAAGAAGCCGGGAGCTGCCTTCTCACCCTCGAATGTCTCGTGCCAGCGCCCTTCCACGACAATCTTGTACCAGTTGGAATTGTCCGATTTCCTATCTTTGAGCTCTCGCAGCATGCGCAATGCTAACCAGTCGGATTTGTTGAGGGCTATGGCGTGGTTGGCGCATTCGGTTGCGCCCTTGCGATCCATTCTACCTTCCCATAGACCGCGGCTTAGCTCGGCATATGCCGTGCCCATGCTGCGGATGTCTTCGTCACTTGCATCTGTGGCTGCCGAAACCTGCGAGATTATCGCCTCCGCTGCGGCGATCGCTTCCTCGTGGCGCTCGAGCGAATTCAGGAGCGATGCGACCAAGGTCCGACGGGCGATTCCGAGATCTTCGCCTGTGACAAGCAGGCTACGTTCGAGCGCGTCCTCGAACTTTCCTTGTCTGCCCAGGAGCACGGCGATATTGTAATTGACCCACGGCTTGTTTGCCCCGGGGCAGGCGAGCGCCATGTCATAGGCATGCTGTGCCTCCGTATATTCGCCCTTGTCGGAAAGTAGATTCCCGAGCAGGTGCCACAGCACCCAGACGTGCGGAACCTTTTCCAGCCCTTCGTTTAAAACGGCGATCGCCTTATCGGTCTCGCCGAGGGTCTGATGCGCGAGCGCCATCACTTCGAAAGCGCCGGAATACCCGAGCGTTTTCAGCTTCTCTCCGATTGCCAGGGCCTCTTCGCACTGAAACGAGTCAATCAGCTCATAGGCCTGATTCATGAGCTTGTCGACGTCTTCAATTGCCGCCATCACGCACCTAGATGATGCCTGCCTTCAGCAAGTCCTTCAAGTCGATGAGACCTACTGGCCGGCCGGGTTCGTCGATAATCAGCAAAGCGGAGATGGAGTGCTTTTCCATTAACTTGAGCGCTTCCACCGCCAGTGATCTTGCCGATATCGTCTTCGGTTTAACGGTCATGATCTCGCTGGCCGCCTGCTCAAATGCTCCGGCGCCCCATTTAACCTGGGCTCGCCTGAGATCGCCGTCGGTGACGATACCTGCCAGTCGCCCGCCGTCATCGCAGACGGTGGTAAAGCCAAGACGCTTATCAGTGATCTCGCGCAGAATGCTGGCATAGTCAGATTTCAGACCGACAGTCGGTACGTCCAGTCCAGAGCGCATGATGTCACTCACGGTGATCAACTGGCGTCCCAAGCTGCCACCCGGGTGCGAACGCGCGAAGTCTTCAGCGCGGAAGTCCTTGCGGGTCATAAGCACGATCGCCAGAGCATCGCCCATGGCCAGTGCTGCGGTCGTGGAGGACGTTGGGGCCAGATTCAAGGGGCAGGCTTCTCGCTCGACTCCCACATCGATTACCACGTCACTGACGCGACCGAGGGCAGACTGTGGATTGCCGGTCAAGGCGATAATCGGGATGCCCAGCCGCTTCAAGGGATCGAGAGCCAGTTTGATCTCCTGGGTCTCTCCGGAGCCCGACAGCGCCACGACCAGGTCTCCCTCAGCGAGCATTCCGAAATCGCCATGATGCAGCTCGGCCGGATGAACGAAAAATGCGGGCGTGCCCGTAGATGCAAACGTGGCCGCTATCTTGGAGGCAATGTGACCGGACTTGCCCATGCCGGTGACCACGACCTTGCCCGTGCAGCCCAGCAGCAGGTCGATCGCCCGGTCGAATTCGGGCGAGAGGCGGTCCCGGATCGCCAGAATAGCCTGGGCTTCCATCTCGAGCACGCGTTTGGCCTGGTCGACCTGACCAGGCGATCCAGAAGGACCAGGAGAGCAGTCCTGCTCGACCGGGACGAATTGCCTTACGTGTCCAACCTCAACCATCAGCCAAAAATGCTCGTCGGTGATGCCTCTATGGCCACCTGGACCATTCTACCCACCACGGCGCCCTTATTCTTGAGATAACTTTAGGGGATTCAGATGCATGGGCGATTCGACCGCCTTTATCACCCATAAGTGTGATCAATCTCATACATTTGAGGGGTAACGGGTACAAATAGTGCAGCAACACACGACAGATCGATAGGATACTTAGATGTTCGTCGCCGGCGAAAAGCTCGAGAATGGGCATTATACAGTAATCAGAGAGATTGGGCAGGGCGGCATGGGCGTCGTGTTCCATTGCCACGATGAGGCTCTTCAGCGTGATGTCGCCTTGAAAATGCTCCTGCCGGAGTTGATGAACGACCAGAGTCAGGTGGAAACCTTCCACCACGAGGCGCGGCTTGCCGCCTCGCTCGAACACCCGAACATTGTCACCATCTACGATATCGGCAAAGAAGAGCGCAAGGGCAAGACCCACTACTTCATGGCCATGGAGTTTCTGCCCGGAGGCAATCTTTCTCTGCGACTAGGCCACAAGGAGCTCTCCATCGAGCACAGACTCAACTGGATGAAGCAGCTTGCTACAGGCTTGAGTTTCGCGCACAAGCGCGGTGTTGTTCACAGAGACGTGAAGGCCGACAACATTTTCATCACTGAGGAAGGTGACCTCAAGATCGGCGACTTTGGACTGGCGCGCCTGGCGGAAGGCCGCGTGCGAACGCGTTCGGTACACGGCATGGGAACCCCGGCGTATATGTCGCCGGAACTGTGCCGCGGTGAGATTCAGGATCAACGCTCAGACATCTATTCAATGGGCATCTTGTTCTATGAGATCGCCACTGGCGAGCTGCCTTACAGAGCCAGGGGCATGATCGAAATGGCGATGAAGCATACGAGCGCCCCGATTCCTTCGGCAAGAAGAAATAATCACCTCGTGCCAGAGGCCCTCGATAAGGTCATCCAGCGCATGATGGCGAAGACTCCCGACGAAAGGTTCCAGACCATGGGGGAAGTGCTGGCCCTGTTGGACGACCTCATATTCGAGCTGCGTTTGGCCAGGCTGGGCCTAGCGCCCAAATCGCGCGGCGCCAAAGCTCCGGGGTTTTCCAGCCAGGGCGGCAGCGGCTTTTTCCGTACCTCTCAAGACATCTCCAGCGCCCGGAGCCCCGGGACGGCGAGCCATTCCGGCCCGACCCCAGCGCCGCCGGCAGCATCGCCTAGACCGTCAGGGCCGGTTGAGGCCCAGCCCATGCCGGCTCCTCCCGCCAGCGCATCGCGTAGCGAAGCCGGTGCAACCCGCCCTACTGCTCCACCTCTGGACGACTTTGATGACGAGCTTGACAAGGTGACCGGACCTATGGAGTGGCCTGCGGCGGCCAGCGAAGTTCGGGTAAGTGGGCAAACGCCGGCTGCTCAGGACACCGGGCTCCTGTGGGAGCTGAAGACCAAGGGCCCGATCGGCTGGCGGGGAGCTCCGGTGACAAACCGCGATGTATCCGTGATTTATGTTGGTTCCGCTGATGGCAAGGTCTACGCGGTTGAATCTGTGACTGGTCGCCCGTTGTGGACATTTGATACACATGCTGCCATCATCTCCAGCCCCGTAGCTCTTCCTGACCGCATCGTCACGGCAAGCACCGACGGCACTGTTTATTGCCTGGAGCCGCGAGAGGGGCAGCTTTTATGGTCGCAGGCAGTGAAGGCGCCCTGCGTGTGCACGCCCAGTGTGCACCAGGAGACCTTGCTGATTGGCACCATGGACGGGCACATAACGGCGCTGGATTCCAAAAGCGGGCTGATGAAATGGCGCTATGATGCGGGAGCTCCGGTGGTGGCAAATCCACACAGCTACAACGATCTCGCCTTCACGACGGTCAGAGACGGAACGGTGCATGCTCTGTCGATTAACAGCGGGCGCTTGAAATGGAAGGCGGACGTGAGCACGGCCATTGTGACCGGGCCGATGGCTTCAGCCGACGCTATCTACGTTGGAGCTCAGACCGGTGTCTTCCACGCCCTTGAAGCTGAGACTGGACGGACCATTTGGGAGTACGAGACGGACAAGCCGATTATATCCAGGGGCGTGATTGTCTTTACTTCTGTGCTTTTCTGCAGCCAGGACAAGTGGTTGTATTGCTGCGATAAGTACGACGGACGGCTGATGTGGAAGTCAGCGGTGCGTGGACGTGTGATGGCCAATCTTACGCTGGCGGGACCGACCGTCTGTCTGGTCACCCGCGAAGGTTGGATACAGGCGTTCGATCACAAGACAGGCGAAATTAAGTGGCAGATCGGCTGCATGAAAAGGCTCGAGTCAGCGCCTCTCGTTACACCGCACATGCTGCTGGTCGGCACTGTAGAAGGCGAGCTCATGGCGTTTGCTCTCACCGAGAAGATGGCATCGCTGGTCTGAATGCGATATTGCCACAGGTTGGCTCTCGCTGGGGTGGAGTTTCAACCCGCCCGCTGCTTCAAGCAACCAACTTATCGGCAAGGATGGCCAGGAAGGCGGCGATACTGATGCAGCCGTTGACATTGAAGAAGGCCGGGTTGACTTTGGAAAGGTCGGTCGGTGTGACGAGGCTGTGTTCCCAGCCGAGCATGACTGCCACCAGCAGGACGCCGCCCCAGTAGGGAATGCCTAAAGCGAGAGCGGCTCCCAGTGCGACCAGAGACGCGACCGTCAATACGTGCAGTGCCGACGATATGGCAAGCGCCGACTTCAGACCGAACGCCGCCGGCAGGCTAAACAGCTTTTCGCTCCGATCGAACTCCGTATCCTGACAGGCATAGATAATGTCAAAACCTGATACCCACGTGCTTACAGCCCCAGCCAGTAGCCAGGGTGCCGGTTCGCCCAGCTGCCCGCCGACGGCTATCCAGCCGCCAAGTGCGGCACCACCCAGTGCGATGCCCAGGACAAGGTGGCACAACCAGGTGAACCTTTTCGTGTACGAATAGAAGCTCAACCAGAATACGGCAATCGGCGACAGCCAGAGGCAGATAGGCGGCAAGTGGCTGGCCGCAAAAATCATCAGCGCGAAGGAGAAGGCGGCAAAGATCAGTGCCTTGCTGGCGTGGATGCGACCCTGGGCAATCGCTCTCGTGCTGGTTCGCGGATTTCGCGCGTCGATGCGGGCGTCAATCACCCTGTTTAGCGTCATCGCTGCTGCCCGGGCGCCGGTGAATGCCAGTATCGTCCACAGTACCACGGCCGCAGAGGGTAAGTCTCGGGAGCCGAGCACGAGCCCCGAGAGCGCAAAGGGCAGGGCAAAGACCGTGTGCTCGATCTTGATCATCTCGGCCCATTCTCTCCAGACGCCGAAGGTAGTCTGCGCACCGGGTGCCGGGGGCGATGCCGCCTGCTGACCAGGTTGCTGCTGACTGCCTTGGTGAGCAGAGGCGTCGGGTTGCGCGTACGGCTGGGCGGGATGCCCGAGGGTACCTGGCAACGATTGGTTTTGGGGTGTGTTCATCGATTTTGCTCATTCGGCCGCTCAAACGGTCTCTTTGAAACCGGAGAGCATGGGCTGGAGTACCCCATGATAGCGACTGAGACCGGTATTTCCATTGGCAACCGCTCATTCTAAGGCAGGGCTGGTCAATAGCCCCTATAGCACGCCGCTGGATAATTTCGACATTAGGGTGTCATACTTGAAACATAATCACCTTACTGGGATGATTTGGCAGTTTTCGGGGGCGAAATCACGGTATCCGGCAGTATTGGGACGAATGCTAGGTAGGAACGGTATAGTCGTATGACATCTATAGATCAGAACGGTAATGGCCGGGAGCCCCGCTCTCAGTCAGACGCTGGACAGACCATTGACCTGCAGGGGGTTGCTTCGTTCGTTGGACTCGTCGAGTTGCTCGCTCAAGAGTTGGGCACTGCTCCGGGACGCATTCAAGGAATGTTGCCCAGTGGCCCGGCAACTTTTCAGGAGCTGGTCGGTGAGGTCTCGCACAACACTCAGGGATTTGTCCGCAGCGTCATCTTGCTCGCCAGTCC
>Ga0066388_100000845_pt1 | contig 15874 bp, 18 predicted proteins | sample PanSoiMetaGPlot6_FD_64539 | JGI IMG/M metagenome (GOLD analysis project Ga0066388, IMG submission 64539) | Tropical forest soil microbial communities from Panama analyzed to predict greenhouse gas emissions - Panama Soil - Plot 6 (Hybrid Assembly) | ecosystem: Environmental > Terrestrial >... | reverse complement strand
TTCAGGAAAGTTCGAAAGCTCACGGCAAGGCTCGCTAGCCGCCGGAGAAAAGGATTCGCCGGAACACCTCTATTGTAACGACCGCCAGCAACAGACCGCCGGAAGCGAACAGTGCGATACGCGCGCGCCGCATATCGGTTTCGCTGCCAGAAATGCCGCCCCACAACGCGGCCAGCCCGAGCGGCAGAAAAGTGATCGTGGTAAAAACGGTCGCGATGACATTAAAGGCACTGCCCTGCTGGGAAACCGCGACGAAGCTTGCGCCCCACAGTGACAGCATCACCGCGCCGGCGAGCAAGTAGCGTCCGCGCAGCTTCCGATTGACAACGGCAGGTACCGGTTCTTCTTGCACAACTTAGATCCTGCGCTGGCGCTTAAGGCGATCAATGTAGTCCTCAACATCCGGTGGCAGCGCCTGCAGTCCGTATTTAGCTGCCGATGATAGCGCAGGCCGCCAACGCGATCCCTTGAGGAAAGCGGGCTCGCGGCCGGGCGGAATGACGCGATCGAGGACAAGCACCAGAAGCACGGCCAGCAACACGATGCGAAAGGCGCCGAGCGCGGCGCCGGCGATACGATCTGGAACACTGATGCTGGGGCTGACCATTTCGCTCACCGCCAACCTCAGCAGCGCGCTGACGACGGCGCCCGCCGCCACGAAAACGGCGATGAAGACCAGCCAGGTCTGCGGCGCGGGCATTTTGAGATACGTCGTCAGCAAAGGGGCTAGGCGTGGTGCTGCCGCGACTGCGATGCCCATGCCGCACAGATAACCAAAGATCGTCGCCAGGCTGCGCAGGAAGCCTGTCATGAACCCCAATACGACGGCTGCGAACAGACAGGCATAGATCACAAGGTCGAACAGGTTGGTTGAAAAGAAATGCATTACAGTTTGGTCCGGACCGGACTACGCTTTGCGCGTATGATGAGCGGGAAGGAGACCGTATATGGCGTTTGCAGTCACGAGCAACAGTTTCAAGGATGGCGACTATTTGCCGAAAGACTTCATCTTGTCCGCGGATTTCGGTTTCGGCTGCGGTGGCGGCAACAAGTCGCCGCATCTGCGATGGTCGGGCGAGCCGGCCGACACCAAAAGCTTTGCGGTGACGTGTTACGACCCCGACGCGCCGACAGGATCGGGCTTCTGGCACTGGCTCGTGGTTAACATTCCGGCGAATGTCACCGAGCTGGCGCCGGGTGCTGGCAGTGCGGGCGGAAAATTGCCTCCCGGGGCTTTGCAGACACGCACTGATTTCGGCGCACCCGGCTACGGCGGGCCGTGCCCGCCCGAGGGCGATCATCCGCACCGTTATCTGTTCACGGTGTTCGCTGTTAAGGCGGAAAAGATCGATGTGAAGGCGGATACGTCTGCCGCGGTCGTCGGGTTCAACCTGAATTTCAACACGCTGGCCAAGGTGGCGATCATGGGCCTGTACAAGAGGTAACCGCGCGTTCCATGCAGACGGCCTCATGCGGGTCCACTTCGCGTTGACATTGCGATCGCGGTCGTGGCCGGTGCGAGCAAAAGCGCACCGAGCATTTCATGTTTGTCGTCCTTGTCCTGTTCCTGGCGCTTGCGTCCGCAGCGAGGGTTACGGATGGACTGTCCGCACGTGAAATACTCTGAATGGACGATTGTCATTCGCCCGCTGTTCGAAAATCTTCAAAATCAGTGTCGTAGCTTGGTCTTCTTTCGCGAGTATTTATTAGATATACAACCATCTCGTGTATGGCGATTTTCGCGTGCATCTTTCGAAGGCTCTCAAGCTGACAGTGCTATCGGCGTTCAGCCTATTGGGACCGACCGTGGCGGAAGAGCACGGCAGCTTCCACGGTCTTCTGTCGGTCTATCGCTGCGAAGTTGTGCATCGGCTCGAGCAAATCTACGCAGCCGCTAATCCGAGGAGTGATCGGGATCGCTTCATCGCGGTCATTGTGCCTGGCCATCCGCACGGCTACGTACAGTGCATCTTTCACGATAAGCAGAGCAGACTCTACTGCGAGGCATCATCTGGATTCTACTACGGCAGGGAAGGTGCCCCGCGGACATTCTATCAGCCGTCACAGACAATAGATGCACTTGCGCGACTCGGTTTTGATACGGATGACAGCAAAGGAAACTTCAATATCGATTTCGGTGTCGATGCTCCCCCTGACTTCAACGCGATCGCCGACTTCGTATTAGAGGCTTTGCACGACGGTTATGGTGCGCGGGGCAATATGACTCTGAAATTCAACACACCGTTTGCTCGACGCACACCTTCAACCTGCGTGCCGGTCGGCTAGAGGCAGTCGAGTCGATGCAATCCTAACTCACAGCGTCCGATACCCGCCATCCACCATCACGATCGAGCCGGTGACATAACTTGAAAGGTCGGACGCAAGGAAGATAGCGGGGCCGGCAATGTCCTCGGGCTTGCCCGCGCGGCCGAGTGGCGTGTGGTCGAGAAAGATCTTCACGATCTCGGGGTTGCTCGCGCGTACTTTTTCGTTGAGCGGCGTTTCGATGAAGCCGGGTCCGATGGCGTTGACTCGAACGCCCTCCTTGCCGAGCTCGGCAGCGAGGGCGCGGGTGAAACCGAGCACGCCGTGTTTCGAAGTGGTGTAGGCGACCGAGTTTGGCGTGCGCACGTGCATGAACGACTGCAACGAGGCGATATTGACAATGCGGCCCTTGGTGGCGCGTAACGTGCCAAGGAAGGCCTGTGTCACATTGAACATGCCGTTGAGATTGACCGCCATGATGGCCTGCCAGTCCTGCGAAATTGTATCCGGGTCGCCGGTGAAGGCGTTGCGCCGGGTGATGCCGGCATTATTGACGAGGATCGAGACCTGACCGACTTTCGCCGCGACGTCCACGGCGACTGCGCGGCAGGCAGCGCGATCGGCGACGTCGAGCATGAAGTGGGCCGCCTTGCCGCCCGCCTTGACGATATCGGCGGCGGTTGCCGCAGCCCCCTCGCCATTGACGTCGAGGAGCACAACCTGCGCCCCCTCGCGCGCATAACCCAGCGCAATGGCGCGCCCGATTCCCGAGCCGGCGCCCGTCACGACAGCGGTATGATTTTGCAGGAGCGAAGGCATGTATTGTCTCCCTTTACAATTGAAGTGGTCGTCAAAGCTTTACCCGAAGCAACAATAGCGGCCGCTAACGACGGAGCGAAGTTGCCATCCTTGCATACCGGGCCTTTTATGGCTTCGCGTGATAAAATACCCCATGACTCGACGCTCCCAGGACGATTCGCGCGCCGCCGCCGAGAAGGCATTCAAAGCCGTGACCACCAGGCCTGCCGACCTCCCGCCGAAGACGCCGTCGCTGCCGCACGCCAAGCACACGGTGACGCTGCGGATCGACCAGGACGTGCTCGACCACTTCCAGGAACAGGGGCCGGGCTGGCAGGAACGTATCAACGCGGCGTTGCGCAAGGCGGCAGGGAAATAAGACTGTGGTGTGGAGCCTTAGTCTGTAGCCCGGATGAGCGAAGCGATATCCGGGGGCGGATTGTTTACGGCTCGCCCGCCACCTTCAGAATGTCGATCAGCTTGCGGTCGCGCCAGCGCTGCAGGTCGGCCATGCTGCGGCCGGCCGCTTCTTCCGCAACGCCGTCAATGATCTTCTTTTGCACCTCCGGCGTTAGCCGCGTCTGGCCAAGATCGTCCATCCATCCCTGGATCGCCGGACCAATATGCGACATGAAATTCGGCATGCCGCCTTCGCCGCCGGCCATGTGAAACGTCAGGTGCGGTCCCATCAGCGCCCAGCGCAGGCCTGGCCCGTATGCGATCGCCGCATCGGCATCCGCGACCGACACCACGCCGTCCGCAACGAGATGCACTGCTTCGCGCCACAGAGCCGCCTGCAAGCGGTTGGCGACGTGGCCACGCACCTCCTTCCGAATGTGGATCGGGTGCTTGCCGATATCGCGATAGAAATTCATCGCCCTGCTGATGGTCTCGGGCGACGTCTCCGCGCCGCCGACCACCTCCACCAGCGGAATGAGATGCGGAGGGTTGAACGGGTGGCCGATCACACAGCGCTGTGGATGCTTGCACTTCGCGCTCACCCGGCTGATGAGCAGGCCCGAAGAGCTGGTCGCGATCACTGTTTCCGGTGGCAGCGTCGCATCGAGCGTTGCAAACAATTCGATCTTGAGATCCTCACGCTCCGGTCCACTTTCTTGTACGAAATCGGCACCCCTGACGGCGGCCGCCGGCTCGCTGAAGAATTTGAGGCGCTTGCGGTCGGCGCCCGCTTGCACTGCCTTGAGTTTTTCGAGCGTCGGCCAGGCATTGTCGATGAAGCGGCGGACGAAGGCTTCGCCGTTCGGGGCAGGATCATAGGCGCCAACCTCGAATCCGCGTGCAAGAAAATAGGCCGCCCAGCTGGCGCCGATGGTGCCCGCGCCGATGACCACTATGCGTTTTGACATGGTTACTCCTGATATTCCTGGGGTACCGCGCTCATCCGCGGCACTTATTCAAAACCGGGCGGCGATGGAGTATTATGGCGACGAGCCGCGCAAAAGGAACCCGGAGCGTGCCTCTGCGTTACAGCGGCAGATTCAGATCGATTCGCGAAAGGTTGGACCCATGCGCGCGATGACGATCGTCATTCCCATCTTAGCTCTCATGAGCCCTGTTGCCGCGCAAGACCAAGGCCGCAATCCGAAGGGCGGTACGCTGACGCCGCCGCCACCGGCGGCCGGCAATGCGCCGCAGGCGCCGGTGGGACACCGCCAACCGACCCAAGGCAGCCTGCCACCATCGGTGCGCAAAGAAGAAGACACCACTGGACGTCGCGCGGTGGACGACCTGGGTCCTGTCCCGCAGATATGCAGGAATTGTTAGCGGCCTAGACGCGGCGCGCACAATTCGGCTGCTTCGGTTGAGCCGTTTCGCGTTAGTCCGCGCTTTGGCTGTTAGGTTTTCCAGATCATTCGCGCAATGATTTGCGCCATCGTGACCGGGTGCATCACGAACGCATTGAGGCGGCCCCACAGGCTGTCGGGCTCGTAAAACACACCAAGCTGGCGAAGCACGGTGGCGCGGTCATAGTAGATCTTCTCGCTTGCCAGCCTGTTCTTGTCGTCGAACGTGTAGATGCCGCAAACGGGAAATTGAATCGAACGGCCGCTCGGCGGCAGGCCGCGCCACGAGCCGAAATGGTGCCCGCGAATGATGACTTCCACAATGATCGTCGCTTCGCTGACGTGGCGCTGCTGCACGTCAATCCGCAGGTCGGGCACTGCCCGCAGCAACTCCGCATAGAACGCACGGACCCCGTCGCGGCCGATGTAGTGGGCATCCCATGGCTCGTCGTCGTAGCGCGCCGCGGCTCCGAATGTGGACATGATGCCGTCGAGATCATGCCGGTTTTCCAATGCCACGTGCTCGTCAACGAGCTGGAGGCGCAAAGATTGTTGTTCGGAACCCAATACTGCCATGACGCATTCTCTGGTTTTGCTCGCGAGCCCTCTGCGACGCCGAAGGGCACGGCGGCCACCGATGCAGTCGCGGCCCGGATTTTGTTACCTCAACCCTGACCGCGATTGCCGAGCATAAGCTCACGAGACGGGTCGCGCCCGATCTGATGTTTCTTAGATGGAGCAGCGGCCGTGACGGGCAAGCGCGTCCTTCGCCCTGACCGCGGCGGCGAAGCTCGGCAGTCGTCCCGTCAGCACGCTATAATTCGGGGGAATCGGTCGGCCGCCCCAGCTGAAGTCGTAGATCTGGCACGCCCTCGAGATGTTCCACTTGATGACGCGGAAATCGGCGGCTTGCGCCGGATTGAGAATAAAGAACGCCCCTACGACGCCCAGCAATGCGAGACTGAAACGCTTCATTTTTTGCCTCCCTGCCCAAATCCCATTGACGCCGCAATCGCGGCGACAAAATCGTATTTCGCATGACGAAGTCGATGCAAGTCGCCGTAGAGCGGCTATGAACAATTTTTGAAGGCGGCCACGACGGCAAACGCCAGCAGGAAGAATGTGAGCGGCGGTCTTTGCTTGGAAGGTACGCTTCGCGCTGTCTCGTCGTTGCAATTGGCATCACCCTGAAAAGCGGCAAAAGACAAGTATTTGGAGGTTGAATTGGCGGCGAGAATCGCAATGTCTGCGGCGGCGGTTTTGGCAGCGACTGTGATGGCTGGTGCCGTTGCGATCGCGATGCAGGTCAAGAACAACACAAACGCAATGCCGTTGGCTGGCACGCCAACGGACCTGCTCTATCGTTCGGTCGTCGTTGTAACGGGGACCGGCAAACCGAACCGAATTTCCGGCTTCGCGCAATGCCTCGGCGACGTCTTGGTTAAGCTGACCGGCGACCAGACCATCCTCCATGATCGGCGTTTTCCGACCCTTGCCACGAAAGCAGCCTCGTTTGTGCAGAGGTTCCGCTATCGCGACCGGTTGGAGGGCAAACCGGTTCACGACGAACAAGGCACATACGACCGGCCCCACGACCTCATGGTCATGTTCGACCACGCCGAGATCGATGCCTTGGCGCGATCGCTCGGGCGCGAACCGTGGCTCTCACCGCGTCCGCGCGTTGTCGTCTTCCTGGGCGTAGAAAACATGAGGGCGACGTTCATGCTAGCAAGCGACAGCGTTGCCGATCGCAGCGAGGATATGCGCAGCGCTTTTGCCGCGGCCTCCGAGAAAGCCGCAATTCCCGTTACGTTCCCCACGCTCGCACAGCTTGAGGCGCGCGGCTGGACCGCAGAGACTTTGCCGAACGCTACTCTCGCCGACCTCCGCGCCATCGCCCGTCAAGACGGCGGCGGCGTCGCGCTCGCCGGCAGGATCGTTTTCCGCGAGGAGAAGCTTGGCTGGATCGTCCGCTGGCGGATGGAGGACGGCGACAAGACCTATACCTGGGGCGTGCACGGCGTCAATTTCGACGCCGCCTTCCGCAACGCGCTCTTCGGCACGGCGCAGATTTTGTCAGGGCATGGACAGCCGGACTAATGGCGCCGAGAAAGTGCTGATTGAGGCACAGTCTCTAGGCGGGGGCCTCGGGTCACGCGCGCTCAACGCTGGCCGCATAGCAGCCCGGGGCGGCGAAATGGATGTGGAGATATTGCACGCGTGGATCGGCAAATTGCCGTTCGATCGCCTCTTCCAGCCAGATGCCTTCGATCAGCTCCCAGCCGGCCATCATGCCCTTGTCATCGAACCCGCGCACCGCAAGCGTTCGCCTTCGCAGTTGGTCGGGCACGTGACCCACGGTATCGAAAGTTTCCTCGTTTTTGCGCACGTAGATCGCAAAGCGCATGCGATAGGGCGACGCGACAGCATGATGCTCGTAGTTAACCAGGATCACCTCGTCGCCGGGCGCAGCATCGGTGAGGCTGATACGGCAAGGGTGAGGGCCGTCGGCAATTTTGCGTACCGCGCCTTGCACTGCGAGTTCGGTGTCCGGCAGTGCGAAAAGGTGCGCGAACTGTGTGGCCTCGAGGCCGCGGATACGGAACTTCATGGTGTCCTCCATGCTGTTGCGGAGGACGATGGCCACGGCATCTCCTGTCAAGCCACCCGATTTCGGGACCCGATTCCTGTCAGCTTGCGTCATCCTTAAGGAAGACAAGGCGCGCATCAAAGAGAATGACTGCGGCCTGACGCCCTTGCTAGACTGAAAACAAAGGGAACAATCCGATGTGCCGCAATATCAAGACCTTGTTCAATTTTGAGCCGCCGGCGACGGAGGACGAGATCCGTGCCTCCGCGCTGCAATTCGTGCGTAAGCTTTCCGGCTTCAACAAGCCGTCGCAGGCGAACGCCGCTGCGTTCGAGCAGGCCGTCGATGAGGTATCGCACGCCGCCTGCAAGCTGCTGGCCTCCCTGCACACGCACGCACCCGCACGCGACCGCACGGTGGAAGCGGAGAAGGCGAAGGCGCGGGCGCGCGAACGGTTTGCGCAGGCGCCGTGAGACATCCCGAAGCTTCCCGTCGGGCTTGACCCGAGGAGTGCGCGCCGCGTCGGTAGCTTGGCAGCTCGGCCGGCCCAACCTGAGATAGGATAAATCTTATAATTTGGCGGCTAATCGACTCGATCTTAAATGCATCTCTGCGTGGAGACGTGGTAGGCCAAGCTATTTTCTAGGCGCGTTGTAAAGCCGCTTGATCGCCTCGCGCGCGTCAAACCCGATCGCGTCGGCCCACTCCATCAGTTCGACGACATCGACGAGCTTCTGTCCGGTTTCGACATAGCTCACATAGTCCTGCCCGCGCTTAAGGCGTTTGGCCAGGTCCACTTGGCGCAAACCCGCCGCTTTGCGTCGTTCAATCAGGAAAATTCGCAGAGCCTCATGTCGCGGTGAGGCAAAAGTGCGGGCCACGTGTCGCCTCCGATTCGGGAGGCGTTTGGATTAAAAGGACTTTATCATTATGGAAAAAATCCGTATCAATAAGTTGAATTGCCGGAGCTTGGCCCCGATCTGTCTTCAAACGGAGTGGTAGGCTGCAGAGCCGGCGATATAGAGGATATATGAGCGATCGTCAGCCGGATATGCCGACCGATCCACAAACGGCCTGCGCGGTCTTGCTCGCGTGCTACGACAACGGGGCAGGGACCGAGGCCCTGCTTCGCGCCTTCATTGCGGAGCGAAACCGCGAATCCCGCCGCGCACTGTTCTGGGTGACCGTCTATCGATTGATCGTGCGGCAGTCTTGAGGTGCGCGACGCCGAGCTCACAGCGCCTTGTTACTCTCCTTCGCCGCCTTCTGATCCACATAGACCTCGCTGCCCATCGCCTTAAATTTCTCGCTCATCTGCGCCATGCCTTGCTCCTTGTCGTTCAGCGTGGCGGCGTAGTCCCTTACGTCCTGCGTGATCTTCATCGAGCAGAACTTCGGCCCGCACATCGAGCAGAAATGTGCGACCTTGTGCGCCTCCTTGGGCAGCGTCTCGTCGTGATATTCGCGCGCGGTGTCGGGATCGAGCGATAAATTGAACTGGTCGACCCAGCGGAATTCGAAACGCGCACGTGAGAGCGCATCGTCGCGCAGCTGCGCCGCCGGATGGCCCTTTGCCAGGTCCGCCGCATGCGCCGCAATCTTGTAGGCGATCACACCTTCCTTCACGTCGTCGCGGTCGGGCAGCCCAAGGTGCTCTTTCGGCGTCACGTAGCAGAGCATCGCGGTGCCGAACCAGCCGATCATCGCGGCACCGATCGCCGATGTGATGTGGTCATAGCCGGGCGCGATGTCGGTTGTGAGTGGGCCAAGCGTGTAGAAGGGCGCCTCGCCGCATTCCTTGAGCTGCTTCTCGACATTGATCTTGATCTTGTGCATCGGCACGTGGCCGGGACCTTCGATCATGACCTGGCAACCCTTCGCCCACGCCAGTTTCGTGAGCTCGCCCAGCGTCTCCAGCTCGGCGAACTGCGCGCGGTCGTTGGCATCAGCGATCGAGCCCGGACGCAGGCCGTCGCCGAGTGAGAACGACACGTCATATTTGCGCATCAGGTCGCAGATTTCGTCGAAGCGTTCGTAGAGGAAGCTCTCCTTGTGATGCGCGAGACACCACTTGGCCATGATCGAGCCGCCGCGCGAGACGATGCCGGTGACGCGGTTGGCGGTAAGATGGATGTAGGGCAGGCGCACGCCGGCGTGGATGGTGAAATAGTCGACGCCCTGCTCGCACTGCTCGATCAGCGTGTCCTTGTAGACCTCCCAGTCGAGCTTGACGGGATCGCCGTTCACTTTCTCCAGCGCCTGGTAGATCGGCACGGTGCCGATCGGCACTGGCGCGTTGCGGATGATCCATTCACGCGTGGTGTGGATATTGCGCCCGGTGGAAAGGTCCATCACCGTGTCGGCGCCCCAGCGGATCGCCCAAACCATTTTCTCGACTTCCTCTTCGACGGACGAGGTGACGGCCGAGTTGCCGATATTGGCGTTGATCTTGGTGAGGAAGTTGCGGCCGATGATCATCGGCTCGAGCTCGGCGTGGTTGATGTTCGAAGGGATGATGGCGCGGCCGCGCGCGACCTCACTGCGCACGAATTCCGGCGTGATGAACGACGGCACCGCCGCGCCGAAGCTTTCGCCATCGGCAAGCGCTGCTTCCGCGCGGTCGAGCATCTTCTTGCGACCGAGATTCTCGCGCTCGGCGATGTAGATCATTTCTTTCGTAATGACGCCGGCGCGCGCCCATTCGAATTGAGTCAGTGTATGTAGCCCGGATTGAGCGGTAGCGAAATCCGGGGCTGCCGTTCCCGGATGTCGCTGCGCTCCATCCGGGCTACGATCGACGGCCCGCCACGGCTTCGGCACGCCCGGGAAATTCCGTGCCAGATGCTTGCCGGTGACGTTGCCATTGTCGACCGCCTTGACCTCACGGCCGCTGTATTCCTCGACCCCGCCGCGCTCTTTCACCCATTCGATGCGGATGCGCGGCAGTCCCTTTTCCACGTCGATCGCCACCGTCGGGTCCGTATAGGGCCCGGTCGTGTCGTAGACCGGCAGCGGTGACTCCCCGGAGGACGCATCGAGCACGATCTCGCGCAGTGGAACGCGTAGGTCGGGCGCAGCCTCGGGCTGCGAATAGACCTTGCGCGAAGCAGGCAGTGCGCCGGTGGTGACCTTCGGGAGGGTGACATTGGGATCATGGATGTTCATTTACTTTCTCCTCCGTGGAGGCGACCGGTGCCGTGGTGATGTTTCTTCGAGAGCCGAGCGCGGCGCATCGAGATAGCCGAAATAACTCAGTAACACGCCGAGCAGCACGGCGACCCCGCCGTCAATGATGAAAAAATTCGGATAGCCGAGCAGCGACAGGCCGTAGGTCTCGATCAATTGCGGCGCGAGCATCCGCATGACACCGCCAATGACCGCCAGCCAGCCGAACACGGTGATGATGAGAGGCCAGTGCCATTTCCAGTCATTGTGCAGAATGACGATGGCGAGCCCGATGGTGAGTGCCGTGACGCCAGACAAATAGATGAGCATGTGGTCATGCAATGCGCGCTCGAACATCGCGCGATAGACGGCGGTGTTGAACAACATGCCAAGGCCACCCACGATACATACGGGGCCGATCAACTTGGCGAGAAAATGCGACCGTTCCATGGTTACGGCCCTACGTGGAATATGCGTTGACGCTCACGCCACGTAACCCTTGAAGGTGATAGAGCCGCCGAGCAGGACGAGGACGACGCCCAGGCCACTGAAGAAGCCGGCCCGGGCGAACTGAGGCGCAATGATACGGAAGGCGCCGACACAGGTAGGGGCCCGACCGATCGCTGTGACAGTGCTGCGCCAGTCAGGCGTCCACGCATTGTGGATGTGAGCGTATGGGGGCCGACAACAAGCGCGAGCATTCCGGAAAAGTAGATGAAGGGGAGGCCGGCAAGGAACTGCGCCGGCATTTCGGGGTAAGTAAGTTGGTTCGACAGAATGCCGCTGCCGATGACTGCAAGCACCGGGCCGACCAGCCTCGCGATCGTCAGCGATTTCTGCATCGAAACGTCCTGTCCCTTCGCCGGCATGACCCGGATCAGGTTCAAAGGGTTTTTCTCAGCCCGAAAAGGGCACCCCTCGGAACAACGTTTCTAATGTATGCGCGAGCGCGGGACTGTCAATGCAGCCACGTCTGATCTACCCCGGCAGGAAATCCGCCAGGGACTGCACAAAATCTCGTAAAAGCAACCGCAGGCGGTGGCATAGAGTCGCCGCTCACTCAAAAGTGGACCGCAAAAACCGAATACCTCTACATCGATACGGGAGGCCAGGATGTATTCAACCCGAAAATTATCGGCCTCGTTGCCGTGACTGGTCACTTCGATAACCGCTTTCACGTCTTCCGTTTCGGCCTGAACTACAAGTTGTGGATTTGACGCGGCAGCCTTCGAAAAAGTCACGTGCGTGGCAGCTGGGTCACAACAATCCTCACCGCGCCGTCGGCTTCCGCTATCACCCGCAGCGTGCGAGTGTCGAATTCAATGCCGGTAAGCCGCACGCCGTTCACCGAGGTATCCACGCGCACACCATTGCCGCCCTGCTGAAACTCCTTGAGCGCCGCGGCAATCTTGGTCTTCGCATCGTTGGCGAAAGGCTTGAGATCAAGCACGGCCTTGTCGGCGACCGCCTTTTGTAGATAAGGCATGGCCGCGCGTGCCGCCGTGCCAAGCAGGCCGAAGGCCGCATCCGATTCGACGGCGAGCGAAATATCCGACAGCCGCAGGATCTGATCCTGCTGATCAAGCATGGGCTTGCCCCACACATGCACGGTTGCTTCGGTGCCGAAGCCAAACCAGCTCCTCTTCTCGCGCGCCTTTACGCGCAGACCGATCAAGAGGCGGTCGCCCGTCGCTGAAAGACTCGCACCGAGTACCTCGATATCGACGGGGCCGCTGCCGTCTTCCGGAAAGTGCCGGCCCTTGAGTTGCGGTTCGAGCAGCCTGTTCAGTTCGGTGAACGACATGTCGATCGGCACGCCGACCGAAAGCAGGCCGTTGTCTTGCATCGGCGGTACTAGGTCGAGCTGCGCAGGAAACGGGCAGCTCGGTCTAGTTTCGTTCGGCACGATGCGTGTTTCCGCCTGCACGCCGATGGTGATGGTAAGGCTGCGTGCGTCGACCTGCGGCTGGGCCGCTGTGGCACGCACGGGCCGCATTTCAAGCCACAGAGGCGGCAGTCCTGTTTTTTCGCCGCCGAGCGGGATCGAGCGGCACATCCTCGCCCATTGCTCGCGTGCGCTGCGCTCGATGGTCGTATCGCTGCGCAGGCGGGCCTGCAGCGCTGTGATCTGGGTGGCCACGATTGGATCGAGGACTGGCTTGATTTCGTTGCCGAGATTGACCTTCACGCCGGCGACGTTGGTGCCGGCGTCGGTGAAATCGAGACGACCTGCGAGGTTGGGTTCGATGCGCCAGGCGGAGGTGAGTTGCGGACGCGAGGTGACCACGACGTTGCCGCGAAAATCGGTGCGCTGGTCGAGCGTCTTGACGGCGAAATCCTCGATCTGTTTGCCGACCGCGTTGCCGCCCAGCAAATTGCCGATCGCGTTGCCGAGGCCGCCCACCGCCTTGCCGGCGGTGCTGCCAATCTGACCGGTGATACGGATGCTGCCGTTGAGTGGTGTCGTGATCGTCAACGTATTCGGCTGGCCCGAGGCTGCCACCGTGCCGCGCGTGACGATGAGACCGATCTCCGCTTGGCTCAATAGTTGCGTCACGGGATTGTCGTTCTTCCCGGTGAAGTCTCGCGGCGTGGCGGCGTCAAGCGACTGCCCGATTGCATTAAGCGCTACCGCGACCGGCGCGATCACGCGCGAGGTACGTGTCACCGGCTGGAGTGGTTTTGGCGGCTGCAGGATCGCAAGCGCCTCCGGCAAACCGCTATCGGGCGGAACAAAGCGGTTGAATGCCCACGTCGTCGCCGCGTAGCCGGCTGCGATGATGCAGGCGGCACCGATTGCCAGGCGGAATCCGCGCGAACGGCCGAACAGCCGGATAGGCGCGGTTGCGTAATAGACGAGTGTATCGAGCTGCATTCTCGCTCCGCTCGAATCGCCGGAGAATCTTAGGCAGGGTTTCGGCAATGCGCCAGCGCGGGAATGCGGCCCAGCATCTCAGTCGAGCGGGCGAATCCGACTTGCGGGTCAAAAGCGGGCGTCACCGGGCCAATTTCGCGTCAGTCCCTCCCGTGTTACTCATGACCCATCATGGCACAGCCTTTTGTCGAGCCATGCGATAGCGGCATCATTGCCGCGCAACCGTGCCCGCGCGCCCTTGGCCGCGAAATCGCGCCTCGGCGCCGCCGGATGATATTAGCCGCCTGCGTGCTTGCGTCTTCGATGGCCTTCATCGACGGGTCGGCACTGACCGTCGCACTGCCGAAGCTGCGCGCCTATTTCGGGACCAGTCTTGCGTCGGTGCAATGGGTGCTCAACGGCTATGTGCTGGCGCTGGCCGCGCTGACCTTGATCGGCGGCGCGCTCGCCGATCACTACGGCAAGGCACGTATGTTGGCGCTGAGCTGCTTCGGCTTCGGCATGGCGTCGCTCGCCTGCGCCATCGCCCCTTCGATTGAATGGCTTATCGCGAGCCGAGTGGCCCAGGGAATTTCAGCGGCGATCCTGACGCCGTCGAGTCTGGCCCTGATCGGGAGGATTTACCCCAAGGAAGAACGCAGCCGCGCGATCGGCGTATGGGCCGCTGCTTCGGCGCTCACAACCGCCGGCGGGCCGGTGCTTGGCGGGTGGCTGACCGAGAGCTTCGGCTGGCAATGGGTTTTTGTGATCAATCCTCCGCTCGCGCTGATCACAGTGGCCCTGTTGCTCGCTTATGCGCCGGCCGATCAACATGCTGCGCGGCAATTCGATTTCGCCGGAGCCGCCATCCTCTCGGCTGCGCTCGGCGCGCTGGCCTGGGCGCTGAGCCAAATTGGCCCGGACAAGACCCGAGACAACGGCGTGACGATCGCTCTCGTCACAGTGCTGGGAACCACGGGGCTGGCCGGTTATGTCTTCCGGGAACGTGCGACTGCGCACCCGATGACCCCGCCGCGGCTCATGCGGAATCGCCCGTTCGTCGCACTCAACGTCGCAACGCTGCTGATCTATGCCGGCCTGGCGATCATGTTCTTTCTCGTATCGTTTGATCTCATCGACCGGCGCAAACTGACTCCAACCGATGCAGGGCTTGCGTTTCTGCCTTTCACCCTTGGTGTTGGCTTACTGTCACAGCCTTTTGGGGCCCTGGCTGACAAGATCGGCGCCCGTACCATGCTGATCGCAGGGCCGCTGGGAGCCGCAGCCGCCTTTTTGCTGCTCGCGCTTGGCAAGGATGCACCGCTTGCGATCGGCGCGGTTGCGCCGATGGCGTTGCTCGGCATTTCATTCGCGATCCTGGTGGCGCCGCTGACCGCGTCGGTGATGTCGAGTGTCGCGGACAGCGACGAAGGTCTTGCCTCGGGCGTCAATAATGCTGTGAGCCGTGTGGCCCAACTCGCCGGCGTTGCGCTCTCCGCCGGCATGACATCGTTCGGATCGGGCTATCCGTTGGGCCTGACCGCGGCCGCCGTCCTCGCCGCAGCAGCGGCTCTCAGTATTGCGATCATGCTGCCGCCTGCCGGACGCAAACGGGGATCATGATTCTCCGCCAATGAGAAGCCCTGAAGAGAAATCGACCGGGTCGCTAAGCCCGCGCCGGGATTTGCGCAAGCTCATATGGCTGGTAATGAGCAACCGCCTGCAGTGCCGAGCGGTCAATGAATTCGACGCGGCGCTCGCTTCCGGCGATCAGCTTTTCCGAGCGCAGGCGTTGCATCATGCGGTTGAGGTGGGGGACGCTTAAGCCCAGCACGTCGGCCATGACTTCCTGCGAAAACGGCAACGTGAAGCCCGCTGTTTCGGCGCGGCCGACGATGCGCAACCGTTCCTGCAGTTCCAGGAGAAAATGCGAAAGGCGTTCGATCGGCGTGCGGCGGCCGACGTCAATAATGTGTTCGGCATAAGTTGCCGCCTCCTCCACGGCAATCCAGGTCAGAGCCAGGCCGAATTGCGGGCGCCGATAACAAAGTTGCACGTACCCATCGAGCGTGCAGGCGGTCATTTCGATGTCGGTGATCGCCGTGACGGAATAGATCGCCTTCTGGAGGAATCCGCCCGGAATGCCGACAATGTCACCAGGCAAGATCACATTGAGAATTTGGCGCTTGCCGTTGCGCAGTAGCTTGTAGCGCACCGCGTAGCCATCCCTTACGAAGCAGAGCTTGCGGTATTCATCGCCATCGACAATGACATCGCCCCGCCGCTTGATCCGCAGATCGCCGTCGATGATGGCCACAAGGTCTGCCAGGTCGGCAGAATCGAGATCGACATATTGCGACAGCCGCGTGACAAACGGGTGCTGCTCCAGGATGCTCT
>Ga0066388_100000844_pt1 | contig 15875 bp, 40 predicted proteins | sample PanSoiMetaGPlot6_FD_64539 | JGI IMG/M metagenome (GOLD analysis project Ga0066388, IMG submission 64539) | Tropical forest soil microbial communities from Panama analyzed to predict greenhouse gas emissions - Panama Soil - Plot 6 (Hybrid Assembly) | ecosystem: Environmental > Terrestrial >... | reverse complement strand
CAGGCCACGAGGCTCACAGCAGGTACCGGGATATCCAGCCAGCTTCGACTGCGACGGCTTCAGCCGACAGGTAAATGCCGGTGATGCCCCCGCTGAGGCCTGAGCCCACCAGGCTCAGCGTCTCAGGGGAGCGCAGGAAGATCCGCGTGGGCTCCCACGTGTCGTTGGGTGCGGCGCCCATTGTCTTCAGCTTGTTCTGGCCCTGCCCGCTGAGCCCGGTTAGCTCACGGAAGATGCCCGGCAGGTCGGTTGCGGCGAACGCGGCGCCGACAGGGACCAGGGACACGCGGCCGAGGTGCCATACCTGGCCATCCTCAGGGCCGAGCAGCGCTTGAGCGCTCGTGCTGGCCTGCACCACTCCGCCTGTCACCACGAACAGGACGGCCGGGATGTTGACCGGCTGGACGGCCCTGTCCAGCTCAGCCTCGCGCATGGCCTGCCTGTCCATGCGCCTGAGCAGGTTCCCGAGGCTGACTTCCAGGCTTGCGCCCGCTGCGGCCCGCGCACCGCGGACCCTGCTAGTCAGCTCATCCAGGTCCGCTGTCTGCACCATCGGTCACCGCCCCGAACCCGAACAGCCTTGACAAGGCGCCATCGAACGCCAGGTCGATGCCGATGGCCAGGATCGCCACCCCGAACCCGATGCCGATCCACCCCAGCACCCGCTCCGACAGTCCGCCCGGCTCAGTCGTCTCGGCTGGCTGGCCGGCGTCGGCTGGGGCTTGCTGGCCCTGCCCGTTCGCTTCCGTCATAACCCTGATGATAGCGCGAGCCCAGTCCCCTGCCGCAGGGACCGGGCTCGCCATGCTCACGCGCTAGCCCGGGTCCCGGCAGGTAACGATTCCGGGGCCGGACGCGGCAGGCGCATTCATCTTGGGGTCTCGTCCCCTGATGAGTCCTGGCGTATAGCTTAGCGCACTACGCTTAATGCTACGCTGGCGATCGTGGTTACTCAGTATGCCCTGCGGCCCAAGCTCCCCGTAGAGCTGGAAACGCTGAGTGACAGGCAATTGCTTATCGTTATCGCGAAAGAGCTGGACGAGCTACGGGCAGCCTGGCAGAAGTGGGAGCCAGTCCTGGAGGCATTCCAGCGGGGTGGCATCCTGGCCGCCCAGAGGGCAGCGAAGAACGGGGGCCGGCGTGGCACTTGACGAGATGCGGTGGGTCCGGGGAGCGCACTACACGTGCGCCCAGAACCGCTGCCAGCTAGCCCAGGCCGCCGCGCTGCTTGAGCAGGCCGGCCGTGTCGCTGAGGAGGCGAACCAGAAGATGATCGACTCACGATGGACGCTATCGCTGTGGTGCGAGGTCGGAGGGCACTCGTTCAGCAGCCGCGACACTGGCCGGCGGCTGCGGACCGAGACCATCGCCCACGAGGACGGCAGCGAGGACGAGGTCACCCTGACTTGCTGCGGCGCGCACGCCGGCCCGCAGGTCCGGCGCATCGGCAACAGCTACCAGCAAGCTCTCAACGGACCCGCGGAGGACGCGACGCCATGAGCACCATCACCTACTTTGAGCGGGACGGGGAGCGTATCGTGATCCCGTCCGGGGCCGACCTGAAGACAGAGATGCGGTGCGACGGCTGCGGTGAGTTCCTGGCCGAGCCCGACGCCGTTCACGGCCGGCTCGACACGAACCTGATTGACCAGCCGCCGGTCGCCTTCGACGCCCATCCTGCGCACGCCGCCGCCGCCATCATCGCCCTTGGCGAGGCGCTGGGCACCCGCCATGGCTGACGACCCGGCCGCTTCCGCTAAGGAAGCTGAGCAATCGCAGGATCTTGACTCCCTCGCTGAGCGGCAGGACAGGGTAGAGCGCAAGCTTGACGAGGTAATCGGCTTGCTGCGCCCAAAAGGTGGCGGCGGCTCGCCTCCTGGTGGTCCTACCTCACCTGGTGGCAATGGTGGGGGTGGTGGCGATGGCAGCGACAGCTCCCCCAGCATCGAGGAGCAAGTGCAGGCCGAGCTGGACCGGCGCGACAAGAAAGCAGCCGACGACAAGGCGGCGGCGGACGACAAGAGCGAGCGGGAGCAGATGAAAGCCGACCTCGCCGCACTCAGGGAAACCAAGCCACAGGCGCCCGTGCGCCGCGCTACCAGGCTGCTCGGATGGGGGGACGGCCGGAGATGAGCGGCTTCGATACTCGCACCGTGGGGGCGACGCTGGCCCTGGAGATCGGCGAGCGCGCCGCGCGCTGGTGGGCTGTCGTCGGCGAATACCGGGATGGCCCGTTTCGATGGCCTGAGGATCCCACCGAGCGCGCCGCCCACAATGCGCACCACCACCACGCCTGGTTCACGGATCGGCCAAGCCGATGACGAGCCTCCGCTACGACCCAGCCCTGCCCTATGAGCTCGACAACACCCCGTGGTGGGTGCAGGACTCCGAGGCAGGGATGGGGCCGCGCTGCAACCCCTACGGGTACGAGGACGACCGGGTCGTCGTGATGGGCGGGGTCCGGCGCCCGGAGCAGGAGCAGCACGTCTGGTACTGCCGCAACAAGGCGGACGGCCGGTACGTCATGACCTGCGCCTACGGGCACAAGGGGACGATGCGACTCTGCTACGCCCACGTGGGGATGATCACGCGGAGGATGTCAGGGATATGCCCGCGGTGCTCCCATCCTGACAAGTTCAGGGATCTCGAGCGCTCGATCAACCAGGCGTACGCGGACTGGTGGACCGCCCACCCCCGGGACCGACGCGGGATAGGCGCCCGGATCGAGAACCTGACCTACCAGGTCAACGAGATGTGGTCGCGCGGGGAGATCAAGACAGGCGCCCCGCTGCGGCTGACGGAGGTGTCATGAAAGGGATCCTGACGGGCGCGGCGCTTGGCCTGCTCGTTGCGGGCTTCGGCCTGACCAGCCCTGACCGGCTGCGCAGGTGGGCGGACTGGCTGGAGGACATGGACAGCTACCACGATCGCCGGATCGTGGAGCGGGCGCTAGCGGAGTACGACCTCAGGCAGGAAGCCCAGCGTGAAGCCCAGCGTGAAGCCGATCATGACGGGTGAACGGCGCAACGCCATCGACGCCAACGGGTTCGAGTGCGACCCGTGCTCATGGTGCGGCGGCACCAAGTGGCGGACCATCACCAAAGGGTGCGAGTGGCAGTGCAGGACGTGCCTCGCCATCAGGCAGGTTGCGGAGGCGATCTAGGTGAGATTCCAAGTTGACATCGACAGCTACACGCACCAGTGCGATTCGACTGACCCCGAGCTGCTGGGCCGCTGGCTAATCGAGATATTCGGCCGGCACCAGTGGTCGGCTGGCACCTTCTGCCGGGTCCGCGCCTACCCGTCATGCGGTGACCTGGCGCCAGGCGGCACCAGCGAGCAACGTGACTGGATAGCAGACACCCGCTACATGGACACGTGGGCTCCGACGTCGCCGCGCGAACTGCTCGACAAGATGGGCAAGACGCTCGACAGGTACGAAGCCGACAAGGCCGAAGGGCTGATCTAGGTGAGCGACGACCCCCAGCGCATCCGCCAGGTGCTACGCGACCACGGGCACGAGGTGCCGGCAAAGGGCAAGCTCTCAGCAGCCAACCTGGCTGCCTATGATCAGATCATGGCTGGCGAGGCAGACGGGGACTACCGGGACGGCACCTCACCCGAGGACTTCCTGGCCGGTGATGAGCCGACCGACGAGCAGATCCGCCAAGCGCAGGAAGAGCGCAAGCCGCAGCGGCCAACCAAGGCGAAGGGCAAGGCGGCAGGCGACGCGGCGAGGCGGGCCAGTGGCTGGTGGCAGAAGAGCCGCCAGGGCAAGGGCAGGGCCAAGCGCCCCAAGCATCCCCGCGTCCCCGTCACCGACCTGGTAGCCAAGGCGTGGGAGTTCCTGGGCGATCTCAGCGAGCCCATCAGCCTGCCAGCGTCCCGCACGTTCAAGCTACAGGCGCCAGTTGCCGGCCTCGTGCTCGAAGACGCGGTACGGGACACCATGGTTGACCGGGTGCTCCAGTACCCGGCGCGGTGGCAGGGACGGGGCAAGGTGCTCGCGGCGATGGCAGCACCCGTCCTGGTGCTGGAGATCGAGCGGGCGCAGGGCATCCAGAACCCCCAGGTACGGGCGCTGCGCACGGCCACGCTAATGCGGATGCTGGAAGAGTCCATGATGCTGTGGCAGGAAGTGGCCGGCGACAAGTTCGAGGAAGCAGCCGAGCGGATGGCCAGCCGGCAACGCGACCGTGCCGAGGTCCGCAAGCTGATCGCTGAAGTGATCTTCGCCCCGGCCGAGGCGCAGCCGTCCGCTGAGGACCAGGCGGCGGCCCGCGCCCAGCAGTTCGCGGGAGCGGCGGCGGCGTGAACGAGTATCTTCAGCAAGCGCTAGACCTTCTTGGCTCGGACACTGTCAAGGCCATGGCTGAGGCTGAGGCTGAGGCGGTGGCGGCCGACGCGGTTAAGTACCTGGATGAGAAGTACGGCAACCCCGGGCTCACCAGGGTCTTTATCCGGTCACTCATCGGCAGCTACTTGCGCCAGCTAGAGATACTGGATGAATGAGCCCGCTCGACACGGCCGCTGACAGCCTGGTCGTCTGGCTGGACTTTGGTGACCCCGAGTCCGGCTACCTTGGATGGCTGGCCGGGCGGGTACGGAAAGCCGAGAACGCGTGGGGTGACATGGTCCGGCTGGCCAGGCCGTGGGCGCCTGGTGAGCACGGGGTGGGCATCGGCCCGTCCGGCGAGGGGAAGACAACCCACCTGGGGGGGATGTGCGGCATCCGCAAGTGGGTCATAGCCATCGACCCGAAGGGGGAGGATGACACGCTCAGCTCCTTCGGCTTTGAGCGGGTCAGGTCAGTGTGGCAACCCGGGTTGCGCTACTGGTTCGAGCACCGCGACGATGCGAGGATCTGGCGCGACGCGTGGAAGCGGATCGATGACGGCCAGCCAGTCAAGCTGGTGATCGGCGGGAAGTCCGACTCGGACGAGCAGGTTACCGCGCTCAAGCTGCTCATGACCGATGCCGTGAAGTTCGTGCAGTACGTGGGCGGATGGACCTTCTACATCGATGAGCTTGAGATCGCCACCAGCCAGGAGATGTTCAACATCCGGCCGTACGTGAACCGGATGCAGATAGCGGCGCGGACGAAGGGCACCAGCGTGCTCAGCGGCTACCAGGCCCAAGCATGGGTGTCGAAGCATCCGATCCGCCAGTGCAGGAAGGCCACCATGTGGTCGACCGGGTCACGGGAAATGATCAAGGCTGTTGCCGAGGGGATCGGCCGGGACTGGCGTGAGCTAGCGCAGGTTGTCGACACCATCCCCCAGTTCGTGTCCGCCACCATCCCCCGCGGCAAGCACGGCGGGCCGATCGTGCTCACGTCGGCGCCGAAGGTGAACTAGCGGGTTCGGTGCAATCCCCATAGAGCTTTGACAGGCAGGATCAAGGGAAGTAGCAGCATCCCGGGGACGCACCCGCTGGCCATGCCGGCTGTAGCTGGCTGGCCTGCCGATGACGGGTTCAGTGGCCCCGCCCCCCCGGCCGCGCGGACCGCCTGCACGTCCCCCTGCCAGTGCGCCTCGATCCCTGACAGCGAGTTGCCCGACAGCGCGACCGCTGCTTTCGCGTTCTCGGCGGGGATGAATAGCCGCTCCCGGCTCCACCCCGAGGGGGACGAGCCTGGCCACTCGATTTGCCACGGGCCGGTGGCGCCCGTGCTGTTCCACGCGGCCGACCAGCCGCCTGACTCCCTGATCGCCACCTTGGCCATCAGCGGGGCTAGCTCGCTCCGGCCGCCAGCCTCGATCCATAGCATCTGAAGCTGGCCTTCGGTCAGGTGGGTTCCCCGTGCCGGATAGCTCCACCATCCGCCGCCCTGATAGCGGGGGTCCGGCACCCACTGGCCGCCCCCCAGGTACTGGGGTGGCACCCCCTGGCTGCCGGGACCGGGCGGGTAGGTCACGGCGCGGCTGCCGTGGCCGCCTTGGCCGCGGTGCCCTCGCCCGGCACGGCGGTTGCTGCCTTGGCTGCCTCTTTCGCCGCGGGTGACCGCGCGACGGACACGCCGAGCAGGATAGCCAGGCCTGCCGCCATGACCGCGGCGCCCGCGACGACCAGGGCGCCGCCGATCAGCGCGCGGGCCTGGGACTTGGCGAACAGGCACTGGCCGCCCAGCGTGGGTCCGATGGGCAGGCCGATCAGGTGACCTACCTGGAAGCTCGGCAGGCTGATCAGGCAGGCGTTGTCCTGCGCGACCGGGAGCCCGCCGGCCCCGCCGCCGTCCGAGGTCCCGGGGCTGACGGGGGCGCCGAGGGAGCCGAGCAGGCCGGCGAAGTCCTGGCCTAGCGGCGTGGGGTTGGCGCCCGGGTCCGGCCCGGGGCTGGCCTGGCCTTGGGTGTAGGCGAGTGCCTGGCCGAGGTTCGGCGGGGGCGCCGCCCACCCTGCCTCGATCACGCCGCCCGGGGGCGCGAAGTAGCCGATGACGGTGCTGGCGTCGACGCGCTGCCCGACCTTCACGGTGGGGTTGATGTCCTCCGCAAAGTACACGTACTGGCCGGCGTTCGGCCCCGCGGTCAGCCGCTCAGCGACGAATGCCCCGCCCGGCTGCCAGCCCGCGTTGGTTGTCTGCTCGATCACCCCAGGCCCGAGCGCGTGGATCGGCCCCGTGCCGGAGTAGTCGATGCCCTGATCTATCCGGCCTGGCCGCACCCGCGCGTTGCGGAACGGGTTAGCGTACCCGCTGCCCGCGTCGGCCTTGCGCGTCATGTCCTGATGATCTCACGCGCGCTTGCGGCGCTTGGGCTTGCGGCCGATCAGCCCGGAGTCGCCCATCAGCCCGCCGACGAACTGCCCGACCCCGCCTGTCAGCTTGTTAACGTCCGCCTGCTGCTGCAAGGCGGCGGCCGAGGGGAAGACCTGCGTTGAGGGGATGATCGGCGGGTCACCTGACTTCGGCCACTGATACGGGCTCAGGGGGCTGAACCACGAGCCCAGCGGGACGTCCCAGCCCTTGACCAGGCAGTAACCCCAGCTACCCAACCCGTAGCCGGCCCACAGGACCAGCATGCCGACCAGGATCACCGCTCCCACAGCCCCTTCTGCCGCGATGTGTCAGGGCCGCTGGTGCCGCGGGAGATGTCAGCGATGTCGCGGCGGAACTCGGCCACCTCCCGGGCGTACGGGTCATCCTTCGCCGCGAGCTTCTTCACCCGCATCCACGCCCTGATCAGTACGTCCCGCTTTGCGATGGCCGCCGAGACCAGCATCGCCACGCCGATGTACACGACCACGTCGATGGCCTGGCCGATCGCCCGGTCACGCGCCTGCTCGGCCTGGGTTCGCTCACCCACCTTCCCACGATCCTCTCGCATGCGTTCCGCCGTTGGCCAGCCCGGAGCTGATGGCATGCCTGTATTTCAATACAAGCCCGCCGAGCGCGATGCCGCCGCCGAGCGCTGGCCACAGTGACCCGTCGAGCACGCACAGGAACGCCACCCATCCGGCCGCTTCGATGTTCGACAACCGCACCCACTTCTGGAGGGTTGGAGCGCGGGCTCCGGCGTCGAGCTCGTTGCTCTGCGGTGAGCTCAGGTTCGCGCTTGCGATCTGATAGACAACCTCAGCGCTCATGGCGACGGTGAGCATGCGCAGGGTGCGGGTGTTGCGCGCTCCCGCTGCTAGCGCTTCGGCTGCCATGCCCTAAGGCTACTGGCCGGTGAGCTTGGCTGCCTCTTCGCCTGCCTGGCCGATCAGCTCGATGACATAGTTGTAGTCGAGCGCGGGATGCTGCCTGGCGTGCGCCGTCACCCATGAGAGCACGGTGCCGAGCCGGTCGGACACCTTCGACGGGTCACCGGACTCGGTAGCCGACTTCGCCGCGTCGACCAGCTCGCCGGCGATGTCGAGAGCGGGCTGCCAGGTCCGGTCAGGGTCGCCGTGGATGACCGGGTTCGCTGCCGCCTTCGCTGCCAGGTGGTCGCTGACCGCGGTGGCCAGGCGGGTTAGCTGCGGTGCTGCCGCTAGCCGCTTCTCCGCTTCCAGGCCGTCGATGCGGGTCTGCATGCCGCGGATCAGGGCGAGCAGCTCGTGCGGGTCGACGGCTGCGGCCTCCGCGCCCGCGGCTACCAGGCTGGTGCCCATTTCCTGCGGCGTGACCCCCGGGCCTGCGCCCGGTGCCTCCTGAGCGGCGATCTGCTCGCGCGCTGCGGCTAGCTCCTCTTCGGTGAACTGCCGCACGGGCTGAGCGGCCGGGCCGTCAGTGGTCATGTCATCTCCCTTGGTTCCACGTGGAACTATGGCCGCCCTGCGGGCACTACCTCAGCATGGTACCCGTGACCCGCTGACCGGGCGGGGATGGTGGCGCCGTCCGCGGTCACCAGCGGGTGCAGCGTGCCGTAGGTGGCGGTGTTGCCCGAGTAGGTCAGCTCCGACATCGGCATCACCATGGGGGTATCGGCTGTGCCGACAGGATGATGCCCGGCCACCGGATCGATGCCCGGCTGCTCGGCTATGCGGGAGTGAAGGACGCTCACTCGGCTCGCCTGACCCTGATCCAGCATGCCAAGTTCGGGTTCGGTGGGTTCGCCTGCACGTATTTGCCGACTCGCTGAGCCGTCTGGACGTTCAGCAGCTCATCGCCGCTCATGTCCGGGAATCCTGCATGATACTGCTGGCTGTCGATCACGATCTCCCCCGTGCCCATGATGGTGCCGAAGGGATCATGGAACTCGATGATCATCCGCACGGCCGGCGTCACCGTGTAGTGCTCGACAGGGATTCGCATTGGCTCGCTCATTGCCCGCCTACCGTTGGGTGAAGCCGGCCGATCATGCCGGTCGTGCGCATCCTGCCACATGCGGGGTCGGTGGGGTCGTCGCCTAGCGCGTCCCCTGGCATTGGCTGCGGTATTTCGACCATGACATGGTTGACCGGCATGAACGGGTAGGGCGCGTCGAGCGGGTGCCAGGCGGCGTGCTGCGCTTCCGGGCTGTAGACATGCAGCGGAGGGGGCGCCGACAGGTCGCCTTCGCCGTAGGCATGGCTGCCGAAGTCACGGTTGATCATACCGGGCTCACCTGGCTTGACTCAGACGCCATGTCATTAGCGTACTGCTGCGGGTACCCGCCCTGATCGCTCACGTAGTTGTACGCCATGACCGGTCCTTGGCCCGTGCTGTAGACCGCGGTGCCGTCGATGTTCAGCATGCCAGGCCCGGCTGGCTCGGCTGGCTGGGTCGTGGTGACGGTGACTGGCCGGCCCTTCGCCGTCTCCCGCTGGGCTTTGCGGACCTCCCGCCGCTTCGGCTTGCGGTGCTTCCGCTCCCGCCGTCGCCTGGCCATCAGCGGTGCCCCTGCCAGTCAGTGAACCCGCGGCGGTGCCGCTTGTGGGGTGGCCCGTCGTGATCCTCTTGCCAGGTGGCGACCCACTGCGGGCCGAGCCCGTAAGTGACCGTGCTGGTAGCCGTGCCCGCGGTGCCGCCCGTCGTCCCGCTGGCCGCGCTCTTGCGGTACCTGAGCCACAAGATGCCGGCGAAGGCGACGACCGCGACGACGACGACCGCGGTGCCGGGCTTGACTTTCTTGCCGCCCTGCGGCTGCTCAGGCGCTGCCACTGCCGTCCCCCGTCTGGCTGTTGCCCGCGCCCTGGCTATCGGGCGCCTTATAGACGCGGGGGAACCACGGGAGCTGCCGCACCCTGTTCAGCAGCGCCCTGCGCGCGGTCATGGCCTGGTTGCTGCGGAGTACCTTCCCGATGGCGGGGATGGGAACGGGCAGGACGGTGGTCCGCCCGGGGTGGACCGGGTCATAGAGCTGAATAGGCATTCCGGCGCCCGGTAGCTCCTTGATCGTGCCCTGAAACCACTTCTGCGGCCAGAATGCTTGCGGAGCATCGGACGAGCGGGCGCTGCCCATCTGGGCCTTATCGCCCTGGTCGGGCTGGATCTGCGTGTTGACGGTCGGCGCCGGTATCGCCATCATGCCCATTGTCCCGGCCACGTCGTACTTGTATGCCTGCCTGCCAGATGCCGCGTAGCCGCCGAAGTGCGGCAGGAATGCCGACAACCCGGCTGCCTGCGACTCAGGCAGGCCGGGTAGCTGGTAGCGGATGTTAGGCACGCCCGACGACTCCCGCGATCACTCCCGCGATGATCAGCCCGGCCGCGATGCCCAGCCCGATCGTCAAGACCTGGCCCCACTGGATACCCATGTTCACCTCACACTCGCGAGCGGCCGGCCAGCAGCTTGGACTCAGTGACTCCCGCGCCGATAAGCGTGTTGGTCACAGCGGCATTGCGCCACAAGTCGGCGATGATCAGCCCGCCCACGATCAGCGCGCCGAACGCGAATCCCCTGGCCATGTGGTCACGCTCCTTGCGGCGCAGGCTGCCCGGTCGCCTTCGCCTCGCTCTTCTGCGCCGTGTCTACCTGCCCTGCCAGGCCGGCTGGCAGGACGTTCATGATGGCCGCCACGTCCAGCCCCCATCCGAGCAGGACGGCCATGGAGGTGGCTGGCGGGTACTCTGCGAGCAGCCCGAGCGCCGCGAACAGGCCGGTGACGCCGAGCAGCGCCCCGGGCGGGACGAGCCGCTTGTTGACCCGCGTGTACCGCCAGGTGACGACGCCCGCGCCGACCAGCCACGCGGCTACCAGCGACCCGCGCACCTCAGCCCGCCTTGCGCGCCCGCGGGATCAGCATCCCGGTGCCCCACTGCACTCCGTAGAGCACGAGCGCGCCGAGGATGAAGCCGTGCCAGCCCTTCATTGACGTTCACCTCCTACCGGGGCAGTGCCCACCAGATCCACACGAGGAACGCCAGCGCGCCTGTCCCGACCGCCAGGGTCAGCGCGCACTCCGCGGACACGCCGCCGCCAGCGGACACGCCGAACCCGGCTTCGGCCGCGGTGGCCGGGCCTTGCGGCGAAGCATTCGCGTTCGTGCCCGCGGTGCCTGGCCAGGACGCCAGGGCGAAGCCCCTGCCGCTGAGGCCGGTGTCCAGGTACATGCTCCCTAGCCTCTCACGCCTCGGGCAGGCCGCGCACCAGGGCGCCGGTCGGCACGACCTGGCCGACCACGGCGTTCAGGGTTCCCGGGGCTGCGGCTATCGTGCCGAACGGGTAGGCGGCAAGCTCGATCTGCGTTCCCGGGTTGGTCGACAGGAAGATCTCGCCTGTGTCGAGCAGGCCCAGCTCGCGCTGCGACATGGAGGTCTTGCGCGAGATGTACACGATGCCGGTGTCCCTGGCCACGGGGATGGTCCCGGCCGCAGTCTGCGTGGTGGCTGCGGCGGCGCCGATCCCGGTGGCAATCGCGATATCCTCCTGGATGGTGGAGAAAAGCGAGTCGATAAGCGGCACGCCGTCCACCAGCAGCTTCGGCCGCGTCCCGTAGGCGTCGACCCGGGCACCGTTCGCGTCGCGCAAGTCCAGGATCAAGCCGGTCAGGTACCCGCCCAGCCGCGGGAGCTGCACCAGCAAAGAGCCGGCGCTGGGGATAGTCGGGTTGCAGGGCTGGAAGATCCATTGCTCGGTGGTGCCTATCCCCGGTGGCTCCGCGGGGACGTTCGGCAGCCAGTAAAAATCGGCGTCAACGGTCTCAGTGAGGGTCGGCAGGACCGTTGACGGCGTGCTGAACAGCACGGAGTTGGCGGCCAGGTTGATCTGCAGGACAGGCAGCAGGGCGGCGTTGGCGCCCGAGATGACACCGTATCCCTTGGCGAATTCGAAGGGCAGGTACGTGGCAAACTGGAATGCGTTCGTCGCCGCGGTTATCGGCGTGTTCTGAGGCGAGTTCTTCAGGTCGCGCATCAGGTCAAGGCCGAATTGCCCGCCGTACTTCGGGACCGCATATGCGATATCCCAGCCAGGGCCGGTCAGCAGTTGAGTGCCGAATGCGTCTTTCATCTGAATCAACTGGAACAGGCTGAAAGGTGCGTCCTGGCCGCCTGCGCCAGCGTTGATAACGCCGTTGATGCCGCCGCCCGTGGCCGATAGCACGAGGATCCGGTAGCCCTTGTTCCATCCGGGGCTGCTGACCATCGGCCGGCCCATGAACCCGCCGAACTGCTGCGTGTCGACGTACATGGCGCGGCGGCCATCGGGTGCGTGCCTGACGAAGGGTCCGCCTTGCGGCTCGGCTGTGGTCTGCGGCTGCGGCCTGCCCGCTACCGTGCCCGTGGTCGGGGCCATCGGCGCTCCCTCAGAAGACTCGCCCTGCGACGCGGGCTAGGGTCTGGCTGGACTTGCGGGAGCTGGTAGCCAGGTGCTTCGCGCTCCACAGCCGCACCATGGCGGCGATGGGGTGGACGGCTACCGCGACGACCACCATCAGCTCCATGCTGCGGCGCGTCGGCAAGGCTCATCTCCCGTCTGGCGGTTCATCGCGGCCAGGCCCGGAGACAGCTTGTAGCGGCTCACTCCGAGCCTGAGCCGCTACAAGACCTGATCATAGCGCGCCATCGTAGGATCGGGTGCGTGGACCTTACCGAGGCAGCGGCGATCGTGGCCGCGCTGGCTGCGGAACCAGAGCCGCGCGCTGGCGATTGGGATACGTGCCTGCTCTGCGGCGCCTCGTTCGGCCGGCCGTGGGAGTCACCAGAGCACAGGCCCGAGTGCCCATGGCGGCGTGCCGTCGATTACATGGCCACTACCCATGCTGGACCGTGACCCCGCCTCGGTGCTGCTCGACTCGGCGGCCAGGCGGATCGTGGGCAGGGCATTGCGGAACCCCGGGCGGTGGCAGGTGACGCGGCTCAGCGACCCTGGGGAGCGAGCCAGGCGCTACCTCGCTGCGATCGGGGTGGACTGGCGGGGGCCGGACAATGCTTCAGCGCAGGGCGGCCGGGGGCTCAACGCGAGAGACAGGTGGGGGCGGGCCTTCGTCCGGGCGTGCTACTACCAGTTCAGGTGGTTCTCGGTCACCGGCGGGGGTAGCTGGCGGGATGACCCCAGGTCGGAGGCAAGGCACGCGGGGGCGCTGCGGGTGGAGGTCGGCCGGCGGGTGCCCGCGCTCGGGGTGCTGCCCGCGGGGCGCGCGGTGCGGGTGATGTACGACGCGGGCGGCGAGGCGAAGTACCGGGCCGTGCGGCGGATGCCGGACTCGGCCAGGATCTACGACGACACGGGGGTTCCGTCTGCGAGGTGGAGTGACCCCGCCCGGAGGGACTGGCAGTGAGCGGGGCTGTCGTCCAGGTCGTCGTGCTCGTCGTCGGCGGGCTGCTGCTGGCCGGGATACTCGCGCTGCTCCGGGGCGGGGTCAAGACGCGGGACACGGTGCGGGACAACACGGCTGCGATCCTAGAGCTGGCCAAGAGTCACGACAACCACGTCGCTGAGGCCATGCATTACCGGGCCGGGATAGAGCGCAGGATGCGGTCACTGGAGCGGTGGAGGGAGCGCGGGGGACGGCACTAGGGCATCACTTCGCCTGCTTCCTGCGCCCTGGCTTCCAGTCGACCTCCACGAACTCGCCTCGCTCGTCATAGCCGACCACGAAGACCAGGGCATGGCCGTTGCGCCTGGCCCACTGGGCGAAGACCCGGCGGAAGCTCTTAGCGATGAGCTGGAAGTCCTCTCCTCGCCGCAGGCGCAAGGGCAGGAGTGGCAGCCAGTCAGCGTAGGCGTACGCGGTCGGCTTGCGGCGCGCCTTGCTCAGCGCGGTGATTTGCTCCATGAAGCATAGGCTATCGTATTGCATGCTCCACGGCTGAACGGTAGATCAGCTCGGCCACTCGGTGCACTTCGCCTCGCTCTCCGCTGGCGCCAGTGAGAACTCAAGGCCAGCCCGCAGCTCATCGTTGCTCGGCAGCCTGCGCCACTCGGCGAGAAAGGCTGCTCGGATGTTGTCGACTGCCTCGCCCATGAAGCCGGCCGGGATGTCGCCCCACAGCAGTCCTGTTGCCGCGTTGCCCCTTCTGGCGCCGGACTTGTTAGCTTGCCACCAGCCCATCACTTTGCCTCGCTCTCCGCTTGCCTCCTGCGCCCTGCCACCCACCCCGGCTCGCGTGCCCTCCGGCGCTGGTTGTAGGCGCGCTGCGATGCCGCCCGCCAGTCGCGGCACGCGTCACACCGGCATCCTTTGACCTTGTAGGCGTAGCCAGCGCCATGCTTCATGTCATGTAGGGTACCCTATTGCTCCCCGGGGCGGAAGGGTGTAGGGTAGCCTACATGAGGACGAACGAGGACCACGAGCACACCGACTGGCCGTGCCTGGAGTGCGACGTGTACCAGCCCGGTCCCGGCTACTGCGCCCATGGCATCAGGCTTGGCAGCCCCTACTGCGGGCCATGCCACCTGGACGCAGAGCGCACCCTCGCCTTCATCGCCGCTAGCCGCGGCGACTACGAGCCGATGTAAGGGAGATCACGATGGGCGATGTACGGCACGCCATGGCGGCAGGCCACGGGATCAGCAGCCTGAACTGCCTGGCCGTCCAGCTTAGGAACGCGGTCAAGTACTACCTCTCCGACCGGGAGGCGCTTGACGACGCGATGCTAGAGCTAGCGGCGCAGGCCGAGCGGGACATCGTCAGGATGAAGGCGTACATCGATGGCCCGCCAGCCGACGCGCAAGCCGCACTGGACGCGATCAACGCCCGGTTCGCCCGGGAGCAAGCCGAGCAGCGGAACGCGGGCAACCCGCCAGCGATGGAGATCACGTTCGCGGACGCATCCGAGGCGATGGCCTGGCTCAAGGCCCGCAACGACTACGTGAAGTGGCTGGCCCGCCAGTCCAAGCCCGCGCTCATCCAGCTCATGGTCAGCGGCCACAGCCTGAACACGCAGCGCCAGCTGGCGGCGTGGAGCAAGGACGAGCTGGTGAGCAGCCTCACTGAGGCCGGGTACCCGCCAGAGGCCCGAACCCTCGCCGGCCACATCAGGGTGCAGGCAGCGGGGGTCCAGTGCTCCGACGCCTGTCCGCACCACGACGATGTCGTCTCCCGTGAGCCCATGGGCACATCGGAGTGGCCGGCGGGCAAGGCCTTCGGCGAGCTGACCGACGCTCAGCGCCACGTCGCAGTCAAGAACGCGGCCGACCAGCTGCAGCGCGAGCTGTCCGACATCACTTCCCGTGAGCCCATGGGCATAGCTGAAGTAGCCGACTGGACGCACACGCCAGGCAACGGAACGGACATCTGGGACGCCCCGGGCGTGCGGGTGATCCGGGCAGGGCTGTCCTATGCCATCTACACCGGCAGCGACGCCAGCGGCTTCACCCTGCAAACCCGGGTCAACTCTGGCCGCGAGAACGCCTTGCTCAAGGCAAGCTCGTTCATCACTCACCAGACCTTTTCTGAGCACTCCGCCGCTAGCGCGGCAGCAGTAGAGCAGGCAAGCAAGTGAGCCCCGCTCTCGCCGACAACGACGAGCCGGTCGGGCCGAGGGACGTAGCCAGGTACGCCGTGTTCTTCGCGGCCGAAGCTGAGACGTTCGACGCGTTCCGCCAGTGGGCGATCCACCGAGCGGCGACTGACCGCGGCCGGGATTGGGCCGAGTGCCTGACCCTGGCCGGCCTTCGCGAGGTCGCCATGGAGCTGCACAGGATGGACGTGCACCCGTCGTGAGCAGCCTTCACTACCGCTGCGTCATCTGCCACGTAGAGCAGGGGACAGAGCTAGGCCAGCCAGTGCCGGACACCGGGCCTTACCCCGTCTGGCGGTGCTGCGACGCTGAGGCTCAGGCTTGCGCCGACAGGTTCGAGAAGCTGAGCCCTGAGCAGTGGATAGCGAGCAGGCCATGAGCGGGTTTATTGCCGTGGGCTTTACGGCAGCGCAAGCCGACGTGGTCCTGACCGTGATTGGCATCATCACCAACAACACGGACATGGCCGCGAGCTACGGACTGTCAGCATGGGATCTGCGCTGCCTCCAGCGAGCCGAAGCCGCGCTGATCAGGGCTAGGGCGACTGCGACATGACTAGCCTGAC
>Ga0066388_100000843_pt1 | contig 15885 bp, 7 predicted proteins | sample PanSoiMetaGPlot6_FD_64539 | JGI IMG/M metagenome (GOLD analysis project Ga0066388, IMG submission 64539) | Tropical forest soil microbial communities from Panama analyzed to predict greenhouse gas emissions - Panama Soil - Plot 6 (Hybrid Assembly) | ecosystem: Environmental > Terrestrial > Soil... | reverse complement strand
ACTTCAACGACAGCGATCCCGGCATCACGTTGCTGCAGCTCTTCGCCTGGCTGGCGGAGATGACGCTGCACAGGATGAGCGACGTCCCGCGCAAGACCTATCTCAAATTCGCGCAGCTGCTCGATCTCGAATTGTCGGCGGCCAAGCCGGCCACCGTCCGCCTCGTGTTCACGCCGAAGCCCGCGGAGACGCCCGCCACCATCCCGGCGCACGCGCGCTGCTCCGCGCGCGCCGAGTCCGCCACCGTGACGTTCGAAACGACGCAAGCGCTCGACGTCATCGGGACCGCGCTTGCTGCAATGTTCGTGTTCGCCGACGGCACCATCAGGCGCGTCGAGCTGCCGACGCTGCCCGAGGCTGCGCCGTTCTGGCCGCTTGGCCGCGGTCCCGCTGTCGGCGATGCGCTGTACTTGGCGTTCAAGCCCAATCCGAGCAACGCGAGGCCGTTTCCGCGCAAGATGCGTTTTTTGGTCCTGCGGCCCGCCGAGGACACCGACGGCACGGCACAACGCATCGGTGAGCAGGAGCGCGACCTCGTTCCGCCGGTCGATCTCGTATGGGAATACCGACCGAAGGCGGATCAGGAGGCCTGGGAAAGGCTGGGCGTATTTAAGGACGAGTCGGTGGCGCTCACGCGGGATGGCTACATCGAGGTCGAAGGTCCCCAACAGATCGAGTCCTGTGTCGAGGCCCTGCTCGCGCCATATCTGGCCGGGCCGCACTATTGGCTGCGCGTGCGCCTCGATCAGAACAACTATCCGGCCGGCCGCGCGCCGCGCCTGGATCATTTTCTCCCGAACGCCGTCGATGCGGTCAACCTCTCGACCGAACCCCGCCAGACGCTCGGCACGAGCACCGGTCGCGCGGAGCAGAGCTTCGATTTCCCGAAGCGGCCGGTCGACGTGCAGTCCATCAAGCTCGAGGTCGAGCCGCCCGGCGGCGCCGTCGAGAAGGATTGGTCGCGCGTCGATGACTTCTTCGCTTCCAAGCCGCACCACAAGCACTTCGTGCTGAACGCGACGGCCGGCCGCATCACTTTCGGCGATGGCAAATTTGGACAGATCCCGCCGGCCGGCGCCGCGATCGTCGCGGCTGTATGGCGGCAGGGAGGCGGCGCGGCCGGCAACCAGGTGATAGCGGGCGCGGTGAAGATGATGGTCACCCAGATCGCCGGCATCGAGAAAGTGATCAACCCGCGCGGAGCGGCCGGCGGCGCCGACGAGGAAGCGCTAAGCGATTTCATTCGCGACGCGCCACGCCACCTGCTCAGCGGCAAGCGGGCGGTGACCGCGGAGGACTTCGAGACCCGGGCGACGTCGATCGACGGCGTGAAGAAGGCGAAGGCGCTCGGCGGCCGTCATCCGGACTATCCCGACGTCGAGGTCCCGGGCGCGATCACGGTGTTCGTGGTCGCCGATTCGGAGCGCATGCCGCCGACGCCGTCCGTCGAGCTCATTCGCTCCGTTTGCCGCGCGCTTGAGCGCGTGCGGCTGATCACCACCGAGATCTACGTGGCGGCTCCGCAGTTTCTGGAGGTGCGGATCGAAGCGCGGCTGCTCGCGGATCCGGAGGCTGCGTTCGACCAGGTCGCGAACGATGCGCGCAAGCGCCTCGACGACTTCCTGAGCCCCCTGCAGCGGAAGTTCGGAGAGAACATTTCTCCGGCCGCGCTCTACGCGACGCTGTTCGGGCCGCCCGGAGGGGACGCGCACGTCCGCTCGGTCGAGAACCTGATCGTCTATGTCAATGGCCAGCAGCACGACGTGAGGCGGCCGATAGATGTGCGCCCGGATTCACTCGTTTATCCGGGGCACCACCTGATCGTCGTGCGACCGGACCAGGATGAACGGGTGTCAAGATGAACGGCACATCCTGGCTGCTCGGCGGCGGATATCCCTGGTTCTCGGCCAGCCCGACGGCCGAGCATCCCGGGACCGGGACGAGCGCGGTGGTAGCGAATGAGCACTACGGCCTGTCGCTCGCGAGCCTGCCCAGCGGGCCACTCGGACTGGCCGCGCCCGATGACAGCCTGGGGCAGTTGACGCTCCCGCGCGGTGTCGCAGTCGAGAACGAAACCATCCTTGTTCTTTCGCAGGATGGAACGCTCGTGTATCGCTATGACCCGCTGCAAGCCACGCTCGTTCCTCTCGCCCACATCGGCGCGGATGGACTGAGCGCAGAGGCCGGCGAGGCGGAATTCCTGGAGCCGCGACGTTTTCGCGGCGCGACCAATATCGCCGTGCTGCACGGTGCGTTGTACGTGGCCGACCCTGCCGCACATCGGGTGCAGGTATTCGACCTGCGCACGCTCGCACTGATCCGCATTCATGCAGACCTCGAAGATCCGACGGATGTCGCATCCGGCCAGAGCGCGGTCTATATCCTAGACCGCGGTTGCGGGCGCCTATACCGAACCTCGCCTTCGTGCGACTCGCTCACGCTTCTCATCGATCCGTCCGCGGCGGATGGCGCGGAGCGGAGCGCCCACGCTTGTCGGTCATTGCGCTGGGATCGCGTAGCCATCGATCGGCAGCAGCGCACTTACCTGCGCCATCGCCAGGGCTCGACGATCGAGCTCGACGTCTTCACGGCCGACGCCTGCACGCCGCTCACCCACCCATGCGAGCGCATCTACGACAGCGCGCAGGTGAGGGACCGCTTTGCGCGGCCCGTCATCACCACTGATGCTTGCGGCGCGTTCGAGTTGCCGGAGCGCCTGCTCGATCCGTGCGGCCTGCGCCGGCCGCTCGGCGAATTCGTGCCGCGATGGCAAGTGGGAGACCGACTCTACGTCATCGATCCCGAAAGTCGCACGCTGCGGGTGTTGCTGGCCGACGGAAGGCTCCGTCATCGGTTTGGTCCGCTCGACGCGAGCGGCATCGAGGTTCCGTTGGCGTCGGAGCACGTCTGGTCGCCCGTCGACCTCACGGTGGTCGATGATTGCGCCGTCGTTCTCGACGAAGCTCATCAGACGGTGTACGCACACCGCCTGGGCGCCAGCGCGCTGCGGAAGTTGTTCAGCGCCCCGCCCGATCTCGGACGTCGCTGGCAGCGCATCGCCGACGACGGCAGCGGATGCCTGCTGCTCTGGGACGGCACCGGCGAAACGGTCGATCGATTCGATCCACACGGGCAGAGCCTCGGCGTCATCGCGCTGCGAACCGTTCGCGCGCGCTTCGACCGGCCGAGCCCGTTGGAGCAACCCGTCGCGGGTCGGGAGCGCGTGCGCCTGACGCGGGCCGGCGCCGTGCCGCGCTTCGACAATGACCCTCCGCTCCGGCCGACGCCGGCGTTCGTGCCGAGCGGCGTGTGGACCAGCCAGTGGCTGAACAGCGATCTCTACGACTGCGCCTGGCACGTCATCGAGCTTTCGGTCGCGAAGCTGCCGCCCGGATCCAGCATCCTGGTGCGTACGCGCACGAGCAACACGGCGCAGGACAATGCCGAAGTCGCGGTGACGGCCGATACGGTCGGCGCACTCGGATCATGGCGCGACGTACCCGCATTCGTCGCTCCCCCGCAGCCTGATCCGAAGGCCCCGCAATCCTTCGAGCGCGACGTGCTGGTGCCGAGCGGACCGGGCCAGTACCTGCAGCTTCAGATCAAGCTGACGAGCAACGGCGTGGAAACGCCGATCGTCGGACGTTTGCGAATCCGATTCCCCCGGGAGTCTCTGCTGCAGTACTTGCCGGCGATCTATTCCTCGCCGCCGGAGCAGCGCGAATTCCTCGATCGCTTTCTCGCGATCATGCACACAACCTGGTCGGATATCGAGCGCGAGGTGGACACGTTCGAGCGCTATCTCGATCCGGATTCGGTGCCGCCAGCGGCGATGCCTTACTTGGCGGGTTGGCTCGACCTGCGGCTCGAAGGCTTGTGGGGGCCGGAGCAGAATCGCCGCCTGCTGCAAACGATGCCGCGGCTGCGCTCGAAGTGGGGCACGGTCGCCGGCATGCGCGAGTGGCTGCGCGTCTATCTCTCGAATCTCGGGGCGGTCGAGGAACGCGACCTTCAGCAGCTTGGCGTGCCCGGGATCGTCGAAAGCTTCGTCGAGCGTCGGCGCTTGATGCTGGCCGACGGCGGCGCACGGCTCGGTGCCGCCGACGGACTGTGGAGCCCGGCGGTCGAGCGTCGTTTTCAAGTCGGCGTGTTCGATCAGGAAGGGGAGGTGGAGCTCGTCTCGACCGGCGACCCGGACCTCGACGTGTTCCGCCACTACGCGCATTCATTTCGCGTGTACGTGCCGGCCGCGCTGGTGCGTACGCCCGACGACGAAGCGCTGATTCGCCGCGCCATCGAGCAGCAGAAGCCGGCGCACGCAACCTACGAGCTGGTGCTGGTCGAGCCGCGCTTGCGCATCGGCGAACAGTCGACCCTCGAGCTCGACACCATCATTGGGGCGCCGCTACCCGGGCCGTTGCTGTGTCCCGCGATCACCGATCCGCCGACCCGTCAGCCTTACCAGCGGCTCGGCTTCGACACGACGCTCGGGTGCGAGAGCGCTTGCGATGGCGACAGCCGTCTCGAGCGCAGCCTGGCGTAACGGAGGCATGCCATGAAGTGCGACGAGGAGAGCGGATCACGCGAATGCGAGAACCTCATGCTCGATCGGCTCCGTTACTTCACGGGTCGTCACATGACCGCGCGCGACTTTCGAGATGCCGACGCCTACCACCGAACGATGCGCCATCTTCATAATCGCGTCTTGCACGGCTGGGGAATCGCCTGCGGGCTCGAGGTGAGACGACATCCCCGCCCTGAGTGCGGCGTCATCATCCAGTGCGGCCTCGCGATCGATTGTTGCGGGCGCGAGATCGTCGTCCGCGACCCGACGGCGCAGCGCATTCCCTGGGACACGTGGCCCCGGTGCCAGGACAGCGACCGCAGGGACCCCGACTACGTCCTGCTGCTGTGCCTCGAGTACCGCGAGGTGCTTACCGAAAAGGTGCCCGTTCTCTACAGCACCGAGGCGTGTGCAGGCGCGTCGTACGAGGAAGGTCGAATTCGCGAGAGCTACGCGCTGCATTGGCACGCCGTGAAAGAGGCCAACCTGGAAGAATACGGATGGCAGACCGCGAAGGGATGCCCACCGCCCGAGCACACCGAAGCGCCTTGCGAGGAGCCGTGCGAGGAGGAGGCCGCGCCGTGCTGCATCGATCCGGTGTGCCCGCCACATCATTGCGTCGCGCTCGCGGTCGTGCGCGGCGACGACACTGACCCGCAGATCGACACCGAAGGGCGGCGATCGATTGTGCAGGCACGCGAGCATCTCACGCACGTCTGCTGGACTAGCTGGCCGCACGGCGGGCTCGTGAAGCTGAGCGAGTTCAAGACGCTCAGCGTGCGCTTCGACCGCAGGCTGAGCGATCCGCAGTTTGCGGTTGCCCCTGGGCCGCGGGGCATCAACGAACGAACCTTCGTGGTGCAGTACGGCCAGCAGCGGGAGGACCTCGATTTCGTGATGTTCACCGAGCCGCCCCACCTGCTTGCAGACCGCCGGACGGCGGTATTCGAGGTGTTCCAGCCGCAGGAATACTTGGGCGACACCATCCACGTGACGCTGCGATGCGATTTCATCGTCGACTGCAACAACAACCCCGTTGATGGCGACCATCTGCGCGGCAGGCTGCCGTCAGGCAACGGCGCGCCCGGCGGCACCTTCGAAAGCTGGTTCCGCCTCGTCAGCGATGACAACTATGACCGGCTGACGCAGCCGGCGAGCACGCCAGGAGTCAAATCATGAGCGCGCCCTTGACGAACGTGAGTGTGAAGCCCGCCAAGGTCGGGAACTGCACGTGCGGCTGCTGCTGTGATTGCGGCGGCCGGTGCGGATGCGAAAGCTTCTGTTGCGAGCTCGAATGTCTCGTGCGCCCCAACTTCTTCTGCGGGCAGCTGCTGACCGACGCCGATCTCCGCGCTATGGTCGAGTGGACGCGCAAGCGCCTCGCCCTGGCACGCTATCGCGATGGCTGGGGGGTGGTGTGCGGGCTCGACGTCGCCTGCAGCTCTCCGCGCGGAGACTCGCAGTGTTGCGGCGACACAAACGGCGGGCCGGCGGTGTATGTGAACCCCGGATACGCCATCGATTGCTGCGGCAACGATCTCGTTGTGTGCGAACTGCTCAAGGTCGATCTTGGCCCGGTGTGCCGTCCGCCGCAGGATCCCTGCGACCCGAAGGCAAAACCCACTCCGCCCGCCAATCCCGACGATCGCGCCCAGGACGGGCCAAGGGACTGCTTCGAACTAAGCCGCGGCGACCTGTTCGCCGTGCAGCTGAACCTGCGCTACCACGAGGATCTGGCGCAGGGCCAGCGTGCCATGTTCCGCGGCGGCTGCTCGGATGTTGGCCCGTGCGAGTACGCAAGAGTCCTCGAGCGCCCGTGCGTGCATCTCGAGGTCGTACCCTGGAAGGTTGAGCCATACGACGAGGCAAAGGACGAGCAACAGTGGCTCGATAGTCTGCGGCAGCGCCTGCAGAGGCACTGGCACCAGAGGATCCTGCCGGTGCTCCAGCAGGGGCCAGATGCCGTCCTGCGATACCTTGCGCACAACCCTCCCTACCAGCTCTGTTTCCTCGAAGAGGTCTTGTGCTGCCTGAGGGAGCAGGCGGCCCCCGATCCGAACGCGAGAGAGAGGGCTCTGGACCCCGAGTTGCTGCGCGTCGGCATGTACCTGGTCTGGGATTGGCTGTTGCGGGAGCTGCAATGCCCCTGCGCGAGCTGCCGGCCCGATACCGGTGTGCCCCTGAGCAGGGTGCTGCTCCGTCGCACCGTGACAGGCAACCGCACGCAGTGCAAAGTGCTGATGATCGATTCCCACGTCCCGCACCGGCGTCCGCTGCGCAAGGACGACTGCCGGCCGATTCCGGAGGGAAGAATCGATCTCAAGCAGTTCCTCTGGCAGTCACCGGCGTTCGTGCAGAGCCGGTTCGATTCGCTCCGCGTTAAGCTCAGCCAGAACGACAATTATCTTCAGACCGCGAACGCGCAGCAATTCGAATCCTTGATGGCGGAGCGGCAAATACTGACGTTTGATCCGGCCTGGCAGCCCGGATTGATCGCTCACGTGGTCACGGATCCCTTCGGGACGCCGCGCATTGCCGCCTTCGAGTCGGCTCGGGCGCCAAATCCATGAGCATCGCGCGCGTTCATTATCGTGAACGGCAGCGGCTTACCGCGGCGGATCTGCGGTTCGAGCAGGAATACCGCCTGGGAATGGGCGGCCGGCACCACCTCGCGCATCACGACTGGGGAATCGTCCGCGGATTGCGCGTCGTGCCCTTGAGCAACGGCGTATTCCGGCTGATGCCCGGGGTCGCGATCGACGGCTACGGCCGCGAGATTGTTGTGCCGAGCGCGGTCGAGGTCGAGATCGAGGGTTTCAAGGAGACGGGCTGCTGGTTCCTCATTCTCCACTATTGCGAAGACCCGGAGCAGGTGCCTCCCGGACGGCAGTGCAAGGACGAGCCGGCGCCACGCATTCGGCAGCGAGCCGCTTGGAGGCCGGCCGAGTCATTCCCGTCGGCTCCGGAGCCCGCCGATGACCTTGTCGGTGCCCGTACCACAGGACGCATGGCCGGCCTCCCGCCATGGCCGGTGCTGGTCGCGACAATCGGTACGGGATGCGAGGCTCAGGCCGGAAACGTACCGTCGCTCGTCGACTACTCACGCACCACCTACGTGCGTCACCGCGCGTCCACCGTCCACTCGCCCACCGCCAGCGCGCTCCTGCAGCTCGGACTGTCGGGCAGGGAGGACGTCTACCATTTTCTGGTTTCTACGCGGAATCCGGCTCTCAACAAACGCATCGGCATTGATCGGGACCGCGCGCTGCATGTGTGGCGTCCGCTCGTCATCGCCGGAACCCAGGCTTATGGCGAGGTCGCGATCGGACACAGCCTGAAACTCCAGATCAGCACGGCGTTGCCGGCTGGAATCCATCGCCGAATCAGGATCGACGGCCGGCTCGATTCGGAGCTGCGAACGCTCTCGGCGTCGTTGCTTGATTTCGGAGCCGCCTCCGCCGGTCCCCACCCCTTTCTGCGCGGCTCCATCGAGCTGAAAAAGATGTCGGTCGCACTCCCGTTCGCCGACGGCCGCACGACTTCTTTTCAGCTGCTCGACGTGGCGAAATTGCAGCCCATCGGTTTTGCCAACGCACGCCGGCGGTTCCACCGGACCCGCAAGCGTGCCGCATCGCCGCCGACGGATGCGGACGAGCCGGTGCGCGGCGAGGAACAGTCTTTCTCCGCCGAGCTGAAACCCACCGGGGGCAAGCTCGCCTTGCGAGAGCAGGCCCACGCGCCCGAGATCCAGGAGGTGCCGTGCGGAGATGTGGATCGCACCCGTGGCGCGACGCGTGAGCCGGATACTTCCGTTCTGCAGTTCAAGCCGGCAAGCGAGATCGAAGCAGACCCGCTCGCACGGGAAATCCACGCCGTCTCGGCATCGGGGCAAACGGACACGGTCCCCAGAACGGAGCTTCGCATCTCCGGTGGTGCCGCGGATGACAGCGACGCCTCGAGCAGAGTCAGCATCGGAGGGCAGACCGGCGGGCAATATGTGCCTGGCGTGAGCATGGACGGTGGCCGCCGCGTCGAGATTCTTGCGGCAGCGCAGAGGGGGGCGCAGGGTGACTCGCTCCTCGAAGTGACGAACACCGTTTATCTGCCGCCCATCGGCAAGGGCGATCCCCTGTTGCCGGATCTGCTGGCGCTCGCATTCATCGGCGGCCTGCGCCGCATAGGCAACGTCACCACGAACCCGACGCTCGAACTGCTGCCGGACTCGGGCTCGTCCATCTCCGTCGTCCGCGACGCCACGCTCCTCTACAAGCTTAAAATCCGCTGGACGGGCAATATCGTACTCAAGCGCACCCTGGAGCTCATCACCGGGCCGGCCGGAACGGGTGACATGAGCTTTCGGGCTCTCGACATTCAGATTCCCCCTGGCACGCAATCGCCTTTGACCGTTTCGCTTGCGGTTCCATGCTTCACGCGCGCCGGCAGCGAGGCCGCGATCCAGGTGCTGATGCTGGTGCAGCTCGGCAACCTCACCCGCGTCGCGGTCGCGCCTCCAAAGCCGGTACACATCACGGACACCTGAACATCGCAGGAGTCGCCCATGAGCGCGGTCCCCGCAAGTCGCGTCAACTACTTCGATCGGCAATTCATCCGCCTCGCCGAGCTGCGCGACGAGCAGGCCTTCCACCTGCAACTGCATCGTCGCCACAACCTCTCGCATCATTCGTGGGGGATCGTTGTCGGCCTGGAGATTCTACGCGAGGAAGACGGGCGGCCCGTTGTGCGGCCCGGGCTCGCCGTTGATGGCTATGGCCGCGAGCTGCTGCTCCCCGATCGCAGGGTGTTCGGGCGCGAAGCATTCGACCGCTTCGGAACGAACCGACTCGATCTGTGGCTCGAGTATCGGCTCGAAACCACGGATGATCGGCTGGCTCCCGTCGAATGCGGCGGCGGCAACGATCCGAACCGGCGCTATCGCGCCGCGGAACGCGCCGAGATCGTCGCCACGCGCGGCGGCGCGCGGCCGGACCCGCGCCGCCCGCCCGGAGTTCCGCCCGCCGAATTCGAAGAGCCGCTACTTGCCACACCCGATGATCCGCGGCGTCGATGGCCGGTCTATCTCGGCCGCATCATCATGGCGATTCCGGCCTCCGGGCCGCCGACATTCGAGATCGACACGGCTGATCGCGTCTACGTCGGCTTGAACGCGGAGCTCATTGACCACCCAGGAAATGCCAGCCGCATCGAGCTCGGCCGCCGGCCGCCGCACGATGACGTGAAGCAGATCGGCCCCGATGAATTCCGTTATGCGGCAGATGCGACTCGCGACTTTGCCGTGTTCGTGCCTGACGCGGAAACACCGTTGCTGCAGCCGACACTCGCGATCTACGGAACTGCGACGCAGATCCGTGGGTCGGCGGAAGTGCACGGCAACCTGGTGCTCGATGGGGCGTCGCTCCAGTTTCCGGACCCGAGCGTAGGAGAAGTGCCCGATACCGGTGGCCATCCGGCGATCTACCGGGCGAGCGGAAACGCGGGCGACGAGCTGCGAATAGACATAGGAGACCTCGCCGCCGCAGATCGCACGCTCATCATCGGCGTGACCAAGGACGGCAAGTTTCAGCCGGCGCTCGAGGTCCGGGTCGCGAGCGGGATGGGCAATGTCGCCGTCAAGCCGGTGGTCACGATTCACGGCGACCTTCACATCGAAGGAACCATCAAGTCCGAGGACATCAGGACGCGCACCGTCACCGAGGACGTTGCGGCGCTCCTCACCGGCATGGTGCAGGCCGCGATCGTATCGGGCAGCAGCTAAGTGCTCGTGAGCAAATCATGGAAGACCGCATCGGCACGCTGCAACTGCGCTACCGTGTCAGCGACCGCGCGTCACTCGGCCCGGCGCTCGCTCCGCGGCTCGATCGGGCCGTGCGCGCCGGGCTCGCGGAGGCTCTAAGCGCACGCATGTCGGCGATGCTCGGCGATGACGCTTCCGTCATCGTCATCCGGAAGCTGAACGCTCCAGTCGTGCTCGACAAGACCGACTGGTCCCTCGACAGCCGCGTTGTGGCGCGCATCTGCAGGTCATCGGCCGATGCCGTGGCCGCGTTGCTCTCCCGTGATGCGCCGACCGAGTCGGTGGTGCGGTTCGACGACGAGGCGGCATTCGTCGGCTCGTTCATCGTCGACCTCATTACTGGTTCTGCGTGGGGGCTTTGGTACTACGGGGCGTTCCGCCGCTACCGGCGCGCCGATACACAGGCGACCATTCGCGCTGTCTTGGCGGAAAGCGGCGCCGAGGTTGCGCGCGTGTTCGCGTGGCTGTCCCGACGCGGGCGGCTGGACGCGGTGCTTTCGTCCCTTGCGCCCGCCGATGCACGCCGGCTCCTCGGGTGTGGTTCCGAAAGCTCCGACCGGCCTGATGGCGCCCATGGCGAAGCGGTTCTGGCCGACGCGGCGATGCGGCTGCTCTCCCACATGGGGTGCATGGCCGTTGAGTCGGTCGGGCCGGCGGAGCTCGTCTCGCGATTCCTCGCGACGCGGCCCACCGTACCGCACTGGACCGATCGACGGTCCCTGAGTGCGTGGGTGCTGGAGCTCGTTCGATTCGCGCTGGCCCGCCCGGAGCAGCAGGCCGCTCCCATTCTCCGGGCGGACCGCGTCGAAGCGATTCGCTCGTTGCTGACGGGCCCGCTCGACTGGCTCGATGCGGCCTGGCTCACTGCCCAGCTCGCGACACTGATGCAAGGCCCGGTGTCCAAGCCCATTCGAGTGCCGGCGCCGTCACGTCCTTTGCTCACACCACGACACGATCGCATTCTCCAGCGGGTTGCAGACCGGTTGCGCAGCGGGGACATTCGCATCGCCATCGGCGACAGTGAGGACGCGCTCGTCGTGCGCTTCATCGCCGCCGCATCGGAGGAAGCACCCCTCGACGCCGCACTCGACCGAACGCTCGTCGCAGCCGTCGAGCAAGTCGCGCGTGCCTACTTTGCGATCGTCGGCGCCGGCGATTCCCCGCGACACGGCGTCGCCCTTGTCGGCGGTATCGATGCCCCGACGCTCGATCGACTCGGCGCATCTGATGCGGTTGCCGCACGTCACCTCGACGAGCTGCGCAGTGCGGGAGATTCCGCCCTCGAGCTCCTGCGTGCAGTAGTCGCCGCACGCGCGAAGCCCGACGCGGCAGGCGAGGTCACGCAGGCGGCCGGCGTATTTCTGCTTGCCCGCGCCGTTATCGATTTGCGCCTCCCTGCGCTCGCCCGAAGCTTCGGGATCGCGCTGCACCCGCTGCTCGGCGGACTGGCGATCAAATGGCTTGGCGTACCGTTGCCATTCGACCACGCCGCGTCGCTGTGGGCCGGCACCGAACGGCCCCGTCTGGCCGACCTGGATGTCGCGGGCGAACAACTGCGAGCATTGAACGCGTCGCTCCTCGAGTTGTTGATCGATCGCCGAACCCTCGACGCCGCGACCGCACACGAGGTGATCGCGGCCGACGCCGCGCTCCTCGACCGCGAGCTCGAATGTTCCGCGGAAGCGAATGCCGGGCTGTCGAGCACGGCGTCCTTGCTGCTGCGCGCGTGGGGAAGCTGGCTGCCCGGCGTCGGAGCCGCCAGCTCGCCGTTCCTCCTCGACAACTGTGTGTGCCGCGCCGGCCGCGTCCAGGTCTCGCCGGAGCGCGTCGCGGTCGAGCTCGACCCCGCGCCCTTGGACGTGGTGCTCCAGATGGCCGGCTACCTCGCGCCCATCGAGCGAGTGCCTTGGCTCGATGAGCGGACGATCACATTCACGGTGCGTCGCGTCGCGAATGCGTGAGCGCCATGAGCTGGTTCAAAAGCCAAAGCGCCCCGTACGAATCGAACGAAGAGCATCTTCGCGAGGAGCTCGATCGCATCGCGGGGCTGCTGCGCGCGCAACTGCTGCGCTTTCAGCTCGCCCGTCCCGAGGCGCACCGCGAACGCTTCTGGCACCTGACGGACGACTACCTCACCTCGTTGGCGCGCGAGAACCAGCACTCTCCGCTCGCATTGTTTGAGCCCGCTGCGGAAACGCGCGATCTTCTCGATTGGGCCGCGGCGCGGCGTGCAGACATCGATCAGCGGATCGCTGCGACCCGAAAGTGCGATCTCCGCCTGCCGCGCTTGGCTCGTGAGTTCGGGCTCTTGACGGAAGAAATGGACGCGTTGCTCGTGGCCCTCCTTCCGTCGCTGCATTCGACCTACCGGCACTGGTTCGGAATCCTGCAGCATGATGCGGCGCGCACGCAGGCCACGGTCGGGCTCATCATCGAGATGCTCGCGAAGTCCAGCGCGGACCACGCGCAGCTATTCAGGATGCTGGCCCCGAGCGGAAAACTCGCGCTCGGCAGGCTCGTCGTTCTCACCGGCAGCGACGACGATCCGCTCGCGACGCGCTGCGCATTCGTTGACGACCGCGTCTCGATTTATCTGTTCGGTGCGGACCTGATAGACCCGCGGGCGGTGCCGGTCATGCGGTGGTTCGAGGAGCCGGTGGAGCTACGGACGCTCCCTCTCACGACCGAGAACGCGGCCCGGTTGGAGATGCTGCCGAACCTGCGCGCCGCCGAGCCGGGTTTCCTGCAGACGCTTCGCGTGAAGTTCATGGGCCCGGATCCCGATCTTGCCGTCCGGGCGTTTTCGACCGTCGTCGCGGGCCTGCGCCGGCGGCTTCTGACGATCGACGTCGAGTCCGCTGTGGCCACCGGCATGGCTTGGCCGCTAGTCGTGGACCTTGCCTTGCGCGAGGCGCGCCTGGCTGGCGGCGTACCGCTGTTCACCGGCGTCGCACGGCTCCTGGAGTCGCCGGAGCATAGCCACCGCTGCGAGCAGCTGATGAGCCGGCTGGAAGCATTTCCGCACCCTGCCGCGATCGAGGTGGGTTCACACGCCGGCGAAGACTCGCGTGCGGGCGCAGCATGGATTCCGTTTCAGCTCGAAGCGCCCACGGTTGCAATGCGCGAGAAGCTTTGGAAGCGGCTGCTCGCATCCGAGTCGAACGGCGTTGCGGATCCGGAAGCGGTGGCCGGCGCCGTTGCGCGTTCGTTCCAGCTCACGGCCAGCCAGATCGGGGACGCGTGGCGGACTGCGCAAGGAATCGCACGACATCGGAACGTGTTCATCGCATCCGTCGAATCGCGTGACCTGTTCACGGCGTGCCGGCAACAGTCCGCAAAGCGCTTGGTCGCATTCGCGCAACGGATCGAGCCCCGCCGCGACCTGAAGCTCGACCTGGACATCGTGCTGCCTGCGGCCAGCATGCGCGTGCTCGCCGAACTGCGCACGCGCATCCGCAACTACACGCGGATCCACAGCGCGATGGGGCTGGGCGACCACATGCGGCTCGGCCGCGGAGTGACGGCCTTGTTCGTCGGCGGATCAGGAACCGGCAAGACGATGGCGGCCGAGGTGCTGGCGAGCGAGCAGCAGATCGACCTCTACCGCGTCGACCTCGCCTCGTTGGTAAGCAAGTGGGTGGGTGAGACCGAGAAGAATCTCAGCCGTATCTTTGCCGATGCCGAGCGCGCCAACTGCATGCTCTTCTTCGACGAGGCCGATGCGATGTTCGGCCGCCGCGGCGAGGTGAAGGAGCCGCACGACCGCTGGGCCAACCTGGAAGTGAACTTCCTGCTCCAGCGCATCGAGGAATATTCCGGGGTCGTCATCCTAGCGACCAACCTGCGACAGAATATCGACGATGCGTTCCAGCGGCGCATCCATGTGGTGGTCGAATTCCCGAGGCCCAATGCCGATGCGCGGCGCGCGATCTGGCAGCGCCTGCTGCCCACAGGCGCACATAGCGCCGTTTCGCCCGAGGATCTCAACGAGATCTCGGAACGCTTCGAGCTCACCGGTGGCAACATCCGCAACGTGGTCGTCGATGCGTGTTACCGCGCTCTCGAAGACGGCGAGGGGCCGGTCACCGTGCGTCACCTGGCCGCCAGCACGGCACGCGAATTCCAGAAAAGTGCGCGGCCGGTGACGCAGGGCGAGTTCGGGCGCTTCTACGATTGGGCAATGCACGACGTCGTCGCCCCAACGCTTCCGTCGTCTGCCGGGAGGGCGTAGTCGTGGCGAGCGCCGGGCCGGCACGCACGCACGAGGTCAAGTCGGCTCCCCAGAAGGTGACGGCGACGCCGAAAGCGACCGCCCCGACGAGAAGCGCCGCTACGGCAGGGATGGCGACGCGGCTCCCCAGTCCGCCGGTGGCGGCGGCCATCCTTGCGGGCGCCGAGCAGACCGAGCGCGTGCACCCGAGAGCACCGGGCCGCAAGCCGCCGGCTGCGCGCGCGGCAACGGTTTCTGAAATGCCGGTGGAGCGCCGGGTCGATGCGTCGGCGGCCTCCAGTTCGCCGGCACCGTTGCCGCGAGCCGCACCTCCGTCGTTGACGATCGTACCGAAACCCGCGGCCGCGCCGGCTCAACCCGCGCTCATGCCGGGAACCATAGCCGAGACCCCGGCAGGACCCGCGCTGCCGGCGCCATCGATGCCCGCCTTGAGGCCTGCTGCACCCACACCTGCGGCGGCGAGTGCTGCACCCCCTGCGGATTCCGCGGAGAAACCTCCGCCGGTCGCGGCGCCGGCGGCCGCAGGGCCGGAAGCGGCCGCGGCGGACGGCGCCGGCGATGCGGCTGCGGTGCCGGAGGCGGAGGCTGGTAAAGCGCCTTCCACCGCGGACGCCGCTCCCGAAACCGCTGGCACGCAGCCCGGGGAGTCGAAATCGGCAGACAAGGAAGCAAAAGCACCCGCTGAGGGAGAAGGCGGCGCCGAGCCCGAAGGCGGGGCAGCGGCCGGCCCGGCGGGGCCGGCGGTGAGACTGCACATGCCGGAGCCGCCGAGCGGGCCCTCACCCGCGACCGTGCGCCGAATCAAGGGCGTGCAAGGGCGCGCCGGCCGCACCGCCGCCGCCAAGGCGGTGCTGCCCGACGGTGTGAAGCAGGCCGGCGCCGCGCGCCAGGCGGTGGACCAGCCTGCCGCGGAAGCGAAGGCGAAGGCGCAAGCGGACCTCATGGCGATGCTCGGCGACAAGGCCGCGCCGAGTCCGCAGATCGTGGAGCTGTGCCAGCGCATCCGTGAAGTCATTCGCAACAAGCGCCCGCCTGACGAAGACGCGTTGATGGAGGCCAAGCCGGAGGCCGAGGCCCTCAATGCCGGCGGTCAGCTCAACGCGACGGTCGAGGACGAGACCAAGAAGGTCCAGAACAACTACGGCGCGATCGAAACCACGCCGGCCGGCGCGTCACCGGCGAAGGGCGGGGAGCTTCCGGGGCAGCCAGCCGCCGCCGCCACCCCCGCCGTGAACGCGAAGGCTGCGACCCCCGATCCGGTGCCGGCCGGCAGTGTCT
>Ga0066388_100000842_pt1 | contig 15887 bp, 14 predicted proteins | sample PanSoiMetaGPlot6_FD_64539 | JGI IMG/M metagenome (GOLD analysis project Ga0066388, IMG submission 64539) | Tropical forest soil microbial communities from Panama analyzed to predict greenhouse gas emissions - Panama Soil - Plot 6 (Hybrid Assembly) | ecosystem: Environmental > Terrestrial >... | reverse complement strand
CCTGCTTCAGCAATTTTCGTATTTCGGCAACCGATCCGCTGTGGCGCTGGCCTTGTTTCTTTCGGTGTCCACGTCACTGCAAAGTCCGGCCAGCGCTCAGGATTATCCTGACCGGACGGTCAAGATCATCGTGCCATTCCCCGCGGGCGGCACAGCAGATGCTGTTGCGAGGATAATAGGCGATTGGCTGTCGCGAAAATGGGGTCAAACCGTCGTTATCGAGAACCGGACCGGTGCCGCGGGAAACATCGGCGCGGAAGTCGTCTATCGTTCGGACCCTGACGGATACACGCTCCTGTCGGCGCCGCCTCCCCCGCTTGTAATAAACCAGAACCTCTACCCCAAGCTCGGATTTGATCCGACCAAGTTCGAGCCGATTATTGTGATGGCTAAAGTGCCGAACGCGTTGCTCGTCAACCCGGACAATATCAAGGCATCGAGCCTGAATGAGTTGATCGAATACCTTCGCAAAAATCCGGGGAAGGTCACGAGCGCCACACAGGGCAACGGAACCACGTCGCACCTCACATCCGAGCTGTTCCAATTGATGGCAAAGGTGACTTTGCGAAACATTCCGTATCGGGGCTCGGCACCTGCCCTTCAAGGCCTGCTTGCCGGCGATGTTGATTTGATGTTCGACAATCTTGGCGCCTCATTGCCGCTGGTCGAAGCCGGCAAGCTTAAGCTGCTCGCTGTCGCATCGGCCGCTCGTCTCCCGACCTTGCCGGACGTGCCGACGATTGCCGAAATGCTGCCCGGCTTTGAAGCCGTCGCCTGGTACGGCATCGTTGCCCCGCCGAATACGCCCAGAAACACCATCAATAAGGTAAATGCAGACGTGAACGAAGCCCTCCGCCAGCCGGAGGTTCAGGATCATTTGAAGAAATTATCCGCGGAGATCTTCGGTGGCTCGGTCGAGCGAACATCCAAATACATGAGTGAGGAAATCGATCGCTGGGGAAACGTGATCAAAGCGGCGGATATCAAGCTTCAGTGATCTTCAAACCGTCATCCAGGCTCCGTTCGCATCGGCCGATTTGAAAATTGCCTCAAGCGCGGCGGCCGTCTGCAAGATGCCGGCGGGCGGGATCGGAAAGCTACCCTGTCCCATCGCGGCTTTGCCGAAATAGTCGAGATTGCGGCCGAGATGATTCTCAGCCGGTCGGTCGATAATTTCGGGTTCCTTCCCGGCGAGCCGCACAATGGTCCGGGTTTCGCTGATGCTCTCTGCCCAGCAGTTCTCGCCAAAAATAGCGATGCGCCAGGCAAATGGCGTCTTCATGGTTGTCGCGAGCGTGCCGGTGGCGCCATTCTCGAATTCGATAAGGGCCGACGTGGTGTCGCCCGTGGCGAGCTTGAGCGTGCGAGCTTTGGACAGCGCGCTGATGCGCTTCATTGGACCTACTATGTCGCGAAAGCAGTCGAGCACATGGATGCCCATGCCGGTCATGCCACCGGCCCGGCTTTCCTCCGCGCGCAGCCGCCAGCTATCAGCAGGGTAATTCGCCAGCCAGTCGTGGCTGTAATTTCCTTCCGCATGCATGACCGTGCCGAAGGCCCCGGCCTCCTTCAGCTCTGCAAGGACCCGCATCGATGGCATCAGGCGAAAATGATGGCCGACTGCGATCACAATGCCTGCGCGCCGACAGGCGTCGAGGGCGGCCTCCGCGTCGGCTTTGCTCAGGGCGAACGGCTTTTCGCAGTACAGGTGCTTTCCGCCGGCGGCGATTGCTTCGATCTGTGCCCGATGCCTGGTGTGTGGAGTCGCGAGCAGCACCGCTTCAATCGATTTGTCGGCCAGAACCTCGTCGAGCGAAGTTCCAAGCGTGATCTGTTGCTCAGCGGCAAAATCGCGCACCGTTTCCGGCTCGAGGGTGACGCCACGGACGAAGCGCAAAGGCGCGCCAAAATCGCGCGCCGCCTTGACCAGGGTCTTGCCCCACCATCCGAGGCCAATGATCGCGGTATTCAACATTGTTGCACGCTGTGGGTTGCCGTGGCGGCGGCCGATCAAGAAAGTGCGTTGCGTCCTATATCGAACTCGCCGGACAAACCCGGTGATGGCGGAAGCCTTACACCGTGGCCGGCGCGCCCGGCTGCTGGAGGGGATGCGCGCGCGCGAATGCGTCGACCTTTGCGCAATTTGCAGCGATGCGTGCGAAGGTCGGATAGGGGGCGAGGTCGACCTTGAAGAAATTGGCTCCGGCTGCCTGGCTGGCAACGCAAATGTCGGCCATGGTGATCTGATCGCCGTGACAATACGTCCCGGTATCCTTTGACGTCGACAAATTCTGTTCAAGCGCCGTCAGTGCCAGCTTGTGCCAATGCTGCGCCCACTTGAGGACAGTCGCCTCATCGGCCTTGAATTCATGCGCGAGATATTCGCGCACACGCGGCACTACAAGCGGATGCGAATCGCAGGCGATGATTTGCGAGAGCCCGCGCACCCGCGCACGCCCGCGCGGGTCACGCGGCAAGAGTGGCGGATTGGGATGCGTCTCATCGAGGTATTCGATGATCGCCAGCGACTCGAATAAGACCGGGCCGTCGCCGTCGACAAGAGCGGGGATAGCCATCATCGGGTTAACCGCGCTAAATTTCGCATCGCGCTGCTCGCCCTTCATCAGATTGACATTGATGACCTCGTCAACCTTGACACCCTTCAGATTGAGGGCAGTACGCACCCGATAAGTTGCCAGTGAACGCCAGAACGAAAACAGTTTCACGACCGCCTCCCGTTTTCTGATCATCGCCGGTCATCTCCCGTCATCCAAGACTCGAGATCTGAATGGCCGACGAGCGCCGCGCGTGACGAATAAGTCTATTTCTTGCTCCCGCCCGGATCGGCTTTGAGTCCTGCTGCTTCGATGCCGGCCACCGCAATGATCTCGTCATTGTCCCCGGTGTCGCCGGAAATGCCGATAGCACCCAGAATCCGATTGTCGGCATTACGGATCAACACGCCGCCCGGATTTGGAACCATCCTTCCATTGCTCGCCGCAACGATCGCTGTGAGAAAGTTCGGGTTCTGCCCCGCGCGCTCCATCATTGTGCGCGAGCCCCAACCCATGCCGAGCGCGCCGTAGGCTTTGCCGACGGCAACTTCGAAGCGGATGATGCCTGAGCCGTCCTCGCGCTTGGCGCAGACAACATGCCCGCCGGTATCGAGCACCACGACAGTTTGCGGCATTTGTTTAAGCTCGCGCGCCGTCTTCAAAGTGGCGTCGACGATGCTCGAAGCTTGTGCGAGCGTAACAGACATAGTTGCTCCTACTGTTTTTTCCGTGTTGCCCAATAGACCGACATACGCGAACCATCACCGCCTCCAAAGCCATGTTTTGTCGCGTCCTCGAAGCCGGCAAGAGCTGCTTTGGTTACACGCATGTCGGCGCCGCGCGATTCGCCGGTTTCGACCATCGTGCGCAAATCCTTCACACCATTGGCGATGCTGAAGGTGGTCGGCCCGGGATCGCGGCCTTCGAACATGGTGACAATCATCTCGGCACGATTTTTCAGGGCCGGATTGGCACCGTTGGTATCGACAAAGAGATCAAGTAGGCGTTTGGGTTCCCATCCGGCAGCGCCCGCGATGGCAAAAGCCTCGCCATAGGCTTGCCAGGCCACCATCAGTGGCAGGTTGATCGCCAACTTCATCGATGCGCCAGTGCCGATCGGCCCGCAATGTTCGAGTCTCCGGCACAGTTGATTGAGTATCGGCCTGGCACGTTCGGCGTCAGCTGGCTCTGCGCCCATCAAACCGAGCAATTTTCCCTGGCGCGCCGGCACGGTCGAGCCTCCTACTGGACATTCCACCATCGCTGCGCCCTTCGCGCGCACCTTGGGAGCAAGCGCGATGGGCGCCTTCGGTGGCACCGTGCTCATTTCAATAAGCAGCTTGCCTTTGACCTCGCCACACAGGAGTCCGTTGGGACCGTTGTACACGGCGTCGATTGCCGCACCGTCGGTCAACAGGGTGACCGTGGCCTCAACCGCGCTCGCAAGCTCGGCTGGCGTCGAGGCGACTTTCGCTCCGGCGTCGGCAAGCGGCCTGGTCTTCTCAGGCGTCCGATTCCACACCGTCACAGCGTGACCGACTTCCATAAGTCTCGCAGCAACGGCAGCGCCCATGACCCCGAGACCTGCAACGCCAATCCGCATGCGTCCTCCCCTGATGCTTTGCCGCAACGATAGGCGATCATGGGCGCGCTTTAAAGACACCTTGCGCATTCGTGCGACTCGACAGGCTTACACCCAACGCATAAGACGAGACGGGAATGAAGGTCGACACAATTCCGCATCGGGGAGGCGGTGAATGGCGGTGAAAAGGACAAAAGGCGAGGTCGGTGTGATCGGCCTCGGCATTATGGGCGGCGCGTTCGCAAGGAATTTAGTCGCAGCGGGCTGGCGCGTCGTTGGCTATGACACCAGTCCGGCGCGACGCCGGGAAGCAAAGCGCGCTGGCGTCGAAGTCATGCGTAATGCCGGTGAAGTCGCGGCCGCGGCGTCGACCATTCTCACGAGCCTCCCCAAGCCCCAGGCGCTCATAGATACGGTGCAGAAGATTGCCGCCGCCGGACTCAAGCGCAGGGTGCTGGTGGAAATGAGCACCTTCGCAATTTCAGATAAAGAAAAAGCGGCGCGCGCGGCGCACAAAGCCGGTCACGTGATGATCGATTGTCCGGTAAGCGGTACGGGCTCGCAGGCGAAAAATCGCGATCTCGTGTTCTATGCCAGCGGTGATGCCAGAACCATCGCGAAGTTGCGCCCTTTGCTGAATGCCTTTGGGCGTCACGCCTTCAATGTAGGCGCATTTGGCAACGGCAGCCGCATGAAATATGTCGCCAACTTGCTGGTGGCCATCAACAATGTCGCCTCCGCGGAAGCAATGGTGCTCGGCATGAAGGCCGGTCTTGATCCGCGAATGATCGTCGATCTGGTGAGGGCCGGCGCAGGCAATTCGCGCGTGTTCGAACTGCGCGCGCCAATGATGGCGAAGGGCCGCTACGATGACGTCACCATGAAAATCTCTGTGTGGGACAAGGATATGCAGGTGATCGGCGACTACGCGCGCAAAATTCGCGTGCCGACACCGGTATTCAGTGCAACCAAGGGAATATATCTGAAGGCCATGAAGAGCGGCCTCGGTGGGCGCGATACTGCTGCCGTCTGCGCCGTCCTTGAAAAAATAGCGAAGCTGAAGCGGCGTAAGCGTTAGCAGCCGCCCGGCAGAATAAGCCGCTCATTTCCGGGACAGTCGAGAAGACTAAACATTGCTGCGCTGTCGGCCCGCTGACGCGGGCACGGCGGACAATTGATCGCATCGTCTTCACTCTTGCGTCCTCCTTCCCCTTCTATAGCCTGCCGAACCGGCACATCGGTTGGAGGGCGTAATGGCTCCGCTGCAGCAGCGCACTGAAATCCGTGACGGCATGCGGATCGATTGGGATGTGCCGATCACAATGGATGATGGGCTGGTCCTGCGCGCCGATGTCTTTCGCCCGGTGAAAGATGGAAAGTTTCCGGTAATCCTGAGCTACGGACCTTATGCGAAGAATCTCGCCTTTCAGGACGGCTACCCAAGCGCGTGGCAGCGCATGGCGGAAAAACATCCCGACGTCGCCGCCGGATCGAGCAATCTTCATCAAAGCTGGGAAGTGGTCGATCCGGAGAAGTGGGTGCCTCACGATTATGCCTGCGTGCGTGTCGATTCACGCGGCGCCGGTTGCTCGCCCGGCTACATCGATCATTTCTCGCCGCGCGAAACCAAGGATTTTTACGACTGCATCGAATGGGCGGGCGTTCAGCCCTGGTCGAATGGCAAGGTCGGACTCAACGGGATTTCCTATTACGGGATCAATCAATGGCACGTGGCTTCACTGCAACCGCCGCACCTGACGGCCATGTGCATCTGGGAAGGCGCCGCCGATTGGTATCGCGACATGACGCATCATGGCGGCATTCTCTCGACGTTCTGGGAAAATTGGTATGACATGCAGGTCAAGACCGTGCAGTACGGCGCCGGCGAACGGGGCAAGCGCAGCCGAGTACATAGTGAACTTGTATGTGGGCCAGAAACCTTGTCGGAAGCGGAGCTCGCCAGGAACCGTGCGGATTTCGGCACCGAAATCGTGTCTCATCCGCTTGATGATGACTATCACAAGGCGCGCTCGCCGAATTGGGACAAGATCATCACGCCGCTGTTCTCTGCCGCCAACTGGGGCGGCCAGGGTTTGCATCCCCGCGGCAATTTCGAAGGATTTGTGCGGGCAGCCGCAAAACAGAAATGGCTGGAGGCGCACGGGATCGAGCACTGGACGCACTTTTACACGGATTATGGACGCGAGCAGCAATTGCGCTTCTTCGACCGTTTCCTGCACGGCAAGAAGGATGGTTGGGCGAAACAGCCGAAGGTGCTGCTGCAGGTGCGTCATATCGACAAGTTCGTCCCGCGCGCCGAGAACGAATGGCCGCTCAAGCGCACCAGATGGACCAAGTTCTATCTAGATCCGGAGTGCATGACTCTGATGACCAAAAAACCTTCGGGCCTGGCGCAACTCAAGTTTGCGGCAATGGGCGATGGTCTTACCTTCCTCACGCCACCGCTCGCCAAAGAAACGGAAATTACCGGCCCCTCGGCGTTGAAACTGTTTGCGTCTTCTTCAACGTCCGATGCAGATTTCTTTATCGTGCTGCGCGTTTTCAGTGGCGATCTCAAGGAAATTGTCTTCCAGGGCGCAATCGATCCTCATACTCCGGTCGCGCAAGGATGGCTGCGCGCGTCACACCGTAAGCTCGACAAGAAGTTGTCCAAACCATACCGCCCCTACCACACCCACGACGAGAAGCGGCCGCTAACGAAAGGACAGACGGTTGAGCTCGACATCGAACTCTGGCCAACTTCGATCGTTGTTCCGGCCGGCTATCGCATGGGGTTGTCAGTTCGGGGCAAGGACTACGAATACGGCGGGGCAAGCGGCGGCAGGCTGTCGAACTTCAAAAATGAACTGAAAGGTTGCGGCCCTTTCTTGCACGACGATCCCCGCGATCGCCCGCCAGCCATTTTTGACGGCATCACGAGCCTACATTTTGGCCCCGGCAAGATGCCTTATCTGTTATTGCCGATCATTCCGCCAAAAAAACAAGCAAACAGGAAATAAGCCGGCTGCCAGGCATCACAAAATGAAGCTGCGGCCATTTAGGGTGTTTATTCCCCTCGAACCTAAGGTAAGCTTCGTGCAACCTTCGGAAACAGAAGGATCAGGGGGGAAATGAATACGCAATTCTGGCTCGTTCAGGCCTTCAACGGAATATCGTACGGCGCCTTGTTGTTTCTGGTCGGCAGTGGCCTGTCCTTGATCTTCGGCGTCATGCGCATCGTCAATTTGTCACATGGCTCGTACTTCCTGCTCGGAGGTTATGTTGCGCTGTCGGTGATTCACACCACCGGATCCTGGGCGTTGTCACTGCCGGTTGCTGCGCTGGCGATCGCCGCCGTCGGCATCGTGATGGAGCGCTTGTTCTTAAGGTCGGGAGGTGCCCTCGCGCGCGTACGTGATGCTGTGATCGCCTTCGGGATCGCGCTCGTCTTTCGGCTGATGATCGGCAGAATACTGCCTCAGATAATCCCCGGACCTCTTGGCAGCATTGTTCAATTAGCGTTGGTCACGGCGATTATTGCGGTTCCGGTCTACTTCCTGCTGAGGCGAATTTCGGCCATTCCGATCGAAACCGACGTGTTGCGCCAGGTGTTGCTCACCGTCGGATTTGCTTTTCTGTTCCAGCAAGCCGCGCTCGATATCTGGGGCGGCAACAACATGGATATTGTTCCGCCAGCGGAGCTGACTCGGAGCGTGGTCGTTGGCGGCATCTACCTTCCGCTCTATCGCATCTTCATGATCGCCATGGCGGTAGCGATCGGCATTGCCCTCTGGCTGGCGATGGAAAAGACACGCATGGGCGCCGCGGTGCGTGCAACCGTGGACGATGCTCAGATGGCACGTGGGGTCGGCATCGATACAAACCGTATTTCCATGTTCATCTTCGCGCTCGGCGCTTTCCTCGCCGCGCTTGGCGGCGTGATCGGCGGCGCATTTCTCGGCATTTATCCCGGACTGGACTTCGAGATGTTACCACTGGCATTCGCCGTGGTAATTATCGGCGGCATGGGCAGCCTGGGAGGCGCCGCGATCGGCGCACTCGCGGTCGGCCTCGCCGATAATTTCGGCAAAGCCCTGTTTCCGGAGGTCTCCTACTTCACACTTTACGCGCCCATGGTTCTGATTCTGGCGATCAAGCCCACGGGCCTCTTCGGGCGAGATTGAGCGATCCATGGGAACCCAACGAATCAAGATCCTGATTGTCGCCGTCATCCTGGTGGCGCTTGCCCTGATCGTCCCGAAATCCGGTTCGTTCGTCGTGCTGCTGGCGACGCGCGCAATGGCCTTCGCCATCGTGGCGATGAGCCTCGATATTCTTCTCGGATTTACCGGCCTCGCCTCGCTCGGCCAGGCGGCTTATTTCGGGGTGGGCGCCTATCTCTGCGCGGTGCTCGCCACAAAATTCCATTTCGGGCTCGGATGGGATTTCTGGATCGTTGTGGTGCTGGGAATCCTGATCGGCATGGCCTTAGCGGCAATTTTCGGACTGTTCGCAATCCGCGCCAGCGGCGTCTATTTCCTGATGATCACCCTGGCTCTGGGTCAATGCGTATGGGGGCTGGCCTACCGGTGGAACTCGCTCACAGGGGGAGACAACGGCATCAACATGAGTGGCCGGCCGAACTTCGGACTCGACCTGTCGAATGAAGTGACTTTTTTCTATCTGGTGTTGGCCTTTTTTACTGTCTCACTGCTTCTCCTTTATCTTCTGGTGCGCTCGCCCTTCGGAAAGAGTCTCGCCGGCATTCGCGAACGCGAGCTGCGCATGCAGATCCTCGGGTACAACACCTGGCTGCACAAATACATTGCCTTTATCATTGCTGGCGGCTTCGGCGGATTGGCCGGCGTTTTGTGGGCGCAAACGAACGGCCATGTCAGTCCTGAAACTGTCGTGCTAACCACATCCGTAGACGCGTTGCTGATGGTCGTGCTGGGCGGCGCCGGCACGCTCGTGGGTGGCGCAATTGGAGCAGCCATCGTGTTCGGCCTGCGCGAATATCTCAGCACCCTGGTTCCGTGGTGGCAGTATGTGCTCGGTGGCGTCTATGTACTTACTATCCTGTATCTTCCGACCGGCCTGATGGGCATTCCGGAACGAATCCGCCAGGCCCGGGCCAGGTCGAAAAAAGAGCCCAGCCAGTCGGGAGACGCAAAGAAACTGGCATCTGTGCCTTCCTGAACGGGAAGGTGGACAACAACGATGGAGGAACGAATGAAAAGCAAGTTGTTGCGAAAACTTGGTCCACTGCTGCTTGGAGCTGCGTTCGCGGCGGAGCTGAGCCTGCCCTCGAACGTCCGCGCAGAAGAACTGCGGATCGGCTTTGTCGCTCCGACGACCGGCATCTTTGCCCAGGTCGGCAAGGACATGGTCGATGGCTTCCAGCTCTATCTCGACGAGCACGGCAACAAGCTTGGCGGCGCCGACGTGAAGTTCATCGTCGAGGACGAACAAGGCAAGCCTGATACCGCCGTCACCAAGGCCAAGAAACTGGTCCTGCAGGACAAGGTGCACATGTTCATCGGCGGCCTGCTGGCATCGTCGGGCTATGCAATGGCGCCGGTCAGCTCCGCCGAAAAGACGCTCTACATCGCGTCGGTTCCCGCGGCTGACGATCTCACCCAGCGGCAGCTCGACAAATATCCGTATTTCATTCGCACCAGCTGGTCATCGTCACAGCCGCATCACCCGCTCGGTCAGTGGGCCTGTGACCAGGGCTACAAGAAAATCGTCAGCATCGCAGCCGACTACGCGTTCGGATACGAGGTGGCCGGCGGTTTCCAGAAGGCGTTCGAGGACTGCGGAGGCAAGATCGTTCAGAAAATCTGGCCACCCCTCGGCACCAAGGACTTCGGACCCTATATCCCGACCATCAAACAGGATGCCGATGCGATCTTCTCACTCATGGTCGGCCCGATGTCGTTGCAATTCCCGAAGCAGCTACGCGGCGCCGGCTACAAGAAGCCGATCCTCGGCGGCGGCACCAGCTATGACGAATTTGCCCTGCCCTTCATGGGCGACGAGGTGGTTGGCGACGTGTCGTCGTTGCATTACAGCGCCGCGATCCAGACTCCTAAGAACGAAGCCTTTGTGAAGGCCTACCGCGCCAAGTACGGCAAGGTGCCGTCGTACTACTCGGAAAACAACTACACCACCGCGCAGTGGATCGACGAAGCGATGACAAAAGCCGGAGGTAAATGGCCGGGGCCCGAGCAGTTCATCAAGATCATGCAGGGCCTCAAGATCGACGCGGTGCGCGGGCCGGTGAGCATGGATGATATGCGCAACCCGATCGAGAACATCTATATCAAGAAGGTCGAGAAGAAGGAGATGTTCGGCTACGACAAGCCTGAGCTCTGGAACACCGTGATCAAGACTTATCCGGACGTCAGTCAGTTCTGGACCTATGGAAAAGAAAAGTTCCTCGCGCAGCCGGTCTATAGCCGCGATTTCCCGCCCTGCAAATTCTGCGAATAACGCCAAAGCGCCGGGGCTCGGAAGGGCCCCGGCGCACACTCCAGAATGAGAATGGATGCTCGTGTGAGCAGCAATATCAAGTCGGACGGCGAACAGATCCCGGCGCTTGAGCTCAGAGGGCTATGCAAGAGCTTTGGCGGCCTGCGCGCTACCCGTGACGTGACCCTGAAGATTATGCCCGGCGATCGCAAGGCGATCATCGGACCGAACGGAGCCGGCAAGACGACCTTATTCAATGTCATTACCGGCATCTATCCCGCGACATCGGGTAGCGTCATCCTGTTCGGCCAGGACGTTACAAAATGGCCCAGCCATCGGCGCACTGCGCTCGGGATGGCACGCACGTTCCAGATCACCAGCCTTTTCCCCAAGCTTACCGTGCTCGACAATGTGCTGTTGGCAATCGAGGGCTTGCGACCGTCAAAGTTTGTCATGTGGCGATTCTTGTCATCGTACAAAGACGTCTATGACAAGGCTCACCATCTCCTCGAACAAGCCAACTTCCTCGACCGCAAGGACGTTGAGGTCAGAAACCTGTCGCACGGCGAGCAACGTCAACTCGAGATCGTGCTCGGCCTGGCCAGTGATCCAAAAATCCTGCTGCTGGACGAGCCCGCCGCCGGCCTTTCTTCAGGCGAATCCACGGAGATGACCGAGTTCCTGATGAAGCTCGATCCGAAGCTCGCGATTTTGTTGATTGAACATGACATGGACGTCGTATTCGATGTCGCCGACGAGATCTCGGTTCTGCATTTTGGCGAGATCCTGGAATCGGGATCGCCGGAAACAATCAAGCAAAGTCGCCGGGTCCAGGAAATATATCTGGGAACCGAATGACGCCATGGCGATACTCGACCTACAGGACGTACACACCTATTACGGCGACGCCTATGTGTTGCAGGGACTGTCGCTGCAGCTGGAACAAGGCCAGATCCTCGGCCTGCTCGGCCGCAACGGCGTCGGCAAGACGACGCTGGTGAATTCGATTGTCGGTTTCAATCCGCCGCGACGCGGCAAGGTTGTATTCAAAGGCGAGGACATCACGCACAAGGCTTCGTTCGAAACGGTGCGTAGCGGCATGGGGCTGGTGCCGCAGGGTCGGCGGGTTTTTCCCACGCTCGGGGTCGAAGAAAACCTGATGGTCGCGGAACGCAACCCGGAACGACATAAGTGGACCGTGGAGCGTGTCTACAAATTGTTTCCGCGCCTGCACGAGCGCCGCTACCAGCGCGCCAAAACCTTGTCTGGGGGCGAACAGCAGATGCTGGCGATCGGCCGCGCGCTGATGACCAATCCGGACTGCCTGATCATGGACGAGCCCTCCGAGGGACTGGCGCCGATCATCATTCAGGGGCTTTGGGAAGCTATCAGCACCCTGAAAAAGGAGGGCCTCTCAATTTTGTTGGTTGAGCAGAATGCCAACCTCGCTCTCAAGCTTGTCGACTATGTGCATGTGATGAGCAAAGGCCAGGTGGTTTATTCAGCCAAGCCCGAAGAATTGCGCGCCAACGACCAGATCAAGTCCAACTATCTCGGCATCTGACGCTTTTTGCCGCACCGAACTGCTTCGCCCACCGCGCCCATTTAACCGTTGGCGCGCCCGCGGCCATCGGGCTTTACTTCATGGAACGCCTTGCGGATGATGGGCATTACTCGATTGCCATGAACGGGGGCATGGCGGGTCATCGACATATGTCGCCTAGCTGCGAATAAGGCCAGGCCGCTGATTGACGGTCGACAAGGCCATTAAAGGGAGGAGTTTCAATGTCTCGCAAAGTCACTCGTCGCAAATTCATGGCCGGGACTGCCGCCGGCGCCGCAGCGGCGACATTTCATTTCCCCGCACCTGCGGTTGCGCAGGCCGCGCCTTTCAAGCTTGGCCTGCTCACCGTCAAGACCGGCCCGCTTGCGCAGGGCGGCATCCAGATGGAACAGGGCATTGTTACGTTCCTGAAGGAGAAGAACTACACCTTTGCCGGTCGCAAGGTTGAATTCATCTCTGCCGACACCGGTGGCAATCCGGCCGGCACGAAGACCAAAGCACAGGAACTGATCGAACGAGACAAGGTGGATACGATCGTTGGTCCGCTTGCCGCCTTCGAATTGCTGGCGATCACCGACTACATCGCGCAGCAGAAGACTCCTTGCCTGAGCCTGGCCGCCGCAGAGGACATGACACAACGCCGTCCGAATCCGTATTTCCTGCGTGCTTCGGCAACGTCATCGCAAGCGATGCACCCGATGGCGGATTTCGCCGCAAAGGAACTTAAGCTCAAACGCATTATCACGATCTCGGAAGACTTCGCCTTCGGTTACGAACAGATGGGCGGTTTCCAGCAAACCTTCGAAGACAACGGCGGAAAGATCCTGAAAAAACTCTGGCCGCCGATTGTGACGCCCGATTACACGCCCTACCTGGCGCAGATCGAGGGCGTTGACGGCGTGTGCCAGGGCTTTGCCGGCTCAAATCCACTGCGCTTCATGAAGCAATACGCCGCGGCCGGCCTAAAATATCCGGTGGTGACGGGCGAGACCGGCGGTGATGACGCGCTGTTGCGCTCGTTCGGCGACGAAGCTGTCGGCCTCTACAGCTGTTGCCCGTACACACTCGATCTTAACACCGACACCAACAAGCGCTTCGTTGCGGCCATGAACAAAGATTACGGCGTCGACCCTGGCTTCTATTGTGCAGGCCTCTACGTCAACGGCATGGTGGTCGAAGCCGGCTTGCAGAAGACCGGGGGCAAATCCGATGATAAAACGGAATTGATGAAGGCGATGAAGTCAGTGTCCCTTACGGACACGCCGCGCGGTCCGATCAAGTTTGATCGTCTGGGCAATGTGATCGGCGACTTCTACGTCCGCCATCTCGAAAAAGCGAACGGGAAGCTCATCAACAAGACGGTCAAGACCTACAAGGATGTGAGCCAGTTCTGGACTTACGACGAGAAGAAGTTTCTCGAGCAACCGGTCTATTCAAGAGACTTCCCGCCCGTCAAATCTTGATGCAAGCTGTTCTGCGGGCGCCATTGCAGGCGCCCGCAGTTTATTGAACTGATCAGCGCGGGAACGCTGCAAATATGACTTTTTGGCTGGTGCTGACGGCCAACAGCATTACCTTTGGCGGTTTGTTGTTTCTACTGTCGGCGGGCTTCTCCCTCATCTTTGGGCTGATGCGGATTCCAAACCTGACGCATGGCTCGCTCTTCATGCTCGGTGCCTATATCGGTGCGACATTCGTTATCGGCATGCTCGGCGTAAAGATGAATTTCTGGCTTGCTGCAGTGCTGGCGACACTAACGGTCGCTTTCGTCGGCGCACTGGCCGAGCGCTTGCTGCTGCGGCGGCTGCCTGGTGATCAATTGGCACAAGTGCTTGTGACACTCGGCCTGTCGTTTATGGCGGCCGACTTTTGCCTGATGGTTTGGGGCGGCGATCCGCTTTCGGTGGCGACGCCTCCGGAGCTCGCCGGATTCGCGCGCCTGGGCATTCTGGTTTTTCCCAATTATCGCCTTGCCATCATTGTCATTGCCGCCATCGTGGCCATCGGACTTTGGCTCCTTCTCGAGCGGACGCGGCTCGGCGCCATGATACGCGCGGGCGTGGATGATCCCGACATGGCGCGCGTGGTTGGAATTCGGGTTTCCCAGCTGTTCACCATTGTATTCGCGCTCGGCGCGGGCCTTGCAGCCTTCGCCGGCATCATCGGCGGGCCGATACTCTCAGTCTATCCGGGTCTGGACCAGGACATGCTGCCGCTGGCGCTTGTAGTCGTCATCCTCGGCGGCACGGGCAGCCTGCTTGGCTCTTTTGTCGGGAGCATTATCGTCGGCTTCATTTACAATTTCGGCCAAGCGCTTCTGCCCGAGCTTGCCTATTTTGTTCTCTTCCTTCCGATGCTCCTCGTCCTCCTGCTCCGCCCGCAAGGCCTTTTCGGCAGGCACGTGCCATGAACGGGCGCATCTTCGCTCTCGCCGTTGCGCTCGTAGCGCTCGCGACACTGCCTTACTGGATGACCGGCGTCTATTACATCAATGTTGCCAGCCAGATCCTGTTCTACGCGATTTTCGCCCTCGCATTGAACGTACTCGTGGGTTACGCCGGCCTGGTTTCCCTGGGACATGCCGGTCTATTCGGCGTAACTGCCTACGCGGTCGGGTACATGTTGCAGCTCGGTTTCGGACACCCGATCGCGATCCTCGCCGCGCTGATTATCAGCATATTGTCGATGGCCGTCTTTGCCGCGCTCTCGCTGCGTTCGACCGGTATCGGCTTCATCATGATCACCTTGGCGTTGGGCGAAATCCTTTGGGGTCTGGCGTATCGCTGGATCAGCCTGACCGGCGGCGATAATGGGCTGAGCCTGCAGACGCGCCCGGCACCGTTCGGCTATTCGCTGTCGGACGTGAATACGTTCTATTACGCGACGCTGATCATATTCCTGCTGACGCTTGCGGCCGTGACTGTATTTGTCCGCTCTCCTCTCGGCGCTGCATTGATGGGAACCCGTGATCAACCGCGCCGCATGAACGCGCTCGGCTATCACGTCTGGGCCATCCGCTTTTATGCCTGCCTGTTCTCCGGTCTGCTCACGGCGGTGTCGGCGATCCTTTTTGTTTATTACACGCAATTCATCAGCCCGCAGACATTGGCTCTCACCGCATCGGCCGAAGTGCTTTTGATGGTCATTTCCGGCGGAGCTGGCACGCTGCTTGGGCCGATTTTTGGTGCAGGACTCGTTGTCATCGTTAAGACTGTGGTGAGCGGTTTCATCGAGCGATGGAATTTCCTGCTCGGCGCGATCTTCGTCGCCATCGTGATTCTAATGCCTGAAGGCCTGGTGCCGGGAACTGTGCGCCTGTGGCGGCTGGCATGGCGAAAACGCGCGCGTCGCAAAGCGATTCCGAGCAGCGCGGAGGCCAAGCCATGACCGCGCTCACTATTAGCGGCCTCTGCAAGTCGTTCGGTGGCCTGCACGTGACGACCGACGTCAACCTCAATGTCGCGCCGGGTGAGCGGAGACTGATCATCGGCCCCAACGGTGCCGGCAAGACGACGCTGTTCAACTTGATTACCGGCGAGCTGACGCCGGATTCCGGGACGATCAAGCTCTTCGACCAAGACATCACCCACGTACCCAGCCGCCGCCGTGCTCATCTCGGGATGGCACGGACCTACCAGATCATTACGCTGTTTGGACGCGACACCATCATTCACAACGTTACGCTGGCGCTGCTCGGCCTGTCGCCTTCGCG
>Ga0066388_100000841_pt1 | contig 15889 bp, 9 predicted proteins | sample PanSoiMetaGPlot6_FD_64539 | JGI IMG/M metagenome (GOLD analysis project Ga0066388, IMG submission 64539) | Tropical forest soil microbial communities from Panama analyzed to predict greenhouse gas emissions - Panama Soil - Plot 6 (Hybrid Assembly) | ecosystem: Environmental > Terrestrial > Soil... | reverse complement strand
GTACAAACCCGCGGGCCTCCGGCCCGGCGAGAAGGTGCCGGTGATTACCTGGGTCTACGAGAAGATGACGCCCGCGATCCACCGGTTCAACGCGCGCGACCAGATGTTCATCAGCCACGGTTACGCGATGCTGATGCCGAACGTGAAGATCCTGGTGGGCCGCACCGCCGACTCGTACGAGAAGTGCGTGATTCCGGCGGTCAATGCCGTGCGGGAGATGGGATTCACGACCGGGCGCTTTGGCTTGTGGGGCCACAGCTTCGGCGCCTACGCGACGTCGAACCTGATCACGCGGACGAACATCTTTGCCGCCGCGGTGTCAGGCGCGACGCCGCCCGAGCTGTTCCGCAACTGGGCGAGCGGGCGCGATCGCGATTCGCGCAACATCGAGACCGGGCAGGCGCGGATGGGCGGCAGCCCGTTCGAGTATCCCGAACGCTACCTGTCGCAGTCGGCGTTCTTTCACCTCGACAAGGTCCAGACGCCGGTGCTGATCCTGCACGGCGAGAAGGATCTGACGATCCTGTTCGGCGAAGGCGAGATGATGTTCTACGCGCTCCGCCAGCTCGGGAAGACCGCGGAGTTCGTCGCCTACGCGAACGGCGACCACAGCCTCTCGCGCCACTCGAGAGCCGACGCGCTCGACGTCAACCGCCGGATCCTCGAGTGGTTCGATCGATACTTGAAGCCCGGCGACAGTCCGCGCACGCCGTAGCATCGGGTGCACCACCATTAAGGGCAATGGGCGTGAAAATCTGAGCCCGCTCTTCTTCGCGATCTTCGTGTGATCTTCGTGACCTTCGTGGTTCCGTCGAACCCGAATGCAGCGTGACAGCGTCCCGGGCGTTGTCCTGATTCCGTCGAACCGATTCAGAGTGTGACCGCGTACGGCGTGTCTCTGCGGTCTTTGCGGCCTTTGCGTTCGAAGGCTCTGGTGCCTCGAAGGGCGACGTGATTATGGCGACGGCGCCTGTGCTTTCAGTGCCATATATCTCGCCAGCGCAGCGTCGATCAGCGACGCCACCGAGCGGTACACGCTGTACTGCTGCTCGGTCGGCGCATTGTCGCCCTGCGAGACGTAACCCTGCAGGGCGGCCATCCGGTTGTTGAGTTTCAGATCGAACACCAGCATCTGATCGTCGTAGCCGGCGAAGCGCAGCTCCACCAGCTCCCTCTGCACCGCTTCGAGCGCGGCATCCTGTCTCTTCGACGCCGCGTCGGTGCGCCCCGCCAGCGCCTTGCGCATCTTCACGATGTCGTTCACGGCGTCGTGAACTGCCGACACCTTGTCGCGGATCATGGTCAGCAGATCGAATTGCTCCTGCAGTTCGGCGGCGCTGGCCTGCGACCGCGGGTCGGCGACAATCCGCAGCGGCTGATTCTGCGTGGCGCCGCTGGCCGTCAACCGCACCTGATACGTCCCCGGCACCGCGATCGGTCCGCGCAAGTTGCCGCCGGCCAGGAAAGTGCCGCCGTCGAGGCCGTGCGCGTCTGGATAGCGCATGTCCCACAGGTAGCGATGCAGTCCTCGCGTTCCGGCCGGACCGTTGCGATCGCGATTCGTCGCGCGTTTCACCACGGCGCCTTTTGCGTCGACGATCTCGATCGTCACGTCCTGATCGCGGCCGAGCCAGTAGGTGACCGCCGCTCCGCCTGGCGGATTCTGACCGGCGCCGCTCGGCGCACGGCCGAAGCCGCCGCGGCGCACCCGCACCGCATTGCGCGGCGCGACCAGATGCGCGGCCATCGTCATCGCTTCGGCAAGATCGTGCAGCGGCGTCACATCGTCGAGAATCCAGAAGGCGCGTCCCTGCGTCGACGCGATCAGATCGTTGTCCTTCACGGTGAGATCAGTGATCGGCACAATCGGCAGGTTGAGCTGCAGCGACTGCCACCGACCGCCGCCGTCGAGCGAGAAGTACACACCCGACTCGGTTCCGGCATAGAGCAGATTCTTTCGAACCGGATCCTCACGGACGGTGCGCGCGAACGCGCGCTCGGGGATGCCGCTCGTGATCGCCTGCCAACTCTTGCCGTAGTCGGTGGTCTTGTAGACGTACGGCCGATAGTCGTCGAGCTGGTAACGGTTCGCGGCCACGAACGCGGTCGCCGCGTCGTGCGGAGACGCGTCGATGATGTTGATCCGGGTATACGGCTGAATCGCCGGCGGCGTGACGTTCTGCCAGTCGCGGCCGCCGTTTCTCGTCACGTGGATCAACCCATCATCGGATCCGGCCCAGATGACCCCTTTCTCTTTCGGCGATTCGGCGATGGTGAAGATCGTCGAGTAATACTCCTCGAGCCGTCCGCCGTTCTGCTTCGCGACGTCGTTGCGGGTCAGGTCGGGACTGATCGTGTCCCAGCTCCGCCCGCCGTTGGTGGAGCGGAACACGAACTGCGCGCCGGTGTAAATCGTATTGCCGTCATGCGGCGAGACGATGATCGGATAGGTCCATTGAAAGCGGTACTTGACGTCGGCGGCGGTCCGACCGCCGTTGTAGTCCGGCCACACGGTGATGTTCTGACTGTCGCCGGTGCGCTCGTCGTAGCGCGTCATCAGACCGAAGTAGCTGCCCCCGAAGATCACCGGCGGACTGCTCGGTGTCGGCGCGAGATAGCCGCTCTCGCCGCCGCCGACCGGGTGCCAGTCGGTCTGGGTGATGCCGGCGCCGTTGGTGCGGCTGGCAATCGACACCGTCGTGTTGTCCTGCTGCGAACCGTAGACGCGGTACGGCGTCCCGCGATCGGTGATCACCGCGTAGAACTGCGCGGTCGGCTGATTGTCCTGCGAGCTCCAGGTGCGGCCGCCGTTGAACGTCACCGACGCGCCGCCGTCGCTGCCGTTCACCATCCGCTTCGGATCCTTCGGATCGATCCACAGATCGTGATAGTCGCTGTGCGGCGTCTGAACTTCCGAGTAGGTCTTGCCGCCGTCGGTCGACTTGTAGAAGTACTTCGCGCAGAACGTGTACATCGTGTTCGGGTCGAGCGGGTCGGCGAAGATGTGCCCGTAGTAGTACTGCCGCGACGTCATGTTGAAGTCGTCGTTCAGCAACTGCCACGTCCGTCCGCCATCGTCGGATCGGTAGACGCCGCCCTTGGCCTCGGCCTCGACCGTCGCCCACACCCGCTGCGGATTCGCCGGCGAGACGGCGACGCCGATTTTGCCGAGATGACCCGACGGCAACCCGGACGTGAGCTTCGTCCACGTGTCGCCGCCGTCGATCGATTTGTAGATGCCGCCGCCCGGTCCCGTGGAGAAGACGTTCCACGGCGTTCGCAGCATCTGCCAGGTCGTCGCGTACAGCACCTGGGAGTTCGTCGCATCCATCGCGATGTCGGCCGCACCCGTCCGATCGTCGACGAACAACGCCTTCTGCCAGCTCTTGCCGCCGTCCTTCGACCGGAACACCCCGCGCTCCGCGTTTGGTCCGTACGGATGACCGATCGCCGCGACGTAGACGATCTCTGGATTGGTCGGATGCACCTGCAAGCGGCCGATCTGACTCGTGTCGGCAAGGCCGACGTGCGTCCACGTCTTGCCGGCGTCGATGGACTTGTAGACGCCGTCGCCCGACGACAGATTGCCGCGCAGACAGCCTTCGCCCATCCCGACGTACACGACGTTCGGATTCGACTGCGAGACGGCCACTGCGCCGACCGAGCCGCTGTGGAAGAAGCCGTCCGATACGTTGTTCCACGTCAACCCCGCATCGTCGGTCTTCCAGACGCCGCCGCCGGTGGCGCCCATGTAGTAGACGAGCGGCTGCGACGCGATGCCGGCCACGGCCGTGACGCGTCCGCCGCGGAACGGTCCGATGTTCCGCCATCGAAGCGCGCCCGAGAAATCGATCGATGACTGCTGCTGCGCGACCCCCGGCTGGAGCATGACGGTCGCCGCGGCGACGAGAGAAAGGATGCGGATGTTCATGACGTGTGGCCGATGGGCCGCTGGTGTTATAGCGCCGAACCGAGGCGCGCGCCAAGCGACGTCAGGATCCCACGAGGCCGAACTTCAGCAGGCTTTCGGCGCTCGCGACAATCGCATCCTCTCGCGGCCGCGGCTTCCAGCCGAGCAGGCGCTCGGCCTTCGCGCTGGTCGCATTGCGAATGTGGCCGAGCAGCGGCACCAGCTGCCGCATGCGGGGATCGACGATCGCGACCGTTCGCACCAGCCAGTTCGGCAGCGCACGCGTCGGCACGTTCCTCGCCGAGGATCCAAGACGTGCCCTCAGGACCTTCGCAATCTCGACCATCGACATCGCGTCACCCGAGACCGCGATGAAGCGCTCACCCCTGGCGGCTGGCGCGGTCATCGCCCGGACATGGAGGTCCGCGACGTCCCGCACATCGACGACGCCGAAGTAGAGCTGCGGACACCCGGGGCCGCCGTTCATCAACCGCTTGACCAACTCGATCGACGACGAGAAGTCGGGGCCGAGCACGGGTCCGAAGATGCCGGATGGATTGACCACCGAGAGCTCGAGCGCTCCGCCTTCAGCAGCCATGAAATCCCAGGCCGCGCGTTCAGCGAGCGCCTTCGACTTCACGTACGAGCTCATCTCGCCGCCGTCGACGTTCGTCCAGCTGGTTTCGTCGAACGGCGCCAGCTGCGGAGGATGGCCGTAGTAGATGGCGCCGCAGGTGGACGTGAAGACGACGCGGCTGACGTGCGCGTCGCGCGCGGCCTTCAGCACCCGCAGGACGCCGTCGCGCGCGGGAATGATCAGCTCGTCTTCGGTCTTCGGCGCAGCCGCTGGCATCGGGGAGGCGACGTGGATCACGAAGTCGCAGCCGGACACGGCCTCGCGCCACCCGGCGTCGCTTTCGAGGTCGGCGACGAAGAAGCAGAGCCGATCGCCAGGATCGGCGCCGGCATCTTTCAGCATCGCGCGCACCGCCGGCTCGCGCAGCGGCGAGCGCACGGTCGTCCGCACCGCGTGCCCGGCCGCGAGCAGTTGAAGAATCACGTGGCTCCCCACGAAGCCCGACCCGCCTGTGACCAAGACGCCGCTCATGGATGCTCTGGCCGACGCCGCTCCTCACGAATTCGCCTGCTTTGCGGAACCAATCCAACGGATCCCGATGCCGACCGACTGTCGCAGCCGGTCCGCCAGCTGTGCCGCGTGATGCTGGATATGCCGCAGGTTGACGAGTTGATGCTCGAACTTCGGCACCTTGTACCAATCGAACCCGCTGTCCGCTCTCTCGAGATCCATCCGATCGACGGCATCGTCGACCATCTGATCGCAGATCGTCCAGTACGCCAGCGTCTCTGTTTTTGTGTAGGGACGAGGAATCAACGGCAGCGGACTTGAAGGATTCACCGCGCCCCCGATGCCATCGGGGTGCTGGACATCGCGCTGATGCCCCGCCCAGCCCCCGAACAACGACGGATCGTCGAGTAGATACAAGTGGGTGAAGAACAACGTGTGATAGGCGACCTGCCAGCACGCGTTGGTGTGGTCGCGGCTCACCCAGAGATCGTCGGGGCAACGCTCGATCGTCTCGCGCAGCATCGCGAGCGCCGCGTGATATTGACGCTTGAGCATCGTTCGAAGAAACGCCGAGTCCGGCATGGCAAACGTCACCCAGTCGCCATTGAAACGACGGTAATTCAGACTGTTGTGATCGACCGCGTCGACCTCGGAGCATTCTGCCCGCGGTCGAGAGCCGATCGCAACACGCATCGCGGTTCGCGGACAAGATCCGGTTGTGATTCCCTGTCACTCCTCGTACGCAAACAGTCGAGGTATGAGATCATGCCAACGAGATCGAGAACGACGTGCGCGCTGGACAATCGAACGCCGCTCCGCCGGCCTGGCTCTGGGTTCTTCTTGCCCCGCTGGTCCTGTGGCTCGGGCAGGCCGCGCTCGCTCCCGCTCTCACCGCTGCCGATCGGCCGGCGCAGGTCATCGTCTCGATCGTCGGGACGAGCGATCTCCACGGCATCGCCCTTCCGAGAAACGGCGTCGGCGGTCTGCCGCAGTTCGCCGGATATGTGAACAACCTCCGGCGCGCGCGCGCGTCAGACGGCGGCGCTGTGGTGCTGATCGACTCCGGCGATACGTTTCAGGGCGACAGCGAATCGAACCTCAGCGAGGGCGCGCTGGTCGTGGACGCCTACAACGCGATCGGCTACGCCGCGGAAGCGATCGGGAACCACGATTTCGATTTCGGATCGGTCGACTCGGCGGCGGCGCGAGAGCTCCCCGGCGATCGTCGCGGCGCCCTCAAGGCTCGCGCGGCGCAGGCGCGACATCCGTTCCTCGCCGCGAACCTGATCGACGAGGCGACGAGCCGGCCGGTGGAGTGGCGGAACGTCCGGCCGTCGGTGCTCATCGATGTCGCCGGCGTCAAGGTCGGGATCGTCGGCGTCATGACGATCGATGCGCTGCGATCGACGCTCGCCGTCAATGTGCAGGGGCTGCGAATTGCGCCGCTGGCACCCACGATCGCGGAAGAAGCAGCGAAGCTGCGCGGCGCCGGCGCGGGCATCGTCATCGTCGCGGCCCATGCGGGCGGACGCTGCGATCGATTCGATCAGCCGGCCGATCTGGCGTCGTGTGAGCTGGAGTCGGAGATTTTTCAGGTGGCCAGGCAGCTGCCTCGCGGTTTGGTGGACGTGATTGCCGCCGGTCACACGCACGGTGGGCTCGCGCATCAGGTCAACGGAGTCAGCATCATCCAGCCCTACTCGCGAGGTCAGGCGTTTGGCCGTGTCGACGTCGTGTTCGAGCCGCGGACCAAACGCGTCATGCGCGCGCAGGTGTTCGCGCCGCGTCAGATCTGCGCCGCAGAAGACCCGGCCACCGGGAGCTGCATGGCGGCACCCGGACACGCCGTGCCCGTGCAGTACGAAGGAAGCGCCGTCGTCTCCGATGCGACCATCACGCAGGCGATGGCGCCGGCGCTGCAACGCGTGCATCAGCTTCAGGCCACACCGCTGGGCGTGTCGCTGGACGCTCCGATTCGTCGCGGCGGTGACCTCGGATCGCCGCTCGGAAACCTGTTCGCCGACGCGCTGCGTGATGCGGTGCCGGGCGCAGACGTCGCCGTCATCAACAACGCGACGCGTGGACTGTGGGCGGATGTGCCGTCTGGCGCAGTAACGTTCGGTCGCCTCTACGACGTCTTCCCGTTCGACAATCGTGTCGCGCGCATCACGTTGACCGTCGCCGAGCTTCGCGAATGGCTGGCCGGCGAAATCCGCCAGGGCCGTCGAACTGGTCTCGGTATCTCAGGTGTGAGCGTACGAACAAGCTGTCGAGCGGACAGACTCCATGTCGATCTCCTTCGCCCGTCGGGGCAACTGATTCACGAAGCGGATCGCTTGTTCGTCGTGACGATCGGTCAGCCAACGCTCAGCGGCGGCGTGGCATCGGCGGCCTCACAAGGCGTCCGCCCGACCGACGACGCGCCGGTCGTCCGCGAAGTGGTCGAGGACTGGTTTCGGCATCCCGGACACCTTGCGCGCACATCGCTCGACGATGTGAGTGATCGGCGTGCAGAATCCGGCGACACACAGCCGGCCGACTGCCCTGCGGTGAACCCAGCGAAACGACCATGACCATTCCCGGCGTTCATCGACGACGTCGTTGCGTTGCGCGTTCCGCGGGCGCGAGTAATGCGCGGACAGCATCGCCGACACGACGGTCGCGCGGATGATGTCCTTCTCCGGGATCACCCTCAGGACGTTGAAGCGGGCATCGAGCGACACTTTCAGAATGACGGGCGCCTGAGGACCGTCTTCGTACCAGGCGAGCAGCGATCGATACGACGAAGTCGGCGTGACGACGATCGGCGTCTGGACGAGGCCGTGCCTCGCAATCAGCCGCCCTGTAGATCGTGCGCGACTGCGGGTGGACGACGATCGGAATCGTTCCCTTCGGGATCGCCAGTCCGAACGACTGCTCGAGCGTCGACCGGACCGGTCCGAAGAGACGAACCTCGCGCGTCGGCACGAAGACCGCGTCGAGTTTCCACTCGTGCGCGCGCTCGGGGCGATAGAGCGGCTGAACCGTCCGGCTTGCACGGTGAAACGAGACGAAGTACCGACGATTCGCGCGGCGGTCGTTGAAGAACCGCTCGAATCGAAGCCACCGCGCGACGGCCGCAGGCAGGCCCTGACTCGCTCGTCGACCCAACTCAGGGTGCGTCGTGCGGACGGAATGCGCACGCCACACACCGATTGCAGAGCGACTCGCCTACCCGAGCATCGCGCGGCCTGATTCTCCGAACCGCCCTTTCAGAATCTGAATCCGACCGCCACTCTGACCGTACGTCCGCCCGCCGGCGCGCCGGTGAACGCGAGCGGATATGCGCTGATGGCGCTCGTGAACAGATTGGTCACGGTGTTGCCGGTCGCCGTCCCGAACGTCGTCGCGTTACTCGGCACGAACCCGGTCCGGAGCCCGAGCGAATCGGCCGGCGTCGATGGATCCTGGCGGACCGTCGTACTCCACGCGATCAGCTTCTGGTTGTTCAGAACGTTGTAGATATCGAGCTTGATCCACGGCCGCAGCGCGCGCACGACGGGGATGCTGTAGTTGAGCGACACGTCGAGGAGCCCGAACCCGGCGAACTGCTGAGAGCCGAGCTCACCGAAGAAGACCTGATTGCCCGAAATCGGTCCGAGCGCCGCAAGGTTGGCCGCGTCGGGGTACCCCGCTGCGGTCATGACGGCGACCTGCGTCGGCGTGAGCGCCTGGTTGCGCGCCGCAAGGCTGTAGCTCAGCGCCGAATCGACTCGCCACAGGCCCGAGAGCGAGAGATCGCCGAAGCGTTGGAGATTCCACGCGTACACGCTCCAGAACCGCAGCCGGTGACGTTCGAACGACGGCAGGTGACCATCCGGGTAGTTGCGCGCGGCGCTGAAGGCCTCGGGAAAGTTGCCGATGATCGACGGGCTGTTGCTGAACACGGTCGAACCGGGCGTGTTGCTGCCTTCGCCCTCGTAGTTGCCGTCGTTCTTCAGCTCCACGGTGTAGTGGCCGTTGATCGTCCACGCGTCGGTGATCCGATAGCGCGTCTGGAACACCAGCGCGTCGTATTCGCGGTGGGCGAGGTTGGTGTTCGTGTACAGCCGGTTGGTGAAGCTTGGCGCGTTCGGATCGTTCGTCGGAGCGCCGGCGTTCGGATCGGTGATCGACACCAGCACGTGACTGAAGCCCTGCGCCGTCGTCTGGAAGTCCTCGATCAGGTCGCGGGTCTTCCGGTACACGAATGCGCCCTCGGCGTAGCCGCGGCCGCCCGACAGGTTCAGACCGTAGGAGGCCGTGATTTCGTGAGTCAACGGCGACTTCAGATTCGGGTCCATGATCGTGTTGGCGCGCGGGGCGTTGAACACGAACGCGGTGTCGAGCGGGTAGTTCGCGAGATTGAAGCCGGGCGCGAAGCTCCGCCCCTGGCCGCTCGGGCCCGAGTAGGTGAAGTTGATGTCGGGTGGATTTCCGACGAGGCTGTTCGCGCCGATCTGCGCCTCGTTGTAACGTCCGGAGTATTGGGCGTAGGTCGCATGGACCACGTGGTTGCCGTTGCCGAGCAGATCGTATGCGGCGGCGACGCGTGGCACGATTCGGTTGCTGCTGATGCTCTGAATGTCGCCCGGCGTCGAGTTGGCGTCGACGTGCTCGAACCGTGCGCCGAGATCGACCGACCAGTGGCTGCTGAGCGTCCAGTGATCCTGGACGAACGCGGAGGCATTGTCGATGTTCATGGTGCCGCCACGAGTGGCCGGGAAGAAGTCGACGGACGACAATCCGGGGATGAAGATGGGAACGGCGCGGCCGGTCGCGTCGAGCAGCGGGACGCCGGCCGCATCGGTCGCGAAGTCGGCGTTGAACACGTACGACGTCGACGACTGTGAGTTGCCGCCGGTCCGCTGACTGCGGAACCACTCGAATCCGCTCTTGGTGTCGTGGCGGCCGCGCAGCGTCCATTGGCGCGTGACGTTGCCGGTGAGTTGCCGATTATTCCGATGTTCGGGGTCGGTGGCGTCGAAGTACGGGGCGTTGTACAAACACGAGCACTGAGTCACCGAGATGAACGGAGAATCGACGATGCTCGTGCTCGTCCCGCCGTCGCCTTCGAACTGAAACCGCCGCTCGGAGTACTGCGCTTCCACGAGCAGGTTGGTGCCGACCACGCCGCGGTAGTTCGTGTAGTAGTACCAATTCGGGTTCCGGCGATCGACCTCGCTATGGGGCTCGATGATGAAGCTCTGCAGCCCGGAATTGTTGGTGCGCGAGCGCGGGTCGGTGAGATAGCCGGCCTGAACGGTGTGGTTCGGCGCCACGGTGCCGGTGAACTTCAGCTCGCCCCGTTTGTCGGTGTCGACGCTGCTCAAGCCGAGGCCGGTCTGCTGCAGCGTCACCTGGTTGGTATTCTTCGCATAGCGGCCCGAGGTGAAGAACCACAGACGATCCTTGGCGATCGGCCCGCCGAAGGTGCCTTCGTAGGTTCGCGACAGCACGTCGAGATGCGACGTGTTGCGGCCGACCTCGAACGGGGTCTGCGTCGTCCACTGGGGATTCAGGAAGTTGATGCGGCCGGTGCCGGAAAACGTGTTGCCGCCGCTCTTGGTGATCGCGTTGATCACGCCGCCGCTGAACCGACCGTACTCGGCGGAAATACCCGAGCTCAACACCTGGGTCTGCTCGATCGCGTCTTCGATGAACAGGTTTTGCGGCTGCGCGAACAGGTTGTCGTTGATGTCGACGCCGTTGACCATGAACACGTTGTCGAACGAAAAGGCGCCGTTGATGACGACGGTCTGGGCATTCACGCTGTTTTCGTTGACCGCGGGCGCGAGCTGGGCGATGCCCTGAATGGTGCGCGGCGTGGCCAGCGCCTCGATCTCGGCATGCTTGAAATCGCCGGTGATCGTCGCAGTCGCGATCGGCGCCGGCGTCTCGGCGACCACCCGCACCGACTCGGTGATGCCGGCAGGCGCCAGCGTGACCGCCTCGATGATGGTCGAACCGATCGACACCTCGGTGCGGCGCGTGATCGTTTCAAAGCCCGAGAGCTCGAACGTCAACGAGTAACTTCCCGGCGTGAGCGCGGCGAGCGCGAAGTCGCCGCTCGTCGACGTCACCGCCGTGCGCGGCCCTTGTTGCGCCGGCGACGTCGCCGTCACCGTGACGCCGGGGACCGCGAGCCCCTGGCTATCCCGTACCGTTCCTCTGATCGTTCCAGTCTGATTTCCTTGCGCACTCACGCGTGGAGCGACAAGGCAGGCGAGCAGCAGCAGCAGCAATCCGATTCGCATGGCGCGTGGCATAAGCAATCTCCGCCGGCCATGTTAGGACTGCGCTCATCGCGCCGTTTCAGCGGAGTCGGCCGCGCGTTTCACTTTCGATCGCGAAATCCAAATCTTTCGGCGGTCAGCGTGCGGATCCGGACCCAGACACCGTTCGCTGGTGCGATGGTTTCCCATGGTCGAACGACTTGCGATGAAGTGGCCTTATATCCCGCGGAGACCCTTTTCTCCTCCGTACTCCACTCTGGTGAGCGATGAGAGCGCCGAAGCGATCAGGTGATCGAGGCGAGTGGAAACGAATCGATGAGGAGCCGGCGTGGCCGCGACGCCCTTGAAGAGGGCGCGCGGCCTCTCCATCGGCGTCGCGACGTCGAACGGAGCCGCCCCAGCGATTCCAACTCGCGCGCAGCCGGCGGCGACTTGCTCCGACCCACCTCGGCCGGCCAGATGACCTCGCATCCTTGGCCAGACGGCGGTAGGATTGATATGGGACTGGAATGGTCGGATATAGATCAGCGCCGTGGAGGCGCCTCCGATGATTCAGATCACCGACCGCGCCGCGTCGCAGATCGGCAAGATGCTCGCGAAGCGCAACCGCGGCGAGACCGGCCTTCGCGTCGGTGTCAAGGCCGGCGGGTGCTCCGGCTTCGAGTACACGTTCGCGTGGGACACCGCGCCTCGCCCGAACGATCACGTCTTTGACGCGTCGGAAGGCCACGTGTTCATCGATCCAAAGAGCATTCGGATGCTCGACGGGATCGTCCTCGATTACGACACCAACCTTCTGAGCAAAGGATTCGTCATCGACAATCCGCGCGTCCACGCGACGTGCGGATGCGGCTTGTCGTTCAGCATCGACGAGCCGTCGTCAGAGAATCGCAGCCAGCACGGCGAAGGCGAGCACGCAGACGATCACGGAGACGATCGATGAGTACCTCGACGCAGACGATCGAACGACTCGCGAGCCGTGAGTACAAGTACGGCTTCGTCACCGATGTCGAACAGGACGCGGTCCCGCGCGGCCTCAGCGAGGACATCGTCCGGCTCATCTCGGCCAAGAAGCGCGAACCCGCGTGGCTGCTCGAGTGGCGGTTGAAGGCGTATCGCACGTGGCTGACGATGACGGAGCCGAGCTGGGCGAACGTGCGCTACGGACCCATCGATTACCAGCGGATCATCTATTACGCCGCGCCGAAACAGCCTGCGGCATTGGCGAGCCTCGACGAGGTCGACCCGGAAATCCGGCGGACGTTCGAAAAGCTCGGCATTCCGCTCGAGGAGCAGAAGCTGCTGTCAGGAGTCGCCGTCGACGCGGTGTTCGACAGCGCGTCGGTCGCGACCACGTTCAAGGAGAAACTGGCCGAGCTCGGCATCATCTTCTGCTCGTTCTCGGAGGCGGTGCAGCATCATCCGGACCTGGTGCAGCGGTATCTCGGCACCGTGGTGCCGTACTCGGACAACTTCTTCGCGACGCTGAACTCGGCCGTCTTCAGCGACGGATCTTTCGCGTACATCCCGAAGGGCGTCCGCTGTCCGATGGAGCTCTCCACCTACTTCCGCATCAACGCCAGGGACACCGGGCAGTTCGAGCGCACGCTCATCATCGCTGAAGAGGGCGCCTCGGTCAGCTATCTCGAGGGCTGCACGGCGCCCATGCGCGACGAGAATCAGCTGCACGCGGCGGTCGTCGAGCTGATTGCCCTGGACCGCGCCACCATCAAGTACTCGACGGTTCAGAACTGGTATCCCGGCGACAAGGAGGGAAAAGGCGGCGTCTACAACTTCGTGACCAAGCGCGGCAAATGCCTCGGCGTCAACTCGAAGATCACGTGGACCCAGGTGGAGACCGGATCGGCGATTACCTGGAAATATCCCGGTTGCGTGTTGATCGGCGACGGGTCCGTCGGCGAGTTCTACTCGGTGGCGACGACGACCAACCGGCAGCAGGCGGATACCGGCACCAAGATGATTCATCTGGGCCGGAACACGAAAAGCACGATCGTGTCGAAAGGAATCTCGGCCGGCTACGGCCAGAACACCTACCGCGGGCTGGTCCGGATCGCGAAACGCGCACGCGGCGCGCGCAACTACTCGCAGTGCGACTCGCTGCTCATCGGCGACCGGTGCGGCGCGCACACTTTTCCCTATCTCGACATCAAGAACAGCACGGCTCGAGTCGAGCACGAAGCGTCGACATCGAAGATCGGCGAAGACCAGATCTTCTATTGCCGCCAGCGCGGGCTGTCGACGGAGGACGCCGTGAACCTGATCGTCAGCGGGTTCTGCAAGGAAGTCTTCCGTCAGCTGCCGATGGAGTTCGCCGTCGAGGCGCAGAAGCTGCTGAGCGTCACGCTCGAAGGCAGCGTCGGGTGAGGCGATGCTGGAGATCAGAAAGCTTCGGGCCGGCGCGAACGGACGCGAGATCCTGCGCGGGATCGATCTCTCGGTTGGCGCCGGCGAGGTGCACGCCATCATGGGGCCGAACGGCTCCGGAAAAAGCACCCTCGCGCGGGTGCTGGCCGGACATCCCGAATACCAGGTGACCGATGGCGAGGTGCGCTACGACGGGCAGGACCTGCTCGCGATGGATCCGGAGTCGCGGGCACGGGCCGGTGTGTTCATGGCCTTCCAGTATCCGGTCGAGATCCCCGGCGTCAACAACACGTACTTCCTCAAGGCGGCGCTCAACGCGATCCGGGGCGCCCGCGGCCAGAGCGAGCTCGACGCGATGGAGTTCATGACGCTGGTCCGTGATCGGATGGCGCACCTCGGCATCGACGAGACGCTGCTCAACCGGCCGGTCAACGAAGGATTCTCGGGCGGTGAGAAGAAGCGCAACGAAATCTTTCAGCTGGCCGTTCTCGAGCCGCGGCTCGCCATTCTCGACGAGACTGATTCCGGCCTCGATATCGACGCGCTCAAGATCGTCGCGCAAGGCGTGAACGCCATGCGTCAACCGGATCGCGCGTTTCTGGTGGTCACGCATTATCAGCGCCTGCTCAACTACGTCGTCCCCGATTTCGTGCATGTCCTCGCGGACGGACGAATCATCCGCTCGGGCGGCAAAGAGCTGGCCCTCGAGCTCGAAGAGAAGGGATACGGCTGGCTGGAAACGACGGTCGGAAGCTGAGATGGCAGCGACGCTGAATTCCTACGCCGCCGAATGGGAACGGGCTGAGCGGACGCACTCGCGTAACCGACCCGCCGCGCTGACGCGCATACGCGAATCGGCGCTTCATGAATTCCTGAGCCGCGGCTTCCCGACGGCGCGCGACGAGGAGTGGCGATTCACGAGCATCGCGCCGATCGTCGACCAGACATTCTGGCTGTCCTCCGAACCGGCCGCCGGGACGCTCGACGTCGACATCGACGCGCTACGGCTGCCGGGCACGCCGGCGGCGGAGCTGGTCTTCATCGACGGGCGGTACGCGGCAGCGCTTTCGCGACATCCGACGCTCCCGCACGGCGTGCGGGTCGAAAGCCTGGCGGCGGCGGTGGCATCCCGACACCAGGCGATCGCGCTGGCACTCACTCGGGTCGCCGGGTTCGAACACCAGCCGTTCATCGCGCTGAACACGGCGTTTCTCTCCGACGGCGCCTGCATCGAATTGGCGGAGGGCGCGATCGTCGAACAGCCGATCCATTGCCTGTTCATCGCGACGGGCCCCGTCAACGGCGAGGCGCCGATGTCGCATCCGCGCTCGCTCATGCTGCTCGGACCCAACAGCCAGGCCTCCGTGCTGACGACCTATGCCGGTCCGGCAGGCGCGACGTATTTCACCAATGCCGTCACCGAGATCGTCCTAGGCGAGCATGCGGTGCTCGATCACGCCACGCTCCAGCACGAGAGCGCGAGCGGATACCACGTCGACGCGATCCATGTGCAGGCGCACCGCAGTTCGACCTGTACGCTGCACGCCATCAACACCGGCGCGGCGCTGGCGCGCAACGACGTCGTCGCTTCGCTGAACGGCGAAGGGATTGAGTGCACGCTGAGCGGCCTGTATCTGGCCGACGGGCAGCGGCTGGTCGACAACCACACGACGATCGATCACGCGCAGCCCCACTGCACCAGCCGCGAGATCTACAAAGGCATCCTGGCCGATCGCGCCCGCGGCGTGTTCAACGGCAAGATCGTCGTGCGTCCGGATGCACAGCAGACAGACGCCAAACAGACCAATCGCGCGCTCCTGCTCTCTGAGGACGCGCAGATCCACACCAAGCCGCAGCTCGAAATCTTCGCGAACGACGTGAAATGCACCCACGGCGCCGCGGTCGGACAGCTCGACGACGACGCGCTCTTCTACCTGCGCTCCCGCGGCCTGAGCGCCGCCGACGCGCGGCAGCTGTTGATCCACGCCTTCGCGGCCGACGTGCTGGCTCGCCTGCCGATCGTGCCGGTCCGCGCCCGCGTCGAGGAGCGTCTCCGGCGGCACCTGGCCGGCGCACGCCTGGCGGCATGAGGGAGAACACGTGACGTTGGTCAGCGACGCCCCGCACGCCAGGATCGACATCGACCGCATTCGCGCCGACTTTCCTCTTCTGCTCCGACGCGTGCACGATCGGCCGCTCGTGTACCTGGACAACGCGGCGACGACGCAAAAGCCGCAGGTGGTCATCGATCGA
>Ga0066388_100000840_pt1 | contig 15890 bp, 13 predicted proteins | sample PanSoiMetaGPlot6_FD_64539 | JGI IMG/M metagenome (GOLD analysis project Ga0066388, IMG submission 64539) | Tropical forest soil microbial communities from Panama analyzed to predict greenhouse gas emissions - Panama Soil - Plot 6 (Hybrid Assembly) | ecosystem: Environmental > Terrestrial >... | reverse complement strand
GCAGTAGTGGAACACGTCCGCCGTGAGGGGCACGTCGATCTTGGAGGACTCCCAGATCGCCTTGCCCGTGTCGAGCGTCTCGAGGTGCGCGAGCTCCTGGTTCTTCTGCGCGATGAGGTCTCCGAGCTTCCAGAGCAGGCGGCCGCGGTCCGCCGCGGACATCGTCCGCCACGGCCCTTCGAACGCGTGCCGGGCCGCCTGGACGGCCAGATCGATGTCGGTCGCGTCTCCCTCGGAGATCTCGAGCAGGATGTCGCCGGTCGCGGGATTCCGCGTGGCGAAGCGCTTTCCGGATTGGGCCTCGCGCCAGTCCGCGCCGATGAGGAGCCGGCCGCCGGAGTTGAGCGCGGGCTTGAGCAGGGTGTCGGTGGTCATCGGTAGAACCTCTAGCTCGTGTAGTCGTAGACGCCCCGGCCCGCCTTGCGCCCCAGCCTTCCTGCTTTGACGTATTGGACGAGGAGGGGAGAGGGCCGGAACCGGTCGCCCAGGGTGCGTTGGAGATATTCCAGAATACTCAGCCGGGTGTCCAGGCCGACCAGGTCGACCAGCTCGAAGGGGCCCATGGGGTGGTTCAACCCGAGCTTCAACGCCTTGTCGATGTCGCGCGGCGAAGCGACGCCGGTCTCGAGCATCGCGAACGCCTCGTTTCCGATCAGGGCGTTGACGCGGCTCGTGACGAACCCCGGAGATTCGCGGACGAGCACCGTCTCCTTGCCCATCGCCTTGGCGACCTCCTCCGCAACCTGGAGCGCGGGCTCCTGCGTCTCGAGCCCGCGCACCAGCTCCACGAGGCGCATCCGGTGCACCGGATTGAAGAAGTGCATGCCGAGGAAGAGGCCGGGGCGGTCGGAGGTCGCGGCGAGCTCCGTGATGCTCAGGGCGGACGTGTTCGTGGCGATCACGCCGTGCGCGGGGAGATGCGGCGCGAGCTTGCGGTAGATGTCGGCTTTGACCTCGACCGACTCGGGGGCCGCTTCGATGACGAGGTCCGCGCCCTGTGCGCCTTCGAGCCCCTCTCCCCAGGAGATCGCCTCCCGGGCGCGCTTCGCTTGAGCCTCGTCCATCTCCCCCTTCTCCCGAGAGCGGGCGAGGATCTTCGTCAGCTCCTCCTGGGCCGATCCGATCGCGGCCGCCATCGGCTCGACGACGTGGGTCTCGCATCCCGCGCGCGCCGCGGCCAAGGCGATGCCCCGTCCCATGATCCCCGCGCCGATGACCGCGACTTTCCTGACGGAAGAATGGCTCACGAAACCCTCTGGATTCGGTCCCAAAACGACCCCGAACCACGTACACTACCTGAATGCGAGCGCTCTCCGCGACGATTCTTCTGGTGCTTCTCACGGCAGGGTACGCGCCCGTGCCGGGTCCCCGACCCGCGGCCCGGACCGGCACCTGCTGCACGCGTTCGTGCTGCGTGCACGGGACCGCTTGCATGGCGTCTGGATCGTGCGGAGCGGCTGCCTTTTCCGGAACGTCGCTCTGCGCCCGATCGTGCGGCACCGAGCGTCCGGCGATGATGTCCACGTCGACCGATCCCGGCGTGATCCAGAGGGTGGCCGGCATGGTCCTCTCGGGACCCGCCGTCCCCATGCTGCTCGCACCGTGGCGTCGCGGCTCGGCCCTCCGCCTCGCTCCCGCCGATCCTCCTCCGCGCGCCTAGCGCGGTCCCCGCCGTCGGAGATTTCTGCCCGGCATCCTCCGGATGCTGATTCCACGTCTTTGGAGGAGGTTCACGCCATGCTCGTGCGAGCGATCGGCTCGTTCTGGATTGCGTTTCTCGTATTCCCTGCGTTTGCGTTCGCGAGCTGCGGCTCGGAGCACTGCCCGATCGATCTCGGGATGCTCTGGGAGCGCTCCGTGCTCACGTTCGATCTGTCTCAGCAGTACATCGATCAGGATCAGCCTCGTGTCGGGAGGCACGATGTGGCGGTGGGCGCGATTCCGAGCCCCGAGGACGAGATCCGCACGGTGAATCGGATCACGACCGCTCGGGCGATCTACCAACCGAGTGCACGATGGACGTTCTCGGCGGGTCTGCCCTTCGTCAGCCGCTTTCACGAACACGTCCACAACGAAGTGGGCAACCCCCCCGAGCTCCAGCGCTGGAGCTTTCACGGGATTGGCGATCTCGAAGTGCAAGGGTCGAGGAATTTCGCGGGCGCGGAGGGGAGCGGACAGCGTTCGCATCTCATGGCCGGATTCAGGGCACCTACGGGAGCCCGGCACGTCGACGAGTTCGATGGCGAAGAGCCCGAGCCGCCGGCACGCCCGGGCACCGGCGCGTGGAGCGCTCTCGCGGGCGCGGGAACCCAGTGGTCGCTCGGTGTGCGCATGCCTGGAGGAGCGCACGGCTCCATGCCGCTCCGGCTCGGGATCCTGGGTCGGGCGAACGGGCGGGGGACGGAGCGGTATCGGATCGGCTCGGAGCTCCAGTCGAACGTCGGGATCGCGTACCCGATCGCGCGTCCCCTCGAGGTGCTCCTCTCGGGAGATTTCAGGGTTCGGGCCAAGGACGACGTCGGGGACACCGACGCGGAAGCGGGGAACACCGGAGGCACGTGGGGATTTTTCAGCCCGGGGCTTCGCGTCGAAGCCGGCAAGACGGCCTTTACCGGGATCGTGCAGCTGCCGGTCTACCAGCGTGTGAACGGGATCAATCTCGTGTCCGACTTCAATCTGTACTTCGGGGTCACGCACCAGGCATTCTGACGTCCATGAGCATCAAATCGGACAACTGGATCCGCCGCATGGCCGCCCAGGGAATGATCGAGCCGTTCGAAGCGACTCAGGTTCGCGGCGCGGACAACGGGCGGATCATTTCGTACGGCACGTCGAGCTATGGTTACGACGTGCGATGCGCGAACGAGTTCAAGATCTTCACCAATATCAATTCCACGATCGTCGATCCGAAGAAATTCGACGAGAAGAGCTTCGTCGACGTGAAGGCGGACGTGTGCATCATCCCGCCGAACTCGTTCGCGCTGGCGCGGACGGTGGAGTATTTCCGGATTCCGCGGAGCGTGCTGACGATTTGCCTGGGGAAGAGCACGTATGCGAGGTGCGGGATCATCGTGAACGTGACGCCGTTGGAGCCCGAGTGGGAAGGGCACGTGACGTTGGAGTTTTCGAATACGACCCCATTGCCCGCGAAGATCTACGCGAACGAAGGCGTGGCGCAGATGCTCTTCTTCGAATCGGACGAGGTCTGCAGCACGTCGTACAAGGATCGCGGAGGGAAGTATCAAGGGCAGAAGGGGGTCACGCTCCCGAAGGCTTAGGTTGCATCCTCGCTTCCTGAGCGCTCACACTCGAAGAGGGGGTGGAGCCCAAATCAGGAGGGAGCCATGCAGCTCAGCGATAGCAAAGCATTCAGCGGCTTCTCGGCCGACGACATCCAGAAGGAAAAGGAGTTCTACAGCCGGACCTTGGGAGTGAACGTCTCCGAATCCAACGGGCTGTTGACCTTGAATCTCGCGAGCGGTGCCAAGGTGATCATCTACCCGAAGCCAAACCATGCCCCGGCGAGCTTCACCGTGCTGAATTTCCCGGTACCCAGCGTGGATCGAGCGGTCGATGAGCTGACGAAGCGCGGCGTCCGCTTCGAAAAGTACAACGAGCCCAAGCTCAAGACGGACGAGCGGGGGATTTGGCGAGGCGGTGGTCCCACGATCGCGTGGTTCAAAGATCCGGCCGGCAACATCCTGTCGGTCCTCGAGGCGGAGAAGTAGGGCCGCTCTCTTCCGGGGCCTACGCAGTACCTAAGCGTTCAACGTACGAACAGGGACACGACTGGGCCCGAGGTAGCCTTCCTTCCGCCAGGATGAGGATTCCGCCCTATCGATTGCGGCGCTAGGGCTTGCACGATATAGAACCAAGAATGGCATATGCCATGCTCGGCTATGGTGTTGCCGGTCGGTCTTCAACCCTCGACCGGCAATCCCTCGAAATGGAGGCATGCCATGGCTGAGAAGAGAAGCCTCATCACAGAGACGAAGGATTCCGTCGTCAACGCGATCCGTGGAGTTGGCGACGTAGCCGGCGCGATCGTAGACGCGACGAGCGATACGCTGGTGCACGCGCTCAAGGGCACCCGCGCGACGAGCGCGGAGGCTCGCGGACTCATCACCGATACCGTCACCGGGACCATACAGGCGGTCGCTCAGGTTGGCGGGGATGTCGAAGCCGCCGCCAGCTCCGTGATGGTCGGTGCGCTTCGCGGCACGCAGCAGGTTGGCAAGGCAAGCCTCGAGGCAGTGAGCGCGAGCGCCGCTGCGGTGGTCAAGGGCGGAGCCGAAGTGGGCGGTGACGTGGGACGTACCGCCAAGGGCGCGGTAGAGGGGGCCATCAAAGGCGCCCGCGACGTTGGGATGACCGCCGAGCAGGCGGCGTCCGCTGCCGCGTCGGGCGCGCTCAAAGGTGCGGGTGAGATCAGCAGCACTGCATTGGACGAAGTCCGTGATGTGGTGACGAAGACGATCTCGGGAGTGAAGGTCGTGATCACCGAGACATTCGCCCCGAGTAAGCCGAGCACGGATCGACCCACTGGATGACCCACCCATGAGCCGAGAAGCCCCGGTGGCACGAGCCGCCGGGGCTTTCTCATGTCTTGGCCAAGGGACCTCGGCTACCGGTCCGCGGTGTGGGTTTCTCCGGCGTGGGCCCCGGGCACTTCGGGCATCGTGACGGGGCCCTCGATCCCCAGATAGGCGAGTGCCTCGCCCATCGTCCGAAAGACGCCGACTTCCTTCGTGCTCTTGGCGTTCAGCTCCCGGTTGATCTGGAACATCCGCCCTAGGCCGTAGACGGCGTCCGCGCCGGCAACGATCGCGAAGCGGGATCGCGTCGTCTGGTCGTCCATCGTGGCGGAAAGGGCCGCCAGATCCTGGATCCGCTCCGGGGTGGCGGTTGGCGTATGCGTGACTGCGCTCATGTCGATGAGCTCGTTGTAGCCCTGGACGTCCGGGCGCGACCACACCGTTCTCTGGTACCCAAACACGTCCTCGGTCGTGAACGCGCCGTATCCGGCCGCGAGAACGAGGCGCGCTTCATGGTCGATGCGGTAGACGATCGGCATGGGGGCGAAGAGTATCCCCGCGCGCCTCGGAAAGGAAGCCCTCTTGACGGGCGTTGAAGCCAGGGTCTGGCGGCGGCGTATAATCCCCCCATGAATTGCCGCATCTACATCGAGACCTACGGCTGCCAGATGAACGTGGCCGACTCGGAGCTGATGCTCGGGCAGCTCGATCGGGCCGGATATCGCCGCGTCGAGACCGCGGACGAGGCGGACGTCATACTCGTCAACACGTGCGCGATCCGCGAGCACGCGGAACAGCGCGTTTACGGCCGCCTGGGAGAGCTGACGCGGCACAAGCTCCGCCGCCCCGGCGTCGTCCTCGTCGTGGCCGGCTGCATGGCGCAGCACCTCCGCGCCAAGCTGATCGAGCGCGTCCCCCAGGTCGACCTGGTCGTAGGACCCGACGGATACCGCAGGCTCCCCGAGCTCATCGAGGACGCGCGCGAGGAGCCCGTCCTCGCCGTCCGGCTCTCGCGCGACGAGACCTACGGCGACCTCGTCCCCGCGCGCGCCGACGGCGTCCGCGCCTGGATCAGCATCATGCGCGGATGCGACAAGTTCTGCGCCTTCTGCATCGTCCCCTACGTCCGCGGGCGTGAGCGCAGCCTCCCGGCTACCGAAGTCCTCCGCCAAGTCGAGCACGCCGCCGCCGAAGGGTTCCGCGAGATCGTCTTCCTCGGCCAGACCGTGAACGCCTATCGCGACGGCGACGTGGATTTCGCTGAGCTCCTCCGGCGCGCCGACCGCGTCGACGGCATCGAACGCATCCGGTTCACGTCGCCACACCCCGCCGACATGACCGACCGCGCCATCGAAGCCATCGGCGCATCTCCGAAGGTGATGCCGCAGGTGCACCTCCCACTGCAGTCCGGATCCGATCGAGTCCTGAGCCTCATGCGTCGCAGCTACACCATGGCGCAATACGACACGGTGGTGGCGAAGCTCCGCCGCGCGGTCCCCGGCATCGCTCTCTCGACCGATATCATCGTCGGATTCCCCGGAGAGACCGAGAAGGACTTCGAAGCGACGCGCGCCGCGATGGAGCGGATCGGCTACGAGAGCGCCTTCATCTTCAAATACTCCCCTCGTCCCGGCGCGAAATCCGCAGCCTGGGAGGAGACCGTGAGCGACGAGGAGAAGACCCGCCGCATCGTCTGCCTCATCGAGCAGCAGAAGGCGATCTCGCTGACCCGCAACCAGGCGCAAATCGGGAACAAAGTCGAAGTCCTCGTGGAAGGACCCACCCGTCGCCACCCGTCGGAATGGTTCGGGAAGTCGGAGCACTTCAAGACCACGGTCTTTCCGCACCACGGGGAGCGCGTGGGAGATCGAGTCCAGGTGCGCGTGGCCGCCGCGACGCCGCACGCGCTCCTCGGCGAGGGAGTTCGAGCCGCGGCCTTCGCTTCGGTCGAGGACGTCACCGCCTGAGCCCGCGCTCGGCGGTTCTTGCGGTTCTCCTTCTCTATCCGCTTTTCGCTTCCACTGCCTTCGCAGTAAACCCCCCGGGCATTCACTACACGATCGACGTCGCGCTCGACCCGCTCCGGCATCGCCTGACCGGCCACGCCACGATCCGCTATCGAAGCGGCGCCAGCGTCCCGCTCCACGAGCTCTACCTCCACGCGTACCCGAACGCCTTCCGAGGACCCCACACGATCTACGGCCACGAAGGGGAGCGCTGGGGGGAGAGCTACGGGCTTCGCTTCGCGCCCGAGGACAAGCTCGGATGGATGACGCTCGACTCGGCCATGGTCGACGGCCACCCCGCGAAGCTGACCCTCGACGAGACGGTCGCGCGCGTCGAACTCGATCGGCCTCTCGAGCCCGGTGACTCGCTCACGCTTCGCCTTCGCTTCGACGTCCAGGCTCCTCGCCCGTTCGACCGCTTCGGCCACGTCGGATCGTCGTATTCGGTCGGTCAGTGGTATCCCAAGATGGTCGTCTACGACGAGCACGGATGGCACCCCGACCCCTACCACTTCTTCGCGGAGTTCTACGGCGACTACGCCACCTTCGACGTCGCGATCACGCTGCCGGACCGCTACTGGGTGGGCGCGACCGGTGTCCTGGCCCACGCGCAGGGAGGGGACAACGAGATCCCGCTCGCCGACCGGGACGCGTCACGCGACAGCGTCTGGATCACCGTCCGTGCCATCCCGGGACATGATCTCACGGGCCAATGGCCGCGCCGAAAGCTCGAGATCGAAACCGATCTCGACCCTCGTGGCGAGCGCCGCGCCGAGCCGCTGACGCTCGACCGCGAGAAGGGCGGACGATTCCGCGCACCGCGCGGCGCGCCGGTGCACTACGCCTACGCGTGGATCGACTCGGCGGACGTGAAGCGGAGGGAAGCGGACCGCGAAGGGCGGCCGGGGCCGCTGCGCTTCGTCCTCGCGACCCGCGACTCGACACTCCTCGACACGCTGCGGGCGCTCGCGCCGAAAACGTCCCCAAACGATTCGGTCCAGCCCTCCCTCAAGACGCTCCGGTTCCACGCCGAGCGGGTCCACGATTTCGGGTGGGTCGCGTCACCCGAGTACGTGCGCGCCGACACGTCATGGAACGGGATCGCGATCCGCGCGCTCGCCTTCCGCGACGACCAGGAAGACTGGCGCGAGCAGAAGGCGTTCGCCGCTTCCGCCATGGAGTACTTGAACCGCGAGGTCGGTCCCTACATCTACCCGTCCTTCACGACCGCCGAGGCGTACATGGGAGGGGGCGCGATGGAATACCCGATGCTCATCATGAACGAGCCGGGCCTTCCGTCGAACTGGTTCCAGGATCTGGACCTCGTCGTCGCCCACGAGCTCGCGCACAACTGGTTCTACGGGATGCTCGGGAGCGACGAGCGCGCCGACCCCTGGCTCGACGAGGGGTTCACGCAGTACTTCGAGGAGCGCTACGCCGACTGGAAGTATCCGCACGGGTTGTTCAAGAAGCAGAAGCGCATTCCCTGGCTGAGCCCCGTGCGCGACTTCCACGTCGACCAGAATCGGTGGCTCCCCCGCGCCCTGGCCCAAGACGAGATGCCGATGGCGACGTCCGCGGACCGCTACAACGGGTGGGCGCAAGTCGGCTCGTGCGCGTACGCGAAGCCCGCGATGATGCTCCATTTCTTCCACGGCCTCTTGGGCGATACCGCGTTCTCGGAATTCATCCGGACGTACTACCGGAGGAATCTCCTCCACCATCCGCGTCCCGACAGCGTGTTGACGGCCCTTCTCTCCACGACCTCGGACGAGCGCGTCCCGGGGCTCTTTCGCGAGTGGGTGTACGGCACGGCGCGCCCGGGACGGCTCTCCGAGAACGGCACGCCGCTTTCGATCGGACACGGGGTCACGGTCGGAGGCGTTCCGCTGGACCCGTGGGCACCCCGGGGAGGTGACGTGCCGCCGCTCCGGTTCAAGCCGCTCCTCGACTTCCGCTCGTCCGAAGCCATGACCTTCTTCTACGGTCCCATGCTCTGGTACGGACGTGCCGAGGGTGCACGGCTTGGCGCGTGGACCACGGGGAAATACCTCCCATCGACGGATTTTCCCGAAGGCATCCTGAACGCGGCGGGGAGCCTCGTGGTCGGGACGCGCGCGGGAGCGGTGTCGTGGATGGCACGCGCCGGGCGGCGCGGGCTCGTGCCGGGCGCGCGCGGCCGGGTCGACCTGATCGGCTCGAGGGACGCGGGGCTCTTCCGGACCGGAGCTTCGATCGGCAACTTCATCACGGCCCCCGGACGGAGGCATCCCTACCGGTCGTGGCAGCTCTCGCTGGAATATCGCGACCGCTCCCGTCTCGCTCCGGTCGATCCACGCTACTGGTCGCTGGGGCGCGCGGTGCACGGCAAGGCGCTCTTCACGGTCGACACGCGTCGGCCGCGCCGCGCCGAGCACGCGGCGCTCGATCTCCGGGCCGGTGTACCCGCCTTTCCCGGGGACGGCCCCGCTGCCCCCGAGATCCGCTACGAGCGCGCCTCGGCGGAGCTCAAGCAGACCCTCACCCTGCTCCCCCGTGGAAACGCGCGGCTCTCGTGGCGCGCCTTCCTGGGATCCGCCTTTCGCCGCACGCCGCGGGAAGCGCTCTTCGATGCGGCGGAAGGAAGCCGGCTCGACTCCCTGGACCGCTTCTACCTCAACGACCGCGGCCCGCTCCTCGCTTCCGGGCACTACTGGATCGAAGGGGGAGGCGGCCTCCGAGGGTATCGGGGCCGCGCTGCGCTCGGGAAACGTGTCTGGGCGCTGAATCTCGACTTCCATGGGTCGTTTCTCCCTGTCGCGCTCTTCGCCGACGCGGGCCGGATCGATTCCAACGGACTCGGAGAATCCACCATCCAAAGCTCGGGAAGCACCGACCTGACGGGGCGATTCCTCGCCGATGCGGGGGTAGGAGCCACGTTCGGCCCGGTGAAGGTCACCGTTCCGTTCTGGGTGAGCCGGCCCGAGAGCGGGAAGGGCCCGATCCGCGTCCGGTGGCTCGTGTCCCTGGCCTCGATTCCACTCTCCCTCTGAGATCCCACCCCCCCGCTTGACACCCACGGAGGGGGGGCGGAGAATCGGCCTGTCCCGAACCACGAGGAGGGGAACCCTCATGAAGGTCGAGATCCGCTACTGCAGCGAATGAAGCTACCTTCCCAGGGCCACCAGTTTGGCGGCCGAGCTGAAGAAAAGGTTGGGTGTCGAATCGAAGCTGACCGCCGGTAGCGGCGGCGTCTTCGATGTGTCCGTCGATGGAAAGGTCATCTTCTCGAAGAAATCCGAAGGGCGATTCCCCGAGCCCGAGGAAATCGTGGGAGCCGTCCAAGGAAAGTAAGCACTGAGGGGGTCATGCACATCCGTTCCATAACGCTCGCCGTCTGTCTCGCTCTGCTTTCCACCGGAATCCAATCCGTTCCCACTCACGAAGCGCAGGCCGCGTGGCCCGCGCAGGCTCAGGCTCTTGCCCCGGTCTCCGTCGCAGCGCCGGCGCCCCAAGTGCAGCGCAAGGTCCTGGCGAACGGGATGCGCGTCTTCCTTGTCGAGGACCACTCGAAGCCGCTCGTCGCCGCGTGCATCTTCGTGAACGGCGGAAGCCGGACCGAGACCCCGGGTCTCTCCGGCCTCAGCCACTACTACGAGCACCTGATCTTCCGGGGAGGCTCCCTCAAACAGGGAGAGCTGGAGTTCCGGAAGCAGATGCAGCGGCTCGGGGAGGAGACCGGCGGCTACACCACGAACGACTACACGTGCTATGGATTCACGGCGCCCAAGGAGAATTTCGACGAGGCGATCGACCGCTCCGTCGACGCGTGGCTCAATCTCAAGCTCACGCAGGCGAAGGTCGACCGCGAGCGCCAGGTCGTGATGGAGGAGTACAACCAGGGAGAGGACCGCCCCGACTACAAGGTCTACTACCAGATCGAGCGGCTCATGTTCCGCGACCACCCGTACAAGCGCGACACGATCGGGCTCAAGGACGTGATCCAGCACGCCTCGCTCGCGACCTTCCGCACCTTCTACGAAGAGCGGTACGTCCCGAACCAGATGATCCTGACGCTCGTCGGCGACTTCAATCCGGACGTGGCGTACGCCAAGGTGTCGCGCGCGTTCGGCGCGTACAAGCGCGGCCGCGACGACTTCGAGCAGGGTCTCGTGGAAAAGCCGCAGAGCGAATTCCGCATGGGGGTCGAGGCGCTCAAGACCCCGAACACGTGGACGTATCTGGGATTCCACGTGCCGCCGAACTCGAGCGCCGACGCGCCGACCCTTGCCGTCCTGGCCTCGCTGCTCGGCCAGGGCTCCTCGTCGCGTCTCTACAAGTCGCTCAAGGAGCGGGAGAACCTCGTCACCACGGTCGACGCGCAGTTCGAGACGAGGAAGGATCCGGGGATGTTCCTCGTCTCGGCGGAGCTTCCTCCCGCGAATGAGTCGAAGGTCTTCGGAATCGTGCGCGACGAGCTGAAGCGGCTCGCCACGACCCGGGTGCTCCCCGCCGAGCTCGACCGCGTGAAGTCGAGCCTCGTGAACCAGTACGCGATGGACTCGGAGCGCTTCTTCCGGCGCGCCGAGCGCCTGTGCACCTTCGCGCTCATGTCGGACGCTTCGCTCGAGCCGCTCTGGCCGTCGTTGATCCAGAGCGTGAGCGTCGAGGATCTCCAGCGCGCCGCCGCGCAGTACCTCGCGGCGGATCAGGCCTCCTACTCGGTCGTGCGCCCCGTCGGGACCCAGGGCCCGTCTGAAGCGCAGATTCGCGCGATGCTCCCGGCGTGGCGCGAAGGCTGGCCGGGGCGCGGCACGCATCTCGCGGCGGCGGCGATGCGCAAGGAGGTGCTACCCAACGGGACGACCCTTCTCTTCAAGGAGGACCACTCCTCGCCGGTCGTCGCGGTGTGGGCGATAGCGCGCGGCGGACAGTGGATCGAGACCGACGCGACCTCGGGGGTTTCGAACATGGCCGCGACGCTCTTGCGGCGCGGGGCGGGAGGTCGTTCGGCGCGCCAGATCTCCGAGACGGCGGACGCACTGGGGATGAAGCTCGACTCCGATGGGACGCCGGACTACGCCGAGGTCACCTGGCAGGCGCCCTCGAGGAACTTCGCCAAGGCGTGGGATCTCTTCTCGGACGTGATCGCGCGCCCCGCGTTCCCTTCGGGGGAGATCGCGCGGGTGCGCGAGGACCTCGTACGCCAGGCTCGGAGCCTCGGGGACCGGCCCTTCGAGTACACGAATCTCCAGTTCCAAAAGCTGATCTATCACAACTCCCCGTACCGGCGCGCCGTGATCGGCGACACCGCATCCCTGGCGAGGATCACGCCGAGCGACCTTCACAAGGCGTACGATCAGATGTTCTGCGGCAAGAACCTCGTCGTGGCCATCGTGGGCGACTTCGACGGAGCGGCCGCGGCCGCGGCGGCCCGGCGCACCTTCTCCCGGCTGCGCCCCGGCGTCGCGTTGACCCCGGCCGTGGTGCACGACGACGCTCCCTCCAAGGCGAAGGTCGTGTTCGTCGAGAAGGACCAGGAGCAGGTGACGTACAACACCGGATGGCCGGCGTGCTCGATCCGTGACCCCGATTACGTGCCGCTCAAGGTCGCCGTGGGCTACATCGGGGACAAGCTCTTCTTCAAGTACGTCTACGAAAAGGGAGTGGCGTACCGCTCCTGGTTCTACATGTCGGACCGCTTCGGTCAGACCACCGCTCAGAACGAGATGGGCGTGACCCCGGGCAATTTCCCCATGGCGTCTTCGGGCGTATTGCAGGACGTAGCGCACATCGCCCAGGGAGGGGTTCCGGTCCTCGAGCTCAAGGGGATCGTGGACAAGATCCTGTCCCGGTATCGTCTCGCGGCGCAGGACAACCTCTCGCAAGCGGAGCGGATCTGCTACTACGAGTCGGCGGGTCTTGGATACGCATACGCCGACCGGTATCCGGAGCTCTTGCGGAACGTGACCTCGGCGCAAGTCAGCGCGGCGGCGAAGAAGTACTTCGATCCGGGCCGCTACACCCGCGTGGCGGTGGGGAAGAAACCGGCGTCGGCGGAATCGGGAAGCGGGAGGACGGCGGCGCCGTCGCGGTAGGGCGCTAGCGCTTCGCCCGCGCGGTCGCGATACCGCATCCGATTCCCACCACCGCGGAAGGCGGGATCGACTGGGGGATCGTGTGCCCCGGCAGCCCCGCGAGCACCCCCAGCAGGACCCCGATCAGGCCGCCCCACAGCGCTCCCCGCCACACGGGAACCGCGCCCTTGTTGGCGTACGCCGCCAGGATCCCGTTGATGATTCCCTGCGAAGCGCGCCCGAGGAGGCTCGCGGAGAGGCCGGCCGCGGAGAGATCGAGCCGCGCGTTCCACAGGCCGTACGCGAGCCCCAGGACGATGCCCGTCAGCACCCCCGCCGTAATCTTCGTCATTTCCCCTCCGAGGACCCCGAGCGCTTGCCGCGCCGCAGGATACCCGCCGGCGCGGGCTCCGTCCAGCAACCACGAAAGGAGTGGAGAAGGCCCCCCCGGACGACGATAACTCGTTAGACCAGAAGTATTCGCGCGGGAAACGGGGGAGACGAAATGGCGTCGGTCCGCCAGGCGACGGCTTCGATCGCGGCTCAGGTGCCCGCGCTCGGGGAAGCCTTACAGGATCATTTCGACCGCTCGCCGATGGGCATGATCCTGCTCCGCCCCGATCGCCGGATCCTCGCGGCGAACGAGGCGCTGGCCAAGCTCGCCGGCATCAACCTCGCGATCCTGCCGGGGTCCTTCCTTCGGCGGTTCCTCTGGTCCGAGCAGGCGAACGACCTCGAGGACCGGATCTTCGAGGAGGTCGACCGCGACGGGCGCTGGGCAGGGGAAGTCGAGTTCCGCTCCTCCTTGGGAAACTCCTGCCCGATGATGCTCGCCGTCGTCGCGACCACGCCGCGCGAGGAATCCACCGTCGGCTACATCGCCAGCGTGGTCGAGCTGGGCCAGCAGCGTTGGATCGAGGCGGAATCCTTCCGCCGCGCGCAGGAGCTGTCCGCGTTCGCCGCGATCGCGGTAGCGACCGGGTCGAGCACCGACGCCGGAGAGATGCTGGGCGCCGTGGCGCGTCAGGTCGTCGAGGGGCTCGGGATGGACGCGTGCTGGATCCAGCGCTACGACGCCGGGGAATCGGTCCTCCGCCTCGTCGGGGAGGCGAGCTATCTCAACCCTTCGGTGAGGCTCTCGGCGCGCATGACGCCCGATGCGGTGAACCCCGCGGTGCTCCACGCCATGCAGACGAGGGAGCTGGTCGCGGAATCGGAGCTCCTCGACCGGAGCATCGCCTCGATCGTGCACGTGCCGCTCCTCGCGCGCGGCGAGGTGGTCGGGGTGATCTCGATCCTCAGCGTCGCCGGCGAGAAACTCTCCTCGCGCGAGTCCGATCTCCTCCGCGCGGTGAGCTATCAGATCGGGACCGCCGTCCAGAACGCGAGGCTGGTCGAGTCGGTGCGCGAGCACGAGTCGGAGCTGCAGGAGAAGAACGTGCAGCTCGAGCGGCTGGTCGCGCAGCTCCGCACCGCCGACCTCATGAAGAGCGAGTTCCTGGCGAACACGTCCCACGAGCTTCGGACGCCGCTCAACTCGATCATCGGCTTCCTGAATCTGATCATCGACGGGCTCTGCCAGGACGAAGCCGAGCAGAAGGAGCTGATGCAGCACGCGCTCGCGAGCAGCCGCCACCTCTTGAACCTGATCAACGACGTGCTCGATCTCTCGAGAATCGAGGCGGGACGGCTGGAGCTGGAGCTCGAGGAAGTATCGCTCCAGGAGGTGCTCGCCGACGTGATCGATACGCTCAAGGTGCAGGCGCGCACCAAGGGGCTCGCGCTCGTCTGCAGCGCCATCGACCCCGCGCTCAAGGTGCAGGCGGACGTAGCGAGGCTCCGGCAGATCCTCGTGAACGTGGTCGGAAACGGGATCAAGTTCACGAGCGAGGGCTCCGTGACGGTTGCGGTGAGCGCCCCGCAAGGGTCTCCCTTCGTGGAGATCGACGTCGCCGACACGGGGATCGGGATTCCTGTGAGCCGGCGCGAGTTCCTCTTCCAGAAGTTCTCGCAGGCGGATACGTCGATGACGCGGAAGTACGGCGGCAGCGGCCTCGGCCTCGTGATCGTGAAGGAGCTTGTCGAAATGATGGGGGGCTCGGTGACGATCGACAGCCCGGGCGAGGGGCAGGGCACCCTCGTGCGGATCTCGATCGCGCGAGCCGGCGCTACGGGGTCGCCTCGATGACGAGGAGATCTCCCTGCCGGAAACGAATCCAGGCGGGGGTGGCTTCGACGACGTTCGAGATCGAATCCTGAACGCCGAGCTCGAGCGTGACGTTGTACAGGGGGTACTTGAGATTCTCGGTCGTGAGCCCTTCGACGGGGCGACCGACGGCGAAGAAGGAAACCGTGGTGCCCCGGGGGCAGGTGAGGCGGACGTCCTTGGACGTGACGTACGCGCGTCCGTGGTCGTCTTCCATGACGAGGCGGACCCGGTTGCGGTACTTGCGCATGAGCCCGAGGTGCTCGATGACGTGGTCGAGGCGCCCCGTGGCGCCGAGGAGCAGGATCTCCTCGAGGGGGCCCTGGGCCAGGGCGTACGCGATGGTCTTGTCCAGATCGGTGTGCTCGGCGCTTCGGTCCTGGATCTGGGGCACGTCGCGGAAGTGGGCGAGCGTCTCGGGGGTGGCGGAATCGAAGTCCCCGACGATGGCGGCGGGCTTGACGCCGAGCTGGCGCGCCGTGTTGGCGCCGCCGTCGGCGCAGAGGAAGAGCGGCGACTGCGCGAGCGCCCGCTTGATGAGGCCGGGGGGCGGCGGCGTTCCGTTCGCAAGAATGACGGCGCGGGACATAGGCGGGATCGTTCGCGGTGGTATGGTATGCCGCTTCGGGCGTCCCGCTCAGCCTAGCATCGAGGAGAACGCATGGCAAATCGTCGAGACAGCTGGTCTCTGATCGCGATCGCCGGGTTCGCGTTGATCACGGCGGGCGCGGGTTTGTTCCTCGGATTCGTCGCGCCGCGCGCGGTGCCCCAGGGGAAGCCGGTGCCGCACGTGCCCGATCAGGGCCCGATCGTGTACGAGCTTCGCTCGATCTTCTCTCCTCCGAATCGCGTCCATCTGGAGTGGCGCGAGGTTCCCGGTGCTTTGGGGTACCGCGTCACGATCATGACCGCCGATGACGAGTCGCTCTTCGTGAGCCCCGATCTCTCGCAGGCCGCCTGGACCATCCCACCCGCGCTCGCCGCGAAGCTCGCCAGCCAGTCGGTGTACCACTGGAAGCTCACGGTGTCGTTCCTTGGGCACGCGGAGACTTCGGAGCCTTCTTCGTTCGCGACGCAATAGGGGCAG